>Ga0210402_10001987_pt1 | contig 20419 bp, 19 predicted proteins | sample IncBWC7MmetaG_FD_161055 | JGI IMG/M metagenome (GOLD analysis project Ga0210402, IMG submission 161055) | Forest soil microbial communities from Barre Woods Harvard Forest LTER site, Petersham, Massachusetts, United States - Inc-BW-C-7-M | ecosystem: Environmental > Terrestrial > Soil >... | reverse complement strand
CCAACCGGCTGGTCGGCATCGCCGCTCAGCTGGGCGAAGTTTTCCAGGGCCTTGCGCTGCTCGGCCGTGAGGCTGGTCGGCACCTCGACCTGCACGCGGACGAGCTGGTCGCCCTGGCTGCCGTCGCGCAGGTGCGGCATGCCCTTGCCCCGCAGGCGGAAGGTGGTGCCGCTCTGCGTCGCGGGGGGAATTTTCAGCGAGGCCTTGCCGGAGAGCGTGGGCACCTCGATCGTGCCGCCCAGCGTGGCAAGCGTGAACTTGATCGGTATCTCGCAAAACAAACTGTCGCCCTGGCGTTCAAAGACCTCGTGTTCGGACACGCTCAGCACGATGTAGAGGTCGCCGGCTGACCCGCCTTGCACGCCGGCCTCGCCATTGCCGCCGGAACGCAGGCGTGAGCCGGTCTCGACCCCGGCGGGGATGCGCACGGTGAGTTTCGTCGTTTTGGCGCTGCGGCCCTCGCCGCGGCACTGGGTGCACGGCTTCTCGATGCGCGTGCCCGTGCCGCCGCAAGTGGGGCACGTCTGGGTGAAAGTGATGATGCCGCCCGATCGGCGGATCTGGCCCGCGCCGCGGCAGGTCGGGCAGGTGACGCGCTTCGAGCCGGGCTCGGCGCCATTGCCGTGGCAACGCTCGCACTCGACCAGCTTGCGGAACGAAATTTCCCTTTCCACGCCGCGGGCGGCTTCCTCGAGCGTGATCTCGAGGTCGTAGCGCAGGTCGGCGCCATCGTGCCCGCTCTCGCGGCCGTTGCCGGCGCCGAACATCTGTTCGAAAATGCCCCCACCGCCCCCGCCGCCCTGGCTGAAGACCTCGCGGAAGATATCGAACGGATCGTGGAATCCACCGGGGCCGCGCGGGCCCGCGGCGCCACCCTGCGCAAAGGCCGCATGGCCGTAGCGGTCGTAGGCGGCGCGCTTGTCCGGGTCTTTCAACACCTCGTAAGCCTCGGAAACTTTCTTGAAGGTCTCCTCGGCCTCCTTGTTGCCGGGGTTTTTGTCCGGGTGATATTGGATGGCCTTCTTGCGATAGGCCTTTTTGAGCTCCTCCTCGGTGACGTTTTTATCGACGCCGAGCAATTCGTAGTAGTCTTCCTTTGCCATGGTATCAGCCGGCCGGAACGCGCGCCGAAATTGTTAGTTTTTTTTCTCCGGTTGGGCCGGGCCGCCGGAGAGCACAACACTGGCCGGGCGGAGGAGGCGGCCGTTGAGCGAGTAGCCGGGGCGCACGACGTTGAGCACATGCTCGGCGGGCACATCGGCGCTGGGCTGGTGGGAAAGCGATTCGTGCTGGTGCGGATCGAAGGCTTGGCCCACGGCGGGAATAATCTCCTTGAGGCCGTGCGGCGCAAGCGCGCCTTTAAGCTGGCCCAAGACCAGCTCGACGCCACCGGTGAGCGCCTTCAGGTCGGCCCCCGGCTGTTTCGCGGCGGCGAGGCCGAGCGCAAGGTTGTCGAGCGCGGGCAGCAAATCCTCGAGCACGCGCGCGATGGCGAACTGCCGCAGCTCTTCCTTTTCCCGCACGGTGCGGCGGCGGAAATTCTCGAGGTCGGCCGTGGTGCGCAGGAAGCGGTCGTAGTTGTCGGCGGCCTCTTTTTTGGCGGCGGCAAGCTGCGCGACAGGGTCGGAGATTGCACCCGGCGCCGGCTGCGCGGGCGCAACCGGGGAGTCGGGTGGCAGGACGTCGGGCTGTTCGGGAGCGGTCATAAGCCGCCAACTAAACTATTGCTTTGGCTTTTCTTCAAGTGAATCGAACAAGCCTTTGAACAAATCTTTCGTTTTCTTGCCGGTGCCTTGCAGGATGCCGCCGGCGTCCTTGCCCACCACTCCAAGCTGTTGAAGAACGGGCGCCGGGAGCATGACGCCGAGGATGTTGTCGGCGAGTTTTCCGGCACCGGCCACGCTGAGGTCCGCGAGGAGCGGCACGCTGATCTGCTTGATATCCGTGATATCCGTGAAGGTGTGGTTTATTTTAACCGCAATCTCATGCACTTTTGGCTCGGGCCCAGAGTAATCGGCGATGATGATTTTATCGAGTTTCACGACGAGATGGCGGATGAGAAACTGCGCGGCAGGCGCCTCTTTTTTGGGCGCAGCGGCGGGCTTGGGCTGGGATTTTTTATCCGGGGTTTTTTCTTCCGGGCCGGCCGGCAGCATGCCGGCCTTGAAAACATCGAGGTTGGTCTCGCCCTGGGCATTTTTAACCACGGCGATGAACGCGACGTCAAAAAGAGCGTCTTTCACCACAACGCGGTCGCTGAAAACAGAGTTGGGCTCGATTGCCGTCCTGAACTCGTTGACCAAGACAAAGTCATCTTGCGGAAAGGTGTCAGGATTGTTGATTTTGAACTGGCTGACATAAACACTCGCGGTGAGCGGGTTGACGTAGAGACGCTGTACTGTGGCGTCGAAACCCGTGCGTTTTTTTATGATGCCGGTCACAATAGACGGCAGCAGCAGCATCCACATGAGGGCAAAAGTTGCCACGAGCGCACAAGCGAAAACAAACAGCTTGGTCAGGATGTTCCCGCGGCAGGTACAAAAACTAGGGGCGAGGGTTTTCATAAGTTGGGAGTGTGAAAATTTTCGGTGATAAGTGCAATCACGCCGCTAAGCGCCTCAAAAGTAAAGGCCCCGGCACACGGGAGCAGGACATTATCCCCGCGCATGAGCGTGTCCCCACTGGGCCCAGCCACGCGCAGGCTCCCCGCCACGACACTAAACAGGCGGGGTTGTTCGCCAGCGGCGATGGATAATTTTTCGCCCTTGGCCATGGGCATCCGGCGGATGAGGAACTCGGGGCAGTCGGCAATGACCTCGGCGGTGGGCGCACCACGCACAACCGCCGGCGCAGGATCATCCCATAGAATGGAGCGAAGGGACTCGGCCACGTGAAGCTGGCGCGGCTTTCCGTCCAGCCCAGCGCGGTTCCAGTCGAAAACGCGATAGGTCGTGTCGGAGTTTTGCTGGATCTCGAGCAGAAGATTGCCTGCGTCGATGGCGTGGATCTGGCCGCTGTGCACCAGGATGGAATCACCCGGCACGACGGGGAACCGGTGCACGCATTGCTCAACCGTGCCATCGGCAAGGGCACGCTCAAACTGGTCGCGCGTTGCGCCTGGCCGCAATCCGACGATAAGATGCGCGCCGGGCATGGTTTCGACGATGTACCAGTTTTCCGTCTTTGGCTCGCCACCGAGCTCCGCCGCGATTTTTGCCGGCGGATGCACTTGCAGGCTGAGCCGTTCGCGGCAGTCGAGCCATTTTACCAGCAAGGGGAACGGTCGCGCTGCGGGCCAGCCCGGCCCCATGATATCAGCCGGATACTTTTCAAGCAAAGCCCGCAATGTCTGGCCGGCCAACGATCCGGTCATGATGACCGACTGGGCCTCGGGCCGGTCAACCAAGTCCCAACTCTCGCCGATGGGCCGGTTTGACGGGAGTGTGCGGCCCAAGACGGTCTCGAGCACGCGCCCACCCCAGACACGATCGAAGTAAACCGGTTGAAAACGAAGCAGTTCGTGCATATTTGAAATCTCAGAGATTTGTGAAAATTTTCTCAGGGCCGATTACGTTTGACCGTAGAAATCGTTGGCTTGGAATCTAGATGGCCTTTCTCAGGCCATTTCAAATGCGCAAGCCCGCAAGTTCAAACCCAAAGAATGTCTCAGCTTTCGCCGGGCCGCGCCACCGGCCCCGCTGGCTGCTCGGTGCGGCTTGTTTTTTATTCGCCGTGCTGCTCACCGTCGCACTGCTGGATTTCCGTCCAAACCAGAGCTCACATGCGACCACCAACCCGACCAACACAAATCTCGTCGGCAGGTTTGGGGCCGAGTTCAGCTGGTTGTCGCTGCATATCATCGGCGTAAGCACGTTTTTGATCCCGGTGTTTTTTTTCTGGGCAGCTTACCTTTCGCTTCGCTCTTCGCGGCGGCTGGTCGTCTCGCGTATTTTCGCCATGATCTTGTGCATTGTGACGCTCTCGGGACTTGCCTCGATGCAGACCTCCTTTCTCGCCAATCCCAGATATTTCACCTATGGCCCCGGAGGCAGGATTGGCCGGACCGTTTATGACATGCTAGAAGGATTCTGGGGCGTCTTCGGATCGGGCCTGCTGCTCGCGACCATTTACGGGCTTTGCATGCTGTTTATCTTCACCCGCGACGTCGCGGGAGAAATCGAACGCACCGTCGCCTCTTTTAATGAATGGCGGGAAGATCATTCCAAGCATCGCGCCGAACGCGCGGAAGCCAAACGCATCGCCAAGGAAGCCCGCGCCAAGGAAAAAAGCCTCGGCCTCGAGGTCAAACCCGCGGCGGCGGCGGCACCCATGCCGAAAAAGCTCACCCTTCCGCGCACCGGCCAGACCAACCCGCCTTTCGCTCCCCGCACCGGCCCGAGCAATCCACCTCTTCCGACACCCCCGCCCGCCGCGGAAACCAAGCCCGCCGAGCCGCCCGCGCCAGAGGCAAAACCCACGGCCAAGCTCGAAGCTCCCAAGCCGGCCGAAGCGCCCCCTGAAAAAGAAGAAAAAACCAAGCCGGTCACACCCGGCGGCAAGATCGCCCTCAACATTGTCAAACCCGAGGAGCCCAAAAAAGCCAAATCCACCATTCCCCTGCGGGCGGACGACAATTACCGGTTTCCGCCGCTTTCCCTCCTCAAGGAAGAGGCCAAGCCCACCGCCGCCAACAGCGAGGAGGAACACACCCGCAATGCCGAGAACCTCCTGCGCATCCTCGCCGAGTTTGGCGTCGACGTTACCCTCGGGGAAATTCACGTCGGCCCCGTCATTACCCGCTACGAATTGGTTCCCGCCGCCGGCGTGCGCGTCGAGAAAATTGCCAGCCTCGATAAAAACATCGCCCTCGGCATGCGCGCGCAGTCCGTGCGCATCCTCGCTCCCATCCCCGGCAAGGCCGCCGTCGGCGTCGAAGTCCCGAACCAGACGCCCACCCCGGTCGGCCTGCGCGAAATCCTTGAAAGCGAAGACTGGGTCAACGCCAAGGCCGAGTTGCCCATCGCCCTCGGCCGCGACGTCTCCGGCAAGCCGCTCGTCTCCGATCTCACAAAAATGCCGCATCTGCTCATCGCCGGTGCCACCGGCTCGGGCAAAAGCGTCTGCCTCAACGCCATCATCTCCTCCATCCTCTACAGCAAGACACCCAAGGACGTGCGCCTGCTCATGGTGGATCCAAAAATCGTCGAGCTGCAAATTTTCAACACGCTCCCGCACATGCTCATCCCGGTCGTCACTGCGACGAAGAAAGTCCCGGCTGCGCTCAAGTGGCTCCTGCGTGAGATGGAACAGCGCTACCAGATTTTTGCCAAGGTCGGCGTGCGCAACGTCAGCAGCTTCAACTCGCGCAAAAAAACCGCCGGGCCCGCCACGCCATCGGCCGACACCCAACAACAGCTTGCCGGCGTCACCCCAGACGACATCGAAATCCCCGACCGGCTGCCCTATATCATCGCAATCGTGGACGAACTCGCTGACCTCATGGCGACCGCACCCGCCGAGATCGAGTCGAGTATCGCCCGCCTCGCCCAGCTCGCCCGCGCCGCCGGCATCCACATCATCATCGCCACCCAGCGCCCCTCGGTCAACGTCATCACCGGCATCATCAAGGCCAACCTCCCCTCGCGCATCGCCTTCCAAGTCGCCTCGCAAGTGGATTCGCGCACCATCATTGACACCAAGGGCGCCGACACCCTCATCGGCCGCGGCGACATGCTCTTCTCGCCACCCGGCTCTTCGCGCCTGGTCCGCGCGCAGGGAGCCTATGTTTCCGACGAGGAAATCACCAGCATCGTCGAATTCATGAAGAAAAACGGCCCGCCGCAATACGCCCAGGCCGTGCAGGTCGAGATCGACCGCGACCCCGAGGCCGAGGAAGCCGAGGCCGACGTTGCCGATGGCGACCTTGGCAACGACGACGAACTCTTCAAACAGGCCGTCGACGTCCTCAAGACCACCCGCCGCGCCTCCACCTCCATGCTGCAGCGCCGCCTGCGCATCGGCTACAACCGTGCCGCCCGCATCATGGAAATCATGGAAGAAAAAGGTATCGTCGGCCCCGAAAACGGCTCCAACCCCCGCGAAATTTTGGCCGATTTGGACAAGATTTGAGGTTCCATGTTCAACGTTCAAAGTTCAAGGTTGAGCAGACAAAACTCTGAACGTTGAACATGGAACCTTGAACCTTTCGTGCAGTTCCTGCTTCCACTCCATCACCAAATACCCTAACTGAACTGTCATGCAGACCATTGGCGAACGCCTCGAGGAAGCGCGCAAGCGCAAAGGCATCTCCCTGCGCGAAGCCGCGGAGGCCACCAAAATCCGCGGCGACTATCTGCTTAAATTCGAGGGCAACCAGTACGACATCAACCTGCCCGAAATCTATGTGCGCGGCTTTCTCCGCACCTACGCAGGTTTCCTGAAGCTTTCGGTGGACAAAATCACCGCCGATTTCACGGCGCTTGGCCATCCTGCCGCGCGCTCCGGGCCCCGCATGCCCAGCCGCGAAATCTACGGACGCATGGATTTGTCGGTCGCCTCCGGTCCCTCGGCCACTGCGAGCGAGGGGAAGCCGGCACCGGCCGAGGAAGCCGCCGCGCCCGAGCAGCCGCAGCCGCAGCTGCAGCCGCTGCGCCGCATGCCCCAGCCTTTTCGCAACAACATGCCGAGCACCAGCATACCGCTCGATGTCATTCTAAAATTTGCCGTCATCATCATCGTTGCCGCGTTCCTTCTCATGTTTCTCGGTTGGGGCGTGAAAGAGTTTTTCTTCACCAGTGCAAAAAAAAGCCAGGCCACCGTTGTGACCGGCGAGATCACCGCCGCGCCACAGGCGATCCCCGAACAAACCATCATGCTCACCGCGCTCGGGCCGGTCGATGTGCAGGTGAAGCAGGAAATCGACGGCAAAATTATTTACCGCGGAACCCTCGCGACCGGCGATCGCATCCCCATCACCAAGCGAGGGGCAATTTTCATCACCTACACCGCGGGCAAAAATTTGCAGATCGAAATTAATGGCCGGATCTACGGCATGCCCTCGACCGGCTACGACCGCGCCCGCATCGAGTAAGAGATAATCGGGAAAGGTGGAGCGCGTCAGGGACTGTATAGACGACGCGCTCCACCACAGCTCCCCTTCACCGCAGCCCGACCGGCTCGCCGAGGATTTCGCGCAACATCCATGCGCGGCGCAGGCTGTCCGGCTCGCGCAGATCCGCCAGTAGTTTATCGCGCGCGGTTACGACCGTCGTTTTTGGATCGGCCCCACCGCGATAAGCCACCGCCTTCGCCTCCGTCCGCTGCTGTCCCTGCAGTGTGCGCTGGACATCCAGCAAATGTTGGGCCTCGGCCCGCTCCCTGGATTTCTGTTCGTCTTCCATCCGCTGCTGCACCTGGGCCTCGGATGCGGCCCGCGCACGTTCCTGCATCTCAGCCATCTTTTTGGCTTCCGCCATCTGCCGCGCCAGCTCCTGGAAAATATTCCTGGCGGGCGGCTCTGCCGCCGGCCCAGCCGCCGGCGACGGGGAAACGGGCGGCGGGCTCGCCGGCAGGCGGCCTGCACGCTCGGCGATCTTGCGGCGGATTTCTTCCTGCACGCGGCGGGTGCGCTCACGCTCCGCCGAGTCGGAGTCAAGGACTCGGCGCGCCTCCTGCTGCGTGCCCGCCTTTTTTATTTTCTGCACGAAATTTGCCACCGCAACGGCGACAACGAACAGGATCAGCGGATGGTTGAGCAGCCAGATCATAACGCCTCACTTTTTCTCTTCGGGATTGGCGATGCTCGACCGCATGGACGTGTCGGCCTGGATGTTTTGCATTTTATAATAGTCCATCACGCCAAGCCGGCCGCTGCGGAAGGCCTCGGCCATGGCGAGCGGCACCTGGGCCTGCGCCTCGACAACCTTGGCCTGCATCTCCTGCACGCGCGCCTTCATCTCCTGCTCGACCGCCACCGCCGCTGCGCGGCGGATCTCGGCCTGCGCCTGCGCGATGCTCTTGTTCGCCTCGGCCTGCGCTTGCTGCAATTTGGCGCCGACATTTTCACCCACGTCCACGTCGGCAATGTCGATGGACAAAATCTCGAAGGCCGAGCCGACATCGAGGCCGCGCGCGAGCACCGTCTTGGAAATGCTGTCCGGCGACTCGAGCACTTTCTTGTAGCTCTCCGCCGAGCCAATGGTGGAGACAATGCCCTCGCCCACGCGCGCGATGATCGTCTCCTCTTTCGCGCCGCCGACAAAGCGCTCGAGGTGCGTGCGCACGGTCACGCGCGCCTTCACCTTCACCTGGATGCCGTCCTTGGCCACGCCGTCGATCGTCGTGCGCCCGCTGGCCGGATTCGGACAATCGATCACCTTCGGGTCGACGGAAGTGCGCACGGCCTCGATGACGGATTTTTCGGAGCCTTTTGTCGCCAGGTCGATGGCACAGGCATGGTCCCAATCGAGCTTGAGGCCGGCCTTTTGCGCCGCAATGAGCGCCTGGATCGTCGGCACGACATTGCCGCCGGCCAGATAATGCGCTGAGATCTGGTCTGTCGTCAGCGGAATGCCCGCTTTGACCGAATTGATCCGGGCTTGGACCACGAGGTCGTAAGGCACGCCGCCAAGGCGCATCCCGAGAAGATTGAGCAGGCTGACCGGCGCGCCATTGAGCCGCGCTTTCACCCATGTGCTGATAAACATGAGGAAAATGCTCCCGAAAATAAGGACCGCGAGGCCGATTACAGCATAGACAACATAGACGATAATGTCGGAGGTGGGCATAAGGATTTAGGGTTTGGTGACGATCAGACGAAAATTATCGACGCCCACGACGCGCAGCGCCACGCCTTTTTCCACGAAGCCGGTTTCGCAAAACGCCTCGTAGCGGCGGCCTTCAACCATGACATAGCCGCTCGGCGCGAGCGCAGTCGCGGCCTCGGCGGGCTTGCCGACCACGGCGGCGGCTTCGGCCGGCAGGGGCTGGCTCGTCGAGCTGACGGTCGAGCGCACGGTGAGTTTGTCGAAAAACCAGCTGTCCGGCAGAAACTTCGCCAGCGCCACGCCCAGCACCATCGCGATGAGCACACCAAGACCAACTTGATCCAGCGGCTTGGCCAGCGCCGCGCCCCAATGCGCCGGCCCACCCGGCCAGATATCCGCCAACGCCCACACGAGCGAACCCAGCATCATAAAAAGGCCGACCAGGCCGAGAAATCCCGCGCTGTGAAAAAAGGCCAGTTCCAGCGCCACCAGGATTAATCCGAGGGCAAACACCAGGATCGGCTCATGCCCGGAAAATCCGGCCACGTAGTGCCCGAGGAAAACCAGGCCGAGCAATACCGCGCCCGCGAAGGCTAATGCCCCATGACTCGGCAGCTTGACCTCGAGAAAAAACGCCAGCAACCCCAGCCCGATGAGCACGGGCGAGAGTGCGTTGAGCCACACGGCGAGTTGCTCCGACCAGGTGACTTCCAGCCGGGTCACGACGCAACCACCCGCACCGAATTTTTTTGCGAGCAAGTCATCGAGGTTTTTTGCGATCCCTGCGCCCAGCAGTGGCTGCGGCGGAGAGCCGTATGTCTTCATTGCATCCTCATCCGTAAGCGTGAGCAGCCCGCCCGCCGGCTTGATCACCTTGTCGCCAATTTTCAGTTCAAAATCCTTGTCGATCATTGCCGCCAGCACATCGCCGCGGTAACCCTTGCCTTCCGAGGCCGCCCGGGTTTTCCCACGCAAAAAACTGGTCCATTTCAACCGCATGGTTTCCTGGATGTCCTCCCCCGTTCCCGACACCACCGCCGCCGCACCGATCACGCCCTTGGGCACAAACCATATTTCCTGCGTCGCCGCCGAGATGAAGGCACCCGCCGACATCGCTTTGTTATTCACATAGGTCAAAGTGGCACCCGGGTATTTGTCCAGCGCGTCCATCATGTCGATCGCCGTGGCGGCCGATCCGCCCAGCGTATCGATGTCGAGCACGACGAGGTCGGCTTTTTGCGCGATGGCATCCTTCAATCCTCGGCGCAAAATGTAGAGGATCGGGTCGGCAATTTCGCCCTTCACCGGAATCACAAACACCACGGCCACTTTGGCCGGGGTTGCGGCCGCCGGGGTATCCGCATGGGCATCGGCCGCGGCGCCGGCCCGCGCAGCCATGGCCACCAGGATTGCGGCAAAAGCCGCGAGGAGAAATCTGGAAAATGACCGGGGCATGCAAAGGACATTCTTAGAGCCAGCCCCGCCACTAGCAAGCGCCGACCAACCCGCGGGCATTACAATGCCGGCCTTTGTTTCCAAACATTAATTTTCATGCCGCATTGCAAAAGTCTTTGCGCAACGCACTTTGTCCTGTTTTTTAGAAAGCTCATGGAAAAAATTTCATACCTTGGCACCAAGCTCACGCGCTGGCAGGTCGGCCCTTCGACCTTCCTGGTGCGGCCCGAACTTGGCGCGCGACTGATGAACTGGAACATCGCCCTCGGCGACGGTTCCGTGCGCGACGTGATCTACTGGCCCGAGCTCGCCACGCTCGACGGATTCCACACCGTGCGCGGCGGCAACCCGATCCTGTTTCCCTTTAATGGCCGCTGTTTCGACAACGGCGAGATGCTTTTCTGGCGCGGAGCCGATGGCATCCGCCGGCCAATGCCGCTGCACGGCATCGCGCGGCAGGGCGAGTTCAAGGTCACCCATGCCAACGAACGCGGTTTCACCGCGCTCTTTGTGCCCGGCGCGGAGGCCCGCGAGTGCTACCCGTTCGACTATGAGTTCACCGTGGCCTACCGCTTTGAGCCGCTTGGCCTTTTTTGCGAGCTCACCCTGAAGAATCTCGGCACCGTGCCGTTGCCATGGAGCGCGGGGCACCATTTTTATTTCACCCTGCCGTGGAGCGAAGGCCTTGCGCGCAGCGACTACTCCATCCGCATCCCCGCGACAAAGACCTATCGCCAGGATTTCACCAACGGGCAGCTCGGGCCCGGCCCGCGCCTCGCCGCCGAGGAAAGTTTTGCCAATAAAGACCTGGTCGACTGCATCCACACCGGCCTGCGCAGCAACGAAGTCGTTTTCGGCGAGAAAAAGGGCCCCAGCCGGATCACCATCCGCCACGGCGTCGATCGCGTGCCCGCGCCCGATGCCCCGATCGTAACCTGGACGGCTGAAGACGCCTCGCCGTTCTACTGCGTCGAGCCGTGGATGGGGCCGGCCAATGCCCCCGGGCACAAGGTTGGCCTGCACCATGTCCCGCCCGGCGGCACGCAAACCTTCCTCGTCGAAGTGCGCGTCCAGTGATCATTTTTCCCGCGGATATCGCGGATTTACGCGCATAAGTTCACGACCTCAGGCATTGATACCCCGCAGGGGAAAGAAATCCTCATGGATTGTTTTCGGCTAGGTTCCGGATTGGCTGTCACATCTGCGATATCCGCGCCATCCGCGGAAAAATTCTCCTCCTCCGCGGCTATACGGAGCATCTGCAGTTTTTGGCCGAACTGCACTCCCGAGTTGCCAAGGCTCGCGTGATGGAGAATCTATTTCCGCCATGACCTCCCCAGCATTATACCTCGCCGGCCTTTTCGACTTCGGCGGCACTGAAATTTTGGTGATCATGGTCGTGGTGCTGATTTTTTTTGGCGGGGAAAAATTGCCCGTTTTCGCCCGCGGCCTCGGCAAAGCGATCCGCGAATTCAAGAAAGCCACCGCCGGCATCGAGGAAGAGTTCAAGCGCGCCATGGAAGAACCGCCCAAGCCCGCGATGAAAACCGGCCCCGTCCAGGGACCGACGAATCCACCCTTGACGAAAACGGCCGCGCCGGCGGAGCATGCCGACTTCGAACACGGCGAAAATTGACCACATTCTCGTAATCATCCTCGTTCTCATATTCTATCGATGGATCGAGAATGATGGACTTGGACTAGAAAAATCGATGAGCGCCGATGAACCGCCCGTTCCGCTGCCCATCACCGGCGAACTCGACCTGCACACCTTTCGCCCCGGCGACGTCGGCACGCTGATCCCCGCCTATCTCGCCGAGTGCCAGATGCGCGGAATTTTTTCCGTCCGCATCGTGCACGGTAAAGGCACCGGCGCGCTGCGCGAAACGGTGCACGCCCTCCTGCGGCGCTCACCCCTCGTGCATAGCTTCCACCTTGGCGACGAAACCAGCGGCAGCTGGGGAGCGACGCTCGTGGCGCTCCGCGAACGCCCAACTCCCAACGTCGAACATCCAACGTCCAAGTGAGCACTGAACGACGAACAACCAACTACTAATTACTAACTACCAACTGCTGAAAATGAAAGAGGCCGGGGCTTGCGCCCCGGCCTCTCGCAGTTCGTTCCTTAGGCTGTTATTTGCCTAAAGCCCGACGCCAACCCGTCCGGTAGTCGGAGGCCACAAGCGCCAGCAACGCGAGCACGGAGCCGCTGCCGATGAATGCATCGGCATGAGCACGCGCCACGATGCCAAGGAGCATCAAGGCCACTCCGGCGAGTACCGCCGCGAGTTGGAACCCAACGAGGGTTGTGTATTTCATGTTTATTTTCTGGTTCAGTTTAATGGCCGGAAAATCCGGCCGACATCATGATAGCCCCGATTTGCTATTATTAAAATTATTTGTTACTATCGTTGTCATAGTTTTAACCTATGGAACTGCATCAACTACGCTACCTTGTGGCCGTGGCCGAAACGGGCAGCTTTACTCGTGCATCTGAACGCAATCACATAAGCCAACCATCTCTAAGCCAGCAAATTATAAAACTTGAGCGCGAACTTGGCCACAAGCTATTCCACCGGCTTGGCCGGCGAGCGGTGCCCACGGAAGTGGGTGCGGTCTTCTTGGAGCGCGCGCGCCGCATTCTTAGCGAGGTGGACGGCACGCTGCGCGAACTGCGCGATGATCCCCATGCCCTGCGACGCATCACAGTGGGGGCGACGCCGACCATCGCGCCCTACCTTCTTCCGCGGCTGCTCGCCCGCTGCCGGGAGGCGCATCCCAACCTGCAAGTGCAGACCCAGGAGAATTTTCGCAACCCACTTGCGCGTGCGGTCGTGGAGGGCGAGCTCGACCTGGTAATCATGTCGATGCCGATGAGCGACCGGCGCCTTCACATCGAACCGATGTTCAGCGAGCCACTGTTGCTGGTCGTCGGAAAAGACCATCGGCTCGCCACCAAACCGCGCGTCACGCCAATGGACCTGGTGGACGAAATTTTCGTCCTGCCGGGAGACGGCAGCAGCCTCGCACAACAAATCCAGCGTTTTTGCGGCGACAATGATTTCGAACCCCACATCGGCCACCGGTGCGCCCAAATCGCCACGGTCAAGGCGATCGTCGCGCTCGGCGCAGGCATTTCGATCCTGCCGCTGATGGCTCGCTCGCCCGAAGACGCGGAATCGCTCACCTACCGGGATCTCGCCGGCCATGCACCCAAGCGAGAGATCGGCGTGCTGCGCCACCTCCAGCGTTACCAAAGCCGGGGCGCCGAGCAATTTCTCGCCATCCTGCGCGAAACCCTCGCCTCGCTGCCGAGCCGCGTCGGTTGACGCGCAGCTTCGCCACAATATTTTTGGAAAACCTCGGCGGTCGCGCCCTAAAAACCTGAACCCAGACCGTAATGAGCATTACTTTTTTAACGCCCTGGCTGCGCCGGCGACGACGAGCACGCCACCACCAATCATAAGCCAAGTGGCATCGGTGATTTTTACCTCACCGTTCCAGGTCTTCTGGACATCGGAGCTAACCTGTTGGGCCTTGCCTTTGAGCGAATCGCGAACTTGCAAGCCGTGCCAGATGAGGCCGGCACCGACAATGATGAGGATCAGGGCAATGATTTTATTCATGGTATTTTTTACTGTGCGCTATCGACCGTCGCCGGGTGGGCTTGGGCGGCGTCCTTTGGCAGCAAGAAATAAAAATCGCTGCCTTCATTGGGGCGGCTGGTGCAGGCGATGGAACCGCCATGGGTCAGCACGATTTCGCGGGCAATGGTCAGGCCCAGGCCGGCGCCCTTTTTTGCCTGGCCGGATACGCGATAGAATTTTTCGAAGATGAAAGGCAGGTTTTCAGCCGAGATGCCCGGACCGCGATCGCGCACGCCGAAGCGCACGAAATTGTCGGGGGCCGGCTCGGCGTAGAGCGTGATGACCCCGCCGGCGGGCGAATGTTTTGAGGCGTTGCTCAGAAGATTTATGAAGACGTGGCGGATGCGGTCGGAATCGACGTCCACCGAATCGATCTTGGGCGCAATATTCACGTCGATCGCCTGACTGGCGGCATCGACGATGGCACGCATCTCGCGGGCGGCGTCGGCGAGCAGGGCCGCAACCGGCCGGCGGGCGAGGTGAAGCTGCGCGACACCGCTTTCCAGGCGGTTGAGGTCGAGCAGGTCGTTGAGGATTTGGAGCAGGCGATCGGAATCGTCCCGCGCGGTCTCGACCAGTTCGCGTTGCGCGGCGGTGAGCTGGCCCAGGTTTTCATTTTTCTCGAGGAGCAGATAGATGGCCAGGCGCAGGCTGGTGAGCGGTGTTTTCAACTCGTGGCTGACCGTGCCGACGAGGTTGCTCTTGGCATCATCGAGCAGGCGAAACTTGGTGACGTCGTGCAACAGGAGTGCCGCGCCGCCAAACCCCGTCAGGGCATCGCCGATGGCGAGAATGCGCGGAAGAAAATGTTTGGTCTCACGGCCCACGCGAAGCATGACGGTATGCTCATAGCCCGTGGGCAGGTAGTGGATGCCGGTGGCGAGCACCCGCTGGAGCGGCTCAGCCAGCGCGGAAGGAAACCCGGCGCCAAAATCGGGCGACTGGGCGAGTGCGTCCGCCGCGGGATTGCGCAGCTCATGCCCGCCCATGCGCGAGACGACGAAAACCGGATCGGGCACGGAGATGAGCGTGGCTTCCATCGTACGCTGGGTGAGGAGCATTTTTTCCGTGGTGGCCTGGCGGTAGAGGCGAAGCTTGGCGACCATGGCGTTGAAGGCGCCGGCCAGTTCCCCGAGTTCGTCGTCGGAACTCACGGGCACATCGTGGTCGAGCCGGCCTTCGCCGAGTGCGACCGCAGAATCCTTGAGGGCCTGGATCGGAAGCAAGAACGAGCGCGCGAGGCGGTAGGACAAAAACACCGAAAGCAGGATCGCCCCGACCATGGCGGCGTAGAGAAAATCCCTGCTGTATTGCGCCAGACGCGCAGCCTGGCCCTCGGCCCGCTGAAGCTCGGCAAAGTCGCGCTGGGTGATCGCCTCAAGGGCCTGGAGCGTGTCAAAAAGCGCCGCTTCAGTTTCGCGAAAGCTGGCGAGCGGCGAGACGGTGCCTTCGGTCAGGAGCTTGTTGCCCTGCGCGGCAAATTTGCCGTAGGCCGCATCGAGTTTCTGAATAAGCGGGACGCGCGATGTGCCGGCGGAAGCGAGCTCTTGTTCGTGAAAGGACTTTTCAAAACGTTCGCGCTGCTTGGTATAGGCGCCGCGCGCGGCGAGGGCATCGCCGTGCTGGGCAGTGGCGAGGGCGCCGTCCATCAGGGTGGCGGCCTCGCGCATGTCATAGCACGCGCGCAGGGCGTCATAGCTGGGAAACAACTCGTGCTCAATGGCGCGCGCGAGCTCGTTGCAGGTGTAAATTGCGCAGAAGCCGACCGCGATGGAGAGGAGCAGGAGTGGCAGCAGGCCGAGGTAAAGGCGGGTGCGAAGCATGGAGCATCACAGCAACCCGAGTTTTTGCCGCTTGCGATAAAGTGTGGCCGGGTCGATGCCGAGGATCCGCGCAGCCTCGTCGAGGTTTTTGGCCAGGCCGATGACGCGGCGGACATGCTCGGCCTCCAGCTCGCTGACCGTCACCCTTGCCCCAACGGCGATGGCGGAGTCGGGCGAGGTGCGCATGAAATCATCCGGGAGATCGGCCAGCTCGATCGTGGTGCCGCCCGCGAGGATGACCGCCCGCTCGACAACGTTGCGCAGCTCGCGCAGGTTGCCGGGCCAGCCGTAGGCGGCGAAGGCGTCGCGCACTTGCGGCGAAAAGCCGGTGGTTTTCTTGCCCATGCGGCCGGCAAAAAACTTCAAGTAATTGTCGGCCAGCCGCAGCAAATCGGCCGGACGGTCCTTGAGGCCGGGCAACGCCACGTTGATGACATTGAGCCGATAGAAAAGGTCTTCGCGAAAATGGGCCGCCTTGACTTCCTCCGCCAGGTTGCGGTTGGTGGCGGCAATGACGCGCACGGTGGCCTTGCGGGGCCTGGCTTCACCGACGCGCTCGTATTCGCGCTCCTGCAAGAGACGCAGGAGTTTGGGTTGGATCTCCAGCGGCATTTCGCCGATTTCATCAAGGAAGAGCGTGCCGCCCTCGGCGGCGGCGACTTTCCCGACGGTATCGACGACGGCGCCGGTAAACGAACCTTTGACGTGGCCGAAGAGTTCACTTTCGAGCAGTTCGCGAGAGAGCGAGGGGCAATTAACCGTGACAAAGGGTGCGTCGCGCTGCGCGCCGCGGCGGTGGATTTCACGCGCGAGGATGCTTTTGCCGGTGCCGCTCGGGCCGAGGATGAGAATGGTGGCGGGTGTTTCCGCGGCCTTGAAGGCGATGGAGAGCGTCTTCTGCAGCGCGACTTCAGCCGAGCTGAGGTCGATCTCGGGCGATTCGTCGGCGAGCTGGGTTTCGAGCTGCTTCACCCGTCGCTCGAGCGAGCGGGTCTTGGCAATTTTTCCGAGCACCTGGCGGATTTGGTCGGGCGTGAAAGGCTTGGGGATGAAATCGAACGCACCTTTGCGCATCGCCTCGACCGCCGCGCTGATGGTGGCGTAGGCGGTGAACATCACGACCGCCATGTCGGGCGCGGCCTTGAGCAGCTTATCGAGCACTTCGAGGCCATCCTCGGCGCCGAGGTTGAGATCCAGAAAGCAAACATCGAAGGACTCCGTCTCGAGCGTTTTCAACGCACGGACGCCCCCCGGTACGCTCACCACCTCGTAACCCATCGTTTCAACAGCGATGGCGGTGGTTTTGCGAATACCCAGTTCGTCATCGACGATGAGGACACGCATAATGTTCGTCTAAGCTAACTCTTGTTCAATGCAGGCCAACTAGAAAAGCCGAGGCGGGGCCACCTAAGGCAGCCCCGCCAGGTCCAGCTTCAACTAACAATCCCGAAGCTCTCGCCCCGGGAATTCAAAAAAAATCGCCCTGAAAACAAGGACTCGCACTCAATGGATTCGGTGATGTTTGTGGTTTCGAAATAAAATTATCAGCGCAAAAACAAAAAAGCCGGCTGCAAGGATACATGCCGACTGACCCACAAACCCCGGGTCAGTTCCGAAAAATCCCACCACGCTGAAAACAACCGCGAGCAGTAAAAAGGTGATGACCCAGGTAATCATGAAAGGAGTTCTGCCCTTTTTACTGCCCATGCCATGCCAACCCTGCTGACTGCCAAACAAGCCATTTGTCTGCAATGAGTTAGAGCCTACTACGAGGATTTTCATCGGGTAACGATCCTGCAACTTGCAGCCGCTGCCCACGCCCGGCACGGCACTTTGCACGCCTTGCCGCCGTCATGGAAATTGCCGATTTCCCGCAACTTTCGCGCGACAATTCGCGTCAGGCCAATCACAAGCAATGCTTAAAGTATGGACATCACCGACTCGACGGCGTTGGCCGATCTCGTGCGCGAGGCACAACGAGGCCGCGATGCCGCCCAGCGCGAGCTCATCGGCCGCTACCAGCAGCGGATGGCGGGTTTTGCCTATGCGATCACGGGCCGCAGCGACACCGTCGAGGATCTCACCCAGATCATTTTCATCAAAATGTTTCGCGCCCTCAACCGGCTCGATGATCCCGAGCGCTTCGAAGCCTGGCTCTTCCGCCTGGCCCGCAACAGTTGCATCGACCACCTGCGCCGGGAGAAATGGCGCCGCTTTTTCACGCCCATCGAAACTGAACACGAAGAAACCATCGCCGAAACCAACGCTCCCGTCGACTCGGCCGAGCTCGATGCGCTCCGCCACGCCCTGCAACAATTGAAACCCAAAGACCGCGTGCTCATCGCGCTCGCCCAGGAAGGCCGCAGCCAGGTCGAGATGGCCGCCATCACCCACACCACTGTCTCCGCCATCAAAGCCCGCCTGCACCGCGCCCGCGAACAACTCCGCCAAATTTATGAACACGACACCTGATTTTTCCGAGGCCTGGCCCGCGCTCCGCTCCCGCGCCAGCGAACAACTGCCGCCCGATTTCGCCGACCGCGTGCTCCGCACCCTGCGCCTGCAAAACTTTTCCGTCCGCGATGTTGCCGACCGGTTTATCATTGCCGCCGGCACCGCCGCCGCGTGTGTCCTGCTTGTCGTGCTCGTCCATTCCCACAAAACCCGGCAGATCAACCAGGTCGCCCTGGCGGACTGGCGCCAAGTTTCCGCCCAAGCCGACTCGTATGCGGCCATCCCATGAAACTGCGCCTCCTCATCGCCACACTCACGGTTCTCGTTTTTGCCGCCGGCTTTGGGGCGAGCGTCTGGACGCAGCAGCACTGTCCCCTGCTCGCACCGCCCGTCAGCCTGCTGGGCGAAATCAGGGATCGCAACGTGGATGTCCGGCTGCCGCTCAACGACGCTTCAACCCTTGCGCAAATCAACGCCGAGATCGAGCGCATCAAGCCCGAGATCGACGCCTTCCACAAAAAACTCGATGCGATCAACCACGACCTCCACCAGAAGATCGACGCCGAGCTCACGCCCGCCCAGCGCAAGGAATTTGAAAAAATGCACCGGCACTATGAACAACGCCGGGCCGAGCGCGCCAATTCCTTGCTGCCAACCGTCGAGTCGTCGCCCTCGGGCGGCAGTGTGCTCAAGCTTCCCTTTTTTGCCGAGCCCATCGAGGGCATGACCTCGGCCATCGTCGTGCCGCTCACGCTCGACCATCTGGCCACCGCGCTGCAGCTCGACGACCGGCAAAGGGCCGCGGTGCGCCAACTGCTGCTTGAACGCCGCGAAAGGTTCCTGGCCCTCATCGATTCCACCCCGCCGCCCAGCCTCGGCCTGAACCGCCTCGCGCCCATCATCAACAAGCTCGCCGGGCCGCCCGTGCCGGAAAAATAGGCAACGGTCGAGACGGCTCAACCGTCGCCAGGGGCAGTCAAAAGGTTCTCATTTCTTTGATCGAATCTCCCGGAAAATCCGTCATGTTGGCCGTCGTTTCCCCGACGCGCATGACACCACCCGCCTCCACCAAGCCAGCCGCGCCCGCTCCGGCGCCCGCCAACAGCGCCCGCCTGCCAGACCTTGAGATCAAGGACGCCCAGCTCATCTTCCAGGCCGTCTGGCAGGAACTTGAAGCGGACGTTGGCCGGGAAAACCTGCGTTTCCCCAAGGAAATCATCCTGCTCGGCGGTGCGCCCGGCGCCGGCAAAGGCACCAACACCGCCTTCATCGCCCGGGCCCGCGGCCTCACCTGCCCGCCCATCGTCATCAGCGCCCTGCTCGACACCCCCGAAGCCAAGCGCATCAAGGATGCCGGCGGCATGGTCGGCGACCGCGAAGTCGTCGGGCTGCTTTTGCGCCGCCTGCTGCGACCGGAGTTTCGCGACGGCGTCATCCTCGACGGCTTTCCCCGCACGAAAGTGCAGGTCGAGTGCCTCAAGCTGCTCATCGACCGCATGCACCGGCTTCGCCACGAATACTACCGCACGCCGGTGGGCATTCATTTCCGCCAGCCCACCGTGCACATCATGGTGCTCTTCGTGGATGAAAAAACGAGCATCGCCCGCCAGCTCAACCGCGGCCGCGAAGTGCGCGCCCACAACGAGGAAGTCCGCCGCAGCGGCATGGGCGAACTGCGGGAAGAGCGCACGACCGACTACGATGAGGAACTCGCGCGCCGCCGCTACCGCGTTTTCAAGGAAGAAACCTGGGGCGCGCTCCAGTCGCTGAAGGAAATCTTCCACTACCATTTCATCAACGCACAAGGCTCCATCGAGGAAGTTGAGCAAAACATCCTGCAGGAATCACAGTATCAAAGCACCCTCGAGCTCGACCCGCAGACGCACGACCGCCTGCGCGTCGTGCCCGTGGCCAGCGAAATCGTCGTCCATGCGCGGCAGGAATTGGTCAAGCGGCTGGATGCCTACGAACTGGACCACACCGAGCTTTTTCAAAGAGTAGTTACCTTTATCGACAAAAAACTGATGCCCATCGTGCTGCGCCACGCCATTTCCGGCCTCGCGCTGGTCAATACCGAGGACCTCCTGCTCGATGACCCGCTGGCGCTCGCCATGCTGATCGATGTCTTTTCCGAGCGCGGCTATCACGCCATCGTCGATCTTCATCGCATCGAAGTCCCCGAGAAAGTCGACCTCGCCACCGGCCTCATCCATTGCCGCGTGAAAAAAGTCTTCCGCCTGCAAATCCGGTTCCCAGGCTCGGAAATCCGGCGGGG
>Ga0210402_10001986_pt1 | contig 20426 bp, 15 predicted proteins | sample IncBWC7MmetaG_FD_161055 | JGI IMG/M metagenome (GOLD analysis project Ga0210402, IMG submission 161055) | Forest soil microbial communities from Barre Woods Harvard Forest LTER site, Petersham, Massachusetts, United States - Inc-BW-C-7-M | ecosystem: Environmental > Terrestrial > Soil >... | reverse complement strand
CAAGCGCTTGACGTTCAAGACCGGCGAAACCTCTGCTCGCGTGCATCTCACCAGCAATAGCGGCGACGTGCGGCTCTGCACGAAAAATAAACGCTAGCGCGGATCAAAGGACCAAAAAAATTATCTTGCGAGCCCGTCAGTGTCGGCCTACGCGGCGTACCGGCGCTTGCCGGTAGCCTAAGGAATGGAGTGTTCGTTAGCTTGAACGCTCTTTTCCCCAGACGTCGGCCAGGCCGTAGGAGTGTTGATGAACACAGCAGCAGTTATATCTCAACCGATTCCGCTTCCGCCCCTTCCTTTCGATCAAGGTGCCCTGGCTCCGGTCATCTCGGCCAACACCCTGAACTTTCACTATGGCAAGCATCACAAGACCTACATTGAGACCCTGAACAAATTGATTGTCGGTACGGAATTCGCCGACATGCCGCTTGAGAAAATCATCGATGCCGCTTCCCGGCAGCCCGAGCACAGCACGATTTTCAACAACGCAGCGCAGGCCTGGAATCACACCTTCTACTGGAACAGCCTTAAGCCGAAGGGCGGCGGGGAACCGCCTGCGGCGCTCAAGCGCAGCATGGAGGAATCCTTCGGCGGCGTGGATCAATGCAAGAAGGAACTCTCCAAGGCGGCCGTTGCGCAATTCGGCAGCGGCTGGGCATGGCTGGCGCAAGACGGCGGCAAGCTCAAAATTATCAAGACCCCGGATGCAAGCACGCCGCTGACCGATGGGCTGAGGCCGCTGTTGACCATCGACGTCTGGGAGCACGCGTACTATCTGGACTATCAAAACCGACGCGTGGACTACGTGAATGCCCTGATTGAGAAACTGGCTAACTGGGGTTTCGCGGCGGACAATCTCGAGTAGTACCTCGGCGCGGTGAATTTGACCGGCTAGTTCTTGTCGGGGAGGGTAAGAAGAGTCGAGGCACTGGTGCCTTCGTGCCTTGACTCTTCTTCCCTTCCCTGACGCCAACCGCCCCCGAGCGCCTTGACGAGCAGCACACTCGCGCTCATGCGCCGGAGTTGAATCGTCACGTTCGCGAGCTGCGCCTGAAGCGAAGTATTTTCGGCGCTGGCGACTTCAAGGTACGTCACCAAGCCTGCCTTGTAGCGATACTGAGCCTGCTCCAGGGCCGTGGCAGTGGCTTGCACGGCGGCTGCTTCGCTCACGCTCTCTTGCTGCAGTTGCCTCAAGGCCGCGAGATTGTCTTCGACTTCCCGGTAGGCGTTGAGCACGGTGTTCCGATAGTCGGCGACCTGCTCATCATAGAACGCTCTCGCCTGAGCAGTTTGGGCACGATGGCGTCCCGCATCGAATACGGTCAAAACGCCGGCTGCCGGTCCCGCCGACCACAAGCGACTCGGCGCAGTGATCCAGTTCGACGCGCTGGTGCTGTCGAAGCCCGCCGCCGCCGCCAAGCTGAAAACCGGAAAGTAGGCCGCGCGCGCCACGCCGATCTGCGCATTCGCGGCCGCGGTGCGGCGCTCCGCTGCCGCCACGTCGGGGCGCCGCTCCAGGAGCGAGGAGGGCAACCCCGGATCGATGGGCGGCGGAACGGCCGAAATGAACAGGGGATTGGCGTCGAGGTGAAACGCCGATGGATTCCGACCGAGCAGGACGGCAATCGCGTGTTCCATTTGCGCGCGCTGCAAGCGAATATCCGCAGCCTGCGTGCGGGCCGTTTCCAGTTGTGCCTGTGCCTGCGCGACGTCCGTGAGTGCGGCTGCACCTCCGTTGTAGAGATTCAGCGTCAGCGCCAGCGCTTTCACATAGTCCTCAACCGTCTGGTCGAGAAGTTGCTGCTGGGTGTCCTGCGAGCGCAGCGAGAAGTAGTCGCTCGCCAACTCGGCGTGAATCGCCAGGTTCAACGTCGCGAGATCGGCGGCGCTTGCCTGCTGGTTTGCCTTCGCCGAGGCGACGGCGTTGCGCACCCGTCCCCACACATCGATCTCGTAGGATAGGTCTGCTTCCAGATCAAAATTATTCGACGTAGGTTCCGCGCCCGGCGGAAATTTCGGGGAATTCACCGACGTGCGCGATCGCGTCGCCGAGGAGCCAATGTTGATGTTTGGGAAAAGATCGGCCCGTGCAATGCGTGTAGCCGCGCGCGCCTGCAGCAGTCGGGCGTAAGCCGCCTTCAAGTCCTGGTTGGCATCGGCGATCTGCGCTTCAAGAACATCGAGCCCGGGATCTTGGAAGATCTTCCACCATGGACCGCGATCCTGCGAATCCGCGGGCTGCGCGGGCTTCCAGTCCCCCGACTCCTTGTCGGCGCCCGACTCCTTGTAGGCGGTTGTGGGCGGCGCGCTGTCCGGAATCCTATATGCGGGCGCGAATGAACAGGCGCCCAGCGCCAGAGTCGTGCAGAGCGTGGCGGCAAGCCGGGCTCTCATCAGGTTTTGCCGCCGGCCTTGGCTTGTTGCGGGTCAGGAACCGCGATGCGCACCTGCACCCCATCGGTGATCGAGTCGGGCGGGTTGACCACGACCGTCTCGTGCGGCGCAAGTCCCGACAGCACTTCGATCGAGCTGCCGAAATCGCGGCCCTGCACGATGCTCTTGAGCTTCACGCGCTGCTGGCCGTCCAGCGTGGCGACCTGAAGCCCCGCGGAGCGGAATAGGACCGTATTCGCGGGGAGACGCAGGGTGGCGGCGTTGACGGGAAGCTTGAAGTGCACTTCGGCGTAGGCGCCGGGGAATATATCGCCCCGCGCGTTATCCAATTCGAGCTCGACTTGCAAGGTGCGCAGCGCCGGATCGAGTGCGTTCGAAGTGCGCACCGTCTTGGCGGAAAAAGTACGATTGGGATGCTCGGTAAAACGCAACTCAGCTTCCAATCCCGGCTTGGTGACTGCCGCAAACGCTTCCGGCACGCGTACATAGATGCGCAGTCGCGTCGTATCGGCGATGCGAAACAGTTCAGTTCCGGTGCTCTGCCCGGCGTTGATCAATGCGCCGATGTCGGTATTGCGAGCCGTTATGACGCCCGTGAACGGAGCCACGACCCGCTTGAAAGATTCCAAGTCGCGCAACCGCGCGACGTTCGCCGCGGCGGAGTCTGCCGCCGCTTTCTTGGCCTGGGCATCGCCGGATTTCTCATCGGCATCCTGCTTGGAGACGGATTGAGTGGCGAGCAAGCCCTGCCATCGCACGTTGGTGCTGTTGGACAGGGATTCATTCGCGTGCGCCGTTGCCAAATCGGCCAGCGCCTGCGTCAACTGCTGATCGACCTCGGGTGTTTCGATTTGCGCCAGCAGCTGGCCTTTGACAACGGGTGTGCCGATATCGGTATTCCAGGATTTCAGGTATCCGTTGGTGCGGGCGTAGATCGGCGCCTCGATGAACGCCTGCACGGCGCCCGGCAAGACCAACTCTTCGCCCGTCGAACTCGGTTCGGCCGTGATGGTTGCGACGGTGGGTATGGCCGCTTCGGCGTTGTCTTTCAGCAGTTCGGCGCGCGCCAGCACGCGACTCACTTCTCCCCACACACCGAGTCCGATGGCGACAATCAGTGCAATCAAGGCGTAGCGGCGGATCTTATTAGTTGGCATCGGCAGTCTCCGCCGGATGCAAGGGATGCACCGAGCTTCGCCCGTGAATCAGGGAAAATACAGTCGGCACGAAAAACAACGTTGCAACTGTAGCAAAAATGAGGCCGCCAATGACCGCGCGGCCCAGTGGGGCGTTCTGCTCGCCGCCCTCACCCAGGCCTAAGGCCATCGGGATCATGCCGATGATCATGGCCAATGCGGTCATGAGCACGGGACGCAGGCGCGTGAACCCCGCCTGTAGGGCCGCTTCGAACGCGGTATCGCCGGCATTCATGCGCTCGCGCGCAAAGCTGACCACCAGCACACTGTTCGCGGTCGCGACACCCATGCACATGATGGCGCCGGTGAGCGCCGGCACGCTCACGGTGGTGTGCGTGAGAAACAGCATCCAGACGATGCCCGCGAGCGCGGCGGGCAGGGCGGTGATGATGATGAATGGGTCGAGCAGGGACTGAAAATTAACCACGATCAGCATATAAACCAGAATAATGGCACCCACCAGCCCGAGGAGCAGGCCGTTGAACGATGCCTTCATGGTTTGCACTTGACCGCGCACGACGATGCTTGATCCCTTCGGCAGATCCTTCTTCGCGCTGGCAATGATCTTGTCGATCTGCGCGGACACGTAGCCGAGGTCGGTGCCGTCGACCGAGCCGAATATATCGATGGCCGTGGTGGCGTTGTAGTGGCTCACCACGGCGGGGGCAACGGTGCGGTAAATGTTGGAGACGTTGGAGAGCAGTTGCGAGCCTCCGCTTGCACCGTTGGTCAACGGCGTGTTGCCCAGATCGTTGAGGGTCTCGAGACGGTATTGCGGGGTTTGGGTGGCAACCTGGTACTGCGTACCCGACGCCGGGTCGACCCAAAAGCTTGGCGCTGTCTGGAAGCTGCCCGAGAGAGACACCAGCATATTGTTCGCCACGTTCTGTTCGGTAAGGCCGACCAACTGTGCCTTGGTCCGATCGACATCGACATTGAATTGAGGATAGTCGCCGGATTGATGGATATGCAGATCGACCGCGCCCGCGACGGCGTGCAACTTTTGCAGCAAGTCATTGGCGAATGCCCGGTTGGCTCGAACATTGAAGCCGACTATCTGCACATCGATGGGGGCGGGAAGACCGAAATTCAGAATCTGACCGATCATGTCCGCGGGCAGGAAGGCGAACTGCGTCGATGGGTAGGTGGCCGACAGTTTCTTGCGCAGGGACCGAACGAATTGCACCGTCGGCGCATGATGTTCGCTGAGATTGACATAGACATCGGCGTCGCCGGGACCCACGGGCGCCGAGGTACTGTAGGCGAGATTGATGCCGCTGTAGGGCAAACCGATGTTGTCGACGATGCTGCTGATCTGTTTGGCAGGGATGACTTCCCTGATCGTCGCCTCGATGTGATCACAGAGCGCCGCGGTCTCCTCGATGCGGGTTCCGGTGCGCGCGCGCACATGCAACTTGATCTGCCCCCCATCGACCGACGGGAAAAAGTCCTGGCCCAATCCGGGGAGCGGTCCCACGGGAAAGGCCAGCACGGCCGTCGCAATCATGGCGCCCAAAAAGATCGCGGCGAAGCGCGCCCCGCCATGCAGCGCGGTCGCGAGCAACGCGTGGTAGGCCTCGCGGAACCGTTCGAAGCCGCGCTCAAAGCGCATCTGAAATCGCGCCAACAGACCCTGCTGCCGGCGCTTGGAGTCGTGTTTCTTCAGCCAAAACTTTGCGAGCGTCGGCACCAATGTTCGCGACAAGAGATAAGAGGCCAGCATCGCAAACACGACGGCTTCCGCCAGCGGTATGAACAGGAATTTGGCAATTCCGGCCAATAAGAACATCGGTACGAACACGATGCATATGGACAGGGTCGAGACCAGGGCGGGCAACGCAATCTGATGGGCGCCATCGAGAATGGCCGCTTCCACGTCCTTGCCTTGCTCGAGGTGGTAGTTGATGTTCTCGATGGTCACGGTCGCGTCGTCGACCAGAATGCCGACGGCCAGCGCCAGGCCGCCCAAGGTCATGATGTTGATCGTTTCGCCCAGTGCCGATAGACAGCAGATCGAAGCGAGGATCGACAAGGGAATGGAAATGGTGATGATCAGCGTGCTGCGCCAGCTGCCGAGAAACAACAGAATCAGCAATCCGGTCAGCGCTCCGGCAATGACCGCTTCGCGGATGACGCCTGAAATGGCGGCGCGCACGAATATGGATTGATCGCTGAGCGCCTCGACTTTCAGTTCCGCGGGCAGGCTGGCGCGGACCTGAGGCAGCTTTTCATTGATGCTTTTGATGATATCGATGGTCGATGCCTTGCCGGTCTTCAGCACGTTCATCAAGAGCGCCCGGTGACCTCCCAAGCGGACGATATTCGTCTGCGGCGAATAACCGTCGCGCACATGCGCAACATCCTTGACATAGGTCACCGTGCCGTTGTGCGCGCGAATGGGCAGATTGTTGAGCTCATCCAAGGCCAGCGGGCTGGAATTGACCTTGATGAAGTATTCGAGTGCGCCGATTTTTTGCGTGCCGGCGGGCAAAATCAAATTTTGCGCGCCGATGGCCGCGACGACATCGCCGCCGCTCAAGCCATTGGCGCTCAGCGCCTGCGGGTCCAGATCCACTTGAACTTGACGTTGCCTGCCGCCGAACGGATAGGGGATGGAGGCGCCCTGCACGGTTGACAGCTGCGTCCGCAAGATCGTGTTGGCAAGATCGAAAATCTGCGCTTCCGTCAGCGTCGGGCTGCTCAACGCCAGCTGCAATATCGGCACCGTCGAGGCGTTGTAGGAAAGCACGAACGGCGGGGTGGTGCCCGGCGGCGAGAAGGAAAGCTGCGTCTGCGAAACCGCTGTGATCTGCGACATCGACAAATCTTGATCGGCGCCAGGCTGGAAAAAATATTTCACCACCGATGTGCCGACGACCGATTGCGATTCGGTGTGCTCGACGTCGTTCACCACGGTTTGTGCGGTGCGCTCCGAAAACAAGACGATGCGATTCGCGATCTCTTCCGGCAGGATGCCGTTGTAGCGCCAAATCACCGCGGCGATGGGAATCCTGATATTCGGAAAGATATCCGTGGCGGTGTTGAGGATCGAATAGCCGCCAAGCAACACGATCAGCACCGCAAGCATGATGAAGGTGTACGGTCGCTGTAACGCTACTCTAACGATCCACACGCCGCGCTCCGACGGGACTGATTAATTGCCGACCATGACGTTGGGGATTCGCGAAAACAGTTGCGAGCAACGGCTGGTACCACTCAGCTAGATAGGGGCATATGCCCCTAATGGTCATCGAATGTATGTGATATATCTGCGCAAGTCAATTAACGATAGGCCCAACCAATCAAGGCAGGGCCAGAGAATTCAAATCATCATTCGCCGCGATATAGAGCAGCACCGCGCGCAGATCCGCCGCGTGCCGTTTGCCGAAGATTTTCTCGAAGCGACCCTCCGCCGTGCGCCAAAGCCGGCGCGCGCGCCGCAAGGTCGCTTTGCCCTTCCTGGTGAGTGCGACGTGACGTTTGCGCCGATCCGCCGCCGCGAGGCGCAGGCTGAGCAGCTCGTCGCGCTGCAATGGGCGCAGATTGTGGCCGAGCGTGGATCTGTCCATGACCATGGCCGTCGCGAGCTCGCACATGGTGAGCGGACCGTCGATACTGCCGCGTTCCACTTCTGCAAGGATCGAGTATTGAGTGGATTTGATGCCGACGGGCGCCAGGGCCGAATCGTAGAACTGCGAGATGCGCCGCGAGGCTTTACGCAAGCTGCCGCACGTGCATGCCGTGTGCTGTGCGGGGGCGGCCGGGCGCCGGGGTATTTTGTGGGCACCATTCAGGGGCATATGCCCCTATTGTAGACCACTTGACCCGTCGATGGAATGCCGCTGGGGCGTAAGTTTGGGAGTTAAGCTGCCTGCTGCAGAGACCGATCGGCGGCGGGCTGCTGGTGCTCCAGGGTCTTGAGGGAGAAGTTCCATAGACGGCTGGCCAATGCGGTGTCATCGAGCAGTGAGCTGCCTTTGGAGATTTTACAATTTTGCCAGTACTCGCCGGTCATGCCCGCCGCGTGCGGACTGGCTGCCAGCAGTGCTTGGGTCGCGGCGGCCTGGGACGCAGTCTTCGCAAACAGCCGTGCGGTGAATCTTCGAGTCAGCCGAGTACGTGCGACGCCGGGGTCCACAGAGTTGACGGCAATGCCGCGGTTGCCTAGACGGCGCGAGAGTTCCTTTGCGTACAGCGCATTCGCCAGCTTGGACTGCGCATAGAATGTCGTGGGCTGATAGAAGCGCCGGCCATCGAGATTGTCGAACATGATGCCTTCGCTGGGCGCCCGGCTGATGCTGGCGCCGCTGCTGACGACCACGATGCGCCCGCTGCCTTCGCGCACCAGATCGGTGAGCCCGTTTACCAGCATGAAGTGACCGAGGTGATTGGTGAGGAACTGCAATTCAACGCCGTAGCGAGTGTGCAACGACGGCAGGTTTGCGACGCCGGCATTGGCGACGATTGCATCAAGGGGAACTGACAGCGCGCGAATCGCCCGCAAGGCAGCCGCAATCGAATCCAAATCCGTCAGATCGCAGGCCACTGGAAAACAGGCTGGACCCGCTTGGGCGCAGGCGCGAGATGCCGATTCCAAGGTTCTCGCCAAACCGATCACCGCAGCACCGTTGGCGGCGAAGGCATTCATGGTTTCAAGTCCCAGTCCGGAATTGCATCCGGTGACGATGATGCGTTTGCCCGTCAAGTCAATTCCGGCCAGTACCTGATCTGCAGTGGAGCGCCGGCCGAATGGAATGGATGTCGTCATGGAGAGTAACCTCTTAGAACTGATTCAACGGCTGCATGTCATGCGAACGGCAGCCGTCATACCCTTCACAAAATCTTCTTTGGTCTTGCAAGATTGCTTAAGTCCGCGCGCCGTGGCGTGCAGGGCGCGCGCAAAGTCGGCGATGTCCAATCCGGCAGCAGCACACTTTTCGGCCACGGGAGAGCCCGCAATGGCAGCCGCGAGGGCCTCCTCAAACTGCCATTCATATTCCAGGAGCGTTGCACCCGCCAATGACGTGCTCGCACACATGAGATCGGCGGCATCCGCGCCAAGTGATCCGACGAAACGGCCCGACCATTCTTTGCAGGCGCTGATCAGGCGAGTCTCCAAGCCATCGTTGAGGCGCGACAACGCCGTGATGGCCGAGGTCAACTGCCTGCTGAGCGAATGCTCCACGGCGCGTCGAAACAACTCTTCTTTATTGGCGAACGATAAGTACAGTCCTTGACGGGACACGCCCGCCGCACGAGCCACGTCGTCCATGGAAGTCTTGCGATAGCCGAATCGAGCGAAAACGCTCACCGCCGCCTCGAGGAGCGCCGTGAGACGTGATTCCTGATCGGCGGGGTAGGGCGGCGACGTTATGTTCACTGCGACACTGTAGACAATAAGTGCCTAATGTGTCAAGTTCGTCAAGCCAATTAAAATTTATAAAATATTTATAATTCAATTAGATGCAGAATATTACTCGGAGATAACCTCACATGCAAATTGGCGCTGAAGGAGAATAGATCTGCAATCGGCGGCTGCGTGGGCATAATGAGGTTTCATGCTCACGGTTCCCCAGCTGCACGTGCCCACCCTCGCCATCGCCGGGTCGACGCAGCGATTCCCGGTGCGCCGCATCTACTGTGTGGGGCGCAATTACGCCGATCACGCGCGCGAAATGGGCGGCGATCCGGGTCGCGAGCAGCCATTTTTCTTCGGCAAACCGGCCGATGCCGTTGTCGGCAGCGGCCGGCTGCCGTTTCCGGGCCGCACGGCTGAGCTGCACCACGAGGTTGAATTGGTGGTTGCCCTGCATGGACGCGGCGCCAATGTTGCGGTTAACGATGCCGCGGCGATGATCTTCGGATCTGCCGTGGGAATCGATCTCACGCGGCGCGATTTGCAGGCCGAAGCCAAAAAAAACGGACGCCCCTGGGACATGGCCAAGGGCTTTGATCATTCCGCCCCGATAGGACCCATAAGGCCCGGGATTCCACCGGCGGACGGTTTGATCTCTTTGAGCATCAATGGGCAGATGCGCCAAAACGGCGATCTTAGGAACATGATTTGGAGCGTCGTGGAAATCATTGCGGCGCTTTCCGGCTATCTGGAACTCGCGCCCGGCGATTTGATATTCACCGGTACGCCCGCGGGCGTCGGGCCGATCAAGCGCGGTGAAACCGTCCGCGGGATGATTGCAGAACTCGAACCCATTGAAATAACTTTTGAAGAGTGACCACTTCTATGCCCATGCTCCGCATTCTCTCCCTATTGCTTTGTCTGCCGCTCACCACCTGGGCGGCAGACGACTATCAACACCGCATCGATCACGTGTTGTCGCAGACGCCGCTGATCGACGGTCATAACGATTTGCCGTGGGAAATCAGGGAGCGCTACAAAGGCGATGTCGCGGCGATAAATCTGAGCGCCGATACCCGGCATCTGCCGGTGGAAGCCGGGCAGGCCGCATTCATGACGGATATTCCGCGATTGCGAGCGGGACATGTGGGCGCGCAATTCTGGTCGGTGTGGATTCCCGTGGGCACGCCGGGTTTCGAGGCGGTGCAAATGACCTTGGAACAGATCGATCTGGTCAAGCGCATGTCGGCGCATTATCCGGCGGATTTCGCGATGGCCTACACCGCAGCGGATATTCGGCGCATTCACAAGAGCCACAAGATCGCCTCGCTGATCGGCATCGAAGGGGGCCACCAGATCAACAATTCGCTGGCGGTGCTGCGCCAAATGTACGATGCCGGCGCCCGCTACATGACACTGACGCACTCGACCAACACTCCGTGGGCCGACTCCGCGACTGACACGCCCGCGCACCATGGTTTGACGCCATTCGGCATCGAAGTCGTCAAGGAAATGAACCGACTCGGAATGCTGGTGGACTTGAGCCATGTTTCAGCGGAGACCATGAAAGCGGCGCTCGCCGTGAGCCAGGCCCCCGTCATGTTTTCTCATTCCTCGGCGCGTGCCCTGGACGATCATCCGCGCAACGTTCCCGACGAGGTGCTGCGGGCCGTGGCTGCGAATGGCGGTATCGTGATGGTCAATTTTGCCCCGCCCTATGTCTCGGCGCTTCGCAATCGCTGGGAGGCCGACCACGCAGCCGAGAGGACACGCTACAACAGCCCTCCCTTTGCGGGTCTCTATATCGGCCAGCCCGAGCGCGCAAAAGCGGCGCTCGCGGAGTGGGAAGCGCAGCATCCGATGCCGGCGACGACACTTGCTCAAGTGGCTGATCATGTCGAGCACATTCGACAAGTCGCGGGCGTAGATCACGTGGGCTTGGGGTCCGATTTTGACGGCATCCCGGATGCACCGGTAGGACTCGAGGGCGTTGATCGCTACCCGGCCCTGCTCGAGGAGTTGATGCGCAGAGGCTGGAGCGATTCTGACATCGGCAAGCTGGCAGGGGAAAATCTGTTGCGCACCATGGCTGCCGCGGAGCAGGTCAGCATGAGACTGCAAGGCGGGTCGAAAACACACTGACGCTCGAAGACGCGCCGACGCTGGAAGACGCGTGAACATCCATCAGCTGGATGCATCAGGGAGACAAAATGAAAACCACCGCATTGCTTCCAGGTCTTTGCCTGATCGCCGCATCCAATGCCTGGCCGCAGAGCCCGCCCAGCGAATTCGGGCCAAACCCGCAACTGCCGGCGCCAGAGGAGAAGTGGTTGCCCACATTGCACATTGCCACGGCCAAAGGATGGGGCCCGAACGACGCGCCGCAGGGTGCACCCGGCACAACGGTCACGGCGCTCGCGCGGGGCCTGCAGCACCCGCGCTGGCTGTACGTGTTGCCCAACGGGGATGTATTGGTTGCAGAGTCTGACGCGCCTGCGAGGCCGGATGATGGCAAAGGCATCGCGGGAAAGATTGGCGAATATGTCATGAAGCGCGCCGGCTCCGGCACGAAGCCCAGCGCCAATCAAATTACGTTGTTGCGCGATTTGGCCGGCGACGGCAGCCACGTCGAGCGTCATGTCTTGTTGCAGGGACTGAATTCGCCCATCGGCATGGCGCTCGTCGGCAACAATCTCTACGTGGCCGACAGCGATGCCTTGCTGCGCTTCCCGTATAAAACGGGCGACACTGAAATTCGAGCGCAATCCATGCAACTCGTCGCCTTGCCGGGCGGGACCATCAATCATCATTGGACCAAGAGCTTGATCGCCAGTCCCGACGGCAAGAAGCTTTACGTGGGCGTCGGCTCCAACAGCAATGCTGCGGAGAACGGCTTGGGCGCCGAGGCAGAACGAGCCGCCGTTTGGGAAGTCAATTCCGAGACGGGTGCGCATCGCATTTACGCTTCGGGCTTGCGCAATCCGGTGGGGTTGGCATGGGAGCCCAAGAGCGGTGTGCTCTGGGTCGCGGTGAACGAGCGCGACGAGCTGGGAGATCATCTGCCGCCCGATTACATGACCGGCCTCAAGGAGGGAGCCTTTTACGGCTGGCCCTTTAGCTACTACGGCCAGCACATAGACACTCGAGTAAAACCAGAGAATCCTGATTGGGTTGCCAGGGCGATCGCGCCTGACTATGCGCTGGGCGCGCATACTGCTTCGCTGGGCCTGTGCTGGTCGGTCGGCGCGAAATTGCCGGAGCCTTTTCGCGAGGGAATGTTCGTCGGTCAACACGGATCGTGGAATCGCAAGGAGCGCAGCGGCTACAAGGTGATTTTCGTACCTTTCGCGGACGGCAAACCTGCCGGCGTGCCGATTGATGTCGTCACGGGTTTTCTGAACGCGAAAAATGAGGCCATGGGCCGACCCGTCGGTGTCGCCATCGACAAGCGCGGCGCGCTGCTGGTTGCCGACGATGTGGGGGATGCGGTTTGGCGCATAAGCGCGGCGAATATGCCTTCGCACTGAGGATTGAGCGTGCGACGTTAGCGTGATATATCAATCACGGCGAGTCCATCACGCGGCGCTTAAGTCGCATTGCGAGTTGATGGGTCGCGCGAAGCTAGGTGAGATATGGAAAACGCGACCATACATCGTCGTGGTGTTTCCGCTACGCACGGAGAGCATTTCTTCACGCGCTATTGACATTACGATATCAACTAGTCGAATAATGCGTGCCGCGATGCGACTTTGAGAATATTAAGCGCACCGAAATGAGGCGGGGACTAGCATCTGAAAAGGCTATGGCGATGGGGTTGCACGCTTTAGCCTCGTGACAGCGGGAACGCCCGCGTTCACGAATCGGATGGGGAGGTTTCTAATGGACAAACGGTCTACTAACCGTTTCAGGGGGATTGAAAAATGACGACAAGAACAGTGGCGCTGTTGCTTTCAGGCGCAGTGTCCGTGGCATTCTCATTAGCGACTTTTGCGGAACCCGCGCCGGCACCGGCACCTGCCGCCGCGGCCGCGGCATCACCCAGCGAGGACAATGCGATTGCGGAAATCGTCGTCACGGCGGAAAAACGCAACGAAAGCCTGGAAACGGTACCCGTCGCGATTTCGGCCTATACCGCCAAAACCCGCGACTTGATCGGTATCGAAACCATTCAGGACATGACGAATTTCACCCCCGGCTTGGCCTACTCGACGTCCCTGGACCGCGCCTTCATCCGCGGCGTCGGTCGAGAAACCAATAATCTGTCCACGAACCCGGGTGTCGCGACTTATTCCGACGGCGTCTACAACTCGAGCGTCGTCGCCGCTTCCGGCGATGCGATGTTTGAAGACCGGATCGAAGTGCTGCGCGGACCGCAAGGCACCCTGTACGGCCGCAATGCCATCGCCGGCACGATCAATTCGATTTCGAAGCGCCCGACGCCGGATTGGACGGCCGAGGTGCGACTCAAGCTGGGCAATTACCAAACCCGCGATGTCGAAGGCTACGTGTCTGGTCCCATCAGCGACACCATGCGGTTTAAGTTCGGCGGGTATCGCAACTATCAGGGCGACGGCTACTTCCGCAACCTCTTGAACGGCCAATCGGAAGGAAGCAATTTAAGCAGCGGAAATTTCTTCTACTGGGAAGGTCAATTCGAGTGGGACATCACGCCCGATCTGCAATTTTGGATGAGATTCGACCAATTGGGCTATACGGATGCCTATCGCGTGCCCACGAACACGATCGGCTCCTATGACTATTCGGCCTATCCCTCCTCAGCTCTTTCTCCGGGTGCGGCATTCGGCGCTGCCTCCACGGTGTTCGGCCCGAGCCCGTTCTTACCCGGCTCGTACAAGCCGAATGTCCCAGCCTGCGCTACGAATCCAGCCAACAACAATGTCTATACATACTGCGCCGACGACGGCAACACGGCCAAGCTGAGCAGGACTTACCAGGTCACGCCGCAATTGACTTGGCACTCGCCCTGGGCTGCTGACCTCAAATACTTGGGCGCGTACACGACGTACTATTACAGTCTGTACAACGACTATGACAACAACGGCCTGAACACGGCCTTTGGGTCCTATGTCTATCCGGTGCTTCCGGGCACGACAATGTGCGGAGGGTTTCAGTGCCCGCCGCTCACGGTATTTCCACGAACCTATTCGCACTACGTGGAGACGAAAAAATATTTCAGCAACGAAATCAACGTCACCTCGCATAGCGATTCGTCGCTGCAATGGATCTTTGGTCTATTCCAATACAATGAGAGGAATTATCAAACTCCCGGAACTCTGTACGAACCCGGTCAAGCGCAACTCGCGACACCATTCAATATAACGGTGACGGCGCCCGCGGCGCCAAATCCGAACCGCGAAATCTATTTCCAGCAACAGGCAATGCACGACAATTCCTATGCTGCGTTCGCGCAAACTGACTGGAAATTCCTGCCGACCTGGAAGCTCACAACCGGGTTGCGCTACACCTACGACATACTCAAAGGCGGCGAGCAATTCCGCGAGCTGTGCTTCGGATTGCCGGCCTGTCTGGGTCTGCCCCCGAGTCAAATCGTCACTGGCCCCGCGCTGTTCGGTGCGTTTACACCTGTCAATGACATCACGGCGTCCAATGCGGCCATCGCCAGTTGCTTTACAGCTGCCGGCTGCGCCAAGTATCCGGGCGTCAGAGGAGTTCCTTATCTCGAGGCGAACGGTAATTGGGCGCGAGACTTGGGCGCTAATTGGCACGCACCCACCGGGACTCTCGGGCTGGAGTGGACGCCGGATCCCAACACCCTGGCATACTTGAAATACAGCCGCGGCTACAAGTCCGGCGGGTTCAATGCCAGCACGATCTCCGTGAATCCGGAGTCCCAGGCGGAGCACCTCGATGCCATCGAATTGGGCGGCAAGGAAGTGTTCAATCGATCATTCCAAATCAACGGCGCCTTGTTCTACTACAACTACAAGGACAAGCAGATTCCGTTGACCCTGCCGGCGACCACCGTCGGCGGCCCGAACATTTCATCCATCGTCAACATACCGAAGGTGAGCTCGTACGGCGCCGAATTCGAGACGATCTGGCAGCCGTGGGCGAATATGCAATTTCTCTTGGATTACTCGTACTTGAGCGCCACGATCAAGGGTCAAGCGGGTTCCTGTTCGACTCCGCCGCCCAATACGCCCTCGTCGTGCTATGCAAACACGGTCAGCGGGGTATTCGAGAATACCAATGGCAACACGGTGCCCGAATCGCCCCGCAGCAAGATTGCGGCCAATGCCAACTACACCTGGCGCTTCACGCCCGGTTCGTTGAACTATTCGGTCAGCTATATCTGGAAGGACAAGACGCACGACAGTATTTTTAGCGAGCAATACTTCACTGCGCCGGAGTACACCCAAGTCGACATGCGCCTGTCGTGGAACGACACGGCCGATCGCTTCACGATCTTCGGCTACATCAAGAACCTGCAAAACAAGTTGGGATACGACGGTGTCGGTGCGTTTGCCAATCTGACCCCGGCGCCCGGCACGAAGGCGTGCGGATTCAATGGGCCGTCGCCGTACTATTGCGACCAAGATCTCGGGCTCACGCCGCCGCGCACTTATGGCGTGGAAGTGCAGTACCGGCTGAAGTAAATCCTATCTAAGGGATCGTAAGAATCCCGGATTGTCGATGTTGCAAAGGCCCTCTCATTGAGAGGGCCTTTTTTATGGTGCGCCCGGCAGGGCGCACTTCTAGCAGCCCCAAATCAGGTTCTAAAGGAGGGATCGATTCGATCCAGACGGCGCAGCAGCCCCGGCCAGACCAACGTATGCGGACCTTGGTTGTTCGTCACCACGCGCGCCTGTTCCATCGCCGTGTCGATGATGCCCTGTTGAATCGAAATGAGCTCGCCGCCGCCGGCCTGCGCCCGCACTTGGATGGCGCAGGTGGCCTCGAAGGTGTACATCAATTGGAAGGCTTCAGCGACGGTTCTACCCACCGTCAGTAGGCCATGATTGCGCAGCATGAGGTAACTCTTGTTGCCCATGTCCGCCACCAGACGCGGCTTCTCATCATCGCGCAGCGCGACGCCCTCATAGTCGTGGTACGCCAAGCTCTGCAGAACGAATATGGATTGCTGCGACAGCGGCAGAACGCCCTGCTTTTGCGCCGATACGGCGACCCCGTTCAAGGTATGGGTATGCAGCACGCAGTCGATATCATGACGCGCGCCGTGGATCGCGCTGTGTATGATGAAGCCCGCCGGGTTGATCGGCCAGGGACTCTCAGACACCTTGTTTCCCTGCATGTCGATCTTGACCAGGCTGGAAGCGGTGATCTCGTCGAACATCATGCCGTAGGGATTGATCAAGAAATGATGTTCGGGCCCCGGCACGCGGGCGGTGATATGGGTAAACACCAGGTCATCCCAGTGAAAGTGCGCAACCAGCCGATAGGCGGCCGCCAGGTCGACGCGAATTGCCCACTCTTCCGGAGAATAGCGCGCGATACTGTCGCCGGCAGCGGGGACGGATTTCAACATGGCGTTCTCCAATGATCCACCTGAGGCCGATTCTACCGTAGCTAGCTGGCATAATGTTGAGAGCCCCGTAGGGCGCTGGAGTATCCCGTTTTGAGTTCTGCAGAGACCCGAGCGCCCGTCGCCGACGACTGGGTGCAGCGAATGATTGACACACCCGGCCGCTCCGGCCGCCTGCGCAGCGGCGAGCACGTGACGCATTACCTCGAGTGGGGAGACCCGTCGAACGCGCGGGTCATGCTCTTGCTGCACGGCTTTCGCGGCCATGCGCACTGGTGGGATTTTGTCGCGCCCTGGTTTGCCGAGGACTATCACGTCATTGCCATCGACTTTGGCGGCATGGGCGACAGCAGCTCCCGATTAAAATACAGCCGCGGCGATTTCGTCGGCGAAGTGCACGCGACCTTGAAGTTGATCGGTCCCAAAGAGGTGACCCTGGTCGGGCACAGTTTCGGCGGACGCATCGCCGTTTTTGTTGCCCATGAATATCCGCAGCTTCTCAAGCGCGCGCTCATTATCGATACGAACATCGGATTTGCTGATCAAGCGTTGCGAACCCGCTTCATGCAGCGTCCCAAAAAGATCTATCCGGATCTTGCGACCGCCTGCGCGCGATTTCGCTTTGTCCCGGACGAGCCGCCCATCCTGCCGCGTATCATGCAGCACCTCGCGCTTCACTCGATCAAACAGGAGGGCGCGGGTTTTGTGTGGAAATTCGACGAGAAGCCGGTCGGCAGCGTCGGCTGGGAGCAAATCGCGGAAGGCGAACTGCTCAAGGACATCGAGCTGCCGATGGATTTTATCGCCGGCGAGTTCAGCGAAGTCGTGCCGCCGCCGCTGGCGGACCGCATCGGCAAGGCACTGCGCAACGGGCGCGGACCCATCGTCATACCCTCAGCCTATCATCACGTCCCGGTGGACCAGCCTCTGGCGCTGGTCGCGGCGATGCGTGCACTCTTGAGTTAGCCCGCGCGCAATGCCTCGGCAACGGGCAATCGGGCCGCGCGCAGCGCGGGAAAAAAGCCGCCGAGCAGGCCGATGATGCAAGCCCAAATGATGCCGGTGATGATCAACGCGCGGGTGACGGTAAGTTGGAACACAACTTGTGCGAATGCGGCGCCAAGTGTGCTGACGGTATGTCCATTGAAGAACACCCAGGCGAGTGAAGCGCCGATCGCCCCGCCGAGCAGGGACAGAAGCAAGGACTCGACAATCACTCCAAATAGCACGGGGAATGCGCCAAAACCAATAGCCCGTAGCGTGGCGATTTCCAAGCCACGCGCTGCGACGGCTGAATACATGGTATTGAGCGCGCCGAACATGGCGCCGATCGCCATGATGACGGCGACCGTGGTACCGACAATGTTGATGGTCTTGGTCAGTCCCGCGGATTGCTTGGCGTAGTACTCTCGCTCGCGCTGCACGTCGACTTTGAGCTGCGGGTCGCTGGTCAGAGAATCCTTGAAGGCCGTAAAGGCGGCGGCGTTCGATAGCAATCCCACGGCCGAGCTATACCCGTTACGTTCTATGGAAGAGGCTACCGTGTCGACATCGGCCAAGAGTTCAGATTCGTGCACGTCGCCGTTGGTCGAGAATATGCCGGTCACGGTCCAGTCCACATTGCGAAGGCGCAGCACGCTGCCGACGGTAAGACCGCGAAACTGTTTGGTGGCACCGATGCCGGCGATCAACTCGCGCACCGCCGGTCGAAACATCTTTCCGCTCACGATCTTCAGTTCCGGACGAACCTCGGCGAGCTTCAGGCCGACGCCGCGCATGGTCACATTGGCGTCGGTGCCGGTATCCAACTTCGGTACGTTGACAACCGTAACCAATTCGCTCGACAGGAGCGCTTTGCCGTCCGCGTCTTTTGCCAGACCCGGGGCATTGCTGATGGTGGCGACGTCGGTACGGGTCAGATTACTGCTGAGCTCCGCATCGGAGCCGCCGCGCAAGACGATCACGCGATCGTCGCGGCCGCTGTCCGCCAAGGTATGCTGAAAACCCGCACCCATCGCCAACACCGACACCAGTACTGCCACTACACCGGCGATGCCGATGACAATCACGCTGGAGGCCCCCAGGCGTTGCGGCACCGTTTGCAGGCTCATCGAAATGACGGCGATCAGCTGTTTTAGCACGTAGATTCCTCGAGGTAGCCGCTCAATGCATGCCCGCCAACGCATCGACGATGTTCAGCCGCATCGCGCGCAACGCCGGCGGCAAGCCGACGATCAGCGCCAGCAGCACGGCGGCACCCAATCCGGGAATGAGCGCCACCGGGTCAAGCTGCACCCCTTGCAGGGCCTGGCCGATGATCGGCAGCGTGGCGTAACTCAATCCGAGGCCAATGACCGCGGCGAACAGACATAGCAGCAGGGACTCGGCAAGCACGAACGCCAGTACTTTGCCGTTGGTGAAGCCCATGGTCTTCAATACGGCAAGTTCCGGGATGCGTTCTCGTACGGACTGCATCATCGTGTTGCCCGTCAAGAACAGCAACGTGAAGAATACGGCGCCCAAAATGGACCGCAACACGAAGCCAATGTCGCCGACCTGCTTGATGAAGGTCATGGCGAAATCGTTTGCCGGCTGCGTCTTGGTCTCGTTCGGTGAATTCGCGAACAGGGCGTCAATTTTGCCGGCAATCGCGGCGCCATTCGCGGGGTTGTCAATCCGCTCCTCAACCCAACCCACGGTGCCTTTGCCGAAGCTGCGTCCCTCGTCGAACAGATCGTAGTGAAAAAGCACGGTGAATTGCTGAGCGTTGGCCTGTGTGGGATCCTTCACATCGAATGTTCCGACGATGTCGAGGGTCCAGTCGAGCGAGCCGTTCTTCTGCGTCCAGATGGTCGAGTGAATGGGCAGTTTTTCCCCGACCTTCCAACCAAATTTCTTCATCAGCGCCACATTCACCAGGGCACCGCTGCGAGTGCCGCGGTAGTCTTTCATGTGCTCGTCGCTGACGAGGAATTCGCCCTTGTGCACGTTGAAGTAGCTTTCCGTATCGATGGGAATCGCGAACACGAAGTTCTTCGGATCCTGATAGTACCCGCCAACCCAGGTCAGCCAGGTGGCGTCCGTGACTCCCGGCACCGAGCGGATTTCCTGCAGGTCCGCAAAGGGCAGCGACAGAGTGATGGAGTACTTGTTGGTCGAGATGAGCTTGTCCGCGCCGCTGGCACCGGCGCTCGGATGGGAAAACGCGTAGTCCACGGTCTCGAGCATTCCGAACAACAGAAACGCAATCACGATGGACAGCAGCGTGAATAGCGTCCGGGTCTTCTTGCGCCACAGCGTGGCCCAAATCAGGGGAAAGTACTTCATTGATATTTCTGCAGCTACACCAGCGTCCCGGCTTCCAGCAGAGTGGTCCCGGCTTCCAATAAAGTTCCCTTGTCCATATGCAGTTGACGGCTGGCAAACTCGGCCGCCTTGGGATCGTGGGTCACCATGATGATGCTCTTGCCATGCTCTCGATTCAGGATCTGGAGCAGATGCAAGACTTCGTCTGCCGACTTTCGATCCAGGTCTCCGGTCGGTTCGTCGCATACCAAGAGCATCGGATCGGCCACCAGGGCGCGTGCGATCGCCACCCGCTGCGCCTGGCCTCCTGATAGCTCGTTCGGTTTGTGTTTGGCGCGATCCGCAATCCCCACCAAGGTTAAGGCGGCCAGGGCGTTGGCCTTGCGCTTCTCGCCAGAAAGGTTCGTCAACAGCAACGGCAGTTCCACATTGCGCTGCGCCGTGAGCATCGGCATCAAGTTGTAGAACTGGAACACGAAGCCGACGTGATTGGCACGCCAGTGCGCCAATGCGCCGCTGGAGAGTTTGTCGAGGCGTTGACCGGCCACCGTGATTTCACCGGAAGTTGGCGTATCCAGGCCGCCGATGAGATTCAGCAGGGTCGTTTTTCCGGAACCACTGGGTCCCATGAGTGCGACAAACTCGCCCT
>Ga0210402_10001985_pt1 | contig 20427 bp, 15 predicted proteins | sample IncBWC7MmetaG_FD_161055 | JGI IMG/M metagenome (GOLD analysis project Ga0210402, IMG submission 161055) | Forest soil microbial communities from Barre Woods Harvard Forest LTER site, Petersham, Massachusetts, United States - Inc-BW-C-7-M | ecosystem: Environmental > Terrestrial > Soil >... | reverse complement strand
TCAATGTGCAGGACGGCGGCGCGCTGATGGCGTTTCAGATTCGCGGGCTCGACGGCAAGGCGCACTGGTCAGGCGGCACAATTCGCAGCGGCACCGGAGCCGTGCAGATTCTACAACCCGGGGATGTCGATTTTCGCGCGGGCCGGCGCTGGACATCGCCTCGCACGGGCATTGTTTATCCGGTGGAGTGGACGATTCGCGCGGGCGGGCAAGAAATGACGCTCAGGCCTTTTTTCGACGATCAAGAGAACGATACGCGGCTATCGACGGGCGCCATTTACTGGGAGGGTGCTGTTCGAGCCTTCGACCGAAACGGCCAGGTCGGCCGCGGCTACTTGGAATTGACCGGTTATGGGGAGCGGCTGCGGCTCAGATAAGGGCCGGCAGATCTCGGCGCAGCTTCGATCGTGCATGAAACCGGCGAGTCTTTACGGTTCCAATCGGGACCTCCGTGATTACCGCGATTTCTTCCAGACCGAGACCCCAATGATAGCCCAGTCGCAACGTCAAGCGCTGGTCGAGCGGCAGTTGCCGCAGACCTCGTGTCAGCCAATCCTGCATTTCGATCTCCAGCGTCGGGTCGGTTGTCGGCTCGGGTGCTTCCTCGAGCCGCACGTTGGTCGTGTATCTCCTTTGACGGCGCAGCGATTTCAGCGCCGTGCGATACGCGATGCCGAAGATCCAGGTCGAGACTTGCGAAGCATGACGATACCCGCCGGCGCTTTGCCACACGACCATGAAGGTATCGTTGATGATCTCCTCAACGTCTTCTTTGTGCCAGATCGTGCGCGAGATGAAACGGGCCAAGCGCCCGTGATACTTCACATACAACTCGTGAAATGCCTCGCATTGGCCCAGAGCAATGCTCGTGATCAGCTGCCTATCGCGATCCGCGGGCGACTGGCAGCACCCGGTTGTGAAGTCGTTCCGAAGCACTGATAACTTGTTCAACCGGGATTCCTCCGCAAAGCACCATAACGTCTTGAAGGAGCGGGGTAATTGCGTCTGCTTGCCTAATAATTGGCCAAATCGCGTTCCAGTGCTTGAACAAATCTATTGCTTGAACAAACTGCGAAGCTGATTGACGCGACGGCGCCAAAAGAAGGAGAGAAAATGACGGTGCGAGTGGCGATCGGATCGCAGTATCCGCAACAGTTCAGGAAAAATTCCGCCACGCATCAAGTAGTGTCTGCGCTGCTGCACGTTAGCGCTGCGTAAATGTTCAAGCCACGGCGATTCGCGGATGTGCTTGCTCATTTTGACCGGCGTGCTGTATTGCAGAATATAGGCAAGCCTGGACGAGGCGGTCTTGTTGCCGAAAGCCCCATGCACGGTGCGGCCGTGATGGATGATCATGGCGCCCGCGGGAATCGGCCGGACCGCAGCGGTCGCCGGATCAAATCCCTCGTAGCACTCGATTGTGTTGGCCTCTTTGCCGCCGCCATGCAGGCGATGCGGCAGTACGCCCAGCAAATGCGATCCCGGTATATAAGCCATCGCGCCGTTGTCGAGCGTGCTTTCCGTCACCGCGATCCAAATGCTCAGTTCATTGTATTCGAAGCCGGGTTCGCGGAAAGCCTCGTCCTGGTGCCACGGCGTGGGATGGCCTCGATGGCTGGGCTTGAATATTGCGTGATCGCCGGCAAACTCGGCGCTCGGGCCCAGCAATTGCCTCGCGGTGGCAAGCGCCATGGTCCGATACGATAATTTTCGCAGCTCACGCGCGTACATCGAAGGTTGCAGAACGCTGGGCGAGGTCTTGTCCCCGGCACCGTCAGTTTCGGCCAGATCGATGTTGCGGCCTGCGTCGCGGCGCTCCCCGCCGAGAATCATGCGCATCAGAATATCCCGGCACCATTCGAGTTCCGAAGCCGGGATTTGCGGCGTCCCGATCACGAGGAAACCCTGGCGATAGAACTCATCCACCTGTTCGGAAGTTAGCGGTTGTTGCAAGGATTTACGTCCGATTTGAGAATATGATTCTTCTCGCGCAAGCGGCTCATGAAGTATTTGTAGGGCTATTTTTATCCAATTCCTTTGTCCGTGTGGAACAAGTCGGCGTCAGACTATTACTACAACGTTCATGGCCGTAGCGCGGGCATCAAAAGCGATACGATTGGTGCTGTCGCCAAAAGAAGTCACTCCCGAGAGAACATAAGGTGCGCTCCGTTTGAATTCCTCGAACATTCAAAATCTCAAGGCCTTCCGGCTGCCGCCGAATTTCAGAGGGCGCTCGGGATTCGTCGTACAACTTTGGTGGTTGGTGCAGGCAACGCTGTTCCGAGCATCCCCGCAGGTGATGTACGGATTTCGACGCTGGCTGCTGCGTCAATTCGGCGCCCAAATCGGCAAAGACGTCCGCGTTCGGCCCAGCGTGACAATTCCTTATCCGTGGAAACTGCAAGTTGGTGACTATGCTTGGATCGGAGATGATGCGGTTCTCTATTGCTTTGCAACAATTACAATTGGAAAAAATGCGGTGGTATCGCAGAAGAGCTACTTATGCGCAGGCACGCACGACTATCGATCCGCAAGCTTCGACATCCAGGCCTCCCCAATTGTGATCGAAGACGAAGCGTGGCTTGCGGCCGATGTTTTCGTCGCGCCAGGGGTCACCATCGGCAGGGGCACCGTCGTCGGCTCGCGCAGCTCCGTATTCAGTGATCTTCCGCCAATGATGGTCTGCGTCGGATCTCCTGCCCGCCCCGTGCGTCCCAGGCTCTAAGGAGCCTGCAGGCTGGCTGGGCTCATGGCGTATTTCCGTAGCGGAAGAATTTATAGACGATGCTTAGGCTGCCCTGGACATCGTTGTAGTGGAATTGGGAAACGTTGGAGTTGCGCGTCGAATGGCCCGCGGAAACCGTAATCGTGATGGCGCGAATCGGTGTGTAGAGCATGTTGGCGGTTTCAGAGGTAAGCGTATCGTGCCGCGCCTCTGTTATGGGCGCGACTGGGATCGGACCGATGGGATTCGAGCCCACGTAATTATTGGTGTCCCGGCCAATGACGGCCGAAAAGGTGATCTTTTCCGATGCGATCCACAGCGGGGTGAGACTGACGCCCTTGTCGACGAAGTAGTCGGTCTGGGACGTCAGATCCGCGTCCAGTTGCCGCCAGACGCCAAGCAAAAGCTGAGTCTTTGGAGTTGGCTGCCACTGTAGCGCGGCTCGCCAGATTTCACCGGAAAAGTTCCCGATCGTGCCATTGGGATATTGTCGCTTCAGGTATCCTGCGCTGGCGTCAATAAGCGTTTTTTCCGTCAGAGCGTATTTTAAGAGCACCCGTGCGCGATCCTCTCGATAGTCCGGTTCAAACACGATCCCGTTCAGCACGATGCTGTTCGGCGCGCGCGAATCATTGAAGCGATAGTCGAAGCCTATGCGATTGGTGTCGGTGGTGAAATCCGCACCGAGGTCAACGCCCCTGGATTTCGAATTGTTGAATGTCCCCTGCGCCGCCGACACATTGTATTCCGTACCGAGCACACCGCCGAATATTCCCCACCGGGGACCGATTTGGTAGCGCATGGAGCCAAAGTAGTCGGTCCTGGTGACGATGGCGCGGGAATACACCAGCGTGTTGCTGAATCCGCCGAGTATTCTCTGGTAGTCCACGCCGACTTGACCCGACAGGGCGTTGCCCAAGCCCCAATTCCACGCCACGCGATCGTTGCTCGAAACGTTGTTCAAGTCCTGGTTTCGAAAGTATCGGTTGTAGTCGGCATGCAGCCCCAAATCGAAGCTCTGCCGGCCTCCCGTGAGCCACTCGGCATCCATCCCGCCGCTGATGCTGTCGATATAATCCTTCCGACTGGGATTGGGTCCGATCCCGGGCAGGGTCGTCAGGTCGGTGATGTAACCCGGCAAAAGGTAGACATTGTCGTTGTACGCAATCCTGTCTCCCGCAGACAGGACCAGGCTGTCGGTTCGCTCTAGCGCCTCTTCGCGAGGCGCGACGGCGATATCAAGCGCATCCCTATATTCGATTGCGGCCGCCAGCGACACCGAGGTCAAAGTCGTCATGGCTGCGGCACTAGCGATTTTTCTTGTGGGTATTTTCATGGGATGCTCACCGTTTCGGACGTGCCCTGCATGCAGGCCACTAAATTTTCCAGCGATGTCTTGCTTGAAGAGAGTATTCGTCGAGCCTGCTGCATCGAGGCGCATTTGGCGGACAACAAGGCGCGCCGATCGTTGCTGAAATGCTCGATATGCGTCGCTGCTGCCTCGACCAGTTCCTCACGAGGAAAAACCAGCCCGGCGCCATCGCGCAGCATCTCGGCGATCGCGCCGCGATCGCACGCGATGACATGGACGCCGCGCCGCATCGCCTCATAGATGACCAGCGGTTCAGCTTCGTTCGCATAGCGGGTCGGAAATAAAAATATGTCCAGTTGTCCGTAGAACTGTTCCTTGGCTTCGCCGTAAAGCGGCCCGGCGTAATGCACGTGCGGCGTCGACTGCAGCAACCTATCGAAGGATTGCCGAGCCTCCGCCGCAACCGGGCCCGCGATGTGTGCTCGATATTCGATGCCGCGCCGAGTCAGTGCCGCCAGGACATCGAAGAATTCGACGATGCCTTTTTCAAAGGTGATATTCGATAGAAAACCGAGATGCAGCGGTGCGGCTTCGTTGGCCTGCGCTTGGTATGCCTCATCGCATCGGTAAAAGGCCGCGTTCGAGACAACCTGTACCTTGCGCGGATCCAAGCCGTATACCCTGCTCAGTGACAAGCCCATCTTCGGGCTCAGAACGATATGGTTCTCGTTGCGCACCAGGGCGAAGAAGCATCGACTCAGGGCCGCAGGCGAGTTGATGTATACGTAGCTGTGATGATGAATATAGATCGGGCGGCGAAACAGCTTGCTGATCAGCACATAGATCAAGTCGATGAATTGGCCGCGGCCGCCCGACAACGCCAGATACAGGGCCGTGTCGCGTTTTCCGGCGCAGGTCGCCAGATATTTAAGCGGCCTGATCAATTGCTGCAGGATCCCGATCGCCCGCGCATCCGGGCTGGGGGCCCGGTCGAATACTTCGACCGGCATTCTCGCCTTGAGAAGGTCCAACATCATGCCGCAGACACTGGAAAAACCATTCACCGGCGGGGGCAGCGGTCCGGCAAAGCACAGGCGTGTCATCCGGTGCTCCCCACCATGCGCATGCAACCGTCCAAGATCTGCGATGAGGCCCGCTCTGGGGTGTAGTCAGACATAACGTCGAGGCACTTTCGCGCCACCGCTTCTCGATTGTTCGAGAAATCCCTGACCGCATCCATTGCCTTGGCCAGATCATCGACATTGCCGACTTCGAATGAATATCCGGTCAATCCGTCCCGCACCAAATCCGGCACGCAACCGCAGGCACTGCTGACGACCACCGGGCAGCCATAGCTCAAGGCCTCATTGACCACCAAGCCCCAGGGTTCGCTGTGGCTGGGCAACACCAAGGCCGTGCAGGTCTGGAACAACACTGCAATGTCCTCCAAACTCCTGCTTCCCAGAAAGGAGATTGCCTGCGTCATCTTAAGGTTGGCTACGCGCTTCTTCAGTTCGTCCGCCAGCGGTCCCGCACCGACCAAATCCAATCTCGCTCTCGGAAAGCGCTTGTAGAGGATGCCAAAGGCCGCGAACAAATCATCCAAGCCCTTCTCCGTAGAGAGCCTGCCGACGTAGAGAAAGTGCGGTTCATCGGCCCGGCCGTGCCAGTTCAATTGGTAGTGCGACAGCACCCTGGCCACGCTGTAGCCGTGGGGCAGCGCCGCAGCCTGGCAGCGATAAGCGATTTTTGACTCACTCACGCCGTAGCTCATCAGATATTCCTTGCTTCTGATGCCGTAGCAAAAAAAGCCGTTGCACAAGCCGAAAAACCAGCGTTTGGCCAGATCCCGCCAGGCCGTTCGCGGCCGGTCGGTCAATGTGGAGTCGCAAAAGACCGCGCGCTTGCGCCTGAGCAAGATGCACACCGCGAGCATCGCCCAGTATTCAGCGCGGTGATAGCCCGGCATGATGACCAAATCGACCGGGTACTTGTACAAGTCCCGCGCCAGCGCGCCGATGCGCCGAATCAGCGGCGCGTTCCCATAGGAGCCGCGAAATAAGAGCCGGAACGGGTATTGATGGTAGGAAAGATCGACGCCGCCCAGCCCCAACCGTATTTCTTCGGTCTCCGCGATCTGAATGAATGACGGTGTAATCCCGCGCGGTTCGCCGTCCAAGTGCACCTGCGAGAACACGACGCCCTTGTACTTCGACCAGAGAATATTATGGTATATCGCTACTCGCATAAATCGGAATGCACAATGAGCGTGACTCAAGACACCACTTGCGCGCCGATTCGCCTGGCGACACGGTGCCGCACGCCCAATTTCACCGACAGCATCGCAGAGGCAAGCCAAAACGCCATGAGAGCCGCGCTCGCGAATCCCAGCGCGATCATGAGCGACCCGCGCAGCACGATCATCAAGAACACGGCTCCGTAGACCGCCATGGGATGCCAGACCCATTTGCTGCTGCGCAGGGCGATCTTGTTTAAAAGGGTCACGACGAAGGCGGCCGCCCCAGCGTAGGCGACGACGCCGAGAGGGCCAAAGTCCAAATACCCCTCGGCTATCAGCGGCGCCGAGAGATTCGTGAACCACATGCTGTAGTTCACAATCAAGTAATCGGCCAGAAAGATGCCCGTGGCCAACGGTTTGCTGCTCCACATCGCGCTCGGAACGAAAAATAGCAGCGCACCCAGGAGCTGATGACCCCATTGCACGCCGTGCACTTTGACTATTTCGACGGCCGTATAGATATTCGCCCAAGAGTCATAGTTGATCGAAAAGTAATGGTCCATGATCTGGTCCGATACCTGCGTCAACGATACGTTGCCCACGACCTGGCGGTGATTGTGCGTAAATATCGCGATCGCCGGAAATACCAACACCATGCCGCCCACGAGCAGCCACATCCGCCTGGCCCAGCTGGAAAATACCTTCGGGAATGCCATCAACAACAGCGCGATATAAAGCGGTCCCAAGGCATTGCGCTTTTCGGTAAACGTATTCTCCGTGATCAACACCAAAACCAGCAGCAATAGCAGCACGCCAATGCGGCTGAACACCAGCTTGCGTCCCGATCGCACGGTCTCATGCAGGAGGATCAACAGCGTTGCCGAGGGAAGAAACAGCAGGCATCTCTTCAGGATGAGCGAGGCCGGCGAGGCGGCGACGGCATTCTCAATCGACGCATACGCTGATGGTGCCAGCAAAGCGACCACGGAGACGCAGACGACCAGCGCGAGGCCAACGGCGCCGCCGGAGAATTCTTCCGGGGAGGCTGTTGGTGTGACGTTCACCCGTGGCGCGCCTTCGCCGCGTTTGCTCAGGAATCCATAAAACAGCGTAAATGCAACCATGAACAGCGCACACACCAGATTCGTAAGCGCCACTCGATCGACCGCCACCGTCGAGGTATTGATCAGCCGCTGCGGCATGCTCATCAATTGGACTTTTGGCGCCAGATCAAGAAACAACCAATTGAAGATAAACATCACTATATCCGCGGGCGACCCGGCGGTTGTTCGCACCGCAAATCTTAGCTGTATTAGCAGCGCCACGGTCACGGCGGCGCTGGAGAACACAAATTCCAGGCCCGCCGAAGCCATGCCATTGATGAATATGATCTCCATCAGCACTATAAAAAGCGCCAGCAAAACTTTGATGCCAAGCAAATCTACGGGTGCTTTTGTGCGCATACGCGGCTGGACGCGCTCAGTGCTCATTAATGACGCTTCCGATGACGTTCACTCCTGTGTCGGTCAACGATTCCATCGCACTCGCCAGCTTTGTCTGCGAAGTGCAGTTGCGGCGTGCAATCATCACCGCACTACCGGCGTTCGCCGCCAGGATCTGCGCGTCCGCCGTTTCAGACACCGCCGGCGTATCGAGGATTACCAGACTGAACTGAGCGGCGAAGTGATCCAGAATCACATCGAACACCGGGCGCGCGAGCAATTCCTGCGGATTCGGCGGAAGGATGCCCGCCGGCAGGACGAATAGACGGAGCTGGGGATGGATCCGGCGCGCAATTTCCCGGCCCGCGCGCCCCGTGAGCAGCGCGGACAATCCCACCGAGTTGTCGATGTTGAATATCCGGTGTTGGCGCGGATGCCGCATGTCCGCGTCGATCAGCAGCGTTCGCTCTCCGAGCTGGGCAAACATGGTGGCCAGATTGGCCGCAAGCCAGCTGCGGCCTTCGCCGCGCTCGGCGCTGGTGATTGCCAGGACCCTGCGGCTTGCGGTATTGAACCACCGCAGGATGAGCTGACTGCGCAGCGCGCGCAACGGCTCCACCGCGTCGCTTTGCGGCATGTAGGCCGCGATGACATCGTCGGCGACTCCGCCCTCGCCGCCGCGCGCCAATACCGGATAATTGTACTGTTGCGCGATCGCGGACTCGATGTCGCGCTCGGTGATGCGCTTCAGCTGCACCGCAGCCTCGCCGAATCGAACTCCGTGCGAATTGGCGAAGCGCTGGATTTCTTCCACATCTTGGGAATTCAGGCGTCCTTGCTCAACGAGTATGGCGCCAATGGCACGGCCTCGATCGGGCGGCTGGTTTTGCGGTTTGACGGGTCTGTCCGCTACTTTGTTCATTTGCATCTGTGTCTTATGTTCGTTGACAAAAAAGATTAGATCACTGAAGGCTCGAGGCGCCCGGCTGCCGCCTGGGCGACGCGTACGTCATTCGCACGCACGCGAACGACTTCGAGCTTTCCAAGCAACGGCACGCCGAGCAATTGGACGATGTCCTCATCTTCGCGCACGCGTCGATCGCGCATTTCGGTGGCCAAGGCGGCTCCGATTCCGAGCACACCTCCCAAGAAGATCGCGACAATCAAATTAATCACGAGCTTGGGGCTCGACGGACCGCTTGGCGCCATGGCGGTGCTCAATTGGACGACGTTGGTTTGCTGCGTCAAGCTCTCCAAATTGCTTTGAGCCAACCGCTGCGAGACCTCGTCCAGATCGCGCTGGCCCGCTGTTACGTCGTTCTGGTACATGGCCGCTTGGTCATGTTGATACTTCAATTCCAAGACGCGCTTCTTTTGAGCCTCCAGCGCCTGGCGCACCCCTTCTTCGCGGCGCATATTTGCCTGAGTCGTGCTGCCCAGCGAGGCAGCTATGTTCGCGCTCTCCTGGGCTATGCGCGTTCGCAGGTTGGTGATCTCGCCCTCGACCGCCTGGTAATCCGGATGGTTCTTGCCCAGCCGGGCAGCGACATCGGGCTTCTTTGCCTCGGCCTGCGACAAGGCCGCCTTCAGCGACTGAACGACCGGGCTCTGCAGCACCTCCGGAAGCGTAGACACGTCGGTTCCGACCTGATGCTGGCGCGATTGGCTCTCCTGGCGCATCCCCTGAATCGTCACCAATTCCGTAGACAGCTCGGCCAAGCGCGCATTTTCGACATCCAATTTCTCATCGGTGGCGATGATGCCGTTCTTGCTCTGAAAATCCGACAGCTTCTTCTGCCTCCCCTCCAGCTCCGCGCGCAGCGCACGGGAGCGCTGATCGAACCAGCTCGCATACTGCTTCGCAGGCTCAACCTTCAACTCGATATTGGTTTCAATCGCGGCCTGCGCAAAACCATTCGCAAGCGCGGCCGCGGTCACGGGATCCGACCATTTGACCGAGATATCGATTACGTTGCTGGCATGTAGCGGGCTGTCATGAGCCTGCTGGACGAGCAGCTTCTTATCCAAAAGCAGATCCGCGACGGTAATGCTGATATCGTCGTTCGGCCCTTTCGCCCACAACTTCCGCGCCTCGGGCTGCTGGTCCAGCTTCAGAGTCTTGACGACCCGTTGCGCCACGCGTTCGCTGGCGATGATGTCGGCTTGCGTGTTGACGTAGGTTGCGGCCGGCTGACCGGCGGCCGCGCCGTTGACCGCAGCCACGGGATCGGTTTTGCTGTCGATCACGATGGACGCAGTCGCGGTGTACTGCTTGGGCCAAACGATGCTTGCGAACGCAACCAGAATGACCACGCCAAAGAAAATGCCCACCGCAATCAGCCAGCGGGCACGCAATATCATCACAAATTGATTAAAGCTCATTATCGCAAGCCTCGGCGGCAACTAATACATGTTGGTTCGAATTCATCGGGGCAGATCAAAACAAACTCTCCTTGACGTAGATAACATCCCGGTCTTGCACGTCGTCATCCATGGAAACACCTTCTTCCTTCACCTTGCCATTGGGATCCCGACGGTGACGGACGATCCCGCGCTGGGTTCCCTTCCCGGTGACGCCGCCGCCGGTGGCAAGCGCCTGAATCACCGTCATGCCGCGTTCCAAGCGGTACTGCCCGGGCTTTTGTACCTGGCCATAGATGTAGAACATAGGTGCGCGGGATACGAAGAGCGTGTCGCCGCCGTAAAGCTCAATGTCATCGGCCTGATTGCCCGTGGACGACATCTTTACGATGTCGAGATCGCGTCGAAAGGGTTTTCCGTTCCGCATGCCGGACACGGTGACCACCTCACCGCCCGTCGGCGCAACGCCGCCGGCCGCCGCGAGCATGCCGGAAACATGGCCGCCCGCCGTATCAACCGAGTAGCGCCCGGATTTGTTCACTTCCCCGATGACCGACACCAGATTGCCAAAACCTTCCGTCAGCAGGATATTCACTTGCGGGTTGACGACGAAACCGCCGTCCCTGAGCATTTGCGCAATTTTTGATTCCGCCGCCGGCAGCGCCAGGCCCTTGACCGGAACCGATCCGATCAGGGGATAGCCGATGGCCCCGGTCTCGGACACCCGCACATCCAGGCTCAGGTCCGGGTTCTTGAACACGCTGATCTTTAAAATATCGCCGGGAGCCAGCAAGTACTCGGGCTGTGCGCGAACGGGCGCCGCGCCAAATGCAAGTGCAAGCGTGCACAACCAGGAGAAGGCCCAAAGAATGAGCCAACGGCGCGGTCGTTTTCGATATTGCAGGTTCGGATGCCACATGCGCTCGGCGCTCATAATTTCTACTTCTTTCTAGTGCTAAGACCCACCAACGAGTGCTGCGTAAGGTACTGCGACAACCTAAGTAGCGAACCAAGATTTCAGTCTGTTATTCATAGTGCCAATTGGCGATTGTCAATGTCGATCGGCTCAAACATGGTGCTCAACACCGCATCGCGCTCGAAATTATCTTCTGCGAAAGTTCGGCCCTGCCGCCCCAGCAATACCCGCGTCTCCGGATCGTCCGCGAGCGCGGTAACGGCCTCGGCAAGTTCCCTGCTGTTTTCCGGGGCCACCACCAGGCCACATCGCGAAACGATTTCGCTGATTTCGGTTCCCGCGCGGCACGTTGCAATCACCGGCCGGCCGCTGGCGAGCATTCCGGATAATTTCGAGGGTAGAACCAGGTCGGCGGCATCGGGACTTTGCGGCAACAGATGAATGTCTGCGACGGCAAGCAGGTCCGATACTCGCCCGGGCGGCTGCAGCGGCATGAAGCGGACGTTCGGCATGCCGGCAGCGGCGGCTTCAAGTTCGGGTTTGATCACCCCATCGCCGCAGACCAGGAAAATGATGTCGCGGCGAGACCGCAAGAGTTTCGCGGCTTCCGGAATTACCATCAGTCCTTGCTTACCGCTCAGCGTCCCCGAAAACAACACGATGATCGCGTCCTTGGGAAGCCCGAGCTGCGTTCGATAGCTGCCGTTCTTGGGCGGCTTGATTCGACTCAGATCGACCCAGTTGGGAAGATACCGAGTCTTGCCGACGATCACGCCTTTGGCGCGCAGCAGCTCCATCATTCTGCCGGAGATTGTCGACACCGTGTCGAATCGGCGCAGCAAGGATCTCTCCATCCGCAAAGCGATTCTCTGCAGGAGCCTGCCCTTCAACAGCCCCATCCTGAAGGCAACATCCACTTCAAAGTCCTGAAGGTGCAGCCAGCGCTTGGCGCGGCACAGCCACGCCGTCAAGAGGCCGGCGGGCGCGCACATGAATGCCGGGGCTACCGTCAACACGACATCCGGCCGCCAAGCAATCTGCCAGAGCATCACGGGAAACGAGGTGATTGCAAATGAGAGCAGGTGCAAGATTCGAGTCAGGCCCCTCGGCGACTTCGGGACCCAGAGCGGCGTTCGCCACACATCGACGCCGCGCCATTGCTCGCGCCGATACAGCGGCCAACGATATTTTTTATCCACCTGCCACTTTGGATAGTAGGGAGGCGCGCACACCACGCGAACTTCGTGGCCATGGTCAACCAGCCACCAAGCCATCTCGCCGGAGTATTTGCCAATACCCGTCGGCTCCGGCGCAAAATTGGCGCTGTATATCAAAATTCGCATGTATCGCACCTTATCCGTTGAATCTGAATCCCCTAAGGCAGCTAGTTCGCCAGACACCGGCACACAAAGATGCCAGACAGCCGCGCAGCCGGACGTAAGCGGTGGTCTGACAAGGACGCGGCCATACCGCGAATTCGGCCGGCGTCAAACGTCTTTGTTCGCCGACATGCAGCCCGCCGGGGCGCGCTTGGGGGCTACCAGGAGTCGCGCCACAGCCGCGCTTGACTTGGCCCACTTTTCTTGGTGCGCATGCGCCACTGCGATCCAATGCGACGGCACCGGGTTCTTGCGAGTGGCCAATGCTCTGGTTTTTTCGGCATCAAATGCCGGAATCGCTCGCGCAGGAAAGAGGCCTGCGCAGGCGAAAGTTTAAGGCATTGCGTCACACTTCTTGTTTCAAAATTGCGGCGGCTGTCGGCTAGGTACGACATAGTGCCCACCCCACCTTTCGCATGATTTACTGCCCGCGTTCAAGGGCAAAACCGGCGTAAGCCGGTGACGCAAAGCTTCCGGTCTGTGAGTGACAGATAGCGGGGTTTCCGAGGACAGCCCGTGGCTGTCTTTGTGAACTCAGATATCGCCGCTCATGTTCCGTGTCAATCACAAATATGGGAACAGGTGGCAATGGAATATCGTGGGATCGCATTTGGCGCATTTACTCAGCTAACGCTTTTATCTTTGGTCTCTGCACTCAGTGGTTGCGGAGCCAGCAGCTCCTCCTCCAACGATTCCGCGCCTCCGGCGGCTTCGATCACAGCGCCGACTGCACCACCGACCACCCCGGCCAAGCCTCCAACGAAACCTGCGCCCGCGCCAGCGCCTGCTCCGGCACCGGCGCCTGCTCCGGCACCGCCGGTCTCAGGGCCTCTGACCACGTCCAACAATGGAGATGCTTGCCTCGCCTCGCCGATGCCTTCCACGGACGTCCTGTTCAACTCACAAAAGCGGGTATTTGCGCATTATTTTCACCCCTTCCCGGTGTCGATCGACAATAACACTGCCGCCAAGGATTACTACAACACGCAGTACCTCAGTCGGACCGGCGAATCGGACAAGTGGCTGAAGCAAGGCGGATTTCTGCGGCAAAGACCGTTAGGAGTGGGGTCCAGCACCAATCCGAATTGGCAGCAGATGAATATGGAGGGTGAGGTACGCGCCGCAATTGCACGCGGAATCACCGGTTTTACCTTTGATTCGCTGTCGGCGAGCGATGCCACTGATGCCAAGAGCGGCTTACACCTCATGCTTGCGGCGGCCCAGGCGGTCGATACCCGCTTTAAGATTGTAATCATGCCGGACATGACGGTATTGGGCACCGACACCACCGCAGTGGTCCAGATTATCGCCGCCGCAGCCGCCAGCCCTGCGGCCTACCATCTCAGCGATGGACGTCTCGTCGTCTCGCCATTCGATGCCGGCCTGAATACGCCGGCCTGGTGGCAGTCGGTCATTAGCCGCTTAAGTTCCCAAGGTATTCAGATCGCTTTGGTGCCGACGTTTCTCGGCTGGTCCGCAGCGGCTGACGCATTTGCTCCATTTTCCTACGGCTTTTCCGATTGGGGTGCGGCCACGGTAGCCGGCGCCGGCGCAATGGAGGGTGATCCTGACTTCGTTCATTCAACATATAAAAAGATATTCATGACGGCAGTCGATCCGCAGCAATACAGACCGAAGGATTTTATCTACTGGGAAGCCGGAAACAGCGCAGCCCTTCGAGCGGCTTGGACAAGCTCAATTCAGGGCGATGCGGATTGGGTCCAGTTGGTGACCTGGAATGACTTTTCGGAAAGCTCGGCGATCGCGCCGGTGACGGATGGCACGTTGCAGCGAAACATCGGCACGGGTTTCTACAACCTGAGCGGATATTTTTCCAGCTGGTTTCTCACCGGACAAGAACCCAAAATCACCCACGACGTGCTCTATTATTTTTATCGCCGTGAGCCTGTGACGGCGACAGCCGGCGGGCAGAGTAAGCTGGCAACCATCTATCAGGGCGTCGCCGAAAATGATATTGAATTACTCGCCTTCCTGACCAGTCCCGGCGTGCTGAAGATCACCATCGGCGGCAAGACTTACACCCAGAACGCCGCCGCGGGAATCGTGTCCTTCAAAGTCGCCTCGCAGCCCGGCATCCCGCTCTTCACGCTGTCGCGCAGCGGCAGCGATGTCTTTTCGTTCCACGGCGGCGTGCAAATCTACGGGCCGGGCGGCCTGCCCTCGACCGTTCAGGATTTGACCTACTGGAGCGGCAGCGCAGCAAAGACCGGCGTCTGCACTCTCTAAAGCAGACCGCCGCCTTCGGGGGAGCCGCCTCGCACGACGCGTTTGAGGCGGCGAACCACGTGCCTGGCAAGGGTCAGAACGCGTGGCACCGGAGTTCGGCAAAAGGCCAGCTTCCGGACATAGTTATCAACCGTCCATTCGGCGGTTGAGCCCGCCGGGAAAAAGACGGTATCGCCGGTGCCCACTCGCCGCGACACTCCCGACGGGTATTTGAGCGTGACCTCGCCTTCCAGGATGTGGAAGGTTTCGTCGAAACTATAAAACCAATTGAATCGCCCGGCGGTGCAATCCCAGAAGTAGGTACTGGCGGTGCCATCCGCGCTGCTCGACAAGAGCTCGGCGCGCGCAACCGGGTTGCCGTCCAATATCCATGCGGCGTGAATGGGATTTGGCGCAAACCTCGAGGAAGACGTTCCGAGCGTAATTGAACTTTCGACTGCCATTCAAGAGAATCTATCATGGGCGTTGTGCGGCGCTGTCGGCGGAATTCGCACCATGCACTTCAAATCGTCCTACAACATCTGAGGGCGCTTGTTTGGATTTTGTTCGGTATAAATAAACGATCGACGAAAGATGTGCATCGGGGCATGGGCTCATGCATGAGAGTTTCGTTACAAGCCGCATGCAACAGAATATGCCTACTATAAAAAAGGGCTCGAGCCGACACCGGACATTCAACCCCGTTCGCAACATCGACGCCAAGTCTGAATCGCACGTGCGGACGCCTTCGTGAGCGCCCGCTTGGGCAGCACCATGGCACGCAATACCCATGCCCTGTTCGCACACGCTTCCCGCAGTTCCACCCGCGCGATCGTGCCCATCAATGATTGCGCGCTTGACACAGGCGCGCCCCGCCCTGCATTTTATTGCGTCCACTCCGCATCCGGGGTCGCGGGTACGGATTTTCTCGACTTGGCGCGCCGTCTCGAGCCCACAATCCGCTTTTATGGAATCCAGGCGCCGCCGAAGCAGATGCCCGACATCGAATTTGGCAACTCCGTGGAATCCATTGCCGACTACTACGCCGATGCCCTGGATAGATTTCAGCCAACGGGGCCGTTGCTAATCGGCGGGTACTGCGTGGGAGCGGTTATCGCGCTCGCCATGGTGGACAAATTGCGCGCGCGGGGACGCGAAATCGGACCTCTGCTGGTCATTGACGGGGTGCCCGAAAACACCGGCGCGGCAATTTCTCGATGGCAGGCACGATATTGGATCGAGTTGGCTCGCAATGTGCGCGGGTGGTTCAATCACGGAGACTTGATGCGAAGCGGAACGTTGCGTTCGTTGCTTTGGAGCATCGCGAACAATGCATCGGCCATCGGCAAGGGGGCGATAGGCCTCAAGCGAGGACAGAAATTGGGCGGTGGCTACGCGATCGAGGGAATAATGGACGTGTCGCGATATCCGCCGGACCACAAATCCTTCGTCAACCGACTGTTTCAGGCTTTGTTCGCGTACACGCCCAAACACTACTCCGGAAACGTCGTCGTCTATGAGGCCACGGTAAAGCCGCTCTTATACCTGCCGCAAATCGGTCACATGTGGCGGGAATTCGCGCGTCAGGCGGAGGTCGTCGGGATAGTCGGCACCCACATAAGCATGATGCACGAGCCCTACGTTGAATCCCTTGCGAATGACATGCGTAAACGCATCGACGCATTTTTCTCCGCAATATCGTAAATCCGCATCCGCGGTCTCACCTGAAGGTAAATCCATGCTGCAAATTCAGCTGACTACATTGCAACGATTGGGGGCCTTGGGGTGCCTGCAGTTCGCCTTTGCGGCGCTGGCGATGGCCGGCAGCGGCCCTCTGGCTGACACCCGGGATCCCGGCGCCTGCCTGCCGTTTTCGATGCCCGACAGTTCGCTCTTGTTCAAGGCACAGAGGAAAGTGTTTGCACATTATTTCTACCCGTTCCCGCTATCCATTGGGAACAAGCCGGCTGACAGCGACTACTACAACACTCAATACTTGGACCCAAAAGGAGAAAACGGCAAGCACGCCGCGCTTGGCGGGTATTTGCGTCAACGCCCTCTTCCCGTAGGTGCGAACTCTTCGGCAGGCGTGCAGTTGCAAAATGTAGAAACTGAGGTGCGCTTGGCAATTGCCCGGGGCATCACCGGATTTACGATCGACATATTGTCGGGCAAGGAGGCGACCGACTCGAATAGCCATCTCAACATGCTGCTGACGGCCGCAAAGGCGGTCGATCCCCGGTTCAAGATCGTGGTCATGCCGGATATTTCGGCGCTCAAGGCCGATGCAAATGCGGTGTCGCAGATTATTGCCGCCGCTGCATCCAGTGACGCGGCCTATCGGCTCGACGACGGCAGACTGGTGGTCAGCGCATTCAATGCCGGTCTCAATCCGCCCGCCTGGTGGCAAAGCATTTTTGACCAGCTGAGTTCGCGCGGGATCAAGGTCGCCTTCGTCCCCACCTTTCTGGGATGGAGCGGTCAAGCCGCAGCATTCGCCGGCATCAGCCACGGTTTCAGCGATTGGGGCACAGCGACCGCCGCGGGTTCGGACAACATGAAAAAAGACCCGTCTCTCGCGCATGACAGCTATGGAAAGCTCTACATGATGCCGGTCGATCCGCAGCAATATAGACCCAAGGGTTCCATTTACTGGGAGGCTGGGAACAGCACGACATTCCGAACCGCCTGGATGAGCGCAATCAACGCCGGCGCCGACTGGGTTCAACTGGTCACATGGAGCGATTTTTCAGAATCAAGCGAAGTGGAGCCGTACACCGATGCGACCCTACGCACCGACATCGGCACAGGCTTCTACAATCTCACCGGTTACTACGCCACCTGGTTCCTGCTCGGGACGCAGCCACCGATTACGCATGACGTGCTCTACTTCTTTTATCGTCGCGAACCGACCAACGCCGCCAGTCCGGCGCAATCCGTCCCCAATAAACTGACCGGCAGTGCGCCCGCGGAAAACAATATCGAGCTCGTCTCGTTCCTCACAGCGCCTGCGACCGTCAAGATCACAGTCGGCGGCCGGTCCTTTACACAGGATGCCGCAGCTGGAATATCCTCCTTCAAGGTGCCCACCGCACCCGGCAACCCGCAATTTACACTGTCGCGTAACGGCGCGGACATCTTCTCCTTCCAGGGCCCCGTGCAGATCTACGGCGCGTCGGGACTGCCGTCCGGAGTCATCGACATGACCTACTGGAGCGGCAGCGCATCGAAGAGCGGGATTTGCGCGCTCTAGTGACGAGCGTAGCTGTCTGCATCTGCACCGTTAAGAATCCTGACGGATGCCAGGAATACCGTCGGGAATATCGCCGCCACAAATGATAGATACGGAAAAGCAAACGCCGTTTCGACGCAATTTCGCGAGGCTGCTCGCCCGCTCTCGCAGCAAGAACAGCATCTATCTCGCGTTGTCGTTGATCGCACGGGTGCTCAATGCTGTGGGTATGTTTATCGCAATCCAGCGATTTGCTCCAAGTACCTTCGGGGAGATGAGCTATCTTCAGGCTACCGCAGTCTCCACCGTTGCATTCTGCTCTCTCGGCATTGAGCTGTCGGTCAATGCCCTGTTGACGCGGAAGATCAAAGAAGGCGGGCCCCTGGCGCCGACCGTTCTCGCCGCCTGTATCCTGGCTATCACAGGAATTTGCCTGGCGTGTATCGCGGTGACGCTGGGTTTTTCTTCGCAACTGACCGTTACCGGGTCCCCGCATTTGGCGGTCGTCGCCGTTTGTCTCTATTCCTCGCTCATGATTTTTAACTCGCTGCTGACAGCAATATCGTTCGCATTATCGGCAAGCATCAATGTCGGCGTTTCTTACATCCTCACCTCCTCCTTGTTCGCCGCCTTTGCCATCTTTGCGGACAAACGCACCTCCGGCATCGGGCTCATGTTCTTTTCGGTGGTCGCGCTGGTGATTGCCGTGTCCTACATGGCAACCGCGCTTAGCAGGCTGTCCAAATCAGGGCAGCTGCGGCGCGGCTATGAACTGATTCAAACCTCGTTCGAGTCCGCCACGGCCGAGGTCAAGACCCTGTTCTCATACGGCGCGAAACAAATATTGGTTGTCTCGACGCTGACGTTTTCGCAGTGGCTCATCCAACGGAAAATCGTCTACGGCGACGGCGGCGTTTCCGAGAACGCCATCTACAGCGTCGGCAATCAGATCTTCAACATGATGACTTTTATTCCGCTCATCATAACGCCGATTATCATCACTCGACTCGCCGCTGCCGGCGATGACTTGGCTCTGCGCAAGCGCATCAGTCTTGCCAGTCTAAAGCTATTTTCAGGCATCGCGGCAATTGCATGCGTCGCGGTATTTTTCGGGTTGCGCATCGGCATTCCCTTTCTGCCCCCGCGCTACGCAGCGGCCGAGGTAACGGGCCTCATTGCGTCTTTCGCGGCCGCATTTCAAATACTCAAATCGCCTTTTTCGTTGTTTTTCCTCGCTGAACTGAAGGCGTCGCGCGAGATCGCCAGCGCGACCGCCGGCGCCCTCTTCATGATCGTGGCCACGGCTACTTACAGCCAGTTGACCCCCAACCAGGGCACGACCATCCGGCTGCTCGGTTGCGCCCTGCAAGGAGTGCTGCTGGCCGCCATGTTTTTCCTGGAAACCCGGCGTGCCAAGGAACGCTAGAATCTAAAATATCAGGCGATCACTCGTGCAGTACGCGATGCACCTGCTGAATGCACGCCGATCCCTCACCAACCGCAGCAGCGACGCGCTTGACGCTACCGCATCGCACATCGCCAACGGCAAATATCCCCGGAGTGCTCGTCTCGAAGAACTCCGGGCGGCGCCCGCTGGACCATTTCGTTGCGCGCAAATCCTCGCCGCGCAAATCGGAACCGGTTCGCACAAACCCTTTTTCGTTGAGCGCGATGCAGGAATTGAGCCAGGCGGTGCACGGCAGCGCACCCATCATCAGAAAGACATGGCCGATCTCATGCGTCTCGGCGGTCTGGCCGGCCGTTTTCCAAGTCACGCGGGTCAGCTGATCTTGGCCTGCCAGCGCGGTGATTTCCGTACTCACATGCAGAGTAATGTTAGGCATTTCGTCGATACGACGAATCAGGTATTGGGACATCGAGTCCGCCAGCCCCCTGGATCGAACCAGCAGGTGGACCATTTTGCAGGTGGCCGCTAGAAATACGGCAGCCTGCCCCGCCGAGTTTCCGCCACCAACCACAATGGCCTCGCCCGCACCGCAGCGGCGCGCTTCGGTAATGGTCGCAGCATAGTAAATGCCCATGCCTAAAAATCGCGACGCATTCTCGAGGGCCAACTGGCGGTATTCCGCGCCGGTCGCAATAACGATGGTGCGCGCCCGTGCGGTTTGACCATTTGCAAACCGAATCGCATAAGGCCGTGCATCGCTGCTCAAGTGCATTACCGGGTAGGCGGTTCTGATTTCAGCGCCAAACTTCTGCGCCTGAATCAAGGCCCTCGCCGCCAAAGCCAATCCGGATATCCCGGTCGGAAAGCCCAGGTAGTTCTCGATCTTGGAACTCGATCCCGCCTGTCCGCCGGGCGTTCCTGTTTCCAGCACCAGCGCATCGAGTCCTTCGGATGCCGCATAGACGCCGGCGGCCAGCCCAGCCGGGCCGGCGCCGACCACGATGACATCCCGAATCCGATCATCGTCGATCTCTTGATTCATCCCCAAACACGCGGCAACCTCCTCGTTGCTCGGATTCTTGAGCACGACCGAGGCGCGGCACACCACCACGGGGAGTTCCTCGACCTTGACATGGAAGCGATCCAGCAGCTCGCGAACGGGACGGGTCGCTGTCGAAGTCAAAATT
>Ga0210402_10001984_pt1 | contig 20436 bp, 14 predicted proteins | sample IncBWC7MmetaG_FD_161055 | JGI IMG/M metagenome (GOLD analysis project Ga0210402, IMG submission 161055) | Forest soil microbial communities from Barre Woods Harvard Forest LTER site, Petersham, Massachusetts, United States - Inc-BW-C-7-M | ecosystem: Environmental > Terrestrial > Soil >... | reverse complement strand
GGGCCTTCCAGGTTTTCAGGAAGTCGATTACCACCTGGCCCCGCGTCATGCCCGGAATATAATAGTCGGCGTCGGTGGAAAACGCCAGCTTCACGTGGTTGGCGTAGGCGTTCTTGAGTCCCTCCACCGTGCGGTCAAACCGCTCTTTGCTGGGCTGGTAGTAAGTGGAGAGCGGCGTCTCCGTGCCCACCCGCCAGATGCCTTTCTGCGCCATCGCTTTATGGGCCTGATCGTCCAGAGCCCCAGAGTGTTCGATGGACCAGATGCCCGCCTCAATGGCCCGCATGGCGCCGGCGTGCGTCTGCACGTGGCCGGCAACCTTCAGGCCGCTCTTGGCCGCCTCGGCCACGAACAGTTTCATTTCATCCACGGTATAGCCGTAGGACTTCGCGTCCACCATGATCTTAATCACCTTGGCGCCGAAGAGAATGTTCTTGCGCACCGCCTTGACGATTTCGTCCGGGGTGTCGGCATCCAGATATTCGGGATAGACCAGGCTGGCGCGCTCGGGCACCGGGGTAAACTGGCCTCCCATGCCGCCGATGATGATGCCGCAATTGATTACGGTTGGCCCGGGAATCCAGCCCTGTTCGATGGCCACGCGCAGCGCGCTGTCGGCGTAGTTAGCCGCATTGCCCAGATCGCGCACCACGGTGAAGCCCGACGACATCATGGTGATGCCGTTCGACACCGCTTGGATGGCGCGAATGGCCGTCGAATCCAGCACCGAAGTCAGGTAGTAACTGTTATTCTCGGGATCGCGCTTGTAAGTCAGGGCTAAGTGGTTATGCGCGTCCACCAGTCCGGGAAGCACGCTGTATTGCGTGAGGTCGATGACTTCGGCGTCGCTTGGGATGGGCACCTGCAGGTTGGGCCCGATGATGAGGACGTGGCCGCCCTCCACCAGGATCACCATGTTCGGGTTGACCTGGCCGCTCTCCGGATCGATCAGGCGGCCGGCGCGGATGGCGATAGTTTGCGCTGCCAGGGTGGCCGCCGCGCCAAGCAAGAGGAAGCATCGTTTGAGCATGAGTCTCTCCTGAATTGTCGTCCCGGCAATCAGCGCTTCCTGGCGCGAATGGTTACCGCCACATTGTCGTTGCGGATGTTGGTGAGGCGCAGCGTGACCCGGCCTTCGGCATCCAGCGTCACGATGGCCGGGCCGTTGAGGCTGGTCAGCATCCAGCCGGCGGGCAGCGTCACGTAGTTCAGGGGCCGCCCCAGCGTGCGCGTCCAAACCAGTTCGCCGTTTTTCACGGTGTAGCCTTCGGGGTCTGTGTAGCTCTCTTCGCAGCGGACGCGCACGCTCTCGCCTTCGCCCACCGGCTTGGGAAGGTCGCCCTGCACCACCACGGAATCCGCTTCGGTGGGGGTTGGGTAGTAGCCGAGATCGTTCACGGACTGGCCGCTGACGTTTTTCGTGGGCAGCTTCTCGCCGGTGTCCAGGTTGTACATTTGGGCGTCGGCCGCCACCGTGCTGCCCTTCCTGACGAAGCTGTGAGCCGACTTCTGGCCTGCGCGAGTGATCGTGAAATCGTGCGAAATCCGGAACTGGTGCGACGCCGGGTCAAGCAGCCAGTAGCGAATCTCGCGGTCCTGTTCGGCGCGGTGGAACTGGCCGAAGGCGAGCGTGGTAACCAGGATTAGCAGCCACTTCATGGCAGCTTCCTCCCTGCGATCTTCACCGGCAATTGATCGTTGCGGTCATTCAGGAAACTTACTCGCACGCGTCCGTCGCTGTCCGTCGAAACCATCGCGGGCGAAGCCGAACCGACAAGTTCGTAACCTTTGGGCAGAATTACCACGTTGCGCTTGATGCCCAGCGGCCGGTCGAATACCAGGCCGCCCGCGTTCTCATAGTACGAAGGTGGGTCGGTGTAGGTTTTGTAAATGCGGATTCGGGTCTCGGCGCGTTCCGGCACCGGCCTGGCCAGTGTGACGCGAAGAAACTGGGCATCGTCGGCAGTGGCAGCCGCCACGCACGCCGACGCCTTGGCGGCACGGCCGTTCACTATCTCGAACTGCAACGGCTTGCCGGAGGCGCGATCCACCACGCGCTCCTTCGAGGCAATGGACCCGGGCCGAATGGGGTTGCAGAAGTAGGCTGCCCCGGCGCGCGTTGCCGTGACGTCGTAGATGATATCGAAGGAGTGAGTGGCCGGAGCCAGCAAATCGTACACCGTGATTTCATCGGCCGCCGCAAGAGGGCAGGCAGTCAGGAGAAGGACCAGAAGCGGTCGCATATAATGGTTATTGAGTCTAGCACTTGTGGCGGGGCGGGGCGCCCGGGGAGTTCCTGGCCGCCCCGCAGCCACTTTCCGGTAGCGCCGTTTTACTGCCGTTATCGGAAAGAACGACGTTTTAGAATCGTTCCGCGGGTTCTCGGGTCTTTAGGTTGTCATGCTATAACAAGGGCGTGCAAACCAAGACCATAATCGTTTTTTTCTCTGCGGTTTTCTTGTTTGGCAGTGGAAACCCAACGGACGCTCAGACGCAGTCCCAAATGACTGAGCAGGCGTGCGGCGAGTTCAAGAAGGCCGACGCGGAACTGAATCGGGTCTACCAACAAATACTCGCAGCAAGAGCCGGAGACGCCGTGTTCGTGAAGGCATTTAGAGAGGCTCAAAGGGCGTGGATTGCGTTCCGCGACGCTCATCTCAAATCCATCTATCCGGATCCCTTTCCGAGGGAGGCATATGGCAGTGCGAATCCGATGTGCCAATGCGGCGATCTTCAAGAGCTAACGGCTCAGCGCACCAAGCAGCTTCGAAAACTGTGGCTTGAGGGAGGCGTTGCGGGCGATGTCTGCGCAGGGAGTACTCTTATCCAGCACCCGATTACTCATCCCGCACCCACGAAGAAATAGAGGCCGAGCTCGGTGACTATCGAACTGGACGAAAAGGGGTTAGCTTCCCTCGGGGGCGGAGATCCCGCCGGGCCAGTCAATGTACGACAACGCCGTCTACCACCCACGACGCCTTTCAAGGCACAGTCGATCCAGAACGTGCCGTCGTACTCCGCGCCAATCAGAGGCGAATCGCGCTAAACTCTGTCTTCGGCTATCGCCATGAATACTGGTGCACTCGTTCTATCTATCGCTCTTCGTGCCATTGCCTTGATCGTAATGGTCGGTGGCCCGATCTAGTTCTCGGTGAAGGCTCGACCGCTTGGCCTGCTGCCATATAGGTGGGGAACATTCGTCGGGATATGCTCCCTGCTGTTCTCATTCGGTCTACTGGCCACGATTTTGAATAACAGGAAGGATTCCGAATGGCCGATTTTCGTCATTATCCCCGTGTTAGGAATGGCGGGTGCGGTCGGTGTTCTCCGGCGCAAGCGTTGGGGAGTAGTTTCATTCCTTTTTAGCCAAGCGGCCTTGGTATTGCTCGGCATCCTACTTCAGGACTCCGATGAGGGCGTGAAGCCAGCGCTCCAAGCCCTCGCCCCATTGGGCGGGATCGGCATCAATCTCTGGTATTTCGGAAGACGCTGGCGACTGTTGAGCCAACCCAACTACGATGACCCCATTGATTCAGTCGCCGCATCCGAGGAGTCAGATGAGTCAGATAAGCTTCAACCGCCCGAGGCGGTTTGAGATCAAGAACCCACGCCGAAAGGCGCGACCAAGTTCTTTGGAGACTAGGCCACTGTGGCCAAAAAGTGGGGTTTGGTGAAAATGATTGCCGCCTCTAGTTCGCGGGTTGGTAATCCTCGAACTCCCAATACCCGATGCGGCTCACCTTCACGGCGATCTCTTTCCACGTCGCCGCGCTACAACGCTCGACCAATCGTCCCATCGCGCTTTGGATCGCCTCGTAATGGTACGCGAGAACCACGACGTGATGACGCCCGATGAGAAAGCCTTCGCGTTCGCACTTGTCGTGAAGCCATGGGGGAGTGCAGACGGTTACATCAAAGCTCTCTTCGCCGTTCCCCAGCGACGGTCCGACGAAAAGGCGGAGGACCACCGCAAATCGATCCGGCTCCGTGGGCCGAAAGCTGGCTGGGTCCGTCACCATCTTGGTGCAGATTCGCCTCAATGCTGCGCGCATAGTAAGCCTCAATGGTAGCGGCTCCGGTCAGTGGACGTAGAGTGGCGTTATCGGAAGTTGAACCCAAGCGGCGTTGTGCTTGCGTACTGGGCAGTTGCAACCAATTGAAGGCCCGAGATTGGATTGCACAGTCCGAGGTCATTTTGACAACGGCATAAATTTAACGCCCAAGGCAGTTCCGTGCCGCAAACCTCTCGCGGGTTGTGCTATTTTCGGGTTGGTATATGGTTGATCGAGATGATGTTCACGAAGCGGTGGAACAGTTGCCCGTATCCGAACTGGATGCTGCCTTGCGGTACCTGCGTTTTCTCTCATATGAGAGCCAGGAAGAAGAGTTGATCGATGCACAGACAGTGTCGAAGCTGGATAACGCCGTGGCCGAAGGCGGTGACGCCGTCCCGCTTGAGGAAATCAAACGGCGATTCGGCCTGTAATGCGAAAAGTTCAGTTCCTTCCCGCAGCGATCCGCGACTTTGGCGCGCTTGACCACATCAATCAACAGCGGATCGTCGCTGCCCTGGAACGATTTGCCGCGACCGGCCACGGCAATGTGAAAAAGCTCAAAGGCAGGCAAGATTTCCGCCTCCGTGTAGGCAAGTGGCGGGTGTTCTTCGACCTGACGCGCCCGAGGCAGTCACGGTCATTGGCATCGACAATCGGGGTCAGGCATACTGACGGCCCGCGCTCGCAAGAAGCCAGACAACATGTCCTGCGTGCACTAGAATAGCTGTTTACAGGAGATGCACGCGCAACACCAGTTCCGCTACAGACCAGCAAAAGCAAATCAAGGAGCCCACAACTGGCAGACCGCCGGGCCTTCGATGCAGCAGTCTGACCCACAGAGGATGGGCCGGGAGGCATGAGACACAGAACGTGAACAGAACGTACACGCATGCCGTCCGTGTGGCCGGGCCCAGCGGAAAGAAGTCATGCTCGAAGTAGCGAACCACCTGTACAGACCATGCCACGACGAGTGTCGCGCACGTCAGAAAAATGGAGCGGCGCCAGGATTTCCGGTCTTGTCTCAACTCGGCCGGAGACTTCTCGGCAAATAGAAAAGTGTCACGAACGCGCGTGATTGCGAGCCCCGGTTTGAACCGTTCACGGTAAACGATCAGCCGGTTCAGCAACTCAAGGTAGGCATTTTCCATCTCGTGGTCGAAGGCTTCCAGTCTACCGGTCAGGTACCTGTAGCACCACAGCGAGGTCAGCCCCACTAGAAGACCCAGCGCTGTCGCCCACATCGAGCCCGACAGCCTTTCGCCAATGACCCCTAGGCACGCCGACTTTTCGCCACCGCATGAGACGAACGAGTTCAGAATGCCCCATACGGTGCCGAACAGGCCGGCCAGTGGAGCGATGGAGGCTATGGTAGCGAGGCTGTTCAGACCCTGTTTCATGTGTTCATGAACAACGGCCGCAGACTGTTCCGACGCCCGCCTGACCGCTTGGATCACCGCTGTGGTAGACGGTGGAGGCATCGCGCCTCGATCTGGTTCGTTCACGTTTCCATTCTGAACACATCCGGTGGGTGAATGGAAGCCCCCTCGTATCCTGGGTGATCGGCGGGTGGAACAGTTGCCTGTGTCCGAATTGGATGCTGCACTTGTTGACCGGTGCACTGACAGTCGCGAAGCCGGATAACGCTCCATCGCATCGATTACTGCGTGCGCATACGCTACCAGAAAAAGCCGGCCTTTTCCAGATCCACCATGGGGTCGGCATCCTTTGGTGACCGTTGCGGCGGGAGCTTAAGCGTTGTCGGGAAATCGCCGCGGCAAGGCCGATTGCTTACGTGCGCGGCTCGGTAACTCTCTGCAAATCCGTATCCTCCAGACAGAGCCGCGACCGTCAGGGAGCGGGTTTCACGGTTGATCAGGCGAAATCCTGAAAACGTTTGAGCACCCAAACGCGGCCGCGCCTGCCGGGCTCGGCTCTATAATGGAAAACAATGGAAAACGTGAATCGGCATCGCCAGGTCCGCCATTACCGGCGGCTTTCCCTTCGTGTATCCGCGTGGCTGCTCTCGGCAGCCGTGCTGCTTTCGGTGGCGCTGGCTCAAACCGGCAAGCGGCCGCTGAACCACAAAGACTACGATGGCTGGCGCACCATCGCCGGCACCCGCCTTTCCAACGACGGCAAGTTTCTCGCCTATGGCATCTTCCCGCAGGAGGGCGATGGCGAAGTGGTGGTGCGCAACCTGGTCACGGGAAAGGAGACCCGCGAACCGGCCGGCGCACGGCCCGCGGCAACACCCGCCGCAAATCCCGAAGAAGGCCCGCCCGCTCCACCCCCCACGGTAACTTTCGCGTTTTCGGCCGATAGCCGCACTTTGGTCTTTTCCACGTTCCCGACCCAGGCCGATACCGGCAAAGCCAGGAAGGATAAGAAGACGCCCGCGCAGATGCCTAAGGATGGCATGGTGGTGATGGATCTGGCATCCGGCAAAGCCACCCGCATCGAACGGGTGAAACGCTTCCAACTGCCGGCCCAAGCCTCGGGGTATCTCGCGTACCTCATGGAGGCGCCGGAGGCGGCCCCGTCCGCCGCTGCGCCGGTGAAGTCCGAAGGCGGCTTCGATCGCGGCTTCGACAACGACCAGCAGGGCGGGCGCGGCGGCCGTGGCGGTGGTGGTAGTGGTGGCGGTGCCGCCGGCCGTGGCCCTAGGCCGGAGTTCGGCAGCGACCTGGTGCTGCGCAGGCTCGCCGATTCCACCGGGCGCACCTACCCGGATGTAGTGGAGTTCACCTTCACCGATGACGGCAAGCAACTGGTCTACGCCGTGAGCGCCAGAGACCCGGCCAGGAACGGCGTTTTCGCGGCCAGGCCCGGCGACACCGGCGCGCCCGTCACTGTGCTTGAGGGCAAAGGCAAATACGAAAAGATCACCTTCGACGAGAACCAAACCCAAGTCGCGTTCTTGAGCGACCGCGATGATGCGGCCTCCAGGCAGCCCAAGATCAAGGTCTATCGCTGGGACCGCCAGTTGCCAACCGCCGCCGTACTGGCCTCGGCCGGCATGCCCGGATTCCGCCAGGAGTTCGTGATCAGCGACAAAGGCAACCTCAGCTTCTCCAGGGACGGCACGCGCCTCTTTTTCCCCTGCGCCCCTCCCACTCCGGAAAAAAAAGATGACGCGGCCGATGCAGCCGGCGACGACAAAGCCGTAGTAGATCTCTGGAGCTACCAGGACGATTACATCCAGCCCATCCAGAAGGTGCGCGCCGAGCGCGACCGCAACCGCACCTTCACCGCCGCCTACCTGATTCCCGAACACAAGCTGGTGCAGGTGGCCGACGCTGCGCTGGAAACCGTGACGCCTTCCGAAAGCCCGCAATGGATTCTGGGCGTCGACGATCGCCAATACCGGACCATGGCCGATTATGACGAGCGCTATTCCGACGCCTGGCTGGTCGACGCCACCACCGGCGCCCGCACCCTGATTAGCAAGAAGCATCTGGGCGGAGTGACGTGGTCGCCTTCCGGCCGCTACCTGCTGACCTTCGATGGCAAAGACTGGCAGACTATCTCCGTTCCCGACGGCAGGAAGGTCAACCTCACCGGCAACCTCGGGGTGAAGTTCTTCAATGAAGACACCGACACGCCGAGCACGCCCGGTCCGTATGGCGCGGCCGGATGGACCAGCGACGGCAAGTCCGTGCTGCTCTACGACCGCTACGACATCTGGCGGATCGCGCCCGATGGCACCGGCGCCAGGAACATCAGTGCCGGATATGGCCGCAAGCAGGATCTGCGGCTGCGCTACATCCGCACCGAGGCCGATCCGAAGACGCCCTGGATTCCATTGGGCCAGCCCCTGATGCTCCAAAGCGAAAGCCTGAAGACCTGGAGCACCGGTTTATTCCGCGCCAGCCTGGATGGCGGCGATCCCAAACCGCTCCTGGTGGCGGACAAATCGCTCAGCACGCCGGTGAAGGCCAAGGATGCCGATGTCTACATGCTGACGGAGCAGACGTTCAACGAATTTCCCGATCTGTTCATCACCGATGGCAGCTTCAAGGAACTCCGCAAGGTGAGCGACGCCAACCCGCAAAAATCCAAGCTCTTGTGGGGCACGTCGGAGGTGGTGCAGTACAAGAACGCGGACGGCCTCCTGCTTACCGCGGCGCTCTACAAGCCCGAGAACTTCGATGCCGCCAGGAAGTACCCGTTGATGGTCTACATCTACGAACGGCTCACGCAGAACGTGAACCACTTCGTCAACCCGGCGCCCGGACACTCCATCAACATCAGTTTCTACGTCAGCAACGGCTACCTGGTGCTCACGCCCGATATCGCTTACACCACCGGCTACCCCGGGCAGAGCGCGCTCAAATGCGTGCTGCCGGCTATTCAGGCGGTGGTGGACAAGGGCATCGTGGACGAAAAAGCCGTCGGCATTCAGGGCCACAGTTGGGGCGGCTACCAGATCGCCTACATGGTCACGCAAACCAAGCGGTTCCGCGCCGTAGCCGCCGGCGCCCCCGTGGTGGACATGATCAGCGCCTACAACGGCATTCGCTGGGGCACCGGCCTGCCGCGCCAGTTCCAGTACGAGCACACGCAGAGCCGCATCGGCGGCTCCATCTGGCAGTTCCCCACGCGCTTCATCGAGAACTCGCCCATCTTCTGGGTGGACCGCGTCGAGACCCCGGTGATGATCCTGCAAAACGACGCCGACGACGCCGTACCGTGGTATCAGGGCATCGAATTCTTCCTGTCACTCCGCCGCCTGGGCAAGGCAGCCTGGCTGTTCAACTACAACGGCCAGCCTCACGGCTTGCGCAACCGTGCCGACCAGAAGGACTACACCATCCGCCTGCAGCAATACTTCGATCACTACCTGAAAGGCGCCCCCGCGCCCGATTGGATGCAGCACGGCGTGCCGTACATCGAACGCGAGCGGACGGCTCTTTCGACGCTAAAATAACGCCTCCATGATGAGCTCACAACTGAGCTCCCGAGCGGCCCGTCCTGGCCGCCCAGCAGATCGAGCCGCTTGGCGTGTCCAGTCGGAACTTTGACTTAACGACCACAATAATATACCCTACATATCATAATGACCACGATAATGGCCCTTAACCGCCAAACTCTGTCACCACTTCCCATCCCGGTCACGCGAGCCCTCCGCAAGCTGGGACACGATATTCGCGACGCCCGGCGGCGCCGCCGCATACCCGTCGCGATCCTCGCGCAACGTGCGTCGATCAGCCGGACCACCTTAAACAAGGTGGAGAAGGGTGACGCCGGCGTCGCGCTAGGCACTTATGCCACTGTGCTCTTCTCCCTGGGAATGATCGACCGGCTGACCGATGTGGCGGACCCCAGGCACGACGCCGTCGGACGCGAGTTGGAAGAGGAGCACCTGCCGGAACGGATCCGGCTCTCGCGCCCGCGGAGACCCAAGCCGGAAACTACGGGTACCGCGTAAATGGAAAAAGAAGTTGTGGTGTACGCCGACCTTCAGGGCACGCCCCACCTGGTTGGGCGGCTGTGGGCGCGCACGCGCAAGAATAAGGAGAGCGCCACCTTCGAGTACGACGCAAGGTGGCTCGCCCATCCGGATCGTTTCTCTCTTGAGCCGGCACTGAAGCTTGGGCCGGGGCCCTTTCACACGCCATCGGACAAGCCTCTGTTCGGCGCCATCGGCGACTCCGCGCCCGACCGTTGGGGGCGTCTCCTGATGCGCCGCGCCGAGCGCCGCCGCGCGGACCTTCAGGGAGAGACACCGCGGACGGTCAGGGAAATCGACTACCTGCTGATGGTGGATGACGAAGCGCGCCAGGGAGCTCTGCGATTTGCCGAGCGGGAAGGCGGGCCGTTTCTCGCCGGGCACGGACCTGTCAAAATACCGCTTCTGGTTGAGCTGCCGCGGCTGCTGGCGGCGGCCGAACGCGTCCTGGGCAACGCCGATACGGATAAAGATTTGCGCCTCCTTCTGGCGCCCGGCTCGTCGCTCGGCGGCGCCCGCCCCAAGGCATCGGTCCGGGACCGCGACGGTCATCTGGCGATCGCCAAGTTCCCCCATAAGGGAGACGAGATCGACACCATGCGGTGGGAGGCGGTGGCTCTGACACTGGCGGCGAAAGCCGGTATTACGGTGCCGGCGTGGCGGCTGGAGACGGTCGCCCGCCGGCCTGTGCTGCTGCTCCGCCGTTTCGATCGGGCGCACGGAATGCGGCTCCCGTTTTTATCGGCGATGAGCATGCTCGGAGCCAAAGACAACGAGGCGCGCAGTTACCTGGAGTTCGTGGATGTGCTTCGACAGCACGGGGCGCTGCCGAAAGAGGACATGCACGCTCTGTGGCGGCGGATTGTGTTTAGCATTCTGATTTCAAATACCGACGACCATCTGCGCAATCACGGCTTTCTATATGCTGGTCCCGCCGGGTGGCGGCTGTCGCCGGCCTACGACCTCAATCCTGTGCCGGCTGACATCAAACCGCGCATTCTGACCACGGCCATCGATCTTGAGGACGGCACCGCCTCTCTGAACCTGGCGCTGGAAGTGGCGGACTATTTCGATCTGGGCCCGAACGAAGCGCGCCAGATCGCGGCGCAGGTAGGGCGGGCGGTTGCCCGTTGGCGTCGGGTGGCGGCCAAGGTTGGCGTGCGCGCGGCAGAGATCGATCGTATGGCGTCGGCCTTCGAGCACGAGGATTTGAAGGCTGCCCGCAAAGCCTCGGGTTCCCTGAAGTAGAACCGCGGTGCACCGGCAACTCCACCCCGATGCCGCCAGGGCTGCGTCATGGCAGGCCTCCGCCGCACCACGTCGCTCCTGTCCGTCCGCCAAGCCGGTCGCGAATAACCGGTCGCGAATACCCGGTCGCGAAAAGATGGTGGAATTCGATGGTAAGATTCATCCGTGCTCCCAAGATTTTTGAACCTGTTGGCGATCGCCTTGGTTAGCGCCGCCGCCCTACGCGCGCAGGCGCCGCTCGACCGCACGCTGGCCGAAATCGCCGTGGTCCGCCAGTTTCAGCAAGCCGCAATTTCGCCGGATGGCGGGCGCGTAGCCTATGTCGAGGCGCTGCCCGGCGCGGGGAAGTCCGCGATCTATGTGGCCGGGCTGCCGTCCGCTGCCGCCCTCCGCATCCGCATCAGCGCGGGCGACGGCAAGACCGCGCACGACGAGCATGGCCTGGTCTGGTCGCCCGACGGCAAACAGATCGCGTTCTTATCCGACCGGGAAAAGAAGGAGCAGCTTCAGCTTTACGTGGCGCCCGCGGGCGGCGGACCGGCGAAGCAGTTGACACATCTCACCGGCTTCCTCCAGGGGCCAACCTGGTCGCCTGACGGCAAGCGGCTGGCCGTTCTCTTCACCGAAAACGCCCCGCGCAGCGCCGGCCCGCTGGAACCGGTGACACCCGATTCCGGCGTGGTGGAGTCGAAGATCTACGAGCAGCGGATCACCATCGTCGATCCGCTTTCGGGCGGTGTGCGCCAGGTATCGCCGGCCGATTTCTACGTGTACGAATACGACTGGTCGCCCGATGGGCGCACCTTCGCGGCCACGGCCTCGCGCGGCGCGGGCGATGACAACTGGTGGATCGCCGGGCTCTACACCCTGCCAGTCGATCCGGGCGCTGTGGACCGGGGCGCTGTGGACCGGGACGCCGCGGACAAGGGCGCCGCGGACAAGGGCGCCGCGGACAAGGGTGCCGCCGGGACCGGAGAAATGCACGCCATCCACACGCCGGACATCCAGCGGCAACTGGCGGTGCCGCGTTGGGCGCCGGACGGAAAGTCCATCGTGTTCATCGGCGGCATCATGAGTGACGAAGGCTCGACGGGCGGCGAAATCTACCAGGTGCCGGCGGAGGGCGGCCCGGCCCGCAGCCTTACGCCCGCCATGAAATCCTCGGCCAGCCACCTGACGTGGCCCAGGGCGTCGAAACAGCTTTACTTCGTCGAGCACTATGACGGCGGCAGCGCAATTTCGCAGCTCGACCCGGCCACCGGCCAGACCGAGCGGCTTTGGCGCGGCGATGAGACCGTGCTGCCTCCGTTCGACGATAGCGGCGTGGCGCTCTCGGCCGACGGCAAATCGGCGGCGGTGGTGCGCAGTTCGTGGAAGCAGGCGCCGGAAGTTTGGGCCGGCCGGTTGGGCGATTGGCGGCAGATCACGCACGAAAACAGCGCGCACAAACCGCTGTGGGGCGAAGCCAAAAGCCTGCACTGGTCAAGCGACGGATTTCAGGTGCAGGGCTGGCTGATCTATCCGCGGGACTTCAACGCCAGCCGGCAGTATCCGATGGTGGTGGCGATCCACGGCGGGCCGGCATCGTCATTGAAGCCGGCGTGGCCGCGCCCCGGGTTCAATCCGGTGCTGCTCTCGCAGCAGGGGTATTTCGTCTTCATGCCGAATGCGCGCGGCAGCTACGGGCAGGGCGAGCAATTCACGCTGGCCAACGTGAAGGATTTTGGCGGCGGCGATCTGCGCGACATCCTTGCCGGGGTGGATGAGGCCCTCAAGCAGGCGCCCATAGACCCCAAGCGCCTGGGCGTGACCGGCTGGAGCTATGGCGGTTTCATGACCATGTGGACCGTTACCCAGACCGGCCGGTTCCAGGCCGCGGTGGCCGGCGCCGGCATCGCCAACTGGAAGAGCTACTACGGGGAGAACTCCATCGACCAGTGGATGCTGCCCTATTTCGGCGCCTCGGTATACGACGACCCGGCGGTTTACGCCAAGAGCTCGCCGATCGATTTCATCAAGCAGGTCAAGACCCCGACCCTGGTGGTAGTGGGCGATCGCGACGGCGAATGCCCGCCGGCGCAATCGTACGAGTTCTGGCATGCCCTGAAGACGCTGGGCGTGAAGACGCAATTGGTGATCTACCCGAACGAGGGCCACATGTTCCACAAGCCGGAGCATCAGAAGGACGTGCTGGCGCGCATGATCGGGTGGTTCAACGAGAATTTGCGGTAAGGCAAAACGTTGGACTGCGGCCTTGCCGGCTGTCCCCGTTTTGCCTAGGAGCCGGCAACCGTCAAAACGGGGCAAGGCACTTCCTTGCGGTCGAGCAAGGCTCGGACTCGCGTCAGCAGCGCCGCCGGGGTGAAGGGCTTCTGGAGACAGCCGGTTTCAGAGGCAACTCCCGGCCAGACCGCACTGCTATCGCCGGTGATGCACAGCACCGGAACGCCCGGACGGCAATCCGCGAAATGCCCTGCCAGTTCCGCGCCGCCCATCTCGGGCATGACCGCGTCGGTGATCAAGAGATGGATCGAGCCGGGATGCTGAAGCGCCCGCTCGATCGCTTCCCGCCCGTTAGAGCACTCCAGCACCCGATAGCCGTGATGCTCCAGGGTCAACCGGACGAAGCCGCGAACTCCTGCCTCATCTTCGGCAAGCAGAATCGTCTCCGTCACCAAGGGCAGTGAGACCGCCGGAAGGGCAACCGCTTCGCCGGCCTGCGCCTCCACTTCGGGAAGCAGAATGGTAAACCTGGTGCCGCGCCCCAGTTCGCTGTGTACCGAAATCGATCCGCCACATTGCTTGACAATTCCGTAGACGGTCGAAAGCCCTAGCCCCGTGCCTTTCCCTTGTTTTTTCGTGGTGAAGAACGGATCGAAGATGTGAGCTTTCACTTCGGGAGATATCCCAGTCCCGGTGTCAGTCACCGTAAGCGCCGCATACAGGCCCGGAGCCAGATCGAGACGCGACGCCGCCAGACGCTCGTCGACGATCTGGCTGGCCGTCTCGATGGTCAGTTTTCCCCCATCCGGCATAGCGTCCCTGGCGTTGACTACCAGGTTCATGATCACTTGCTCGATATGACCGGCATCGGCGCGGATGGCGCCCGCCGCCGGGTCCAGGCATACCACCAGGTTCACGTCCGCGCCGATCATTCGCCCAAGCATTTTCTGGACACTGGCAACCAGCACATTCAATACAATGGTCTCGGTCCGGCTCGACTGGCGGCGGCTGAACGCCAGAAGCTGCCGGGTAAGGTTGGTAGCCAGCGCCGCCGCCTTAACCACTTCTTCAACCCCGGAACGCAAAGGGTGCAATGGCGGGAGTTCGTCCAGCGTCATCTGACTGTATCCGGCAATCACCGTGAGTGAGTCGTTGAAGTCGTGAGCCACCCCACCCGCCAACCTGCCGATGCCCTCCAGTTTTTGCGCCTGGCGAAACTGTTCTTCAAGCTGTTTGCGCTCGGTAATGTCAATGGTGACTCCCACGAAGCGTATGGGGTGGCCTTCGGAGTCAAAGAAAACTCTGCCGCGCGCAGACAGCCAGCGCTCGACCCGGTCTTCGAGCCCGATGATTCGATAGTCGGCTGTGCATTCGCCCCCGCTTCCCGGGTCGAACGTTTTACGTACGAGATCATTGACGCGGTCCCGGTCATCGGGATGCAAGCCGCTAAGAAACATCTCGTAAGAGACCTCCGCATCGGGCGGCAGCCCCAGATGCCGTTTGCCCCCTTCAGACAAGACGAACTTTGCGGATTGGGGGTAAAAATCGAACATCCCGAGCTGGGTCACGCTGACGGCCAGAGCCAGCCACTCATCCCGGTCGCGCAACCGCTCTTCCGCCTGCCTGCGCTCGCGGCGGGATTGGGCGTCCCGAGTCTCCCGTTGTACCACAGGACCCAGTCTCGCGATCCGGTCTTTCAAGACGTAATCATGCGCGCCCGCCCGCATCATCTCGGCAGCGCGATCCTGGCCGATGGTGCCGGACACAATGATAAACGGGATGTCGCGGCCGCTTTCCCGCAGGATCTCCAGAGCGCCGGCGGCATCGAATTGGGGGAGTTGATGGTCTGCCAGGATCACATCCCACTCCTGACGGGCTAAAGCATGCCGCATCGGTTCCGCCTCCTCAACGCGCTCGGAATGGATGATGTACCCGGACTTCTCCAGAAGGCGAATGATCAGCGCGGCATCCGATTCTGAATCCTCGATCTGCAAAACCCTAAGTTTTGCGCTCATCGATTTTTGCACTCATCAGTTCTTGGACTCATCAGTTTTTTTCACTCCCAGTTTTTCACTCTCTATCGCACCGGAGGATTGGGTTCGTTAAGAATCAGCCAGTACAAGCCGAGGTTTTCGATCGCAGTTTGAAACTCCTTGAAATCGACAGGCTTGCGCACGTAACTGTTCACGCCGAGGTCGTAACCCGCGCCCACGTCCTCTTCCTCTCTCGATGACGTAAGGATTACCACCGGCACCCGCCGGAACCGCGGATCGGCGCGGATCTGGCGCAGAACCTCCAGGCCGGGTACCTTGGGCAGCTTGAGATCCAGCAGGATCAACGCTGGAGTTTCAGCAATGTTGCGGCCAGCGAAGGCGCCTACTCCGCGGAGGTAATCCAGCGCCTCCTGGCCGTCTTCCGCAACCACCAGGTCATTGGCGATGTGGCCCCTGAAAAGCGCTCTCCTGGTGAGATCCGCATCGCTGGAATTGTCCTCGACCAGAAGAATGGTCTTATTCGAACTCATGACGAAGCTCCGAGGGTGAAGCTGAAAGTCGCGCCGCGGTTCACGCACCCGTCGGCCCACACGCGGCCGCCGTGTCTTCGGACGACGCGCTGAACGGTGGCCAAACCGATACCTGTTCCCGGGAATTCAGAGGCCTTGTGCAAGCGTTGAAACGCGCCAAACAAATTACCGGCGTGGGCCATGTCGAAACCGGCCCCGTTATCGCGAACATAGAATGCCATCTCACCATCCTGCTCGACCCTGCCGAACTCGATCAATGCCTGGTCTCGCGCTCCGGTGAATTTGACGGCGTTGCTGAAGAGGTTGGTCAGCGCGATCTCCAGCAGCCGCCCATCGCCCGAAGCCACAAGCTCCGGCTCAATGACGAACTCCAGGGACCGTTCCGGCTGGCTGTCCCGCAGCCTGGCAGCGATCGTATTGGCGAGGGCCGTGAGGTCAACCCGATGAAACTTCATTTCGCCCCGACTCACGCGCGATAGCTGCAACAGGCCGTCAATCAGGTGGCCCATCCGCTGCGTTTCGGAGCGCACGCGGTTCAGGTACTGCCGCGCGCCTTCGTCCAACAGGGAATCATAATCCTCAAGCAACGCCAGGCTCCACCCGTCTATTCCGCGGAGTGGTGCCCGCAGATCGTGCGATACGGAATAAGCGAATGCCTCCAGCTCCCGGTTGGCGGCTTCCAGTTGGATGGTGCGGTCGTGTACCCGCCGCTCCAATTCGCCGTTGATCCGAAGCACCTCCAGTTCCGCCTGTTTGCGCGCGGTCACGTCGACCACCGCGCCGATCATGCGCGAGCGCTTTCCGGTGTCCCCCTGAAAAACCCAGGCCCTGCCGAAGAGCCAATGCGTGGCGCCGTCCGGCCAGTTCACCCGCCACTCGGCTTCGAAGCTACCTGTTTCCAGGGCCTCCTGCATGTGCCGGTCAGCCTGCTCCCGGTCTTCGGGATGGACCAGGTCCAGCCAGGTTCTCCGGCCGGCGTCAAATCCGCCCGGCGGCAGACCATACATGGCCTCCAGTTCCGGCGTCCGTTGTTTCACGCCGGTTTGAAGGTTCCATTCGAAGGTGCCGATCCGAGCCACCTGCTGGGCTACCCGCAGCCTCTGCTGGTTTTCGCGCAGGGCGTCTTCGGTCATGCGCTGCGCGGTAATGTCCGTACTGGTGCCGAACCAGCGGACAACCTTGCCGGCCTGGTCGCGCATCGGCATCACTCGCGTGAGGAAGGGATGAAAGGCGCCGTCCACAGCCCGCAGCGGAAAAACCATTTCGAAAGGTTCACCGTCGGCGATGGCTTTCTTCCAGCCCACTAATACAGCCGGCAGCACCTCCGGATCATGGACCGATTGCCAACCCCACCCCACCGTATCCTGGGGCTTGACGCCGGTGAAGTCGTACCAGCGCTGGTTATACCAGAAGACCCAACCATCCGCATGCGCCATCCAGGACAACTGCGGAATCGCATCGGCAAGGGTGCGGAAGCGCTCCTCACTGTTTCTAATCGCCTCCAGGTCCCGCTGGTGATTGCTGACGTCGCGCTCGCTGACCGCGCCGCCGGCGGCAAGCATGGTCATCAAGAGGGCGCTCAAAATCCACCTGGTGTGGTTGGCTTTGGCCTCGGCCGCCTTGGTGCGGACCGGCAATAGCTCGTACTCCTCCTGCTCCAGGTCGCTCAACAAATCGCGTATTTCGAAGATTACGCGTCTGTCTTCGTCGGTGGCGACTGCCGCCAGCGCGGCGCTCCGTCCCTCCGCCTGGGATAGCCCGATGATACGGCTCAACTCCGAGAACCTGGTTTCCACCAGCTTGTCCAGCCTGGCGACCCGAGCCTGCTGGCGGCTGTTGTTCGCGGTGAGTTGGCGCAGATTCCGCCGGGCCGGGGCTTGGTTTGAGAGGGCAGTTTCGAAGGGCTCAAGATCGAGTTTGTCACCGGTGAGTAAATAACCTCGCTGTCCGGCTTCCGCCGCCTCCACGGTGGTGAGCAGTTGCGCGGACGCGCGGAGCACTCGCAGGGTATGTTCCACCAGGTGTTCGGCATCCCTGGCGCGCTGGAAATCCCGCTCCGGGAGCAATTGCAAGACGGCGATCAGCAGCAGCGCGCTGGCCAGCAGGACCATCCGCCGGACGAACGCCGTACCTAACCATGCGGCAGCTTCATTCCGGAAGTGCCGTGCCCGTCCAGAGCCTCTAACTCCATTAGTTTCAACGGAGCTTGGGTGAAGAACCGGCAGTGTCGTGCCGGTTTGGACTCCTTTCCGCCAGGCCGCACCGGAGAATGGTTGCTCCACCACTCATACAGTGTCCCCAGGGGGCCATCCTTCTCACCAGAGTGCAAACCTTTGTTAGCGCCGGCCTGTTAACAATCCGGAATTCCCGTCTTGGTGGCCGGTGGCCGATGGCCGGTGGCCGATGGCCGGTGGCCGGTGGCCGGTGGCCAGTGGCCGGTTGCCGGCGGCCGGTGGCCGGTGGCCGGTGGCCGGTGGCCAGTGGCCGGTTGCCGGCGGCCGGTGGCCGGTGGCCGGTGGCCGGTGGCCGGTGGCCAGTGGCCGGTGAAGATGCGCCGGCCTGTTAACAATCCGGAATTCCCGTCTTGGGCTCCGCTTGCTGACGCCGTCGTCTGAATCGGAAGCCGCCGGCGCCGGCACCCCGATGGGCACGCCATGGCAGCACACGATGGCTGTGGAAACCACAGCAACTGTCCGGCGGCCATTCCGTACGTCGCCGGCGAGCAAGGTGATGTGATGTTCGCGTAGCCTTCGGACTAAGAACGGACTAAGAACGGGCTAAGAACGGACTAAGCAGAGGAAGAGGCGCCGCTTTGCCGCGCGGCAGGGTGCACGGCTTCCTGGATACTCTTGACCAGTTTGTCGGCGCTATATGGCTTTTGTATGAATCCGGCTACTATATCGCGGCCCAGTTCCTCACGCGCAAACGTCTCGCTATACCCGCTTGTCAGCAGGACGGCCACACCAGGCCGAATCTGCCGGATCAATTCGAAAGCGTCGTGGCCACCCATTACCGGCATGGTCATATCCAACAATACGGCCACGATCTTAGACGCGTTTTGCCGGAATATCTCGACGGCTTCCCGGCCATCCCTGGCGGCCAACACCGAATAGCCGGAATTCTCCAGAATCATCCCGGCCATTTTCCGGAGCGCGGGCTCGTCGTCCACGACCAGGACGGTGCCGGTGCCCCGCGGAACGGTCGATTTCGGCGGATTGACCAGCCTCAGAGCACCGGCCTGCACCGCCGGGAAAAAGACCGTGAAGGTAGTGCCTTGCCCTGGCGTGCTGTCCACCTGCATCTGTCCCTGGTGACCACGAACGATGCCCGACACGGCAGCCAGGCCCAACCCCCGCCCGGTGAATTTCGTAGTGAAGAACGGGTCAAATATCTTGGCCTTGGTGGCATCACTCATGCCGGATCCGGAATCTTTCACCTGCATGAAAATGGAAGTTCCGGAGTCCGAAATACCGGTCGACACGCGCACGGTTCCACCATCCGCGCCGATGGCCTCCGCGCCATTGATGATCAGGTTCATCACGATCTGGCGGATCTGACTGGCATCGGCTTCGATCCAGGGCAATCCGGACGCCAGCAAGAGTTCCAAGTCGACGGTTTTTGGAATACTGGCAGCGATCAAAGGCACCATTTCCTCGATCAGCGCGGAGAAATCGAAGCGCGTGATCATAAATCTGCCCTTTCCCGCATAGGCTAATAGTTGGGCAACCAACTCCGCCGCACGGACGCTGGATTGCTCCGCAAGTTCGACCATCGGATACGCCGGGTCGTCCGGAGGCAAGCTGGTTTTGACCAGGCTCAAGCCCCCCATGATGCCGGTCAGCAGGTTATTGAAGTCATGAGCGATACCGCCGGCCAAAACTCCAATCCCTTCCATTTTCTGTGCCTGCTGCAGATCCTGTTCCGACCGGCGGTGCTCGGTAATATCGCGAATCATCCTTCCATACTCGCGGTTGTCCCCTTCTCCCATGGCAGCCAGCAAGCCGGCGCAAAGGAAGCGCGTGCCGTCCTTACGGACCCGCCAGCCTTCGCATTCCACCCAGCCCAACCGGTCCGCTTCAGCCAACGATTGCCGCGTCACCTCCAGCGCGGCATCGCCCGGCTCCAGGAGACATGAGTAGGACTGGCCGATGATTTCGGCTTCCCGGTAGCCAAACATACGCTCAGCGCCAATGTTCCAACTGGTGACGCGGCCGGCGCGGTCTACCGTGAGGAGCGCATAATCCTTGACGCCGTCAAAGAACAAGCGGTACCGGTGGCTGGTTTGGGCGAGCTTGCGCTGCAGGATGGCCGCATAGCGCTGCCCCAGGAACGCTTCACCGAGCGACCCCAGCAAATTGGCATATAACTGAAGGGTGGCCCGGCGGAGGGGAGCCTGTTGGATAGCCTGGTGCCACAAATCCTGCGACGAGATCCCCAAGTCCCTAGCCACTCGCTGCAATGGCAAGATTTCGGGATAACAGGTGAAGACCTGGCCCGCGATCAGAACTCCCAACGGCTGACCGCCCAGGGAGAGCGGTATGGCTACATGAGACAATCCTGCCTGGTCATTTACCGTCACCACCGCTCCGGTTGCCAGGGCGTCCGCTACCGCGCGGCAAGATCCGGGCGGCCCCAGACAAAACGGACAAGCACCGCCGGCGGCCGGCCTGGCCCCGCGTGCCAGGTGCCAGACGGGCTGAGGATTGTGGCAGCTCCCCAGCAGCCGGCCCTCCAGATCGGTCAGGGCCACGGCCATTTTCATGGTGCCGGCAAACGTCTCCAGAACCTGGTTCCAGCCCTCCGGGTCCAGCAGTTCCGCGCGCCATTCACCGGATAAATCCACATAACCGAGATCCTCTTCGGAAAGGTTGGCCTCGTCGCTAAAGATCGCGGCCGCCCCGTTGATCAGATTGGGCACCACTTCGGGCGCCGTCACC
>Ga0210402_10001983_pt1 | contig 20437 bp, 19 predicted proteins | sample IncBWC7MmetaG_FD_161055 | JGI IMG/M metagenome (GOLD analysis project Ga0210402, IMG submission 161055) | Forest soil microbial communities from Barre Woods Harvard Forest LTER site, Petersham, Massachusetts, United States - Inc-BW-C-7-M | ecosystem: Environmental > Terrestrial > Soil >... | reverse complement strand
GTCGCGGCGACGATGAACGACACCACTGCGCCGACTAGCATCATGCCCTCGACGCCGAGATTGAGTACTCCGGACTTTTCGGTCACCAGTTCGCCGAGCGCGGCGAAAACCAGCGGCGTGCCACCCGCGAGCGTCAATGCGACGAGCGTCGCGACATGATCAGCTGCGTCTTCCATCGGGATTTTGCGCTACGCCTTTTTCTTCACGCGCGGGTCCCGAGCGCAGTCGCCGGCGCCGCCGTCGTGGGGGGCGCATCGCGAGGCACGACCCCGACACGAAAATTGATGAACACGTCCGCGGCGAGCAAGAAGAACAGCAACGTTCCCTGGAAGAGGCCGGTGACTGCCGAGGGGAGGCCGAGGCTTATCTGCGCCGATTCGCCGCCGAGATACAGGAGCGACATGAGGAGGCTTGCGAGCGCTATGCCGAAGGGGTGCAAGCGCCCGACGAACGCGACTATGATCGCCGCAAACCCGTATCCCGGCGACATCGACGGCAGCAACTGGCCGATCGGCCCGGCAGCCTCGCCCACACCCGCGACGCCTGCGGCGGCGCCCCCGATCAGCATCCCGAGCCACACGTTGCGCTTCGCCGATATGCCGGCATAGTTGGCGGCCGCGGGCGCGAGGCCGGCGACGCGCATTTGAAATCCGACGAGGCTGCGGGCGAAGAAGAGCCAGGCGAGGGCAATCGCCGCCAGCGCGATCAGAAAACCGGCGTTGAGCCGCGTACCCGATAGCAGTGTCGGCAGCAGCGCAGCATCGGCGAGCATCTTCGACTGCGGAAAATTGAATCCCTCGGGGTCGCGCCACGGTCCCTGGACCAGCCACGACGAGAGCAGTGTGGCAACGTATACCAGCATGAGGCTGGTCAGGATTTCGTTGGCGTTGAAGCGGGTCTTGAGCCATGCTGGAATGGCCGCCCACGCCGCGCCACCGGCGGCGCCGGCGAGAATCATGGGCAGAAGAATCCAGGCGCTCTCAGTGCCTGGAAAGGCCAGCGCAAGCCCGCCGCCGCAGAGCGCGCCAAGCGCCAGCTGGCCTTCGGCGCCGATGTTCCATACATTGGCTCGATAGCCCGCGGCGAGACCGATCGCGCACAGCATCAGCGGCGATGCCTTGAGCAGAAGCTCGCCGATCCCGTAACGCGTTTCGATCGGCTTGACGAAAAAAACCTGCAACGCCTGAAGAGGGTCCTTGCCGAGCAGCGAAAAAAGCGTGAAACCTGCCACCAGCGTCGCCGCGGCCGCGATCAGCGGCGACACCCACGCCATCATCCGGGACGGCTGCGGTCGAAGCTCGAGCCTAAGGCGCATCGATCGTCCGCGGCGCCGCCGCGTTTGCGTACCCGCCGGCGCAAGCCCCGGGTTGGGCCTGATCCGCATCGATGAATGATCCGCTCATCATCTGCCCGATCGTCTCGGCGTCGGACTTAGCAGCCGCACGCGAGGCCGACAAACGGCCACTCGCCATCACTGCAATCCGATCGCAGATTTCGAGCAACTCGTCGAGCTCTTCGGACACCACCAGCACCGCGACGCCATCGTCGCGCAAATCGATCAGCGCCTGCCGGATCTGCGCCGATGCGCCGACGTCGACGCCCCACGTCGGCTGCGCCGCGATCATCGCCCGGGGACCCTGCAGCGTTTCGCGGCCGACGATGAACTTTTGCAGATTGCCTCCGGAAAGGCTGCGCGCAACCGCCTCCGGTCCGCTCGCCTTGACGTTGAAAGTGGCAATGATGGCGCTGGCGTATGCGCGGATCGCGCCGACCCGGATGGTGCCGCGGTAAGTGAGCTTCTGCCGCCATGCCGTCAGCAGCGTATTGTCGGCGAGCGACATTTCCGGGACCGCGCCGCGTCCCAGTCGATCTTCGGGAACGAAGGCGAGACCCAGCGCACGCCGCTCGCCCGGGTCGAGGCGACCGGCCGGCGTGCCATTGACGACGATGGTGCCGGCATCGGCGACCCTGCGCTCGCCCGACAGCGCGGCCAGAAGTTCCTTCTGACCGTTGCCCGAGACGCCCGCGATGCCGACGATTTCACCGCCTCGCACCGCAAGCTCGATGTCCACGAGATCGGTGCCGAAAGGGTCGTCCGCCGCAAGTGAAAGTCGGCGAACGCCGAGACCGCCGTCACCGCGGGAGGTGGCGGCCCGATGATGGGGGTGTGGAAGCTCGGCGCCGATCATCATCTTCGCCAGACTCGCGGGCGTTTCCTGACGCGGGTCGCAGACAGCCGTGACCCTTCCCGCGCGAAGCACGGTCGCACGAGTGCAAAGGGTCTGTATCTCGTCGAGCTTGTGGCTGATATAGAGGATGCTGCAGCCTTCCGCGGCGAGCCTTCGCAGCGTTTCGAAAAACTTCGCCGCCGCCTGGGGTGTCAGCACCGAGGTTGGCTCATCGAGGATAAGCAGCGTCGGCTCCTGCAGAAGGCAGCGCACGATCTCGACCCGCTGCCTTTCGCCGGCCGACATGCTGTAGATGTGACGGCGCGGATCGAGAGGGAGGCCATACCGACCCGACAGGTCCTCGATGCGCCCGTCGAGCCCCGCTTTGTCCCCTCGGGGTCCCAGCGCGAGCTCGATGTTTTCGGCCACCGTGAGGGTCTCGAACAGCGAGAAATGCTGGAACACCATGCCGATACCGAGCGCTCGGGCTTGCGCCGGATTGGCGATTTTAACCACGCTGCCGTTCCAGCGAATCGACCCGGCGTCGGGCTTGACGATGCCGCAGATGATTTTCATCAGCGTCGACTTGCCGGCGCCGTTCTCACCGAGCACCGCGTGAATCTCGCCCGGCAGCACGCAGAGATCGATCGCGTCGTTGGCGACGACCGAAGGATAGGCCTTGCTGATCGCGGAAAGCTCGAGGCGGGGCGCCGGCGCTTGCATGCCGGGATTATGCCGGGATTGGGCCTCGGCGACCGCGCGAGCCCTCCGGCGCGCCGATGACACCGCGTATCGAAGACTGGAAGCGTGTCGCCGTCAGGCCGATCCGCGGCAACTTGCGACTGCAACGGCGCATGAGGTCCACTCGGGACCCCACGCTGCAGCGTGTTGAGAGCGCTCGGCGCCGGAAGCCCGCCGCGTGCCTTATCGCTTGTGAGCGGCGCGCGAGACGTCGCCGATCAGCTTGTCGGCGCCTTTGTTGTGCGCCGTCATGCGCACCAGGATATCGGGCGCGCTGACCGTTTTCCCATAGTAGGCCTCACTCCAATCCTTGGACACGGCGACAACCGTGCCGTCGAGATTGATCCCGCCGTAGACGCCCTTGGCGCGGCTGTACGACACGAGGTCGGTCACCACGTCCGCCTTGGCGCCGGCGCCTACGGGTCCCGCGGCAACGCTGGCATCAGGGCCCAGCTTGACCGAGTCCGAAAGCAGCGAGTTCAGCGCCTTGTCGGTCATGACCAGGGTCAGCATTTCGGAAACCGCGACGCCTGCTTGAAAGCCAACGCTCGCGGTGGCCATGGTGTAAAACGCCGGGCCGACCCATTTGCCGGACTTGGCGTCGCGCGCGACCAGAACGGCGCGGCCGCCCGAGCCGCCGAAGATAAAGCCGGCTTTGACAACTTCCGGCGCGATCAGCACACCTTTGGCGTGGCCGATGTTCTGCTGCAGCCAGGTCATGTCGGGGTCGCGCATGAAATTCAGGAATGTGGTGTCCGCGGCGTTGACCAGCTTCTGCTGTTCGGACTGTGCAAGCGCCGCACCGGCGGCGGTCGCGAGAAGCACTGCCAGCAGCCAACGCAGCGCTGGCCGCAGTGCAGGCGCCAAAAAGCGGCTTGCCATGATATTTCTCCTTTGACTAGTCGGTCCGACTGGCGGGTGCATTATATTCCTCGCCGTTCATTCGTGGCGACCGGCGCTGTAAGCAGCGAGCCCGGATCGCTTGGCCTGTTCTGATGTGCTATCTCGGTCTCGAAATCAGCATCTGGCCGATGGTGGTGCCGTACACCGTAACGTTGTGGGCGGCGGCGTCGTCGTCGAAGTCACAGGGGTTCCTGCTGATCGGAACGCTGTTTCTGCTGCCGATCATTCTCACGTACACCGGATGGTCGTATTGGGTCTTCCGCGGCAAGGTTCGTCCCCACTCTCTGTATCACTAGCGCCGCGGTTGCGATTGCGCGGATCCGCAAGGCGCGAATTCAACGCCGCGCATGGCCTTGCGACCTATCAGCCACTCTCCGGCTGCGTGCTAAACTTCGCCGCTTCCGCAACACCGAGCCTCGACTGCCGAGCGGAATTTCAAGGGCGCATGGATTCCATCCAGAACCGAGCGGTGCCTCTGCGAGACAAAGCCTTGTCTCGCGTTGGCGACTGCGCGTGGGTGCTCCGCAAACCGTCCAAGTCGACGCAGTGAGCGAAGGCGCGGCCGCCGGAATGGCTTCTTCGCCGGCGGCGTCGCTGTCGGTGAGCGATGTCGGCGGCAAGCGCGAGCTGCGTTTCGCGGGCAGGCTGGATGCGTACTCCATCGCAGGCGTCTGGCCCGACGCGCGCGCGGCGCTCGATGCGGCGCCGAACCTGCCGGTGCTGATCGAAACTTCGGGCGTGGAGTACTGCGATGGCGGTGGCATCGCGATGCTGGTCGATCTGTTGCGACAACCGCGGAGGCCGGAGGCGCAGGTTTCGGTGGTCGGTCTGAAGCCCCAGTTCCGGACCCTGCTCGATCAGTTCGATCCGGCTGCGTTGCGCGTGCCGCCCCAGGAACACGCCGAGCGGTTGCAAGCGGTCGCCGAAATCGGCCGCGCCGCGCTCATCCTCGGCCGCGATCTGTTTTTGCAAATCGCCTTCATCGGCGAAACGGGCTCGGCGTTGTGGTTCGCGATCACGCATCCGCATCGCGTTCGCTGGAAAGACGTCTGGTATATCTGCGAGCAGGTCGGGGTCAACGCGTTGCCGATCGTGGCGCTGATATCTTTTCTGCTCGGCATCATTCTCGCATTCCAGTCCGCGGTGCCGATGCGGCAGTTCGGCGCCGAGATCTTTGTCGCGGACCTGGTCGGACTCTCGATACTGCGCGAGCTCGGGCCGCTGATGACCGCGATCCTGCTCGCCGGCCGGTCCGGCGCGGCCTTCGCGGCGGAGATCGGAACCATGAAGGTCAACGAGGAGCTCAACGCGCTGACCACCATGGGGCTCGACCCGGTTCGCTTCCTGGTCGTCCCGCGCATCGTCGCTGCAGTGCTGATGATGCCGCTGCTGGTCATCTTTGCCGATCTGATCGGCATCCTGGGCGGTGCCTTGACCATGGTCAGCTTCAATATTCCGATCAGCGCTTTCCTGCACGAGGTCGACAGCCTGGTCGACGTCAAGGACCTGCTCGCGGGGCTCGCCAAGGCGCCGGTTTTCGCGATCCTGATCGCCGGCATCGGGTGCTTACGCGGCCTGCAGACGCAGACCGGCGCCAGCGCCGTCGGCATTTCCGCAACGCGCGCGGTCGTCTCGGGGATCATTCTGCTGGTCGTCGTCGACGGCATTTACGCGTTCGTCTACTATCTGCTCAACATCTAAGGCGCCGACCGATGCCCGCCGAACCGATCATCCGCGTCGAGAACTTCACCGCCGGTTACGACGGCAACGTCTTGATGCGCGACATCAACTTCACCATCAACCGGGGTGAGGTATTCGTCATCCTCGGCGGCTCGGGCTCGGGCAAGAGCACGCTCATGAAGCACATGATCGGACTCTACGAACCGATGGCCGGAGCGGTCTATATCGACGGCGACGACATCGTCACCGCGGAGGGCGACGCGCGGCGCGCGATTCTCAAGAAAATCGGCGTCATGTACCAGAGCGGTGCGCTGTTTGGCTCGATGACGCTCTTAGAAAATGTTCGCCTGCCGCTGGAGGAGTACACGTCGCTCGACGACGATGCCATCGATCTCATCGCCCAGATGAAGCTCAAGCTGGTCGGCCTCGACGCATTCAGCGGCCACATGCCGTCCGAGATCAGCGGCGGGATGCAGAAGCGCGCGGCCATCGCGCGCGCGATGGCCCTCGATCCGACGATCCTGTTTCTCGACGAGCCGTCGGCCGGTCTCGATCCCATTACCTCGGCCGAGCTCGATCTCCTCATCCTGCGCCTCGCCAAGAGCCTGGGCATCACGTTTGTCATCGTGACCCACGAGCTCGCCAGTATCTACACCGTGGCCGACAGGGTCATCATGCTCGACAAGCGCACCAAGGGCATCATCGCCGAAGGAGACCCGAGGGTCCTGCGCGACACCAGCGACAATCCCTGGGTGCGCCGGTTTTTCCGGCGCGAAGCGGCGCCTGACACGATCGCGGAAGCGGCGTAATGCAATCGACAACTTACCGTGGCCATCACATGCCGATCGCTGAAACGCGCGGCGAAATGCCGGGCGGCGACAAGCGCACGTGCGACGCATGAGCGCCCAGGCCAATTTCTTCAAGCTCGGCTTGTTCGTGATCGGCGCTACCGTGGTGCTGATTCTGCTGCTGCTGATCCTTGGTTCCGGGCGGTGGTTTCAGTCCAGGGTTGCAATCGAGACATATCTCAACGAATCGGCGCAGGGACTCGAGGTCGGATCGAAGGTCAAGTATCGCGGCGTCGTCGTCGGCGAAGTGACCAAGATCGGCTTCACCTACACCAAGTATCAGCTCGACAAGCCGATGGCGGAGCGGCTGCGCTACGTGATGATCGAGGCGCTGCTGCTGCCGCGCCTGATCGGAGGCCGTGCCAGCGGCGATATCACGCGTCCGGAAACGGCGCGAATGGAAATCGACAAGGGTTTGCGTGTGCGCCTAGCGCCGCAGGGCATCACCGGGACCAATTATCTCGAGATCGACTACGTGGATCCCAAGACCAATCCCGAGCTGCCGATCTCGTGGGAACCGGACAACCTTTATATTCCCAGCGCGCAATCGACGGTGACGCAATTCATCGGCACGGCGTCGGACATTCTCACTCGATTTCAGCACCTCGATCTCGAGGGAACGCTCACCAATCTCAACCGGCTGCTGATCACCAGCAATAACCGCATCGACGCCGTCGACACCGCGAAGCTGTCGCAGAACACGTCGCGGGTCTTAAGCAAGCTCGAGACCAAGCTGGACCAGTTGCCGATGGACCAAATCGGCAAGGACGCTGCGGCGCTGCTGGCGGATTTGCGGGTGACCAGCCGGCGGCTCTCCGCGATCCTCGACGACCCGGCGATCAAGCGCCTGCCGTCGGACGCCGATGCCGCGGCCGTCGCGCTCAAGAAGGTGCTCGATGATCCGAATTTCGCGAAATCGCTTTCGCACCTTCAGAGCACCTTGGCGCGGCTCGATCGCGTGACCGGCGGCGGCGAGACCGACCTGAAGCGGACCCTCGATAACTTACGCCAGATTACAGACAATCTCCGCGATCTGACCGAGAACGCCAAGCACTATCCGTCACAACTGATTTTCGGCGCGCCACCGCAGCCGGCAAAAGGTCTTCAACAATGAACATGCCCGCTTCGTTTTCGCGTCGGCGCGCGCTGTCTTCCGCGGCGGCGCTCTTGGTTGCCGGCTGCTCCCTGTCGCGGCCGGAGCCGGTCAAATCGACTTATGTGCTCGATCCGCCGCGGCCGCCTGCCGCAACCGGTGCGCCGAGATCCGCGACATTGCGCGTTGCCACGGTGTCGGTGGCGGGTCCCTTTGCCAGCCGATCGCTGGTCTATCGCGAAGGCGATTTGAAATTCGAAACGGATTTCTACCAGGAATTTCTGGTGGCTCCCGCAGCAATGATCGGCGAGGCAACCGCGGCGTGGCTTTCCGCGGCGGGGATCTATCGGGCGGTCCTGCCGCCGTCGAGCTCGCTCGACAGCGATTTTTCCCTCGAGAGCTTTGTGAGCGAGCTCTACTGCGACCTGCGCGACCCAGCGCAGCCCGCAGCCGTGGTGAGCATCAAGTATTTTCTCACCGATACCGCGGCCGGCCCTGGCGCATATGTCTGGACCGGGGAACTGGGCTCGCGGGTCCAAGTGCCTTCGCGCTCGGCGGACGCGCTGCTTCGCGGACTCAACGCGGCGCTCGGCAAGGTGCTCGAGCAGCTTGCGGCGGCGCTGCGCGCGTTGCCGGCAAAATAGTTTCCGTGCCGCAGCGCTGCTGTTCTGACTGACCCAAGCCCGGCTCGACCGCGCAGCCTACGAGCCAGCATGAGCCGTGGGTGAGCATGGTGCGCGACTGCGCCCCGGGATCATTGCGCGCATCGTGCGACGAGGTCGTGTTGGTCCGACGCGGTGACCGTAACGCGCGCAAAGTCGCCGACCGTCAAGGCGGCGCCATCGATCACCGAAACCACGCCATCGATCTCGGGTGCGTCGCCGGCGCCGCGCGCGATTGCGCGCGGGCCGTCGATCGCATCGACGAGGACGTCGATGGTGCGGCCGACCCGCGCACGCAGCCGCCGCGCGCTGATCGCTGCCTGCGCCACCATGAATCGCGCGCGGCGCTCTTCCTTGATCGCTTCGGGCAGCGCGCCTGGCAGCGCGTTGGCAACGGCGCCATCGACCGGCGAATAGGCGAAGCAGCCGACACGGTCGAGTTGGGCCTCCTCGAGAAAGTCGAGCAGCTCCTCGAACTCGGCCTCGGTCTCGCCTGGAAAGCCGACGATGAAGGTCGAACGTATGGTCAAGCACGGGCGTATCGCGCGCCAGGCGCGAATGCGCTCGAGCGTATTCTCGGTATTGGCCGGACGCTTCATGAGCTTCAGGATGCGCCGGCTCGCGTGCTGGAAAGGAACGTCGACATACGGCAGAACGCCGATGCCGCCGTCGGACATCAGCGGAACGACTTCGTCGACGTGTGGATAGGGGTAGACGTAGTGCAGCCGTACCCACGCGCCGTGCTCTTCCGCGAGCGCTCCGAGTGCTTGGACCAGCTCAGTCATTCGCGTCTTGAGCGGCCGGCCGCGCCAGAAGCCGGTCCGGTATCGGACATCGACGCCATAGGCGCTGGTGTCCTGCGAGACGACGAGCAATTCGCGAACTCCTGCCTTGAACAGGTTCTCGGCTTCGTTCATCACGTCGGAGAGCGGCCGGCTGACCAGATCGCCCCGCATCGACGGAATGATGCAGAAAGTGCAGCGATGATTGCAGCCTTCGCTGATTTTCAGGTACGCGTAGTGCCTCGGGGTTAGCTTGACGCCCTGCGGCGGCAGCAGATCGACGAAAGGATCATGCGGTCGCGGCAGATGCGCATGAACGGCGTCCATGACCTCGCCCGCGGCGTGTGGCCCGGTGACTGCAAGCACCCTGGGATGTGCCGCGCGCACAAACGCGCCGCCTTGCTTGGCGCCCAGGCAGCCGGTGACGATGACCTTGCCGTTCTCGCTCAGTGCTTCGCCGATGGCGGAGAGCGATTCCTCGACCGCGGCATCGATGAAACCGCAGGTGTTGACGACGACCAGATCGGCGCCCTGGTAGGTCGGCGCGATGGCATATCCCTCGGTTCGCAGTCTGGTAAGAATCTGCTCGGAATCGACCAGAGCCTTCGGGCATCCCAGCGAGACGAATCCCACCTTGGGTGACGCGGCAGCGGCGCGCGGTAGCGGCTGGGTTTTGGCTGTGGCCATCGGGGAGGGATCGTGCGGTGCTAAAAAATCTTGGCTGCAATGCGGATGCTGCAGTGCTTTCGAGCGTTAGCGCTTTTTTTCTTCGTCGGGCGATGGTTGGGCGCCCGCGGCAAAGTTGGGGAAAGGAAACGAGGTGAACAAACCGCGTGTCTGATCCTGCATGCGCTGCTGCATGTCCATGAACAATTTGGCGCTCTGCTCGAGGTAGTTGCCGAGCATGCCCTGCATCGCCGGGGCCTGCATTTGCAGGAACTGTTTCCAGAGCTCGGGCGTGAGCAGCATCTTGTCGCCGTAGATCTGCTTGGCCTGGTCTTGCAGCTTGTTCTGGATTACCAGGAACGCTTTCACATTCTGCTCCATGTAATTGCCCATGATGCCCTGCAGCGCGTTGCCGTAGAAACGGATCATCTGCGAGAGCATCTCGCTGGAAAACATCGGCATCCCGGCAGACTCTTCCTCGAGAATGATCTGCAGCAGGATGCCCCGCGTCAGGTCGTCCCCCGACTTGGCATCGATGACCTGGAAATCGATGAACTCGAGCACCATCTGCTTGACGTCGGCCAGGGTGATGTACCCACTGTTGGCGGTGTCGTATAAGCGGCGGTTGGGGTACTTCTTGATCACGCGGATCGGCTTGGCCATGCTGCACTCCCGGAAACGAAGCGGCGATTATAACGTTCTGATTTATCAGGACGATTGAAACGTCCACGGTGCCCACATCCGCATCATTGGTGCACTGCACCAAATAATCCTTGACTTGATGGCTTACCGCCCCTACAATTGGTTTTGTGCAGTGCAGCAAAGATGGCGCAGTAAAAGCGAACCTCCTAAAAGACCGGGGAGTCCGACCAGCAGCGTAAGCCGCGTCTGCGCAGAGTAATCCGGACCCGTTTAGGGTCCTATTCAACCTCAACGGAAAAGGATTCCAAATGTATAACGCAACCGAACAATTCGCTGACATCAATAAAGCCGGCTATGACAACGCAGTGAAGCTCGCCTCGCTGTCGCTCGACAAGGCCGAGCGTTTCACCAAGCTCAACCTCCAGGCCGCCAAGGCCGCGCTCGAGCAAGGCGTGTTTACGGCCAATGCCGTCGCAGGTATCAAGGATGTGCAGGAGCTTGCCGCAGTCCGTGCCAAGCTGACCGAAGCCGGTGTGCAGAACGCCCTGGGCTATTCGCGTGGCGTCTACCAGATCGCTTCCGAAGCGCAAGCTGATTTCTCGGAGCTCGCCGAAGCAGCGTGGGCTTCGTACACCAAGAATGTCGCGGCATGGGTCGAAAAGGCGTCGAAGAATGCGCCCGCCGGTTCCGATTTCGCCGTGACGGCGTTGAAGTCGACGGTCGCGGCAACCACCGCTGCGTTCGACCAGTTCTCGAAGGCGACCAAGCAGGTTGTCAGCTACGCCGACGCGTCGGTTCGCGCCGCTAGCGCAAACGCTGCCAATGCCGCCAAGGCAACCACGAAGGCGACGACCAAGGGTCGCAAGTCTGCGTAAGCTTCAGACGGACATCACCGGGAAACCGCCGGGAACTTGAATCCCCCGGCGGGGTCCCAATATCGGAAGTGATGACTCCTGTAGTTCTGTATCATTTTCCTCCTCCTAAATGATACAGCCTCGCCCCGGCACCTGTGCCGGGGCTTTTTTTTAGAACATGTGCTGGCCACCGTTGATGGCGATGTTTGCGCCGGTGACGAACGCCGCTTCTTCGGACGTGAGGTAGGCGACCAGTCCCGCAACCTCGTCGGGCTTGCCGAGGCGTCCCGTCGGAATTTGCGGCACGATCTTCGAATCGAGCACTTCCTGCGGAATCGCCATGACCATCTTGGTACCGATGTACCCCGGCGAGATGGTGTTCACGGTAACGCCCTTTTTTGCGATCTCGAGCGCCAGCGCCTTGGTGAATCCGTGCATGCCCGCCTTGGCGGCCGAGTAGTTGGTCTGCCCGAACGCGCCTTTCTGGCCGTTGACCGATGCAATGTTGATGATCCGGCCCCACCCGCGGTCGACCATGCCGTCGCATACCTGCTTGGTCATGTTGAAGCAGGAGTCGAGATTGGTTCTGATCACCGCGTCCCAGTTTGCCTTGTCCATTTTCTTGAACGTCATGTCGCGGGTGATGCCGGCGTTGTTGACCAGCACGTCGACCGCGCCGACGTCCTTCACCACCTGAGCGACGCAGGCGACGCACGAATCCCAGTCGACGACGTCGCACGGATAGGCGTGGAACTTGTACCCCGCCTTTTTCATCGACTCGAGCCAATCGTGCGCCTTGGCATTGCCGGGCGAGTGGGTCGTGACCACCGTGTTGCCGAGCGCTGACAGCTTCATGCAGATGGCTTCGCCGAGGCCTCCCATACCGCCGGTCACCAACGCGATGCGATGCTTGTCTTGTGCCATTTTTGTGCTCCTCCTTTAGTGCAATGGTCGATGGACCGCGTTGACCCCTCATTACCCGCTCTTGCCGGGAACCAGGGGAACTCGTTTTGTTCGGGCTTACCTTTCCACGGCCATGGCAACCCCCATGCCGCCGCCGATACAGAGCGATGCGAGTCCTTTCTTGGCATCGCGCCGCGCCATCTCATAGAGCAGCGTCACCAGGACTCGGCACCCTGATGCCCCGATCGGGTGGCCGAGCGCGATCGCGCCGCCATTGACGTTGATCTTGCTCGTGTCCCAGCCCATCTCCTTGTTTACCGCGCAGGCCTGCGCGGCGAACGCCTCGTTGATTTCCATGAGATCGAGGTCAGCCGGCTTCCAGCCGGCTTTTTCGAGGCACCGCCGCGAGGCCGATACCGGCCCCATGCCCATGATCGATGGGTCGACGCCGGACGACGCGAACGCCTTGATCTTCGCCAGGGGCTTGAGACCGAGTTTCGCCGCGCGTTCGGCGCTCATCACCACGACCCCTGCCGCGCCGTCGTTGATGCCCGATGCGTTGGCGGCGGTCACCGATCCGTCCTTGGCAAACGCAGGCCGCAGGCCGCTGATCGACTCGAGCGTCGTCCCCGCCTTGATGAATTCGTCCGTCGCGAAGGGGAGCGGCTCGCCCTTGCGCTGAGGAATCATCACCGGGACGATCTCGTCTTTGAATGTTCCCGCTTTCTGGGCGGCTTCCGCCTTGTTCTGGCTCGCGACCGAGAACTCGTCCTGCTGGCTCCGCGAAATACCGTATTGTTTGGCGACGTTTTCCGCAGTCGTCCCCATATGGTATTGATTGAAGACGTCCCAGAGACCGTCAACGATCATCGTATCGACGAGCTTGGCGTCGCCCATCCGGAATCCATCGCGCGATCCGGGCAGCACGTGTGGCGAGGCACTCATGTTTTCCTGCCCGCCCGCAATGACAATCTCGGCATCGCCGCAGCTAACCGCCTGCGCCGCGAGCATGACCGCTTTGAGGCCGGACCCGCAGACCTTGTTGATGGTCATGGCCGGAATCGCCGCCGGCAGTCCCGCCTTGATCGACGCCTGACGCGCCGGGTTTTGACCGCTGCCGGCGGTGAGCACCTGGCCCAGGATCACTTCGGAAATGTGCTCGGGTTGCAGCTTGGTGCGCGCGAGCAGCTCGCGAATCACGGTAGCGCCCAATTCAGGCGCCGGGATTTTCGCGAGTGCGCCGCCGAATTTGCCGATGGCGGTCCGCGTTGCAGCGACGATGACGATGTCGGTCACGGGTTTCTCCACAAGAGGATGGATGCGACGACCGGCCTGCAGGACGAGCCGGACAATAGTGTCCATATTTTAACGCAGGAGTCCTCCCGCCGCATCTCGATTCGGAGCAGCAGTTGATTCCTGAGCAGCGAAAAATGGGCTCCTTAAGCGACCTGCTCGGAAACGTAGCTGCCCGGCGCCGGAGCCAGCGCCGGATGCGCGTCGCTTCCCGCTTTCACTGGCGCCGGCCGCCGCGATCCACCGTGTTCCGATAGCCACGCCGACCAATGTGGCCACCAGCTTCCCGGATGCACCAGCGCGCGAGCGAGCCAATCGTCGGCGTCGTCGGTGAGCAGCTCGTTGGTCCAGAATTTGCGGTGACGCTTCGCCGGCGGATTGACGATGCCGGCGATATGTCCCGACGCGCCAAGAACGAAAGTCAGGTAGCCGCGCAAGAGCCCTATCGTCTTGTACGCCGATCGCCACGGAACAATGTGATCATCGTGCGTCGCCAAGACATACGTGGGTATCGAGATGCGTGAGAGATCGATCGCCTGGCCGCACATGGTCAATGCCCCGGGCTCGCGCAGGCGGTTATCGAGATACATGTCGCGCACATAGGAAAGATACATGGGACCGGGAAGGTTGGCGGAATCGCCGTTCCAGTAGAGGAGATCGAAGGCGGGAGGCGTTTGACCCTTGAGATAGTTGCCGACCACGTAATTCCACACCAGCTCGTTCGGCCGCAGGCTCGCGAACGCGCTGGCCAATTCACTTCCTCGAATCCGGGCTCCGGCAAGCAGCGTTCGCTCGCGAGCGGCGAGCGAATCGCGCGAGATGTAGACGCCGATATCGCCGGGATCCGAGAAATCGAGCATCGTCGTCAGCAATGTAGCGCTCGCGGCGTGCGGCGCGTGGTTCGCCGCCAGCGCGGCGAGCGCGCACGCGAGCAAGGTCCCGCCGACGCAAAATCCTAGCGCATTGATGGTCTTGCTCGATGCGATCTCGCGCGCGACGTCGATTGCCGCAAGCACGCCGCGTTCAAGGTAGTCGTCCCAGGTAAGGTTCCCGAGCTCCGCTGGAATGTTGCGCCAGGAAATCATGAATACGGTATGTCCCTGGGCGATCGCGTATCGAACGAAGGAATTCTCCGGCCTTAAGTCGAGGATGTAGTACTTGTTGATGCAGGGCGGGACGATAAGCAGCGGACGCCTGAACACGGTAGGCGTCGTCGGCGCGTACTGGATAAGCTCGATCAACTCGTTGCGAAAGACGACGCTGCCCGGAGTCGTCGCCAGATTGCGTCCCACTTCGAATGCGGCCTCGTCGGTCATTGCGATCCGGCCCCGCTGCGCGTCGGCGATCAGGTTCGACGCGCCTTGTACGATCGAGGCGCCGCCGGAGTCGAGCGCGAGCTGCAAGGCGTCGGGATTGGTCGCCAGAAAATTCGACGGCGCAATCGCGTTGATATACTGGCCGACGACGAATGCCAGCCTTTTCTTCGTCTCCGGATCGGCCTGCGCCAGGTTGGCGAGCTCGCGCACGTAGTCCGAGTAGAGCAGATAGGCGTCCTTGAGCCACGCGAAGTACGGCTGGTCGCGCCATGCCCTTGCGGCGAACCGGCGATCGTGTTCCGCATCGGGAACGGATGGCGCACCGTCTCCTTTGACGATGCGTGACCAGAGCGCTTCGAATCGCTGTTGGTAGCGCCGAGTGAGATCGGCGAGCGTCTCGGGTGGGATCCACGCCGCCGGGAGGGCGGGGATGGTAAGGCCGGTCGTCCCGACGCCGCCCGGCAGCGACGCATCGGCGGCGCCGCCGGCAACCGCCCCGGACCACCAGTTGGCCCATTCCCGACCCGCGGTCTGCCACTCTTCGGCGAGCTCGGGCCATTGGGTCGCCTGCACGCCGGGCTTCGCGCGAGTCTGCTCGATTTTTTCCGACTTCCTCATCTCGTTACGCATGGCAGGACAGGTACCACAGGCGGCGGATCCGGTGCGAACGAGTTTAGCCGCCCGGTCGCGCCAGCACAAACGCCAAAAGCGTTCGAGATGCTCTAATGCTCGAGCGCGACGTGCGCGATGGCAATGATCGCGATCCCGACGCCGATCAGCGCGAGTTGCCGCGCGGTATCGCCAGGCGCGGGGTGACGGTGCAGGCTCGGGATCAGATCGGCGACTGCGACATAGAGCAGGCTCGCCGCGGCGAGCGCGAGCACGGTGGTCAGCACCTCCTGCATCGACGCCAGCGCGGCATACCCGGCCAGGCCGCCCACCAGCATCGCAGCACCCGTGGCAAGGTTGTACACAAAGGCGCGCCGCCGCGTGTAGCCCGAGTGCAGCAACACGGCGAAGTCTCCCACCTGCTGCGGAATCGCATGCGCCACGATTGCCAGCGCGGTGGTCGTTCCCAATGTGAAGTCGGCGATGAAGGTCGCCGCGATGACGATGCCGTCGCAGAAATTGTGCACGCTGTTGCCGATAAGGATCATCAGTCCCGATCTGCCGCCGTCGAAACCATGGCTATGCGATCGTGCACCCTCAGTTGCGTCCTCAGTTGCGATCAGGGACGCGCCCTCGGCGAGACTTTCGGCTTCGAGATGGCTGTGCCGCCACAGCACCAGTTTTTCCAGCAGGAAAAAGAGCAACAGTCCGATCAGGACCGTCAGCATGACGCGCTCCGTGGCGCCGTGCTCGAGCGCGTGCGGAAGCAGCTCGAGAAACACGGCGCCGAGCAATGCGCCGACGGCAAAGCTGACCAGCGGGGAAATCCAGCGCGAATGCAGCGCGAGGGTACCGGCGGCGGCGAGCACCGACAATGCGCCGCCGGCAAGACAAGCGATGGTGATTGCGGGGAGCGGGGCAAGCGTGAAACTCATGTCGGGCCGGTGCGCATTATACGAGAGCGCCGCAGCGCGACGCGGCGCCGCGTTGCGCGCCTGATGGCCGCGCGCTCATTGCGATCCGAGCCAGATCATCGTGGCCATGCGTCCGTTGGCGCCGGCGCCATCGCGGCGATACGAATGAAAGAATTCGCTTTCGCTTAGTGTGCAGCGTCCGCCGCCGTAGACCGCGCTTACGCCGGCTCGTGCGAGCTTCCTTCTCGCCAGCGCGTAGAGATCGGCGTGCCATTTCATGTTCGCGCCCTCGTTCGCGCTCTCGTTCGTGTTCTTCTTGGTGCTCATTTTCGTGCTCATTTTCGTACACTGGACGAAACACTCAGCCGCGCCCGGATCCGGATCGCAGAAGGCAGCGACGACCTCGCTTCCTACCTCGAACGCGCGCGGTCCGATCGCCGGTCCAAGCCACGCCAACACCGATGCCGGCTCGACACGCAACGCCGTGACCGCGACTTCGATCACTCCCGCCGCGAGCCCGCGCCAGCCGGCATGCGCGGCTGCCACCACGCGCGAATCGCGGTCGGCTAGAAGGACCGGCAGGCAATCCGCCGTCAAGACCGCGCAGACGATGCCCGGCGTGCGCGTGACCGAGCCATCCGCAGCGGACCCATCGTAGCCCGCATCGAGGTCCGCAATCGCGGTCCCGTGCACCTGCCTGAGCCACACCGGCTCGGCGGGGAGAAAGCGGCGAAGCAATGCGCGTCCGCTTGCAACCTGGGGCGCTGACGCCGCAAAGTCGATCGCGCAGCCCGACGCTCCGTTTCGAGTCGTCGAAACTGCGTACACACGCGACGGTGCCGGCCAGGCCGGGACGATCCAGTCGAGACCCTGGGCGGCGAGCGCCGCCGCCATCGGCGTGTCACTTCTCGCCTGCGGTATCACGCGCGCTTGCGCCGGCGCAGAACGTCGAGCAGCGCCAAAAAATCGTCCGGCAGCGGCGACTCCCACGTCATCGCCAGGCGCGTCATGGGATGAACCAGCCCGAGACGCCAGGCGTGCAACGCCTGCCTTGGAAAGACCAAGCCTCCGCTGGCACGGCCGGCAACAGCGCGCCCTCGGCCGGCAGCAATGCCCAAGCGGCGACCGTAGCCGGGGTCGCCGATCAGCGGATGACCGATGGACGCGAGGTGAACGCGAATCTGATGCGTGCGGCCGGTTTCGAGGCGGCAGAGGATCAGCGTGCTGTCACCGAAGCGCTCGCGCACTTCGTAATGCGTAACGGCGTGCTTGCCTGCCGAAACGACCGCCATCGAGGTGCGCTTCACCGGATGGCGCCCGATGGGCGCATCGACCGTCCCGCCGCTTGCGATGTCGCCCGAGGCGAGCGCGAGATATTCGCGGCGCACGCTGCGCGCCTGCAATTGCCGGACGAGGTCGGTCTGCGCGATTTCGGTCTTGGCGACGGCCAGGAGCCCGGTGGTGTCCTTGTCCAGGCGATGAACGATGCCCGCGCGCGCGATGCCCGAGAGCTGCGGCGCGTGGTGCAACAGCGCGTTCGCGAGCGTACCCTCCCAGTTGCCGTTGCCGGGATGAACCACCAGGCCGGCCGGCTTGTCGATCACCATCAGCACATCGTCTTCGTACACGACCGACAACGGCAGCGCCTGCGCGACAAAGGGAACCGCGCGTGGATCGGCAAGCGGCGAAACGGTGATCCGCTCGCCGCCTAGGAGCTTTTGCTTTGCCGCGGCCGGTGCGCCGGCGACGGTGACGCGATCGGCATCGATCCACGACCTGAGCCGAGTCCGCGAATGCTGCGGCATGAGCTTTGCGAGCGCCTGGTCGAGCCGCATGCCCGCGTATTGCGCCGGAACCGTCAGCGCATCGGCGGGCGCATCGGCGACGGTCGCGAGCGCTGAGTTATAATCGTAAGCCAAGGAAGGGCAGGGCAATGATGTCGAAAATCTGCAGGGTCGCGATCGCACTGCTGATCGTGTCCGGCGTGGTGGCCTGCAGCTGGTTACCCGAGGTCAAGGAGGAAACCACAGACTGGTCGGCCGAAAAGCTGTACTCGGAGGCGCACGGCGCGCTGGTGACGGGCAATTATACGCGCGCGGTCAAGCTCTTCGATACGCTCGAGGGACGTTTCCCGTACGGTCGATATGCGCAGCAAGCGATCCTCGAGGGCGCTTACGCCAACTTCCGGCAAGGCGAGACCACGCCCGCGATTGCGGCCTGCGATCGCTTCATCCGGACCTATCCCAATCACCAGATCGTCGACTACGCCTATTATCTGAAGGGGCTTATTAACTTCCGCGAGGACCAGGGATTGTTCGGCTACATCGTCGAGCAGGATCTGTCCGAGCGCGACCCGAAGATGACCAAGGAGGCATTCGCTGCCTTCCGCGAGATAGTGACACGGTTTCCCGACAGCAAGTATGCGCCCGACTCGCTCGAGCGGATGCGCTATCTCACCAATGCGCTCGCCGGATACGAAGTCCACGTCGCACGCTATTACTACGGTCGCGGTGCCTATATCGCCGCGGCCAACCGCGCGCAAGCGACGCTGACCAACTACCCGAAAACGCCGGCGAACGAAGATGCCCTCATCGTGCTGGTCAACAGCTACGACAAGCTTCAGATGCCGCAGCTACGCGATGACGCACAGCGCATACTCAAGGAGACCTTTCCAAACGGAAAGAATTCCGCGCTTCGCGCCAAGGCCTGGTGGAAATTCTGGGCCAAGGACGAGCTGCCGCCGCCGACGGTCGACGCGCCGTCGGTCAACGACATGAAGCCATGGTGGAAATTCTGGCAGTTCGACGAACAGAACCCGTGGTGGAAAATCTGGTAGCGGCGCGAGCCTCCCGGCGAGGGGCCCCGCGTAGCGGGGATCGACGGGGGTTTGCGAGTCGACGCTAGCGGCCGACTCCGCGACGCATCTCATTCACGAGCGGGTTCCCGAGGCCGCTGGCGCGAGCCTCCCGGCGTCGCCGGTCGCCCCGCGTAGCGGGGATCGACGGGGGTTTGCGAGTCGACGCTAGCGGCCGACTCCGCGACGCATCTCATTCACGAGCGGGTTCCCGAGGCTCGCGCCGCGGTTCAGACCTCCGCCGGCAGCGCCGCAAAAAATGCCTCCACGTCGGCCAGCTCGCGGGTGCGCCGCATGGGCGGCAGCGCCTGCCAGATGCGCCGTCCGTAGGGCTTTTCCACCAGCCGCCGATCGCAGATCATCAGCACGCCGCGGTCTGTCTCGGATCGGATGAGACGTCCGGCGCCTTGCTTCAGGCTGATCGCCGCCTGCGGCAACTGATAATCCATGAACGGGTTGCCGCCCTCACGCGCGATATGCTCGAGGCGGGCCGCGAACAAGGGGTCGTCCGGCGGCGCGAACGGCAGCTTGTCGATGATGACCACCGACAGCGCTTCACCTTGGACGTCGACGCCTTCCCAGAAACTCTGGCTGCCGAGCAGCACGGCGTTACCGAGCCTTCGGAAACGCGTCAGCAATTCCGATCGTGATCCTTCTCCCTGAACCAGCAGCGGAAAGTTCATGCCTTCGCGTTCCATCGCCACGGCGAGCGATTCGCGCGCGCGTGCGAGCGCACGCAGGGTCGTAAAGAGCAGGAAGGCGCGTCCGCTGCTGGCCTTCAACACCGGCAGCGCTGCAGCGACCACCGCTTCGGTGTGCTCGATACTGTTCGGAGCCGGCAGATCGCGCGGGAGGTAGAGCAGCCCCTGCTGCGCATAGTCGAACGGGCTCTCCCAATAGGCGGTGGTCGCGCCGGCCAGGCCCAGCTCGCGCTGATAGAGCGCGAAGTCGCCGCCGATCGCCAGTGTTGCCGAGGTGAAAATCCACGCGCGCGCGACATCGGTGACCTGCTTGGAAAAAATCTCGGCCACGGAAAGAGGAGACGCATGCAATTGCCAGCCGTGCGCGCTCACATCCAGCCATCGAATCCACTGCGCGTCCTCACTCGAGTCCTCATTTGTGTCCCCGGGTCCGCGCAGGCTCTCCCGCCAGCGGGTCAGGCGCGCCGTCGAATCAGCGGCGCGGGTCGCGCACTGCGCGAGCTCGTCGCTTCGTTCCGCCTGGTGCGCGAGCTCGCGAGCGAGCTCGGCGAGTGCATCGGCAAGCGTGTCGAGCGCGGTGGTGAATCCGGGCCTTTGCGCGATCGCGGACTGCAGCCATTTTCCAGGAACGTCTCCGACGATCAAACGAAACCGGCGCAGCGCTTGCGCCAACGCCTGCGCGGCATCGGGCAGCGGCGCGTAGTCGCGGGCCGAGCGGAGCCCTTCGGCTTCGGCATCTCGGGCAAGCTCGCCCAGGCTGCCGGCGCTGATTTCCTCGCCGAAGAAGAGCGTCGCGGTGTCGGGCAGC
>Ga0210402_10001982_pt1 | contig 20443 bp, 20 predicted proteins | sample IncBWC7MmetaG_FD_161055 | JGI IMG/M metagenome (GOLD analysis project Ga0210402, IMG submission 161055) | Forest soil microbial communities from Barre Woods Harvard Forest LTER site, Petersham, Massachusetts, United States - Inc-BW-C-7-M | ecosystem: Environmental > Terrestrial > Soil >... | reverse complement strand
CTGCCCTGGACCGGGATCCTCGCCGGTGTCAGCACCGGAAAATATGACGTCGCCATCACCGCTGCGATCATCACCAAGGAGCGCAAGCAGTCGCTGGATTTCACGAGCCCCATCGCTGACGCGACGCACTATTATGTCAAGCGCAAGGACGACAAGAGCATCTCGTCGATCAAGGACCTGAACGGCAAGACGGTCGGCGTGCAGGCCGGCAGCGCGCTGCTGGCCCGGCTTCCCGAACTGGGCGCGATGCTCGAGAAGGAAGGTGGCAAGTTGGGCAAGGTGGTTGAATACACCTCTTATCCCGAAGCCTATCAGGACCTCTCGCTTGGCCGCGTCGATTATGTCGTCAACACCGTAATCAATCTGCAGACGCTGGTCGCCGAGAAGCCCGCGGTGTTTGAGCTTGGACAGGCCGTGTCCGGGAAATCCTTCCCGGCCTGGGCGGTGGCCAAAGGCAACACCGAGCTTCTGGAATTCCTGAATGGATTTATCGCCAAGGAAAAGGAGAGCGGCAGGTTTGCCGAGCTTCAGAAGAAGTGGTTCGGAGAGGCCTTCCCGAACCTGCCGGTAGCGTTCGAGCCCGAGTTCTGATCTGCCGGCGCGGATGATCGGTCATGACCGGTGGCGACATACTTGCCATCCTCCAGGGTGCCGTCGTGACAGTGACGCTGTCGCTGACAGGCATCCTGATCGGTCTGCCGATTGGCCTTGGGCTCGCAGTGCTGCGCTGGGCCGATGTTCCGGTCATCGCGAGCATCGTTGCCGTCTATGTCAGCATCCTGCGCGCCACTCCGCTCGTCACGCTGTTGCTTTTGCTGTTCTTCGCGCTTCCCAATATCGGGATCGCCATCGGCCCGATCTCGGCTGCCATTCTCGCGCTGGTCATGAACACGGCGGCGTTCAACTGCGAGGTCTGGCGCGCATCGCTGATGAACTTCCCCAAGGACCAGTATGAGGCGGCGCAGTCGGTCGGCATGGGTGCGGGCTTGCGCTTCCGCCGCATCGTGCTGCCGCAGATCGCGCGGACCAGCCTCCCGGGTCTGGTCAATGAGATGTCGCTGCTCATCAAGGTCACGCCGGTGCTCGCGGTGGTCGGCGTCGTCGATATCACGCGGGCAGCCGTGCGGATCGGTGCGGAGACCTACGATCCGCTGCCGCCGTTCCTGGTCGCCGTAGCGCTTTACGCGCCGATCGTTTTTGTCCTGGTCTCCCTGCAACGCTGGATCGAGCGACGCCAGATCATGGCCGAGGCGGCGGCATGATTCATGATTTCGGCATCGTGTGGAGCGAACGCGACCTGTTGCTCAGCGGGTTGGGCAACACGACGATCCTGTCGGCGCTCTCGGCCGTTGCCGCACTCCTGATCGGATTTATCCTGACACCGGCCTTGATGTCGAAGCAGCGGTGGCTCTCGGGTACCGTGCGTGGCTTCGTCGACGGCATGCGCTGCGTCCCGTTTCTGCTGTTCGCCTATATCGTCTATTACGGACTGCCATCGCTCGGCATCCGGCTGGACAATTGGACCTCCGGCCTCCTCGCACTGACGGTCTACAATGCCGCCTACATGGCTGAAATCCTGCGCGGGGCGTGGACCGCGCAGCCGCGTGAACCGATCGAGGCCGGCGTCGCCTTCGGCTTTTCCAATCTCGCGCTGTTCCGCCGCATCGTTTTGCCGCCGCTGTTGCTCGCCGCGGGTCCCGTGATCGGCAACCAGATGATCCAGATCGTCAAGGACAGTGCGTTCCTCACCATCATCGCGTTGCCGGAACTGACACATGCGGCAAGCTCCATTCAGTCGCGTCACTATGTGCCGTTCGCAGCGTTCATCACGGCAGTGTTCCTCTATTGGGGCCTCTGCCTCGTGATCGAAGCGGGCGTAAGCTCTATCGACCGCCTGGCGGCGGCGAGACGTTAGGGAGCCGTGATGGCAGAGAGCGGCAGGGTTCTCGATGTGGCCGGCGTGTCGAAGCGTTTCGGCGCGCTCGAAGTGTTGTCGGACATCAGCTTCCAGGTCGAGAAAGGCGAGACCGTCTGCGTGCTCGGTCCGTCCGGTTCGGGGAAGTCGACGCTTCTGCGCTGCATCAACTGGCTGGAGCGCCCTGACGCCGGTCAAATCTATCTGAACGGCACGGAAATCGGCCTCAGCGGAGGCGGCGTTGTCATGAGCGACCGCGAGCTATCGCGGATCAGGACGCGGATCGGCATGGTGTTCCAGCATTTTGCGCTGTGGCCGCATCTCACGGTGCTGCAGAACCTGATGGAGGCGCCGATCCAGGTGCAGAAGCGGCCCAGGGCCGAGGTGCGCGACGAGGCGCTGGCGCTGCTGGCGAAGGTTGGGCTCAACGACAAGCGCGATGTGTTTCCGGCAAAACTATCGGGGGGACAGAAGCAGCGCGTCGGGATTGCACGCGCGCTGGCGATGCGGCCGGACCTGCTGCTGTTCGACGAGCCGACGAGTGCGCTCGATCCCGAGCTTGTCGGCGAGGTGCTGGTCGTGATGCGCGACCTCGCCCATGAGGGCATGACCATGGTGGTGGTGACCCACGAGATGGGGTTTGCCCGCGATGCGGCGACGCGGATCCTGTTCCTCGATCGCGGACGGGTTGTCGAGACGGCGTCGCCGGAGCGATTCTTCTCAAGTCCCGAAACGGAGCGCGCACGCCAGTTCATTCAGCGCTATTCGGGGCACGCCGCGAACGGCGGGCGCTGAAAGAAGATCAACGAGGGGAAGCCATGGATCCGATCTTCCATTTTTTGTCCGATGCGCCGAAGCCGGTCGCGCCCTATAGCCATGCCGTCGAGGCCGGACCGTTCGTGTTCGTCACCGGACAGCTCGCGACCGACCCGAACGACGATTCCCTTCCGATCCCGCCGGGCATCGAGGCGCAGACCCGCAAGGTCATGGACAATCTTGCGCGCGTGCTCGGCGGATGCGGGATGACGTTTGCCCATGCCGTGTTCGTGCGGATTTACCTCACGGACTTCAAACGCGACTACGCGCCCATGAACGCGATCTTCTCGAGCTATTTCAGCGACGATCGGCGGCCAGGCCGGACCACGGTGGGCGTCACCGATCTCGCGCGCGGCGGCATTGTCGAGATCGACATGATCGCTTTCAGGCCATGAGAAGCATGATGGCAGCACGCATCGAGATTCCGGCACGGAGCGGCAAGGCCACTTTCATCTCCGCTGGACAGACCGTCACCGTCATCAATACCCATGGCGAGCAGGTCGTCGACACCTGGGCGTTCAATCGCGCCGACCTTGCCGAGTTCATGTCCAACGAGCATACGCGAGCCCACAGCCTTCATCTCGTTCCGAAACCCGGCGACGTCCTGCGCACCAACAAGCGCCGGCCGATCCTCACCTTGACGGACGACACCTCGGGCGGCGTGCACGACACGCTGATCGCGGCGTGTGATCGCTACCGTTATGCCTTCCTTGGGGTCGAGGGCCATCACGACAACTGCACGGATAATCTCTTCGCAGGGATGGCCGAACTCGGCCTGGTGCCGCCGGAGGTTCCGAGCCCGCTCAATTTGTTCATGAATATTCCCTGGAACGCCGACGGCAGCCTCGGCTTTGCGGCGCCGCCCCGGCCAGTGCCCGGCGGCTATGTCCGTCTGCGCGCGGAGATGGATCTGGTGATCGCGTTCTCGGCCTGTCCGCAGGACATCCTGCCGATCAACGGCAAGGCGGGAAAGCCGGTCGAAGCGCATTTCACGGTGACGGACGAGCAAGTCGGAGCGAACAAGCTATGACCCAGACCCAGCAACAAATCGAGGCCAACCGACGGCGTTACGAAGAACTGCGTGCCGCCGGACAGGAATTGACACCGAAGGGCTTGCCCGAACCGACCGCACTGGATGGCGCACCGATTTCGCCTGATACGGTGATCCATCGGGAGCAGGTGCCGCCCGGCTGGTACGCGACGATACGCCTGCGCCGCGGCGAGGTGTTGCGGATCATCGATGATTCCGGCAACTCCAGTGTCTCCTTGATCGGGTGGCGCGAGGAGGAAACTTCCGAGCGGATCAATTGCGCCGACACCGTCAAGGTGCAATGGAGCGCCGCTGTCGGAAAGGGCAGGGTCATCCTGTCGGACATGGGCCGCGTGTTCGTGTCCTTGATCGAGGACACCTGCGCAGCGCATGATCTGCTCGTTGGTGGCTCGACGCCCGCCTCAACGGTTGCCGCGTTCGGTGCGACGGCACGCAACAGCCGGGAGAATTTTCTGGCGGCCGCTTCAAAGATCGGCCTTGATGTCAGGGATATCCCGCCCTGCGTTACGTTTTTTGCACCGGTCGCCCTGGACGAGGCGGGCCGCTTCCGATGGCAGGCAGGACGCAAGCGGCCCGGTGATTTTGCCGACCTGCGCGCCGAGATGAATCTGATCCTCGTCGCGTCGAATTGCCCGCACCCACTGAATCCGGCGCGGCCCGCGGCAGCGGGCCCTGTCACGCTGATCAAGCATCAGACCGCGCCTGCCACAGCAGACGATCCTTGCCGGACGGCGTCGCCGGAAGCTATGCGTGCCTTCGCCTTCACCGACCGGCTTTTCGCCTGAGCAAGGGTCTGCCATGAACAGTCCAGACATTTCCGATGTGGCGTATTTTTGCGATATTCCGGCAGAACGCCCATGGTCGCGTGTGCTCAAGAGAGGGCAAACCTTGCGGATCATCGACAGCGAGGGCCAGCAGGCGGTCGATGCCCTGCTTTATTGCGCCGAAAGCCCAAGCGAGCGTTACAGTTCGCAGGATACGTTGCGCGTCCAGGGTTCAGCCTATATCGAGCTCGGCACGCGTTTGATTTCCAACAAGGGCCGTGTGATGGCGCACATCACAGCCGACACTTGCGGCCGCCATGACACCTCGGCGGGCTGCTGCTCCTGCGAGAGCAACGCGGTGCGCTTCGGCGAGGCGACCAAATTCCAGCATGCCTGCCGCGAGAACTTCATCCTGGAACTGTCGAAGCATGGGCTGACCAAGCGCGATATTGTCGCCAATTTGAACTTCTTCATGAACGTGCCGATCGATCCTTCCGGAAAATTCACGGTTGTCGACGGCATCTCGGCGCCGGGCAACTATGTCGATGTGACCGCGGACATGGACGTGCTGTTCGTGATCTCCAACTGCCCGCAGGTGAACAATCCCTGCAACGGCTTCAATCCGACCCCGATTCGCGTGGTGGTCCGCGATGCGCCGGGATTGTAGCGCCGTGCGGCTTCGATCGGCATGACGGAAGACGATGCAGGATGGGTCGAGGTCTTGCCATTGGAGCGGCTGGCGGACCAGGCCGTCCTTTGCGTGCGGATCAAAGCCGTTGATCTGCTCATCGTTCGCGACGGCGAGCGCATCGTGGCCTGCGAGCGGGCCTGTCCGCATGAGCAGGCCGATTTGAGCCTCGGCCGCATCGCCGGCGGCCGGCTGTTTTGTCCGCGGCATCTCGCTTCGTTCGATCTCAACGATGGCCAGATTTCAGCGGGTTGGCCGAGCCGGCCGCTGCGGCGCCATACTGTCCGGATTGCGGACGGGCGGATCTGGGTAGATGCGGCTGCTATCGACGGTGCCGCGGCTTAGCCGCCTTTCGCAAGCCCGAGCGCCATCTTCGCGAGCGCTCCGTCCGCCCGGCGCAGTTGCTCCAGGATGGTGAAGTGATCCGCGCCTTCGATGGCCTTGATATCGCCGGGCGCGCCTGCGTTGCTTCGCGCCGCATGGAAGTTGCGGGAGTCGCACACCAGCGCCGGCAATTCGGCTGAGCCATAGGCAATTGCGAGTGGCTTTGGCACGATCGAAAGCCGCAGCGGCGAAAGATGTGCGATCTCGCGATCGGTAAGTTTCAGCGCGACGTTCAATGCCGTGTCGCGGATCGGCGCAAGGTCATAAACGCCGGATATCGCCAGCCCGGCCTTCACGAGGGGATGAGAAAGCGCCATCGCGGTGAGATGGCCCCCCGCAGACCATCCCGACAGGATCACAGGGCCTGCGATCCCGTGTGACGGGCCGTTCGCTGCGAGCCAATCGAGCGCGAGCGAAATCTCTGCGACGATTTCGGTCAGGGTTACCTCCGGTGCCAACGAATAGCCGGGGATCGCGACCGACCATCCATGTGCGGCCATTCCCTCGACAAGCAAGGCGAAGACGTCGCGCGAATTCCGTTGCCAATAACCGCCATGAATGAACACAAGGCACAGTGCAGCCTTGTCGCGGGCCGGATAGAGATCGATTCTGGTTCTTTCGCGATCGCCATAGGGAATGTCCAGCGCGCCCGTATGCGCCGCACGGAACTTTGCCGATGCCTCGTTTCGCGCGGCGATCAGCGCTGGGCTGTTGGCGACGGCCTTGTTGTTGTCATAGGCCGCGTCGCGTTCGGCTTGCGACAGGCTGGGCCAATCCAGACGTGGATCCTTCGGCAAAATATCGTTCATCGGCCCTCCCTAGCATGGATGAAGTGGACCGACCACGCACTCTCGAACTCCCCGAAGATCCTACCTGGAGGCTTGCGGCGCCGAGATTTTGCTCATTTGGCTCGGCGGCACCGTCGTCAAGCCTCAAAGTTCATCAGTATGCCCATCAAATTCATGGGTATCCCAACAAATGGCTGGATGAAACGAAGCGAGCTCCTCAAAGCAAATCCCGACAGTGAAGCAAATGTTCGCCCGATAGTTAAGCAGCCGTAGCCACTTAGCCTCGATCCCGGCACCGGTTGCGCGTCCATGTCGCGCCACAGGCCTTATGCGCTTGGCACAAAACTTGGATGGTCAACGCCAGCAGGCGCGAGTGACAGATGGCCTCGATTGCGTTCAAGTCGGTTTCCAAGCGTTACGGCGAAGTCGACGCTGTGAAGCAACTCGAGTTGTCCTGCACAAGCGGCGAGATGCTTGCACTTCTCGGGCCTTCCGGCTGTGGGAAGAGCACGACCCTGAAGATGGCCGCCGGGATCGAACACGTCAGTGCGGGTGAGATTTACTTCGGCGAGCGCCCGGTGACCCGCCTCTCTCCTGGCGAGCGAAATATCGCGATGGTCTTCGAGGATTACGCGCTGTATCCGCGAATGACGGTGTGGGAAAACGTCGCCTTTCCACTGAAGATACGCGGCTTGTCCGGACAGCCGGCGGCGCAGCGTATCGGCGAGGTGCTCGATCTCCTGGGGCTGCGCGCACTGGCAGACCGCAACGTCAAGGGTCTCTCGGGCGGCGCCCAGCAGCGCGTCGCCATTGGACGGGCGCTCGTGCGCGATCCCGAATTGATCCTGTTCGACGAGCCGTTGTCGCATCTCGATGCCGACCAGAAGGTTCAACTGCGCGCCGAGATCAAGCGGCTGCAGAAGCTTCGGCAGGTCACGTCGATCCTCGTCACCCACGACCAGACCGAAGCGATCGCGATGGCCGATCGAATCGCGGTGATGAACCATGGGGTGCTGCAACAAGTGGGGGCGCCGCAGGATCTCTACGAGCGCCCCGCCAACCTGTTCGTCGCCAATTTTATCGGCGAGCCGCCGATGAATCTTCTGCCGGTGATCGTCGAAGGCACCCGGCTCCAGGGTCTTGGCTGGTCTCTCGCCATCGACGACCGGCGCGCCGCCATGCTTGCCGGGCGGTGTGGTGCGTCCGTCATCGCCGGCATCCGGCCCGAACACATCAACTTGCGCTCGGTCGGTGAAAACGACGAAGCGCGCGGGAAGATCACCTATCGGGAGTGCCGAGGCGATATCGACGTCGTGACGCTTCTCCTTGGCGATAGCGATAGCACGGTCGTCGCTGAAACGCCCGGGCCATCGATCTGGCGTCCCGGTGACAATGTCACGCTGGGCATCGCCGTCGATCAAATACACCTCTTCGACGAGCAGAGCGGACGCAATCTCGAGGTGGATTTGTGAACGGGCCGATCAAGCCGCACTCGTCCAGGATCGATCGCGCCAAAGGATTGCTCGCGCGCCGTATCTGCAAGACGTTTCAGACCGAGGTTTTGACCAATGTGAGTTTCGATGTCGCGCCGGGCGAATTGTTGGCGCTGATAGGACCCTCGGGGGCCGGCAAGACGACGCTCTGCCGCATCCTGGCCGGTCTCGAGCACGGCGAGGCAGGATCGATATCGCTTGGAGGCGCGGACCTCACATCGTTACCGGCAGGGCGCCGCCGCGTTGCCTTGATGTTTGAATCTTATGCTCTCTATCCGCATCTCACGGCGCGCGAGAATGCGCTGTCGCCCCTGCTTGCGTTGGGCGCCTTCGATCAAGCCCGTAACAATCGCCGCGTCGACGAGATGCTGGAGCTGCTTGAAATCCTGCATCTTGCCGATCGTTTGCCTGGCGAACTGTCCGGTGGCCAGAAGCAGCGCGTAGCGCTGGCGCGAACGCTGGTGCAGACCCCCGCGCTGTTTCTGTTGGACGAGCCGATCTCGCATCTCGATGCCAAGTTGCGACACAAATTGCGCGGCGAAATTCGTCGGCGGCTCTCGGCGCAGTCGGCGCCGGTGATATGGGCAACGCCGGACGGAATGGAGGCGCTGTCGGTCGGTGATCGGGTTGCGGTGATCGCCGACGGCAAGATCGAGCAGATCGGCACGCCGGAAGAAGTCTGGCTGCATCCGGCGACTGTCCAGGTCGCGCGTCTTCTCGGCGATCCGCCGATCAACCTGCTGCCGGGCAGGCTGCAATCCGAGGCGGACGCCATCTATTTTCAATATCGCAGGTTACGCCTGCCGTTGCCCGCTCGCCTCTCGCGTGTCGCGTCGTCTCTTGGCAAGGCGGATGTCGTTCTTGGGGCGCGGCCCGACGCCGTGGCGCTCGCAGCGACGGGAACGGCGCCGGCCGAGATCTATTCCTGCGAACCCTTCGGCAAGCACACGATCGTCACCGTCGACCTCGGTGAACTGCTGTTGAAGTTGAAGACGTCGGCACAGGACGCGATCCTGGTCGGCGACAGGATAGGTCAGACGATTGACCTTTCGTTCTTGCCTGACGGCTTGATGTTGTTTGATGCCACAACGGGTCACGCGCTGACTGAACCCAATTAGAAGCACTGGAGAATGGACATGAAAACGGGACTATGGTGTACGTCCGCCGCGCTGGCGGTTTCCTTGTCGTTGCTGGCGGCAAGCTCGGCCTCCGCCGAAGATTCGTTCTATGCGACGGCCGCCGCGCCTTACAAGGGCACGACCATCCGCGTGCTCGACGAGATCACGCCGCTGCAGGAAACGCTTTCCAAGATCGTGCCCGAATTCGAGAAGGAAACCGGGATCAAGGTCGAGTGGGAACTGCTCAACCATTTCGAGGTGATCAACAAGGGCCAGGCCGACATGCTGTCCGGCCGCGGCTATTACGATGCGGTGATGCTTCACGGCTTCCAGGTCGGGCCGATGCTTTCTGCCGGGGCCATCAAACCGGTCGACGATCTCGTGAAGAATCCCAAGCTCGATAACCCGAAGCTCGACACCGCGGACTTCATCCCGGGGCCGTACAAATCGCTTGCGTTTGCCAATGGCAAGCAGCTGGGCTTCGTCAACTGGAACTACAATCAGGTCTATTGGGCGCGCGCCGATCTCCTCAACAATCCGGAGGAGCAGGCGGCCTTCAAGGCGAAATACGGCTATGAGCTGGCGCCGGCGAAGACGATCGAGCAGATGCGCGATATCGCGGAGTTCTTCACGCGCAAGAAGGGCGAGAAGCTCGCGGGCAAGCCGCTGGAAAGCGACTTCTACGGCATCGTGCTGGAGGGCATCAAGGGCGGCTCGACCTTCGGCACGCTATGGCGCGACTTCATCAAGAACTATGGCGGCGACATCATGGATGCCGAGGGCCATCCGACCTTCGACCGGCCCGAGAACGTCGAGGCGCTGAAGATGTGGGCGGCACTGTGGAAATTTGCCCCGCCCGGCATTGCCGAATATTCGCTGGTCGACGTGCCGACCGTGATGGGCAAGGGCATCGCCGCGCAGACACTCGCCTGGTCGGACTTTGTCCTGGGGGTCGACAAGCCCGGCGGATCGCCTTACGCGGGACAGTTCGTCTATGGTCCGATCCCGGTAAAGGCCGGTGCCACCACCCCGCGCTCGGCAGAGGCTGAGCCGTCGATCACCGTCATCACCGCCGGCAGCAAGCATCCCGAGGCAACCTTCCTGTTCATGCAATGGCTGGTGGACAAAAAGCAGCAGGAGAAGCTGATCGAGCTCGGCCAGGGCGGCGTGCCCGTGCGCGAGACATCCTGGGCCATGCCCGCGATCAAGGACAGTTCCAATCCGACGCTTTATGCAGCCATGAAATCTACGCTCGACGTCGGAACGGCGAAGCCGCGGATGCCGAAATTCTACGAGGTTTACGATCAACTCAGCGGCATCGCGCAGGAGGTCGGTCTCGGCAAGCTGTCGCCTGAGGAAGGCGCCAAGAAGGGCCAGGCCGAGATGCTCAAGCTCTGCGACAAATGTCTTCTCTAGGCTGTTTGCAGCGATTGTTCAGCCGCCTGGCTTAGGCTTCGAGGGAGGAGGCTTTGCCGGCCCCTCCCTCCTCAGGCGCAGCCAGGCCAAGAGAGCATGCCGCGACATCATGACGAATGTTGTTGAAGCCGCTTCTGTGAGCTCTCCCGCGGCGCGATCGCCGGCGCGAGAACGGATCTGGTATCCGTATCTCCTGATCGCGCCGTCGATGCTGACTCTGACTGTGGTGTCACTGATCCCGTTTTTGTACACCGTCTATCTGAGCGTGCATGCCGCCAAGTTCGGCCGCGTCACCGATTTCATCGGCGTCGACAACTACATCACGCTGTTGACCGACGCGCGGTTCTGGAATTCGATCGGCACCGCGGTGATTTTCGTCGCGATCGCCGTCCCCATCGAATTCATGTTGGGGCTTGTCGGCGCGCTGATCCTGAATCAGAACATGCGGGGCCGCTCGATCCTCATCCCGCTCCTGTTCATGCCCACAATGATGGCGCCCATCGTGGTTGGCCTGCTCTGGAAGATTATGCTGGCGGGCTCATGGGGCCTGATCTCCTATAACGTCCTGGAACGCTTCCACCTGATTAGCCAGACCTCGATCTTCGCTTCGCCCGACCTCGCGCTCTACGCTCTGATCTTCGTCGACATATGGCAGTGGACGCCGTTCATGATGCTCGCGTTCTTTGCGGGCTTGCAGGCGTTGCCGCTCGGGCCTTTCCGCGCCGCCGCTGTCGATGGCGCCAACGCCCTTCAGGTCTTCTTCAACATCACCCTGCCGATGCTGATGCCGCTGCTCGTCGTTATCGGACTGTTGCGCTTGATTGATGCGTTCAAGGTGTTCGACACGGTGTACATCCTGACCGGCGGCGGCCCCGGAATCGCGACCGAGACGCCGAGCATTCTGGCCAACAAGATGACCTTCGAATTCTGGAACATCGGCGAAGCGTCCGCGCTCGCCGTGCTGGTCTGGATCGCCTTCTTCGCCTTCTGCAATGTCTTCTACCAGATCGCCAAAAAGCGGCTGAACGCCTTCTGAGAGCCGGATGTCCGACGAAGCAAATGATCCCGCTGCAAGCCGAGGCCTGATGTGGACGGGCGTCGTCGTTGCCTACGCGGCCATTGTGCTATTTCCCATATTCTGGATGGCGGCGATGACCGTCATGCCCAACGATGCCATGTTCGCGCGGCCAACGGTCTGGCTGTTCACGCCCACGTTCGAGCACTTCGATTACGTGATAAAGCTCGGCTTCCTTTGGAATCTCCTGACCTCCTTCGTGCTTTGCGTGGTCTCGACCGCGCTCGTGATATTGATCGGAACGCCGGCAGCCTACGCCTTCGCCCGCTTCGAGATGAGGCTCAAGGACGACCTGTTTCTTTTCATCCTGGCGACGCGGATGGCGCCGCCCGTATGTCTCGTCATCCCCTTCTATTTGATCTTCGCCAAGCTCGGCCTGCTCGACACGTTCGCGGGGCTCACGCTGGCCTACATGACGTTCAATCTGTCGTTCTATGTGTGGGTGCTGCGCAGCTTCTGCCGGGATTTGCCGGTCGAGCTGGAGGAGGCCGCCGCACTGGAAGGCTGGTCGCGCGTGCAGATCTTCCGCCGTGTCGTATTTCCACTGCTGCGTAACGGCATCGTGGCCACCGCAGTGCTGTGCTTCATTTTCGCCTGGAACGAGTTCCTGTTCGCTTTCATGCTGGGCGGCGAAGCGGTGCAGACCTTGCCGGTCTCCATTCCCAAGCTCATCACCAGCCAGGGCGTACGCTGGGGCGAGATGGCTGTCGTCGGCGTCATCGCCTTGCTGCCTGTTCTCATCGCCGTGTTCTTGCTGCAGCGTCACATCGTGCGTGGACTGACGCTCGGCGCGGTCAAAGGATAACGAGGCTTTACATGGAGCACTATCTTCCGTCCGTGCCGGGCAATGTGCATTGGGGCCTGTGGGACGGCACCTTGAAGCCGGTGCTGACGGTTAAATCCGGCGACCGCGTGGTGATCGAGACGTTGTCCGCCGAGCCGGAGGACATGCCGGAAGCCGCGCTCGGCTTCAGCACCATTCCCGGATTGAAGGAGGTGCACGAGCATACCTTCCGTGGACCCGGACCGCATTTCCTCACCGGACCTATCGTCGTCGAGGGTGCGGAGCCGGGCGACGTGCTCGAGGTGCGCCTGCTCGACATCAAATACCGCGCCGATTGGGGCTGGAATCTCCAGGCACCATTCCTCGGCACCTTGCCGGAAGACTTTCCCGAGCTGCGCCGCATCCATATCCCGCTCGATGTTGCGCGTAACGTGGCGACGATGCCGTGGGGGCAGGAATTGGCGCTCGATCCATTCTTTGGCAATTTCGGTGTCGCGCCGCCGCCGTCCTGGGGGCGGCTTTCGTCCAAAGAGCCGCGGAGCTTCGGCGGCAACATGGACAACAAGGAGTTGGGCATAGGCAGCACGACTTACTTCCCGGTGTTCGTGCCTGGCGCGTTGTTCTCGGCCGGCGACGGCCATGCCCTGCAAGGCGATGGCGAAGTGTGCCTCACCGCGATCGAGGCCGCGCTGACCGGGACATTCGAGTTTCATCTGCGCAAGGACTTGAAATTTCGAAGCCCTCGTGCCGAGCGGCCGGACGTCTGGATTACCATGGGCTTCGACGAGGACCTCGACGACGCGGTGAAGCATGCGCTGCGCGACATGATCGCCTTGATCGGGGAGCAATCCGGTCTATCCGCACAAGACGCCTATACGTTGTGTTCGCTGTGCGCCGATCTGCGCGTAACGCAGATGGTCGACGGCAACAAGGGAATCCATTGCGTGTTTGCCAAGAGCAACATGCCGATCAGGCGATGACGGATGGGCTCGTCCGGATCATGCGATGGCGTCCTTGATGCTTGAGCCATTCTTCACCGAGTCGACCACCGGTTACTGGCAGGAGCTGACGCCCGAGGTGCCGTCGCGCTTCGTGTCCGGACCGCCGTTCCGGTTCGGCTATCCTGTGCGCTTGCCGGATTCGCGTGTGCTGGTCCTGCCGCTGCGGCAGTTGCCTGACGGGGATCGAGCGGTGGCCTCGCTGATAGCCAACCAGGCGTCGCAGGCGGTCGTGGCTGGGCTCGCCGACCACATGGCGGTGCTTGCACGTCAATTTGGCGCCGAGGTCGTAGTTGGCCTGCCGACACTCGGTCTGGCCTTTGCCGCGCTGGTGGCGGAACGGCTCGGGCATTCGCGCTACGTGCCTTTGGGGTATTCACGGAAGTTCTGGTACGACGACGAATTGTCGGAGCCGGTCAACTCGATCACAAGCCCGGAAGCCGGAAAGAGGCTGCGGTTCGATTCCAATATGTTGCCGCTGCTCGAATGTCGCCGCATCGTACTGGTGGATGACGCCATCTCGACCGGGGCCACTGCCGTTGCCGCTATACGACTTCTATCACGAGCCGGAGCCGCGATCGGTGGCGTTACGGTAGCGATGAAGCAGACTAATCGCTGGGAAGCGGCCATGACGGTGTTGCCGCAAACGACTGCGGTGCGGGCCGTCTATGGCTGCCCGCTGTTCCGTCGCAGCGATGATGGTTGGTGGCCGATCCCCGAGACAGAACCGGCGGTCCCGTGATGCTTGTCAGGAGCCAATTCGAGCCACTTCGTCCAGGATATCCGCGAGCCGCCCGGGCTCAGAAAGGAACGGCGAGTGATCGCAATCGAGTGTGAAAACTTGCTGACAAGGAGTGCGTCCGGTCATGGCGCGCTGATAGGCGATGGATACGGCGTTGTCCCTCAAGCCCTCGACATAGAAACGCGGCACCGATCCGTAACGCTCCCGCGTCAGCTCGAGAGGGTCGTGATAGACCTGCATCCGCTGCGGACGAAGACGGGCGGCGGCCCAGGCCGCCAGCTCCGACGGCGAAGTATTGTAGAACACCTCGGCGGCTGCTTCTTGCGGGAAGGTGGCGGTCGCGCCGTCTTGGGCGACGTCCATATTCTTGAGCACGAGGTCCTCGACGCCGAGATGGGCGTGTTCGCTGAGGAAGCTCACGAGACCCCCGCCGGAGCGAAACAGCAGCCCGTTGACGTACACGACTGCCGCCAGGCGGTGTGGTCTGCGCTCGGCCACTTGCGAGCAGACGATGCCGCCCATGCTGTGTCCCACAAGGATGACGTCGCCGGCCAATCCGTCGATCACGCTGCACATGCGGGTGGCATAACTGTCGAGATTGGCATTTTCCCTTGGTGCGGGATCGTTGCCGCTGCCGGGAAGATTGGGAGCGACCACTTCATGGCTACGTCGTTGCAGCAAAGGAATCAGATGCTCCCAGCACCAGGCTCCATGAAATGAACCGTGCACAAGAACAAACTGCATCTGGGTCTCCCGGGATATGGCCCCACGCCAATTCATCAATGGGCCTGGCTTGTATGCAAGCGTTGCGCCAGAACCACTCTCTGTTGATTGTTGGCATAAGGACAAATGACCACAGCACAAGCGTTGAACCCGCAATCGCCCGACCCTCAATCTGTCCACTTGGCACGCTTCATTACTTGGCAACCCACGACCAGAAACGACAGGACCGACGCCATGTTGCAAAAGACGACTCGCGCCGACCGTGCGACCGAATGGCACGCAAAGCCCCTTCAGGAACGTCCGGGATTTCTGATCCGGCGCTTGCACCAGATCCACACCGCTTTGTTCGCGGACGAATGCGCCGGCGAAAACATTACCCCCGTCCAGTACAGCATCTTGACCGCCCTGGATCAGATGGGAGTGGTGGAGCAGATCGTCCTGGCGCGCGCCGTGGGTCTGGATACCACCAATGTCGCTGACGTGCTGGCGCGACTGGAGCGGCAGAAGCTCGTGCGCCGCCGCATCTCGCGGCAGGACAAGCGAATGAAGGCAGTATCGCTGACCGAAAGCGCACGTGCGCTGCTTCGGCGCGTCGACGCCGGAGCCGCGCGCGCCCATGAACGTACCCTGGCTGCGTTGGCGCCAAAAGATCGCGCGCGCTTCATGCGCGACCTGACCAGGCTTGTTTCGGTCGACAATGAAATAAGCCGGATGCCGGTCGAGGTGCGCTGATATCGATCGAGTGCCTCACACGTCGTGTAAGGATTAGATGCCCTTGGCTCATTCAGCCACGGGCCGAAAATGGGTGTCGTTCCTGGCCGGCATGGATACGATTCCCCAAGACTGGTCGCTACCGAGGAAAATGAACGTTGGTGGATGAGGGCGGATGCCCGGCAGTCCGTCTTTGCTCTCGCTTTGCTCGAGCTTCGCCGGACACGCTTCGCCATGCGGTCTCCCCGCGGCTGCGCCACGCGAAGCCCGCTGGGCGAAGCGTGGTGCCCTGGCCGGCGTCGAAGAAGACGCATAACCATTTGAGAGTGCGTCTATTTCTAACAAAGCAAAAATGCGAATACCAACCGATGTACCAAGCTTGATCAGCGCAATTCGGGTTCGAATCCCGCTCGCGCTTGTTTATTCTATTCTTGCCGTCCATTCTACAATACCACAATATGTAGGACGATAATCATAGTGCCCAGTGGCGTCGATCGATCTGAATCGGTGGGTCAAAGTTTCGATCCCTGTCAGCCCCACCATCCAGTCCTACGAAACCGCAAATCCCTGTGCCGACTCGGGATACGCCGTTTCTGTGGGGATTTTCGCCGGTACCGTTCCTCCTTTTTGGTCTCCGGTGATGCTTTGCGGTCTCTCAGGCGGATTTTAGCCTCCCGTCTCTGCATCCAAAAATTCCGTTCCCCGGGGCAGGGCTTTCAACGGCCAGATCCCGTCGCCGGCCGGGAAATTTTTGGGGGGCGGAGCCAAAGGCGACGTTTCGAACCCAGTCAGCAATTATTGGGGATTCAATCCAAGTGCCTCGAACTGCCGGCTCCATTCGGCTGGCGCATCGCGCAACCGTTCGACTCCGATGCCGCGCGGCAACCGACCTTCGACCCCAGCCCTGACGAGATCCGGTGCTAGGAAAGCGAGCGAGATCGTCATGTTGACCTGACGCACGCTGCACTTTTGACGTGATGCGATCTGCTGAACGTCAGTCACGGAGCCCGAAACGATTTCGTCAAGCCAGCGACGACCTCGGGCGATGGCGCTGACGAGGCGCGCGCGTCGTTCGATCCGCGTTGGACGGATTTCACCTTGAGGGATGCCGTGTGGAATCAGAATCTGCCTGGATTTCCTGGATGGCGGCTTCTGCCACGGTATCGAGAGTAAAGGGTCGTCGGCCGCCTCAAGTGTTTCTTCGTCGTCTGCTGACTTCAACCGAACAACTAGCTAGCTTCGCTGCGTCAGGTCGGTTCGATTATCGCCGAACACCTTGAAGCTACCACGAGTGACGCTGACGAAGTCACCACTCAGTTGGTCGCGGTGTTAGACACACAAGAACTGGCTGACGCGATTAACCGGCTAGAGCGCGGGTACGGGCTGCGGGTGGTGAAATAGCGAGCGGCACGAAGGCCGCCGCCTACCACCCGCTTCGATTCCCCTTAGTTAACTCGCGGCAAAGCATCTTATAGTCTGCTAGCGCCAAATCGCGCATCGTGTACTCCGGCTTGGTGGCTTCATAACCAGATTTGACTCCGGTGACCCTGGCCCGTGCATTCGCCGGGAACGTCACCAAAGACACTTCCACCAAATCAACAGCTTTAATAGTAGTTCGACGTGCCGGACTTCCTGCCTTGTGCATTTCGTAATCGGTGCAGCGATAGCCAATCGAAAGACCGTCAAGCGCTGGCCGGGGTTTCATCTTGAGCAAGGCGTAAGCGTTGGCGCCACGTTCTGTTTTGATCGCCAGCTTGCCGGTGAGTTTCAAGCCGCGCTCGTCTTCTTCCATATCCGTCCAGATGCCGATAGGCGTTTTGCCCTGTGCCGTCTGGTCGCCGTGTTGCAACAACATGGCGGGCCAAGCTGTGACTCCATTCATTACATCGGCGATAGACTTTCGAAATGCGCCCTTAGCGACAACGTCTCCATATGAATCGATGTTGCCGAAAACCGAGCCGTAGCCCGTGATGATTCCGGTGTTGTCGTCGGGCTGGCTTTTGATTTCGAACGGACAAGTGAAATATTGCATTTTTGCTTCCTGAAGCCGTAGTCGCGGCGGTTGATAAATAAATTGTGCGTGGTTGACGTTAGCGCCGAACGAAACCGACGCGGCGGATAGGTTGCCTTCTGCATGAACACGGCACGCGCGGCACGTGCCAATTCGTCGCGGAACAGATTACTGCGATTTAACTGGCTGTTTCTTTCGGGGCGGGTGATGGCTGCCCACGCGGCCGGTACCGGCAGCAACAATTTCTAACTGAGAGCAATGCCGGATATTGAAATCACCGAAGAGTGCCGCGCCCTAATCGCGGCCGAGTTTCCTTTCGAAGTGACCGGGGAGCGCTTACCAAACCGAACGTGGCAGGTACAGATCGATGCGGAAACGTTGCAACGGCTACAGAATGTGCAACGGCACGGAGAGTCGATATCTGACTGCATCATCCGCGTTATGATCGTCACTCACTACAAGCGCGGCTTTCTGTAGTTGCCGCGCAGGTGGGCGTTACTTACATGAGCGTTGCGGGCCTCATTTTTCGTGATAGAAGCGCCGCTTAATCATGGATAGACAGGACTCGTGATGGCTAAGAAAGTGAAGAGGGCTGCCCCTCGTGAGTATACAAGGGCGGACGTAAAAGAACTTCGAGCGCACTCCAAAGCACGAACTCCGATTGCGAAGATCGCAAAGCAGATGAAGCGAACCGAAGGCTCGTTGCGTCAGAAGGCGAATAGGCTCGGTATCAGGTTGGGTCATCTTCGTAGGTGACGGTCGACACATGCGATTATCAAGCCATTTGAAAACCCTTTAGCTTAGTGTTGCTGTCGAGCCTTTGCTTCCCGCAACTTGACAGCCCACGGATCGCCAACCCGATTTCGACCCCTCCATACAACCCATCGGGTCTGGCGTTCCGGCGCTTAATATCGAGCCGTCGTTCCAAAAAACGGTGTAGAGTAGTGTGGCCACGCGCTCGAAGACTCGGAGGGGCTATGGCAACAGAGCAGCAAAGAACCGGCAACCGGCTGGCGGTGCGGACGGAGCAGCTACGGACCGCTAACAAGCTTCCGGCCCGGAACTTTCCAATTCAACGCTCAATTCAAGAACTGAGTGATGGTCTAGACGCACTCAATGAGCGGATCGACGAGCTACAAAATGAAGGTCATCAGGGTCATGCTATGGACGTGTTGAAAGCAAACGCCTTGGATTTTGCACGTCGGATCGATGAACTTCGAAGCATACTGGTTGTTGTACCGACCAAGAAAGGTCGGTCTTAAGCTGCGCCGCCCATCATGGCGCCCAAGCCGTCGCGTTAGAAATCGAGCGGCTGAAAGGTGCCAATGCGTTGTTCTGGGTCTGACTCTACTTCGTTCTCGAAGAACGAATCGGAGTCGCGCAAATCCGCACGGAGCAAACCCTAACAATCTCTTGCGGCTTTCAGGTCGTTCCCGTCAGTAACATTCAACGCGGCTCTTCCTTTCGGGCTGAAGCCAAGCTTTCGACAGTAAGCCGATCAGCAACGCTGTCTCTGCCGATTGCGCGTCAGTGCGATGTCGGTGCATTAGGGTCGCCGCGATTTCCAAAAGGAATCTGTCTGCGCTCGTCAGCCAGAAGCCCCACGATTTCATTTCGCGCCACGCCGCTGCTATGTCCTTCGGGAGTCTGCGCGGCGGATCAGGAAGCGGAGTTGTTACGAGCGGTTCGTTCTCGCGATCACGATAGCGTTAGGCATTGTGTTTTGTGCTTCCGCGCAGATGAAGTAATGCGGTTGGTGTTCGTGTTCTTCCCAATTTGATTTTCCTTTATTTGTACAAAATATGAAGTTTTCGGATTCGGGGGACGTGCATAATTTGCTGTGTGCCGGTTGCAGCCTCTCGATTCCTAAAGAATCGATGCCCCCCTACCCATCCAGCACTTCCAACGGGAGTGCCGATCAGGTTGTTGCCCCTTGCGGAGACGGCACCATTAGGGATATTCTCAGATATTCTAGCAACTTAAAAGCGAGCCAATATCGCTGCTGATCAGGCCGATTGGGGACTGAGAATGGCAGGGAAGATATTTATCAACTACCGTCGCGGCGACGACTCTGGATTTGTCCAAGCATTACTTGGTCGCCTTGAGCAGGCGTTTTCGCGCCAGCAGGTGTTTATCGATATAGATGGCATTGATCCAGGTGTGGATTTCGTCCGCGTTCTGGAAGAGCAAGTTGCACAATGCGATGTGTTAATTGCCGTGATTGGAAAGGGTTGGATCGACGCTCGTGACGAGACCAACGCACGAAGGCTCGATAATCCCGATGACTTTGTTCGTATCGAAATAGCATCGGCGCTTAGTCAGGAGAAGCGCGTCATTCCCGTGCTTGTTGGCGACGCGCGAATGCCGCGTTCTAACGAACTACCGGAGGTGCTTAAACCACTCGCAAAACGCGGCGCTGTAAGACTCACGCATGAGAGATTCCGCGCAGACACTACCGGCTTGGTTGACGCCCTGCGCAGAGCATTAGAGAAGATAGAGATGCCCCGTCGGACGCGCGATAAAGTCAGGGGTGGTGTGGTTCAGGAGGACGTGACCACGCGAACAGAAGAACTTCCCAAGGTCGTCCCGGCATCGGACGAGCATCCAAACGTCCGGGGCCGCTGGTCTATCATCGTTGGCGGAGGGTTTGTGGCGCTGCTTGTGATGATATGGGCTTTTGGGGACGGCGCAGGTCGGCGGATGGCCAATGTTGGAGAGCCACCCTTTGTTGACTCTGTTCTCTGGGGTATGAGTGTGGACCAGGTGAAGGCAAGACGTGACTATATGCGACAGTTACATTGTGCGATTGATGGTTCACAGGGCACAGCATTGCTGCTTCGGGATCGAATCGGCGCCACAATGTTCTTCGACGGCCGAGGGGGCCCCGGTCTAAATCTCTTCCGTTGGGAGACACCGTTTGCTGAACCCGTGTTCGGCGGCGTTCATATTCATGATCGCAGGGCAGA
>Ga0210402_10001981_pt1 | contig 20449 bp, 19 predicted proteins | sample IncBWC7MmetaG_FD_161055 | JGI IMG/M metagenome (GOLD analysis project Ga0210402, IMG submission 161055) | Forest soil microbial communities from Barre Woods Harvard Forest LTER site, Petersham, Massachusetts, United States - Inc-BW-C-7-M | ecosystem: Environmental > Terrestrial > Soil >... | reverse complement strand
ATCGTCGTAGATCGATAGAAACCTTCCAGAAAGGTTGTCGAGTCGGCCAGAAGCTAACTGCAGGACGAGTGCAGCGGGGCGCTCGGCGGGCACGGCCAAGCCTTCGTCGAAGATTCGCTTGAACCACGGGAGCCATTTCTTTCCTTCGGGCGAGTTCAGGGAATACTCGCTCATGGCGGTTCTCACCGTACCGGGGGCAATCGAGAACACGGCAATCCCGTAAGCTTTGGTCTCGAGGGCGAGGCATTCCGTGAAGCGGATCAGGGCCGTCTTTCCGCACACATAACTGCTGAAGAACGGAATCGCCATGGCCCCTCCACCACTGGAGACATTGATGATTCGTCCGCGACGGTGGGAGACCATCCCGGGCAATACTAGCCGCGTGCACAAGAGGGGGCCGAGGACGTTGACTTCCATGGCGCGCCACCACTCGTTGACCTCGGTTTCCAGCAGGGGCTTCAGAGGTCCCAGCGATCCGGCATTGTTCACCAGCACGTCGATGGGGCCGAGGGATGCTTCGATTGCCGTAACTGTGGCTTGAACCGCGACGGCGTCGGTGACGTCGGCAGGGTACGCTAGTGCGCGGCCACCGTCCTCCTCAATCGCACGAACCGTCTCTTTCAGTTCTTCGGCGGAACGCGAGGTGACAGCCACCACCGCTCCGGCAGCAGCGAGCGATTGGGCAATCGCGCGGCCGATGCCTCGGCCACCGCCGGTCACGAGGGCAACCTGATCTTTCAGACGCGTGGTTTGAGATCCTTGAGTCATCAAAAAACACTCAGTTGAATCTAACGGGCTTGCTGTTCAGCCCGCTTCTGGCGCATGGTTTCAACGCGCTTGATCATGAACTGGAGGCGGTCGCGGCCCCATTTTGTATGGGTGACGGCGGTCTCGACGTCTTTGAAGGCGTTGGGATCGTTGAGCTTCTGACGCAGATCTTTGATAAAAGGATGGATTTTTGCGTAGATCACAAACAGTTCGCCGCTGAATCCCGGAGCTAGGAATAACTGTTCATTTAAGACGCCGTTGTTCACGAACGATGTAACCATTCCCCAATAGCCGCCCACCTGGCGCAGCCAGTTATTTTCCTGGGTGCCCATGGCCCAGGCGACTTTGAGGAAGTCATCGGCACTTTGCGGGAAGAACTCTCCCGCCCACCAGCTGCGGGCCTTGCGCATTTCGGCCTCTCGCCGAAGATCATAGAGTTGAACAATCAGCTGAGCGTCCGCTATGGTTGGTTTCTTGGGCATGCATTCCTCCGGGAATCGTTGGATTGTAATTGCAGCAGTGAGCAATGAGCAATGAGTGGTGAGAAATGCGATCACCACGAAGGGCACGAAGGTTCACGAAGGAAACTACTTCGTGTTCCCTCGTGTCCCTTGTGGTTTGTGATTTGAGAGTGAGCTATGAGCGATGCGCTGCGAGCTCAGGTGTTTGCTAATCGCTCACTGCTCATCGCTCACTGCTATTTACGCACTCGTTGATGCTGACGCCTCCGGATTCGGAGGAGGCGGCGGAGCGGCGCGCTCGTAGTCGCACTCTTTATTCGGACACGCGATCACCGGTCCGGCTTTCAGATTTTTCTCGACCAGATATTCGCTGCCGCAACTCGGACACTTCTCGGCCATCGGCTTGTGGGCCGAAGTGAATTTGCACTTCGGATAATTTGAGCATCCGTAGAAGGTGTTGCCCTTGCGCGCGCGCTTTTCGACCAGGTCGCCCTCTTTGCAGTCGGGACACTTCACGCCAATGTAGTTCTGCTTGACGTACTTGCACTCGGGATATCCGCTGCAGGTGGTGAACTCGCCGTAACGGCCGTGGCGAATCATCATATTGCGGCCGCACTTGGGGCAAAGCTCGTCGAGCGGGATGTCCGGAACTTTCTTGCCCTGATCGAGGCGGCGCGTGGTCTTGCAGTCCGGGTACCCTGTGCAGGCCATGAACTGGCCGAAGCGCCCGCGCTTCAGGACCATGACCCGGCCACAGTTCTCGCAGTATTCTTCTGCGGCCCCGGTCTCCTGCATGTCGGCGGAGTCGAGATCCGGCAGGTTAATCGGATTTTCTTTCGTGAACGTACAGGTGTTCGGATCGTCTTTATCGTAGGTGCTGCAGGCGTAAAAAGATCCGTGCTTGCCCCACTTGATCACCAGCGGCGCGCCACACTTTTCGCACTTCTCGTCGGTGGGCTTCTCCATCCGCTTGATGTTCTCCATATGCTTTTCGGCATATTTGAGATCCTTCTGGAATTTCTTGTAGAAATCCGACATCGCGTCTTGCCACTTCTCTTTACCTTCTTCGATCTCGTCGAGTTCCTCTTCCAATCGGGCCGTGTATTGCAGATCGAAAATGTCGCGAAAATTTTCGACCAGGAGATCAGTGACGACTAACCCGATCTCGGTGGGCACAAACTTGCCACCAATCTTTTGCACGTACTGCCGCTCTTGAATGGTGGTGAGAATCGCGGCATAGGTGGAGGGGCGTCCGATGCCACGCTCTTCCAGTTCCTTTACCAGTGAAGCTTCGTTGAAGCGCGGTGGAGGCTCGGTAAAGTGCTGCTCGGGCTTCAGTTCGCGGAGCGTGAGTTTCTGTCCGGCTTCGAGCGCAGGCAGCTTGTGCTTCAACTCCTCGTCCTCTTCGTCTTTGCCTTCCTTGGACTCTTCGTAGACTCTGAGGAAGCCGTCGAACTTGAGGACTGAGCCAGTTACGCGGAACCAGAACGTGTCGCTCCCACTCTTAGCGTCGATATCGACAGTCGTCTGGTCGAATACAGCGGGATTGATCTGCGAAGCCACAAATCGCTGCCAGATCAATTTGTAGACCTTGAATTCATCTTCTTTTAAGTACTGCTTGATTTGGTCGGGATGGCGCATCGCCGAAGTTGGACGGATGGCTTCGTGAGCCCCTTGCGAATCCTTTTTCTCTTTGAAGGTGTTCGGGTTCTCTGGCAGATAGGTCTGGCCGTACTCCTTGCCGACATACTCGCGCACTTCGGCGATGGCCTCGGGCGCGACGCGGGTCGAGTCGGTACGCATGTACGTGATGAGGCCGACGGAGCCTTCTTCGCCAAGTTCCACGCCTTCATACAAGCGCTGCGCAATCATCATGGTGCGCTTCACGCTGAAGCGGAGCTTGCGGGACGAATCCTGTTGCAGCTTACTGGTTGTGAACGGAGGCGCGGCATTGCGGCGGCGCTCTTTCTTGTCGACGGAGCGGACGATCCAGTCTGCTTTTTCAAGAGCGGCACGGATCTTTTCCGCATCTTCACCATTGGTGACTTCAACCTTCTCCTCGCCCTTGCCCACAAACCGGGCGTCAAACGCCGGAGGCTTGCTGGCGGCGAGATGAGCGTCGATCGTCCAATATTCTTTTTTCTCGAACGCCTTGATCTCTCGTTCGCGTTCGACGATCAGGCGGAGGGCGACAGTCTGCACACGTCCGGCGGAAAGGCCGCGGCGCACCTTATCCCATAAAAGAGGAGAGACCTGATAGCCGACGAGCCGGTCGAGTACACGGCGGGCCTGCTGCGCGTCCACCAGATTCTGGTCGATCGCTCGTGGATGTTCGAAGGCCGCCTGCACGGCTCGCTTGGTAATTTCGTTGAAGGTCACGCGCTGAATGCGCGGAGGTGCCTCGGGCTCACCCGTCTTTGATTTTGCCTTCTTCGCAGCTTTCTTCTTTTTTCCGCCGTCCTCATCCAGTTCGAAAGCCAGGTGAGCGGCGATGGCTTCCCCTTCGCGGTCCGGGTCAGGCGCGAGATAGATGGAGTCCGCCGAGGCCGCCAGCTTCTTCAGCTTGGCGACAACTTTTTCTTTGCCGGGAATGACGACGTAGTCGGTCTCGAAATCATTATTAATATCGACACCGAGAGTGCTCTTGGGCAAATCCTTGACGTGCCCGAGCGAGGCTTCGACTGAGAAGCCCTTACCCAGATATTTCTGGATAGTTTTCGCCTTGGCCGGCGATTCGACAATGACTAAGCCTTTTGACAATGGAACCTCTGTTTCTGTTTGGTGCGTTTTTTGAAGCTAGCACGAATGTCAAGCGGGGAACAAGTTACTGGCTGAAAGCTCTTAGCCGTTAGCTCTTAGCCTTTAGCTCCAAGGGCGTGGATCGCGAAGTGCTTTTCAGCCGTACTGAGAGCGCCGAAAGCATCTTCATCACTTCGTCCAAGTCTGACCCGAGGTGCGCAAAATCCTCTCTCGCCAAAAATCCAAGATCGTGCGAAAGCAAAAGATGGTAGGAGAGCTCAGCGCCAGATCCGAGGGCAATCAGGACAAACCTCGACATCTCTCCATCCGAGCGCCGACCACATCCCTCCGCCAGATTCGCGGGAATTGAAGATGCAGAACGTCGAATCTGACTGGTCAGGCCAAAGCGCTCATCCGTGGGGAATGCCCGAGTAGCCCGATAGACCGAGAGTGTCAGCTTGTGAGACTTCTCCCAAACGTGAAGATCTTTGTAATTTCTCAAATCAACACCTTCAATTCCATGCCGTTCGATTCAAGCTACAAGCTAAGAGCTAACGGCTAAAAGCTCTTCACAAAATTCTTCCCCGGCATCTGTCTTACCTTCCCAGTAAGCTCAAGCTCGAACAGGGCGGCGAAGATTTCCGAGGGAGACAGTTGCGATTCCAGCTTCTCGACGAGTTCGTCGATGTGCGTGGCTTCGTCAGCTTTCAGCAGGCTCAGGAGGAGCTTTTCGTGAGGAGGAAGCCCGTCGTCCGGAAATAGAGATGCGGCGGACGAGGCTTGGGATTCAGGGGAGGCGGGCGGGGTCAACGTAAGTCGTACTTCTGTCGGGAGATCCTCCCACACGTCTTCCTAGGTCGCTACCAGCTTGGCGCCCTGTTTGATGAGTGTGTTAGGTCCCCAGGAATTCTTGTTGGTGACGTTGCCAGGCACGGCGAAGACGTCACGATTCTGCTCGAGCGCGAGGCGTGCGGTGATACGCGTGCCGGAATATTCAGCGGCTTCGACGACCAGCACGCCGACAGACATGCCGCTCAGGATGCGGTTGCGAATCGGAAAGTTTTGCGGCGCAGCGAAGGTTCCCAAAGGAAACGCGGAAATGAGCGCTCCCCCCAGTGCGAGAATCTGTTCGGAGAGGCGCGAGTTCTCTTTGGGGTAGATGACGTCAACGCCCGTGCCGAATACGGCGACGGTTTTGCCTTTGGCCGAGATCGCGCCGCGATGACTGGCCGTATCGACACCACGGGCCATGCCACTAATAATGACCAGGCCCTGCGCGGCGAGATCGCAGGCCAGGGGCTCGGCCATCCCCGAACCGTAGGGAGCCGGATGACGAGTTCCCACCACGGCAATGCCGGGTTTGGTCAGCAGCTCGGCGTCACCGCGCACATAAAGGATAGCGGGAGGATCATAGATTTCTTTCAGGCGGGGTGGATAGGCAGTATCTGCGACCGAGACGACGGCGACACCGGCGTCGGCAGCACGCGCCATTTCCTCGCGAGCCAATTCCATCGACTTTCCTGTCGCGATGGATTGGGCCGAAACCGCCTGGATGCCGGTGCTCTCCAGTTCAGTCAACGAGGCGCGGAATACGGCTTCAGACGACCCGAAATGTTCGGCAAGCTTTCGGGCTCTCGTCGGGCCGAGCCCGGGGGTAAGCGATATGGCGAGCCATTCCAGGGTATGGGTGGTTGACGGGGAGACGGCTGTTTCAGACACAAATAGGGCTCCGAGCGGACTACAGCGTTTCGCGGGAGAAGGCTGTCAAGGTCAGACGTCACAATCGTTTGTTAATATTGTGGAAAGAGTTCCAATTCGAAACTTCCGAATGAGACGTTTGCGCATTTCCGCCATTTCCTACCTGAATACCGCTCCCTTAATGTGGGATTTCGAGCATGGAACCCATCCCTTCGAGATTTCCTACACCTTGCCTTCCTCCTGCGCTCGCGCGTTAGCCGAGGGGACCGGCGATATCGGGATCATTCCGGCGGCAGCGTACGCATCAATTCCGGGGCTGCAAATACTTCCTGATGTGGCTATCGCGTCGCGCCGGGCGGTGCGATCGATTTTGCTGGTCAGTCAGATTCCGGTCGAACTGGTGCGCACGGTGGCGCTGGATACGTCTTCGATGACATCGGTGGCGCTGACCCGGATTCTGTTCGAGAAATGGCTGGGCGGCGGCAGAACGTTCACTCCGATGGAGCCCGACATCGACAAGATGCTCGACAGCTGCGACGCTGCATTGGTGATTGGGGACCCTGCGCTTCAAGTCGACCGCCGGCTCTATCACACGCTGGATCTGGCCGAGGAATGGATTCGATATACGGGCAAGCCGTTCGTATTCGCATTCTGGGCGGTGCGAGGCGACGCATTGCGGGAGGCTGATCCCGGGTTGGATCTGGCGGCCGTGTTTCGGGAGTCGCGCGATCACGGGTTGAAACCAGAGAATATTGACGCAATATCCCGTGAATGGGCGCCGCGCGTGGGCCTTCGCGAGCCAGATGTCCGCAGCTATTTAACCGAGAACATCCATTACCAGCTCGATCCGGGGTGCCTGGCAGGACTGCAGCTTTTCTATCGCTACGCTGCCGAACTCGGAGTGCTTCCGGTGGCGCCTGAACTGCGGTTCGTGCAACAGTCGCGAGTGTTCGCGGACTAAAGCTAAACCCAATAACCACGAAGGACACGAAGGAAATCTCTGTCCCTTATGCGTTAAGCTGAGGAGTAGAGCCTCTATGAGCCTGTTTCAGCCTATTCCAAATGCCGGGGGAGCGGCCGACACTACGCGGCCGCTGGCGGATCGCATGCGTCCGCGTATCTTACTCGAGTATGTGGGGCAGGATCATCTGATCGGGCCGGGCAAGCCGCTGCGGGTTTCGATTGAACGCGACGATGCGGGGTCAATCCTCTTCTGGGGGCCGCCGGGAACTGGCAAGACCACTCTCGCCAAGATCATCGCCAACATGACCAAGGCGGAGTTCATTGAATTCTCCGCGGTGCTAGCCGGAATCAAAGAGATCAAGCAGGTAATGGCCGATGCGGAGCGTGCGCGGCAGTATGGGACGCGCACGATCGTATTCATTGATGAGATTCATCGCTTCAACAAGGCGCAGCAGGATGCGTTTCTTCCGCATGTGGAGAAGGGGAACATCCGACTGATTGGAGCGACTACCGAGAATCCCTCGTTTGAAATCAATTCAGCGCTGCTTTCGCGATGCCGGATTTACGTGCTGCAACCGCTCACCGAGGAACAGATCGTGGTGCTGCTCCGACGGGCTCTCTCCGATCGTGAACGTGGGCTGGGAGAGATGAATCTGAATGCGTCCGACGATGTGCTCACGAAGATTGCCAGCTATACGAGCGGCGACGCGCGGAGCGCTTACAACGTTTTGGAAGTTGCTGCTGGGCTGGCGAAATCCAACGAAGAGGAATCGCGCGAGATTACGGACGAGATTGTCCATGATGCGCTGCAGAGGCGCATTCTGCTGTACGACAAAACCGGCGAAGAACATTACAACCTGATTTCGGCGCTGCATAAGTCGGTGCGCAACAGCGATCCGGATGGAGCGTTGTACTGGCTGGGACGAATGCTGGAAGCCGGAGAAGATCCTCTTTATGTTGCGCGGCGGGTGGTGCGGATGGCGGTGGAAGATATCGGGCTGGCAGATCCGAATGCGCTTTCGCTCTGCATGGCAGCGCGCGACGCGGTCGACTTCATCGGCATGCCGGAGGGTAACCTGGCGCTGGCACAGGCCGTCGTGTATCTGTCGGTCGCGCCGAAGTCGAATGCCCTGTACACCGCATACGGGAGTGTTCAAGGGGATGTCGAGGCTACTGCGGCGGAGCCGGTACCGTTGCATTTGCGAAATGCTCCCACCCGTTTGATGAAAGGACTTGGTTACGGCAAGGGCTACCAGTACGCCCACGACCTCGAATCCAAAGTCGCCGATATGCAGTGCCTGCCTGATAATCTGCGCGGTCGCGTGTACTATCAGCCGACGAATGAAGGCATTGAAAAGCGCATTCGCGACCGCATGGAAGAGATCAAACGCCAGCGTTTGCAGGCGAATCCGAACGCTTCTGGCGGGCAAAAGAAAGAATCTTAGCGCCTGCCTCGGTCATCTTTTAAGCAGTGTTATTCGTGTAATCAACCTCCCATAAGGACAGGTCGCTATGGCTGCGTTACCCAGTCTCGCCGGCAACGAATTTGTAATTCGGCCTGTACCCGACGATCTTGTCGAAGAACTCCAGCGTGTGCAGAAGATCGCGCAGACCATCACTTCGATACTCGACCTTGATCAAGTTATCGACAGCATTGTGAACGATGTCGCAACCTGGTTTGGATGCGTGGAAGCCAGCGTCTTCCTGCATGACGAAGAGCGGCATGAGATGGTCATGGCCTCGGTGCGGGGCTGCACGTTGCATGGCAAGGGGCATCGACTGAAAATCGGCCAGGAAGGTATCGTGGGACATGTCGCTGCAGCGGTGCGCATGCACTACGCTCCCGATGTTCGCAAGGACAAGTACTACATTGGCTGCGAAAACGATACTCTCTCTGAAGTTGGCATTCCCCTCTGTGTGGGCGACCGGTTGGTCGGAGTGTTCACGGCGTCACACCCGGAACTGGATGCGTTCCCACGTCCAAAACTGAGAATTCTGCAGGCGCTCTGCGATCACATTGCGATTGCCATTCACAATGCGCGGCGATTTCAAATGGAACGCGCCGAGCGTGCAGCCATGGATCGCGACGCGCAGGAAGCGCGGGCGATTCAGCAGGCGTTATTGCCGAAGAGTTCACCGTACATTCCCGGGTTCGCAATTTCCGGACTCAGTGTGCCGGCTCGTGCCGTCGGCGGCGACTGGTACGACTTCATTCCGTTTCCAGATGGTCGATGGGGCATCGTGCTCGCGGATGTCTCAGGCAAAGGAACTGCGGCAGCACTGCTGATGTCGGCGACGCGCGGGATGCTGCGGTCGCTGGCGGAAGCTTGTTGCTCGCCGGGTGAAGTACTGACCCGGTTGAACGAGCTGCTGGTCGACGACTTCCCTGCCGGAAAATTCGTGACCATGGTGTATGCCGTGCTCGACCCGGCAGCGCGCAAAGTGGTGTTCGCCAACGCGGGACATTTGCGCCCGCTCTTCATCGATGGAGACGGCGAGCATTTCCTCGAGGTGGAGCGCGGCCTGCCGCTGGGCCTGGGCTGCGGAGACTACTCCGAGACGGCGATTTCGCTCTCCGAAGGATCGAAGCTGATTTTCTACAGTGACGGAATCACCGAAGCCGAAAACGGGAACGGCGAAGAATATGGCGCGTGCCGGCTTGCCGAACATGCCATCGAGCCTGGCGCATCTGCGGTGAGTCTCGTCGATGAAGTCCGGTCGTTCGCTAACGGCGCCGGCGTGCCTGACGATGCGAGCGCTGTGTTTATTGCGGTTGGAAACTGAGTTTACCGAAACCGCTTGCGGTGTTCCTTCAGAATGCAGTGGTCCATCACCACGAAAATCCCAGCCTGGCGTGCCTTGGCGGCGGCATTTTCGTGGATGACCTCTTCCTGCATCCAGACGGCTGGCACTTTTAGCTGGATCGCCTGATCGACAACCTCCTCGACGAATTCAGGGCGGCGGAAGATATCCACGATGTCGATCTTCTCCGGCACATCCAGCAACGAGGCGTAAGCTTTCTCACCCAGGCATTCAGTAATGTTCGGATTCACTGGAATGATGCGGTATCCGTGGCTCTGCATGTAGGCAGAAACGCCGTGGCTCGGACGCATAGGATTGCAGGAGATGCCGACCACTGCGATCGTTTTGGACCGCTGCAGAAGATCGGCAATCGGATCGGATTCGGGCGACGTGGCCACAATTCCTCCAGATCTATTTTTTGTTGGCTTCGTCCAGCTTCTGCTTGTACATCTTCAACGCCAGCTTGCGAATTGTTTCTGATACTTCCTTGTTCGCCGAAATATTTTTCAGATCCTGGATCAGCAGATTTTTCATGAGTCCAAGGCCCAGATCGAGCGGGGTCCGAGGGTTCGCGCACAGGTTGCGGATGACGATGTAATTTTTCATAAAGCGGCGTTTGAGCGTGATCTGACGCAACACCGTCTCGAGAACATTTTTCTGGCTGGCGAATTTCTCGACTTCGCCATCGGAGAGTTTGGGTGCCTCGAGCACGGCGAAGGCCACAACCTTAGTCCCATCGCGGATTAGGATCGAGCGCTCTTCTTTGCTGCCTTTGAGCGCGAGTTGGATGCGGCCCTTGACGTCAAGTCGATTAATCTTCTGGAGCGTGTTCTCGCGCTTCGATTCGACAGGCGGTTTGGCGGCCGGTTTCGGGGCCGCCGGTTCTGCAGCTGTGCTGCTGGCTGGCGCGGCAGGTTCTGGCGGCGCGGAAATCTCCGTTGAATCCACAACCGGGAAGTAATCCTGACCGAGCAATTCAACCACTCCGCCGATTGGCTGAAAGGGTTTGTCGCTCTCCGCCGCAATGTCGGCGGCATGGTCCTTCATGTAGACGGTAACGGCCTCATCGTGCCCGTCAGATGCAGCGGTGTGATCGCCTTCGGAAGACGAAGTTGGTGCTGTTACGGCTTCGGGCACGGAAGCGGCAGGACTCGGCTGTGCCGCAGGCAAAGCTTCTGCCGCTGGCGCGGGAGCCGGAATACTAGGCTGGGTGACCAGGTCAGAGGGCTTGGACCGGAGTTGTGCCGCTTCTTCTTTTCTGAGGTACGGATTAGACGAGAGCGTATTCACTACTCGGGGCATCGATAACGCGCGCTTGCTCTTCAGGATGGTTTCAACTGTGTCGCGCATGGCCGAGCTCGCGAGTTTTACGATTTGCGCCTCGGGCACTGACGGATTCTCGAGCAACGCGGGCACCAATTTGGGACGAACGTTGTCGGGCGAGATGAAATAGTCCAGCACTTCCCGATTCGTTTGAGGGTCAGAAACGGCCGTCAGACAGGCTTTTTCGTCCCATCCGGCAAGCGTCATGCGGGCCAGTTCACCGAAGACCTTGTTGTGCAGGGCGAGGTAAACGAGGATTTCAATATTCTCCGCCGGCGGAACCTGCAGAGCGCCGCGGGCGGCGAACTGCATCATGTTCGACGGCAGCTTGGAAGCGCGGATTTGATCAATCGTGCGCGCCATGATTCATTCCTCGGATGAAGGACGCGCAATCGAGGCGCATCCGGTGAGTGACTCCAATTCGCGCACCGCAAGATCGAAGTCGCGTGTGATACGGTTTTTGTTGCGCCTTAGAAATTCGTCCCGCAACGTCCGATAGTACCAAAGAGTGCCCTCACGCCGGCCATTGAACCGTGACCAGACAGATTCGCCCACAACGCGATAGTCGCTGAGAATGGAGCGCACGTTGTTCAGTTTGTCGGCGGCGGAAACCAGGCGCGTATCGGCGCTTTCCTTCTTCAAGCGGCGGATGTAGCTCTCTTTTCGCTTACGCCATGGCGGCTTGGGGACCTCGTAAGCATCTGTACAGCCATCGACTACTTCGGCCACTCGCTTGCCAAAGCGGCGGCGAACCTCCTTCAGCATCGGAATGCCTCCGCAGTCCTCGACAACGTCGTGCAGCAGGGCGGCGATGGCGAGATCTTCGTCACCTCCCGCTTCCAGCACGAGGGATGCGACGCCCATCAGATGCGCGATGTACGGGATGGTCGAGGCCTTGCGCGTTTGGCCCGAGTGCTTCTTGGCAGCCAACTGAAAGGCTCGCTGGAATCGCGGGCCGAGCTTTATGGAACGCTTTCGAGGCTGTGCAGATTTAGGCATGCCATTCTTTCGATGCAACGCAAGAGTTGTCATCCTGAGCGAAGCGGATTTCGCGTCTTATGCGAAATCCGCGCAGTCGAAGGATCCCTACGAGCTACACAGTATCTGCGAAAGTAGGGGTCTTTCGACTACGCACGGCTTCGCTTTCGCGCAACTGTGCTCCGTTCAGGATCACAAAGTACGATCACTATTTTTCTTCCCGGCGCGCCAATAAATAAGCGCGGATGAACGGTTGCAGATCTCCGTCGATCACGCGGTCGACGTCACCGACTTCCGTTTTCGTCCGGTGGTCTTTAATCATGCGATACGGTTGCAGCACGTAGGAACGGATCTGCGATCCGAATTCGATGTCGAGTTTCGAGTCTTCAATCTTCTTCGTAGCGGCACGCTTCTTCTCCATTTCGAATTCGTAGAGCTTGGAACGCAACATACTCATGGCGCGTTCCTTGTTCTTGTGCTGCGAGCGCTCGTTCTGGCAATTGGCCACCAGGCCGGTGGCAATGTGCGTGATGCGCACCGCAGAATCTGTGGTGTTCACGTGCTGCCCACCCTTGCCGCTCGAGCGATACGTATCGATGCGGATGTCTTCCGGCTTGATTACGATGTCGATGCTGTCATCGATTTCGGGGGACACGAACACGCTGGCAAACGAAGTGTGCCGGCGCTTGGCCTGATCGAATGGGGAGATGCGGACCAGGCGATGCACGCCGATCTCGCCCTGCAGCAGGCCGAACGCATAATCGCCGTTGACGGCAAAAGTGGCCGACTTCAATCCGGCCTCTTCCCCCGGCTGGTAGTCATAGAGCACGGTCTCAAAGCCTTGTCGCTCGGCCCATCGCAAGTACATGCGCAGGAGCATGTCGGCCCAGTCTTGCGACTCGGTACCGCCGGCGCCGGGATGAATGGTCACGATGGCATTGCGCGCGTCGTTTTCGCCGGAGAGCAGCGTCTCGGTTTCGAGTTTGTCGATCAGGTCGCGGAGAGAGGTGATTTCGCGCTGAAGATCGGCATCGACGTTTTCGCCTTCCTTTCCGAGATCGAAGTACGCATTGATGTCGTCGGCCCGGCGCGCCAGGTCGGCGTCAGTGGCGAGCACGTGCTCCAGACGCTTCTTCTCGCGCATGACCTGCTGCGAGCGCTGTGGATTCGACCACAAGTTCGGGTCGGAGGCCTGCTTTTCAATTTCGGCTAGCTGCGGACGGACCTTCTCCGCGTCAAAGATACTCCCGGAGATCGTGGGCTTTCTTGCTCAGCTTCTCGTATTCCTGTTCCAACTCTTGATTCATGCGGATGTATCAGCCTTCTTGCGGTTTGCGAATGTGAAGCGCTCGATCAGCGCTCCAATCAAAATTATCGCACACACAAAAGCGAACCAGTCACCGTGGCGGGTATAGAACGTGGTAACCGAAGTGAGGGCATACGGCGCGACGAGGGCGGCTCGTTCTTTGCGCGGGATGCGGGCGGCGATGCGTCCCCAGGGATCGATCGCAGCGGTGACGCCGGTGTCGGTGGCACTGAGCAGCCAGCGGTCGTTCTCAATGGCGCGCATTCGGGTCTGATTCAGGTGCTGGGCGTAGGCGCCGCTGTCGCCATACCAACCGTCGTTCGAGATGTTCACGAACACTTGCGCGCTCAAATCCGCGGACTGGCGGACTTCATCGGGAAAGATCGACTCGTAGCAGATAAAGATGCCCAGCTGCTCGCCCCCGGCGTTCAAGGGCTGCCGCGACTTGCCACGCCCGAACTGGCCGACTTCCTTGGTCAAGCCCCCCGCGAACGAGAACAGGCTCGGAAACGGAAGATACTCTCCGAAGGGGACGAGATGGACCTTGTCATAGCGGGTTGTCCAGTCGCCCTGCGGGCTGATGAGTGCCGCGGAGTTGAACAACGGACCTTCATCGTTGGGATGAGTTGCGTCGCTCCCGATCGCACCGACGACAATCCAGGCACCTGTCTTACGAGCCATGTCGGTAACGATCGCTCGGAAGTTCCCATCGTTTGTGAAAAAAGGTGCGGGGGATTCGGGCCAGACGACGAGATCGATCTTCGTGCCCGCATTGTGCGTTGTGGAGTTGGCGGTAAGTTCAGTCAGTTCGCCCAGCGTCTGCCCGAGTTGGGCGGGAGTCCAATCGGCCGCAACGGGGATGTTCTGCTGAACCAGCAAGGCCGCGTGGTCGGCCTTGGCGGGTGGAGCGTCGACGAGCCTGCCGGATTGCAACACTGCGGCGGCGGCGAGAGCAGCGGCAAACATCATGCCGCGTTTCGCCCGCGGGATCAGAAATGCGGCAGCAATTGCGACATTGACCAGCACGATTTCGAAAGAAATTCCGTACACGCCGGTAAAGCCCGCGATCCGGCAGAGCGCGACGTTATCGATCTGCGAGATGCCGAGCAGGGCCCAGGGATATCCGCTGATGCGGGTTCGCGCCAGTTCGATGGCGACCCACAGGAACGGAGCCAGCACCAAGGCTCGGCGATGGTCATGAGGACGGGCGAGCAAACTCACGACCAGTCCGAAGAATCCGTGATACAGGCCGAGATAACAGCAAAAAAGAAAGAGGGCCAGCAGCGCCATGGGCGCGCTCAGGCCGCCATATTGGCGCATGGTGTCGTAGATCCAATAGCAGGTTCCCGCGTACCAGATGACGCCGGAGAGATAGCCCAGCAGAAATCCCTGCCAAGGCGTGGCCGGTCGCAGACGGACCGAGTCGGCGACTTCCAACTCTCCGGCGGGGCGCGTGCGCAGCAGGGCAATCAGCAAAGGTGCGATTGCAAACCAGGAAAGAACGTAGACGCCCGGCAGCGGGAAGATCACGACCTGCAAGATCGCCGACACGACGACTAGAAGCCAGGCACTGGGGTGAATTTGGCGCACGTGGGAAGAATAGCAAAGAGCGGGAAGCAGTTCTCAGTTCTCAGTTCTCAGTTCTCAGTTCTCAGTTCTCAGTTCTCAGTTCTCAGTTCTCAGCGGCCCGTTAACAGTTCCATTATCTCTGTCATCCTGAGCAAAGCGAAGGACCTGTGAACTTGCTGACAGCATTAATGCTGTAGGCAGGTTGCATAGGTCCTTCGGCCCGCAAAACCGCGGGCCTCAGGATGACAAGTTTGGCGTAGTCGCTGGCATTTATTTGGGGACCGCTATATTGCTTATTTTGGCGCGTACAAAGTCTACCAACTGCGGAGTCACGTACTTCGGTGGCTGAATCGGGAACACTGGGCAGCCCGCAACCGGTTTCAGGGAGACTGATTGCCACGACGGCGTCGTGGGCGATTGGTGCAGGATTACCGCATCCGCGCGATCGAGAAATTCTTGTGCGGATTTCTTGAAGTCTGCGGTGGCTGGATCGAGGATTGTGAGATAGAGATCGGGGCGCAGGAATTTCAGGACGCTGTTGGATTCAATGATCACGTTGCGCGCGCTCTTGAGGCGATCGCGCAGAGTTGGCATCGCCTCGGCGAGTCTTCCCTGCTCGGTTCGCACCCAAAAGACTCGTGAGGCGCCCGCCACGAGAAAGCGCGACGTGTCGGACTCTCCCGTCCGGTCGCGCTCTTCTGTGATCGCCCAGGAATGGTCCCCTGTGGCACAGTCGCAGGCTTCACCGTTGGCTGAACAGATTCCGTGGCCGTATTGCGTGATCTTGGCCGCAATCCATTCGTAATCGGGAAGCGCAGAGATCAGACCCGCGACGACGCTGGTTTTGCCGACGCTGCGTGAATGTCCGCCGATCACCACCACCGACATCAGAGACTCCTGTTGGGCATTGTCGCTCACAGTCAAAGTCCCTACCCTGTGCCAGCGCTAATCAATCTTTCTTAGCCAGGCGCGCCAGCGTTGCCAGTTGCTTCAAGTACTGACGCAAGGGCTGCGCGGGAGTTCCCCAGAACGCGACTCCCTTGCCGCGTAGAATTTTGTTCGGCAGGACTCCGCCCTGGCCGCCCAGCATGACGCCCTCGCCAATCGTTGCGTGCTCACCGATGCCGACCTGTCCACCGAGCACGGCGGCATTCTCGATCACGATGCTGCCGGAGAGGCCGGTCTGCGCGGCGATCACCACGTCTTCCCCGATATCGCAGTTGTGCCCGACGTGCACCAGGTTGTCGATCTTCGTGCCTCGCCGGATGCGAGTCTCCTCGAGCGCTCCGCGGTCGACCGTGGCATTCGCGCCGATCTCGACATCGTCTTCAATCACGAGACGTCCGACCTGTGGGAACTTTTCGTAGTGCCCAGTTTTTCCGTCACGCACGTAGCCAAAGCCATCGCTGCCAAGCACCGCCCCGGCATGAATCAGTACGCGGTCACCCACGGTGGTGCCCGGATAAATGGTGACATTCGGATAAATTTCGCAGTGGCTGCCGATTGTAACGCCGGCGCCAATGACGGACGCGGCACTGATTCGAGTACCATCCTTAATTTGTGCGCCCTCGCCCACGACCGCTCGAGCCTCGACGCGAACGCCCACCCCTAACGTGGCCGACGGATCAATCACGGCGCTGGGGTGAATACTCCCCTGCTGCTGCCCATCATCGGAAGCCAAGATGCGCGCAGCCCTTGCAAAGGCCAGCTTGGGATGATCGCTGATGAGCAGCGGACGATCGGAATTTGCAGCGGCAGCAAACTCTCCTGCAATGATCGCACCGGCCCGGGATTTCAGCGCACTCGCGAGATGTTTCTCATCGTCGACGAACACAAGATGATTCGGGGATGACGATTCGAGGCTCGACACCCCCGCGATTTCAATTTTGCCGTCGCCAATCAGGCGGGCTTGCAGCGACTCCGCGATCTCACGAAGCGAGCGCTTCATGGCTCTCACTGTATAGCAGAAATATAGGACGAAGGAAGAGTCGGCTATTCGGGCTTCTTGATCGCAGCAGCCGCGGTGGTCGGAGTACAGGTGGCTGTGCCCTGACACATGATGAAATTCCCGCTAGCCGAGTTGCAACCGGTAACGTTGCTGCCGGGCGACAGGGACCACTGACCCACGACGATCCCGTTGCTGAGTGTACCGGTCGTGGTAGTCGTTCCGTTGGAGGTTCCGGTCAGGGTTGCAGGGGCCGGCGTACCTAATGTCAACACACTCCCATTCGTGGCCGACGTCACCGTCAAAGTGAGCGTACCCGTAACTGTGTTCGTTGAACTAGTGGTGAAACTGGCGTTACCGGTAACGGTTTCGGCATTCGTGCCGGTTGCAAAACACGATCCCGCATTGAAGAAACCAAAGCCCGTCACACTGAGTGGCCCGCTATTGGTCACTGTGAAGGTGGTAACGAAGTTTAGCAGGCTCGCCTGTTCGGTACCCCCGGTAAGCTGCGCCTCCCAGTTTCCCGTGGCCTGGGTATTCGTGATGTTCGATGGCGCACCGCTGGTGCCGCATCCACAAACCGCGAGTTCGAGCGCCAGCAGGACCACCAGGGCAACCTTCTTCATGAACCGTCCTTCGAATGGAGTCTCTACGAGAATAGAGAGATGCGGGCAGGGCCGTCAATGGATGTAAGGACGAGCGACGACCTACGAATTAAGAGTCGGGTATCTAGTTCCAGCATCTCGACCAGGACTACAATTGCACCGCAGCTTGCTTGCCGCAGAAGCGGTCGAAGGCAGCTTTCAAGTCGGCGGCAATGGCAGGAGCTTCGCGGGATTCGATGTCGCGGCGGGGCAGCATATACACAAGTTGGCCGTCGCGCAGAATTGCGATCGATGGCGAAGAGGGCGGATATCCGGTAAAGTAACCGCGGGCGCGTTCCGTCGCTTCGGTTTCCTGGCCGGCAAAGACCGAGTAGGCATGGTCCGGGCGCACGCCATTTTGTAACGCCAGGCGTACCGCAGGACGCATGCGCCCCGCGGCGCAACCGCAAATAGAATTCACAACCACCATCGTCGTTCCGGGTGCCTGCAACGCCTTATCGACTTCCTCGGCGGTGGGCAGTTCCTGGATACCCAGGCGGGTTAGTTCCTCGCGCATCGGAACACACATGATTTCGGGATACATCGGCATTTGCTTGTTTCTCCTGTTCGAGTCTCTTCTCATTCTAACCGGATTCTGACTGGGAAAGTGCACGACACTCTCTCAATGCGCCAGGAAAACCACGAGAAAATCACATAAATCGCTGTGTATAGTGGATCATCGATGCAGGTGCAGGAAAATATCTTGCTCGCGCCGTTGACGACTTTTCGCATCGGAGGCCCGGCCCGTTTTTTTGTCGAGGCCAAGACGATCGGGGAGGTGGAAGAATCCGTCCGTTTTGCACGAACCAGTAATGTTCCGCTTTTTGTTCTTGGAGGCGGAAGCAATCTTGTGGTCGCCGACTCGGGTTGGCCTGGACTCGTACTGAAGATTGGAATATCGGGCATCGACCGGAGCACGGGAGCCGCAGAGGATGGCAGCGCGCTGTTTGATGTTGGTGCCGGAGAATCATGGGATCGCTTCGTGTCGCATGCAGTCATGGCGCACTGTGCCGGAGTCGAGTGCCTGAGCGGAATTCCCGGTAGCGTCGGTGGCACGCCCGTGCAGAATGTCGGAGCGTATGGCCAGGAAGTTTCGAACGCAATCGAGTCGGTCGAGGTTTTCGATCTCCAGGACAATCAAGTGCGCGAGCTTTGCAACGAGGCCTGCGGGTTCTCGTATCGATCGAGCATCTTCAACACCACTGAGCGCGGACGCTTCATTATTCTGCGAGTCACTTACGCGCTCACGCCAGGTGGCGAACCGCACCTTGAATACGCCGACCTGAAGCGTCACTTCGAAGGACGCGAAACGGTGCCCAATCTCGCCGAGACTCGAGAGGCGGTACGTCACATCCGCGCGCGCAAGGGGATGTTGATTGTGGAGGGCGATCCGGATTGCCGGAGTGCGGGATCGTTCTTCAAGAATCCGGTGCTCTCTGAGGCGCAGCAAGAAGATCTAAGGAAACGCGCGGAAGGCAAGCATCTCTCGATCCCCAGTTATCCGGCGCTAGAGAAGAGCCAGAAAGTTTCCGCAGCGTGGCTCGTCGAGCACTCGGGATTTGCCCGCGGGTATGGGTCCGGCTGCGCGGGAATCTCCAGTAAACATGCGTTAGCCATCGTGAACCGCGGCGGGGCCACCGCCGCCGAGATTCTCGGATTGAAAGATCAGATCCAGCAGCGCGTCGAGGAAATCTGGGGCGTCCGGCTGGAAACGGAACCGGTGATGGTCGGCTTTGTGGAGACGTAACTTGTTACGCCTCTACCGACAGCACCCCTTACCCACAATTCCTGAGCGGCTCAGGCAGAGACGTTGCAAGCAACGTCTCTACGGACGTTCTCCCTCCAGAAATTCCTGAACAGAATCATCCTGAAAGCGGTCTTCATGATTGAGGGAAGACGGGTGCTGGCAACAGAGGCGATCCTGAGCGGAGCGGCGACGGCCGAGCGCAGCCGAGATGAAGTTCTCGAAGCGCTGGTTCGAACACACTCGCGGCTCGTTTACCGCATTGCGTATGCAGTGCTGCGCCGGCATCACGAGGCGGAAGATGCCACGCAGGAGACGTTCCTGCGCGTGGTGCGATACAGCTCAAGGCTGGTGGAGGTGGAAGATCCGAAAACATGGCTGGCGCGCATTGCGTGGCGGGTCGCGGTGGAGTTCGGTAAGCGAAACGCAGGCAAGCGGGAGATTCCGCTGGAAGATCCGGATAAACCGATGCCGGAAGTTGTTTCATCGGATGCGTCCGCCGATCAGACGATCCAGGGAACTCAAGTTGGCGCGGTGCTCGACAAATTGATTGCTGCGTTGCCGGAGAAACTGCGCGCTCCACTGATCCTGTCGGCCATCGAAGAAATGACGCCGCGGGAGATCGCAGCCACGTTGGACATCAACGAGGCGGCCGTGAGATCCCGAGTCTTCCGGGCGCGGCAGATTCTGAAGGAGAAACTGGCCCAACGAGGCCAGAGGTGAAGTTATGGCGAATCATGAAGACAACTGGAAAGAGCGCGACGATTTAGACCGAACGCTGGACGCGGCACTCGCGAAATACGCGTCAGCTGAACCGCGGGAAGGGCTGGAAGAACGAGTTCTGGCGAACCTGCGCGCGGCAGCTACACGGAGCGCTCAGAGCGCGTGGTGGAATTGGCGTTTCGCGTTGCTTGCCGCGGTCCTCGCGGTTGCGGCAGTGATGGTGTGGCAGTGGAACAAACCGACGCAGACGCCGCTCGCGAACCATCCTTCGCCATTAAAGAAAGCGGCGGTTGGACCTGATCTGGCACATCGTGATGGGAATAGTGCACGGCCAATCAGGTCAGTGCAGTGGCGAAGACCGCGACATCGGCCTCAGCCCGAAACGGTGGCGGCCAATCCGAAGCTCGATGTCTTTCCATCCCCACTTCCCCTCAGCGAACAGGAGAAGATTCTTGCCAGTTATGTCGCTGGATATCCCGAGCATGCCGCCCTTGTGGCGGAGGCGAGGATGGATGCTCTTCGGCAACAGGCAGAAGAACGACGCCGGATTGCCGGTGAGTTGGACGAGAAGCAGTGAGCAATGCGAATCAAATGAGGAGAAGAACAACCATGTTGAAGAAGATTGTGGTCGCAGGCACGCTAGTCGCCAGTCTGATTGTGGGCCCGGCAGCGATACGCGCGCAAGCCCAGGATTCTGCACCCGCGAAAGCTTCCACTGATGCTCTCGAACCGGGGCACGCATACCGCGTCGATTTCGTGATTAGCGAAATCGAAGACGGAAAAAAG
>Ga0210402_10001980_pt1 | contig 20455 bp, 17 predicted proteins | sample IncBWC7MmetaG_FD_161055 | JGI IMG/M metagenome (GOLD analysis project Ga0210402, IMG submission 161055) | Forest soil microbial communities from Barre Woods Harvard Forest LTER site, Petersham, Massachusetts, United States - Inc-BW-C-7-M | ecosystem: Environmental > Terrestrial > Soil >... | reverse complement strand
GAAAGGGAAAAGAGGGGCCATTGTTCATCGCCCCTGCTCTCCGCGGTGGCAGTTTCAGTTGGCGTTGCAGCTGACTGGGTTTGTGGAATTGTTAGCGCTCGTGCAGAGCGGACCCAATGTGGTCTTGGCGTCAGGGGCACTGAGCATGGCAAAAGGACCGGCGTTATGTTCTCCGTTAAACGGCGTTGGCTTGGTCGGATCGAAGTGGCAGCTAGGAAAGGCAGCTGCGTCCTGCGGATTGTCGAACCAGAAACCCAGATGGAACGTATTCGTGGGGGCCAATCGCACGTCTGGGTCAAAGCCGAAGATATCGTCGAGGAGAATCGTTTTTATCTGGACGTGACCGTCATCTGTCCGTTTGCCAATCTTGATATCGGACTGATACCAAGCCAAGCCGAAGCTTCCGGTGAAATTAGGGTCTTTGGTGCCATCGGCTTGAAAGAAGCTGTTCTGCACGGTGAAGAGGTCAAACGCAAGGCCTGGTTTGATCCCATCCAAATCCAGAATGAGCGTGTCGTTCTGCTTGCCACGGATGACTGTGGCGCGAGCCCGCGGCTCCTCATAAGGATTGGCGCGAAGACAGTCAATGACCGCCGGATTCGGCAGAAGATTGAAGGTGATTTCGTCTTTCTCTTCTTTCTTGTCTTGAGCGAATGAGGTGCTGGCCACGGTTAGTACGACCATCGCCGCCAGTAAACTGCGAGTGATGATGTGAGGGGCTTTGCCACTCCAGAACTTCCTACTGCAATTGGTATTCACTGCTTTCTCCTTATTTTTCGACTTGGGTTGTGCGTCTATAGGGGCCGATAAAGCTTCGTTGCCAGGTCGGTGGAATGAGGAATGCGTCGATCCCAGGCGGCAAAACTATTGGCCCCCACTTGAGATATCGGAATCTGGCAGCAAAAGACGACAAGCCAGCACCGGAATATCTCTGTCAGCCGCAGCTTATTTCTGCGTTGCAGGTATCTCGTTCTCTACGAGCTATGCAAGAAGGGCATCGGTTTCCGCTTCCGCCCGGCCTTCTTCGCCCTGCAATAGGTACCTCAGTCGTTTGCGGGCTTTGTGAACTTGTGATTTTGAACAGCCAATCGTGCATCCCAAGAGCCCCGCGATCTCCCCGTGTTTGTATCCGAGGACGTCGTAGAGCAAAAAATACCGCCTATACCCACGCGGCAACTTACGGATCGAACGCTTCAAATTTACCCGGTCGAGCGCGCCAACCATCGAGGGGTCGTTTGAACCGTACTCATGTGGGCTATCACCATCAGCGTCGTGACGCTCCAAATCCTCGGCTGGAATCTCAATGGGCTTTTTCTTGCGCAGGTGCATTAAGACAATGTTCACAGTCACTCGATGCAACCAGGTTGAAAGCCCTGACTCGCCGCGAAACGTGCCAATCTTTCGAAAGAGCTGCAGGAATGCCTGTTGCGTCAAATCTTCCGCCTCAGCTGGACTCTTGCTCATCCGTAAACACAGGCTGTATATGCGCTTGGAATGCAGCTTGTAGAGGCATTCGAAGGCAGCAGGGTCGCCGTTTTTGGCTTTCTCTATGGCCTCCAATTCGGTTAAATTGCTCTCGGTTTGTTTCGCTATAAAGTTCGCCATCTCGCTTCATCCAAAAATAGATTTGTTTCTAACAACCGTTGCCTCTGGGCCGTTCCTACGTTTAGTGGTTCTCTTTCAAATAATCTTCCCAGCAGTCTCGGCCTCGAAACCTGCAGTGGAAGAAGTAGTAGCCTTCCTTGCCGGGAATCTTGAAACAGATGTAGCCGAAGCCTTCTCCCGAGGTAATGGGTTGTTGGCATTTACTGCAGACGACTCCCGTCTTGAATTCCACGGGTTACCTCCCATGCCTTTCTGGTCCCTACTTGAGATATCGGAAATGAAAGAGAAAAGACGACATCGGAGAGAAAAACACTTGGGGCTAATTGACGGACTATTGCGTAAGCAGCGCCGCTATGGGCCTAGAAGTTGTTGATCATCCAGACGTTGGACTCTGAATGCGAGTTCAAAATGGCCAGATGGCGACCGTCAGGAGACGGAAAACCCCATGTGTGGCTTGACTGAGGCCGATGCCAGATAGGCTGCGCCTCCCCGCTGAGCGAGACACGTAACAAGATTGCGCCACCCGGTGCGACCGTTGAGACAAACATACTCTGAGAGTCAATCGCCCAAAAGAACTCCAGGAGGTCGGCATAACCATTTGTCGCAATAGTTCTCGTCGGTCCTCCCGACAGCGGCACCAGCCTAATTTGATTTCCGTGCTTTTTCACGATCCCGATCTGCGAACCATCCGGAGAGAGTTGCCACCAATAATCAAATCCAATGTCAGCGTTGCTTCCGTTCTCAAGCGGAATCCGTAAGAGTTCCTTTCCAGGGCCGCCAAGTGGGTCAAATGAGACAACCACCAGTTCGTTCTTGTCCGCTGACGGCCTCCCAAACACACAAAGGTTGGCGGTTTTGCTGGAACACGAGAAAAGTACAAACGCTCCAGTATTAAATAACAACCGACGACCACCGCCCTGTGCATCGACTCGATATAGACCCATCTTGCGGGAATCAAGGGGTTCACCTTCCAGGAGGATACCGGTTCTGTCAGGGCTAAGCCCGGCCAAATAGAAATTTGTGTTCACAGAGGGCGTGACAAGTTGAGCGACACTGCCCGGATCAATCGCCTGCTGGTACATCACGCGGTTCGTGGGACGCTCCGACGAAAAAAGGACTTCGCGAGAGTCTGGCGTCCATGCAGAAGGAAGATTGTAGTTATCGTCGAGCGTCAACCGCCGGGTGTTTACGAGACGGCTTTCTTTGCCGACAAGGTCACCAACAAAAACAGAAGCGTGACTATTGCCTCTTAGAAAAGCTAATTGATTGCCGTCTGCTGTTGCGCTGAAGCTGTAAACGGAAAATCCCGACCAATCTGTGAGCTGGCGTGCCTTACCCTCTGGATTTCCACTCTTTCCGTCAACTTTCAGTTCCCACAAATTATCGGAATCAGAAGAGCCGATGGCCGTATTCCTTGCATAAATGAAGCGTCCCGAAGGCGTCCACGTGAATGCCCGCAAGTGATTGTCCAGGAGGACGGTCGTTGTAGCTGCACCACCTAGGTCACAAGTTTCGACCATAATGCGCGTATGGTCATCCGTTACACGCCAGTAATCGTATGCAATCCGGTTTCCCGTCGGCGACCATGCAATGCCATAGATCCTGGCCCGACTTTCGGCCTTGAAAATCTTGTGAGGAGATTCTCCATTTGCGCTCATTATCCAAATTTCCCGCGCCGCATCGGATGCTCGCAGCCTTTCGTAGGCGACTTTGAGGCCATCGGGTGAGACGATTCCCCCGCCAAACATATCCTCAACTTCGGCAAGCTTTTGCGGCGCTTTGCTTTCTATTACCGGAATCGACCAGATGGTGGACGTTGTTCCTGAAAGAAGAACTGAAGCTACGAAACGCTCCGAATCCGGGTACCAGCTTCCGAAGGTCCAGGAAGCCTTGCTCTGCTCGGTGCCGGGAGGCAATGCCACAGTCCTCACTCCGCCCGTCGCGACAAACTGCACATGAATGCCTTCCGGGTCAGCGTATCCCAAATATTTTCCATCTGGAGAGATCGCAGCGCTGAATATGGGCGATTCTTCAGCGTTTGCCGTGAGTTTTTGCTGATTGAACTGCGGCAAAGGTTCGGGCTTACGAGGAAGGAGCTTGGTAACGACAATGGTGCCGATCACCAACAGAGCTAGCATGGAGGCCGCCGTTACACTACTTCTGTGACGTCGGACGAACTTGCGGGCACGATAGCCTATCGCATCCGGTCGAGCAGTAATCGGCTCGTATTGCAGGTATCGTTGCAGGTCTTCTGCAAACGCTTTTGCGGAAGGATAGCGTTCCTGTGGGTTCTTCTTCAGCGCTTTCGCGACAATCGTGTCGAGGTCACCGCGCAACGACCGAGCCAACTTGTCCGGTGTTGAGGCGCGTCGCGCGGCGCTCGCAATTGCGTTCTCGGCATTCGCCTGCGCCGGGGATACCATCTCCGAAGGCCGAGTCGGCTCGGTATCCAAAATTGCTTTGATCAGACTCGCGGGGGTACGCGGAGCCGCTCCCGCCGGGTGATGCCCGGTCAGCAGCGCATAAAGCAAAACACCGGAAGAATAGACATCCGTTGCCCCCGTCACAGCTTCGCCCCTCAGCTGTTCCGGAGCCGCGTAATCAGGTGTCAACGCCTTTGCGCCTTCGAGCGTGAGCGGCGACTCCTTGGGCTGCCCATCGCCGTTCAACAGTTTGGCGATGCCAAAGTCGAGGAGCTTTACCTGGCCATCGGCTCGCACCAAAATATTGGAAGGCTTCAGGTCACGATGGACAATCAGTTTGTCGTGCGCCTCCGCCACGGCGAGCAATGCGTCGAGGAACAACCGAATCCGCTCTCGCACATTGAGCCCGTGTTCGTCGCAAAAGCGATCAATGTGTTCGCCTTGAACGTACTCGAGCACAAGGAAAGGCTGGCCAGCCGGCGACACGCCTGCGTCTATTAGTTCCGCAATGTGAGGATGAGTGAAACGGCCCAGGATCTGGCCTTCTTGTTTGAACCGCTCTTCGCCGCCCTTTCCCATCAGCGCGATATTGAGAACCTTTACGGCTACTCGCCTCTCGAAACGCCCGTCGTTTCGTTCCGCCAGCCAGACGGTGCCCATTCCCCCATGGCCAATCTGGGAAACCAGAGTGTAGGCGCCAAAAATTTGGCCCGCGAGCCCAGGCCCTCCAGGCAGTTCCAAACTAGTAGCTTCGAGAAAGCCCTCGGCGGATAGCACATGGTGCTCGTGAAGGAGCATTTCGATTTGAGAGGCAAGGGAGGGATCCTGCGTATGTAGAGAGGATAGCCAGGTCGAGCGCTCTTCGTCTGTCATCTCCAGCGCCTGGTCGAGGTGCGGGCTGAGGACCTTCCATTGGTCGGGGCTGAGCTTCGACATTAAAGTCCTTAGAGTGGTAAATCCGCACGAAGGTTTCCATGGAGGTAGATGCGAGCTTTCTCCCACCTTCTTTGGACAGTCCGTTCTGAGAGATTCTCCAGGGCGGCGATCTCGGCGAAGGAAAACCCGCAAAAAAACTTTAAATCGACCAGTTCTGCCAGCTTAGGCTCAACCTTCGCCAGTTCATCCAGAGCATCGCTGATCAACGAGAGCTCCTTCGCGTCCACGGGATTCTCAGCTGAGTCAGTCTTCAGTGAAGTAATTTCGAATTCGCCTCCACGCTTGATTGCGTTTCGACTCCGGGCATGATCAATAATCAACCCGCGCATGACGCGCGCGGCATAACCCATGAACCGCGGCCGGTCGGGGAAACGGCTACCTTCGCGGGCAGCGATGTCGAGATAGGCTTCGTGCAAAAGTGTTGTAACGCTTAGGCTTGGAGGGGCTCCCTGGCGCGCCAATTCCCGTTTTGCCATTCGGTGTAATTCAGTGTAAAGGCTACTGAAAAGCGTATCGGCGGCGGCATTATCTCCATTTTCAGCCGCCCCAATGAGAGAGGAAATTGTCGACCCCACGCGGCACTCTCCCGCCGGCGAATCGCCCTGAAGTGCCTTTGAGTGTCGCACACTTGGCAGTCATGGCCAAAGCCCGCCGCTTAGACCACTGCCAATTTACAGTATGTGTCTTTCGAATTTAGAGGGAAATAATCGCGCGCCTAAGTCGTTGCAGGGCCAAACGAAGAGTATTTGAGAACACCGGGTCTGCGATTGCGATCGTCTTGTCCAGGTTTCTTTCCACGAGTGGTGCAACGACGCAAGCCTCCGGGACGAGGTTCGCGGTCATTACTGTAAGCGTTTCCACAAGTGACGCTTGCGCGTAACCTCCACGGTGCGATGCACTAAAAATTGCGACCGGTTTCTTGTACAGCTCTCCGCTGGCCACGATCCAGTCCAACGCATTTTTCAGCACGCCTGGAACCCCATGCGCATACTCCGGCGTGGAGAAAATCACAGCAGCAGAATTGCGCAGCTGGGCACGAAACTCGGTTACGGCGCCGCTCGGGGAACATGTGTCCAGATCGGGATTGAACGGCGGGATTTCGCCAAGGCCGTCATAGACTACGAGATTGACATCCTCAGGAGCCAAGTTAGCCGCCGCTTTCAGAAGGTTTGTGTTCGTTGAGGCAGCTCGAAGGCTGCCGGATATCGCCAGAATTTGCATTCTCAGATCCAATTCTCGCAAGTGATTACCAGGAGAATCTCTGACACGCAGCCCAGCCCGATTCCCAGCGGCCGATTTGAAATTTCCGTCCTCGGAGAGAAACGGCTGCCCGTGGCCGCAGACCAAACCGCCTGCTCGTTTTCTGTCCAAGTTAGATCAGTGCCAGATCTGCCTCATCCGAGGAGCAGATACCTTGCTGTACGCGTGGTTCTTCCCCGCGAACCAATTGTTGCAGCCGTTTCCGCGCTTTGTGCACTTGGGATTTGGAGCAACCGATCGAGCATCCAACGAGCTCTGCTATTTCTCCGTGTTTGTATCCCAGCACGTCGTAGAGGAGAAAAAGACGCTTGTAGCCTGCCGGCAGCTTTCGAATGGCGCGCATGAGGTTGATCCTCTTAATTGCACCATGCATCGAAGTGTCGCTAGGGCCGAGTTCAGCCAGTGCATCCGATTCGCCGTTGGCTTCGTTTCCGCTGCTCGGATGTACCTCAACTAGTTTCTTTTTACGCAGATGTTGTAAGACCGTATTGACGGCCACGCGGTGCAACCAGGTGGAGAAACTGGAATCACCACGAAACGTGTTTATCTTGCGAAATACGCTCAGGAAGGTTTGTTGTGTCAGATCCTCCGCGTCCGATGTATCCCTGACCATCCGAAAACAGAGGCTGTACACGCGTTTGCGGTGCGAATTGTAGAGTGACTCGAAAGCGTCGGCATCGCCCTGCTGAGCCCGCCGGATGGACTCCAGTTCGGGCTGGTCGATTTCCCGCTCCTGTATGTATGTGCTTCTCATGATGAATAGTTTTCTTTCCAGTGTATTTCCCAAGGATTTCCACGCTAAAGACCGCAAGAGCAGCGCCGAAACCAGCTCTGCATTTGCGTTTCTTGTCAATTTTCCTCGCTAACCTGAACGCTTCTTTCGCGAGGGCTGCTGACTGCCTGCTTCGCTGGCCGTGGTTTCGTCGGTTGAAGCGTTGGTCCGTTCGAAACACTTCCCCAGAAACTTGAACAACTCTTCTTTCGTTCGAAATCGCAGTTCGGTACAGGTATCCACTTCTTCGACCCACCCTTCGTACAAACCTTCCGAAGGACTGGTGTCTTGGCCGAGTCGAACCACAAATGCGAGTCGCATGGGTTTGCAATCCTGGAGATCGCTTCGGATCTCCGACGCCAAAATGGCAGGGCGCTGATCCTTCCCCGCAGGAACCAAATCAATCGGGCGAGCGAGGCCCGCAAGGCCCCGCCACCCCAACTGATTGGGATTATTAACGTCCCTCGTCGCCAATGAAGCGCTCAGCACCAGTGGCAATCCAGCGCCCAGCCGCACCAGCTGGAGCCGCAATGCGGATCAGGAAGAGCGGGTTGTTACAGGTGACGGGAATGCTGGCGATGTGGCCAGCGAAGTGAGCGTCGCCATGCACGTCAAGGGAAACGGGTGTCGTGTCGAGAATCGCGGCGGTTGTGGTTCCGGAATTGCAAACCAGCGTGCCTGTGATAGCAGTGACCGGCCCGGGGGTTCCAGTGGAGTTGCCGCCGTTCAGAACGAGGCCTTCCACGTCGAAGAAAGTCAATCCGTTTGAAAGATTCACTCTGGCGCGGCCAGCCCTGACGGTCCAGGGACCAGCTCCGGCATGAATCGTTCCAACGGGGTTATCAACGGCCGGCGCAGTAATCACGCCCACGATGGTGTTCCAGCGCACTTCCGAATCGTCGTTGTCGAAGCCGAATGTTGCAGCCGCGCACAAGGCGAGGGGAATCAATACAGCCAATACCTTCTTCATCTTCGGTTTTATCCTTTGAATTGAACACCGGCTTAGCCCTCAGGCCGACCGGCTATGTTGTGAAGGTAGGGCAACAGGCCGAGTGGACGGGTGACGCGACGGTGACGTTTCGGTCCCTTTTCAGTGGGGGGTGGCATAACCGGTTGGAGTCTGGCGGAATCCAATTGCGAGCCATACGCGTCCAAGATGGCAGTGCCAGGCCCCTGAACTAAGCTCTAGGCATCAATTCTTGTAATTCGTTGACCGGGTATCGAATCTATAGCCATCCCGAAGATGAAGAGCTTTCTTACATTCCGGTTGGATTGCGTCAACCACTGTTTGTGGCGCGGGGAGGAACGATTATCGCTCGCACCCAAGGCGTTCGACGTTCTTCGCTATCTGGTGGAACACGCCGATAGACTCGTGACTCAAGAGGAGATTCTCGATGCGCTTTGGCCGGGAACGTATGTGAATCCGGAAGTAGTCAAAAAGTATGTGCTAGGAATCCGGAAGGTGTTGGGCGATCAATCTGCCAAACCCGCATTTGTTGCGACTTTTCCGAGACGCGGATATCAGTTTATTGCTCCAGTGTATGAAGAGGGTTCGTCGCCGGTCGCCAGCTTCAGCAAAAAGGGAGCTAGAACGATCGTTGGGCGAGAAGGCGCGATTAACCGGCTAGAGGATGCGCTCAAAAACGCACTGCAAGGACGGCGACAGATTCTCTTCATTACGGGAGAGGCTGGCATCGGCAAAACCACGCTTGTTGACGTTTTTCTGCAGAAAACTGGCTTATACAGACAGGTAAGAATCGCGCGCGGACAATGCGTGGAAGGATTTGGAGGAAAAGAAGCGTACTACCCGGTGTTGGAAGCTCTGGCCCAATTACTGAATGAAACGGATCAAGACCCTGTCTTTCAAGCGTTTTCCAAGCGGGCGCCCACGTGGCTGGTGCAGTTTCCTTCGATGATTGACGGCGTGCAGCAAGAAGCTCTGGAAAAACAAATCATTGGGGCAACGCGTGAGCGGATGGTACGCGAGATTTGCGAGGCATTGGAATTCATCTCGGCACGAACTCCGCTTGTGCTCTGTCTGGAAGACCTGCATTGGGTTGATTCCTCCACGCTGGATTTTCTTTCGGCGCTGGCCCGTCGCCGCGGCCCTGCAAAGCTGCTGCTACTGGGAACCTATCGACCGGCCGATATCATCATTTCGCAGAGCCCGTTAAAAGGGCTTAAGCAGGATTTGTTGGTCCACGATTTATGCAGTGAAGTAGCGCTAGAGCGTCTTGATGAATCCGATGTCGCGAAGTATCTCAACATTGAGTTCGGAGACGCGGACTTCCCGGCAGAGTTTGCGAATCTGGTTTATCGCCGGTCCGGCGGTAACGCACTGTTCATGGTCGCCAGCCTGCAGGATATGGTTGAGAAAGAGCTTATTCAGCAAGCCGATGCCAGATGGTCGCTCATGGCACCGCTGGAAAAGATTGCCGTGAGTGTTCCTGAGACTTTGGATCAATTGATCGAGTTGCAATTTCAGCAGTTGAACGAAGTTGAGCAGTGCATTCTGAAAGCCGCAAGCGTTGCCGGGGAAATTTTTCCTGTCTGGGCTATTACCACTGCAGTCGAACTCAATTCTGGACGCATCGAAGAAGTCTGCGAGAAACTCTCCGAGAAACATCAGTTTATCAGGGCCGCAGGAATACACGAGATGCCAAACGGCCAGATTTCTGCGCACTACGAATTTCGGCATTCATTCTACCGGGAAGTGCTCTATCGCCGGCTTTCCGAGGTCAGCCGGTCCAAACTGCATTTGCTCCTGGCGCGGAGGCTTAAGGCGTTCTGCGATCCTTGCGAACAAGAATCGGCGACCGAACTTGCGCTCCACTTTGAGGGCGGTTACGACTATGGAGAAGCAGTTCATTATCTGATCCTTGCGGCCAAGAATGCCGCGCAGCGGTTTTCTCATCGTGATTCGATTGAGATCCTGGGCCACGGCCTAACGCTTTCCGCAAAACTTGGTCCAGCTCTACGCGATGAAATCGATGTACAAATATTCGAATCTATTGGCGATGCTCAGTTCGCATTGGGTGCCCTGGGAGAGTCGGCCCAGAGTTACGCAACCGCGGCCACACGGGCCCACCGGGCCGGCCTGAAAAAGGCTCAACTGCATGCGCTGACTTCCGCCATGTACCCCCTCGGTTTCATCGATCCGGGTTTAGGGATTGCCGCTGTGGAAGAAGCGGTGAAGGTCAGCATGAGCGCTAACGACCCTCACAGTCTGGCCTTGGCTCAGATGTTGGCCGCCGCATGCCGCTTGGTGTGGGATGCTTGGACTCAATCTGACGCGGACCTATGCACTTCTGCCTATGAAACTCTGGTTCGTTTGGATATGTCGCCCCTGGATGCTACGCAGCAAATTGCCTACGCGCACGTTTTGGTTCTCAAAGGAAGCTACAAAGAGGCGATGGAGTTGAGCGAAGGCAGCGTCTCAAACGTGGTCCACGGGGTGAACGCGATGGCGCACTTTGGTGCGCTGAGCACAAAGACCAGCGCTCTCTTGCGCATGGGGCAACTTGGAAAGGTGCTGCAAATTACCAAGTCGGGAAGAACAACGCCGGAAGAAAACATGGCGCTCTACTGGCTACTAAGCTTTCGCGAAGCGTGGGTTCGCACACTTGCATTCGATTTCGAGGGGGCGAGACGAATCTGCCAGGCGACTGGCAAGACGGGTGGAGAACATCCGGACTCGCAGGCCCAGACTATCGACCAGATGGCAGCGGGGTACATAGCACTCCAGGCAGGAGACTACGACGAGGCGCTGGCTCATTTCAGTAATGTGCACGAGCCTCCAGTATGCGAAAAGTTCTTCCTCCATTGGGCATGGCGAATGATGGCGCGGCTTGAATCGATCAACGTGCGGATTTTGGCTGGGGATCTATCCAATGCCCATGCAGCAGCGGATGGCTACCTTCAGTCTGCGCTGGCAGTTGCCGATCCTCAGATGCGGGCTTTGGCTTGGGACATGAAGGCGCGGCTTGCGCTTGCTGAATGCGATCTAACAGGCGCACGCGAATGTATTGAACAGGCCCTCGCGATTGTTGAGGAATTTGAGATTCTGGTCGCGGCCTGGCAAACCTTCGCTACCGCGTCGCAGATCAACCAGCACGCAAGGGAACACAAAGCGGCGGAGATGTACCGCGTTCGCGCTGAATCTTGCATCCTCAAGATTGCCGACTCCTTTGAATCCGAGGAACCGCTTCGCGCGACGTTCCTAGCCGCCGCACCGGTGCGCCAGCTCTTGGGCACAGCGAATCAGTCTGCAAGACAGAACAAACAAAAGCGTCGTGCCGCTTCCTGAGCCTATTCAAAAAAGCTAAGAAACACACGAATGGTCAATTGAAACTCAGTAGTCTGCAGGCGGTCGGAGTTTGCGTTCTCTTTCGGTCAGCTGCGGTTTTCATTGGCTTTGTCTGCCTTGCGACTACTTTCCCAAATACGAAAACCGCCCAGGAAAGCGTTCAAGTTGTTGCCGAGCCGTGCGCCGGGAGGAAGTTCTTTCAGTTTCTTGCTATTTCCGCCTCCGAGCACCACATAATCGGCTCCCAATGCGATTTTAAGTTGCTTCGTAATTTTCGCAACGTGTTGCCGCCATTTTTTTTTGCCGCATCGCTCCAGCCCGCGCAAGCCAAGATAGTCTTCGTAGGTTTTGTCGTTTTTATAGATAAGGTGGGCCAACTCCATGGGCTCCAGAGTGCCGTCCACGACCATGGCCGATCCCAAGCCGGTTCCCAGTCCGAGGAAGAGCATGCGGCCGCCCTTGTAACTGCCCAGAGCCTGCATGGCAGCGTCATTGATGATTTTCACCGGGCAACCAAATGCTTTTTGGAAATTGAAACCCACCCAGCCTCCACCAAGGTTATGTGGTTCGCGAAGGGGATGCCCATTAATAATCGGGCCAGGATAGCCGAGCGATACGCAGTCGAACTTCCAATCTTTGACAGATTCTTTCACGAGGCGGACCATTTTGCGCGGGGTCAGCGTGGGCCCGGACGGATATTTTCGCGGTTCTTTCTGTCCAGTTGCCAGCATCTTCACGTTTGTCCCACCGACATCGACGACAAGAATTCTTGGAGATTTCACTGGGTTGGCGGCCTTCATCGCTTATCTCCCATCGGGGACAAATCAATCTTGAGGGATCCCTCAAGACCCAAGGGATTCTAGATGAATCTGGCAAGACAGCGAAGGGAATTCACCGGAACTCTCGTTCAACGGGGGTGTTCAAGCCCCTTGCCGTTTAAGCTAAGGTACCGCTAATCGAGTCGCGGCCACTCAACAGGAGTTTTCGCGACTGTCCAAAAGTGAACATGCGCATCCGCCTCAAAATCTGTAGGCTGGGTCGCTGAATGGCGGGAAGGGCTCTGCTGTCTTGTTCTTGACGGGGCAGAAGATATCGGTCACCTCGGCGTTCTTTTAACTCTAATTTTACGAGCCTTCCGCCGCTTCTTCACAAGTGGCGGCGGCCTCAGGCGCGATGATTCTGTTCTACCGCAGTCAGGGTTCTACGGTATTGTCCGCCGTGAATTACAGCTTCAAAATTGAGGGTCTCGGACCCATAGGATTGCTGCGAGGTACAAGAATGACACTAACCAGGAAGATCAAAACACAAATGCTCCGATCTGCCTACTGGCTGGCATACCGCGTGGCCGCTGCGGTTTACATGCGCCAACCCTTTGTGAGCTATCCGTACATGAATACTCCTTCCCAGCTTCTGGAGCTGGCCAAGCAGCTGCTTTCCGTGCAGGTTCCTGGCCCAGCGGTGGAAGTGGGATGCAATCAGGGATGGACGACTTGTTTTCTAGTGGAAGCCTTGAAGGAGCAGGGCGTGAAGCGAGATTACGTGTGCATTGATACGTTCAGCGGTTTCACGCCCGAGGATGCAGGATTCGAATACAAGATGCGTGGCAAGGCAGCGGGGCTCTACGATGACTCTTTTTCATTTAGCGACCCTGATTGGCTCAAAGCGTCTATCTCGCGTTTTGGCTACACCAATGTATCCGTGCAAAAAGCCGACGCGACCACTTTTGACTACCAGGCACTGGGCCAAATCGCATTCGCCCTGGTGGACGTTGATCTATACCGGCCTGTGCGGGCGTCCCTCGAGCGCATTCTTCCGAACATGAGACGAGGTGGCGTAATCATAGTGGATGATTGCGATCCTAGACACGATCTCTGGGACGGTGCGTATCATGCCTACACAGAAATCTGCAACGAGCACCACATCAAGCCAGAGATTGTGTGTCAGAAGTTAGGCATCATCCGCACCTGAGAATTCGCTGGCAGCTTAACCCCTACATAAAATAGGCGCGGGCTCCTTCGGTGAGGGCACTCGATGGTCATACGGAATGCGCCCCACTTCCTTATCGAGTCGTATTAAACTTTGGGGTCAGAGGATTCATTGTCTCCAGCTTCGTCAAAACCACATCAAGACAATAACGAGGCGGAGCTCATTCGCAGGGTTGGCAACGGCGAAAAAGAGGCGTTTTATGCACTGGTTCAGCCGTATGAACGCGCTGTCTATACAGCCGCCATGTCCATCCTGAACAACCAGGCCGACGCGGAAGAAGTGGTCCAGGAAGCTGTGCTGAAGGCGTTTTCTCACCTGGCAAAATTCCGGGGCGAATCGAAATTCAGTACGTGGTTAATACAGATCACCATCAACGAGGCCCGGCTTAAGCTGCGGAAAGACCGCCGGCACCTCTACGAATCGGTGGATGAGCCGCAATCCAGCGAGGAAGGCGATTACTTTCCGAAGGATTTTGCAGACTGGCGCGAAGTGCCGTCCGAGGCACTGCAACGTAAGGAACTTAGAGATGCACTAAAGAGGGCCATGGCAGAATTGCCTCAGAAGTACCGAGAAGTGCTGGTCTTGCGGGACATCCAGCACATGAGTATTGAAGAAACCTCGCTTGTATTGGGCATTTCTGTCGGCAACGTGAAGACGCGGCTGCTGCGGGCCCGTTTGCAGATGCGGGACGCCCTCGCGCCCGGTTTTGACGGTAGTTGGGTAACCGGCAAGCAGGAGTATCAGAAGGTAAGGCCCTGGTAACATGGGGTTTGGGGCCTATCCGAAACTTTTGGGAGAGCTACGTATCCGATGAAAGTGATGGAAATCAGCTGCTCAGAGGTCTGGCGAGAGATCTCCAACTTTATTGACGACGACGTCGAGCTGAAGCTTCGAACGTGCATGGAAGCCCATTTTAAGGCCTGCGCGCACTGCGCGGCGATCCTGGACGGGACGCGAAACGTTGTCAAATTGGTCGCTGACGGTGTCGAATACGAAATGCCGGAAGGATTCAGCAAACGGCTCTATGAAAAGATCCAGAAAGCGTAAGTAGCTCTTTCCCCCAGGCATTTTCCTCGCTTAAAACCAATTCCAACTAGTGACCCGTCGCAGCGTCTTCTCCAATAAATCGGCACGGTTGCACTCAGCCATTTTGCCCGTCAATAGGAATCACTGCGCCAGTGATGTGGACGACGGAATCCTGCGCGAGGAAGAAAGCTAGGTCTGCGACAGCCTCCGTTTTGAGCCACTTGGAAAAATCGGCGTTTGGCATGGCCTTGCGGTTAGCGGGAGTATCCATCGTGCCGGGAAGAATTACATTTGCTGTAAGGCTCGCGTCCTTATTTTCGAGCGCAACGGTTTGCACCAACATGCTCAAAGCGGCCTTGAATGTGACGTAAGCTCCAATCCCAGCATGCGCCGCAGTGGCAGCGAGGCTGCCGATGGCGACGATTCTGCCATTCCCGGACTTGCGAAGGTGAGGAATCGCCGCGCGAAAAACGTAGAACGCAGAATTCAAGTTCAAGTCGCTCATCTGATTCCACGTCGCGTCGTCAGTTTCCGCGATGGATTTTCCTCCGGCGAAGCCGCCGAGAACATGGATGAGGACGTCCAGCCTTCCGTATTTCTGCAGAATTGCGTCCACAGCCGCTCGCACAGCGGCGTCGCTGGTGAAATCCACGGGCATGGCCACGAAATTGGGGCCAGGGAATTGGTCCACGCTGATTTTCCGTGAGGCGCCAATGACGCTCGCGCCGCTTGCAAGAAAACGGTTGGTAACGGAATCGCCGAGGCTGCCGCTCGCGCCAGTAATTAAAATAATTTTTCCATTCATCGGGTTGTCCTGTGACGCGTCCAGAGCGCGGTTAGTTTATACGACCTTGCCGGACGAAAAAAGTTGCGTCACGGCGCAATCGGGAAGCCGCAGCAATACGTCCCGGATAGCGTAGCGAGAGTGATCAGCAAACCCGCCCGCATGTACTGCACTGCCTGCCAGTAGGCAGATTAGAAACAGTAAGGCTTTTTTCATCGTTTAGTAACCCGTTAGTAGGATTGCCCCCGTATTTCTTGGTCGACGGTAGTAGTCGCAAGCAGCTGAAGAGTTTCAGGTTTTGGGATCTTGGCTGCCTGCGAAATGCATGTTTCCTTTTGCGCGCCCAGGTATTCCAACGCAAGCCCCCTAACGGGGAGAACGGATCAGCATGCCCGCCAAACAAGAGCTCTCCGCAGAACTACAGAGGAGCACTCGCCCGGCATCACCTCACCGCCTCCTCGTAGGTACACATAGGCATCCTGAGGTTCGAGTTCCAGGGAGGGACTACGCAGTCCGATTGGCAGCCCGGCCAGAAGAAAAGGCCGAGGCGTTCCGGCTGCGATTCCTGGTGTTTAATCTCGAACTCAACGAAGGCTTGGAAAGCGCCTATGCAACGGGCTATGACACGGATGAGTTTGACGAAGTGTGTGACCACCTGATTGTCGAGCACAAGCCGACGGGCAAAGTCATTGCTACCTACCGTATGCAGACCGGCGTAACGGCTGCTGCCAATCTCGGCTATTACAGTGAGAGGGAATTCGACTTCTTGCCGTTCGAATCGCTGAGGGACTCCCTTGTAGAGGTTGGCCGGGCTGCGATTCTGAAGGAGCACCGAACGTTTGAAGTACTGAACATGCTCTGGAAAGGACTCGCCGGCTACGCAGTGCAACATGGCGGCCGCTATCTTGTCGGTTGCTCATCGCTTACGTCGCAGGACGCAAACGAAGGGCTGGAACTCTACCGGCAATTGCAGCCATTTTTGGCGCAACCGGAATTGCGAACACAGCCTCGCAGCGGTTTCGGCCTGGCCGCAAGCGCCGCTGGCCTAAATGCAAGCAGCGTGAAAGCGCCGCGCCTTTTGCGCGCGTATCTGAATCTCGGCGCGCGCATTTGTGGAGAGCCCGCGCTCGACCGCGATTTCAAAACGATTGATTTTCTGACGCTGCTCGATTTCCAGTCGTTTTCTCCCGTCGCGCGGGCTCGTTTCCTGGATGCCCCTTAGTTGGGCTGCTGCGCTTCACGCTTCTGCACGAATCGGTCAATCGGCGCGGAAAGGCGCTCCGCAATCGGAGCAATCCAAAGCGCGGCAATCAAACCCGTGAAAACGTCCATCGTATAGTGCGCGCGCAAAACCAGCACGGTCACTATTTCAAATATAACAATCACAATGGCCAGCGCGGTTAGCCAATGATTCTTCAGGCGCGCTATTTCGGTAGCAGCAAAAACGGCGATCGCCGTGTGACCAGAGAAAAAGAAATCGCCCGCGACCGAATATGTCACCAGTAAAGAAGGGAAGCCTGGATTGTGCCAGATCATGTTTGGCGGTGGTGGTAGCGCGCAGAAAGCCTGAACAATTTGGCGCGTCACCATCAGCAGGAAGAGCCCGAGAAACGGCCGAACGCTCGCACCGAAAAGCCAACGCAGGAGCAAAAACAGAGCCAGCAGGTCAATAAGCGCGGAACTGACAATCAAAAGCCCATTCGCCGCAGTCGCGTGCGCCAGGAAATACGCATTCCATGGTGCCGTTAGTTGTTGGAGGCCATCTCCAATCCCCGTTGCGGGCAAGGGCCGCGCGCCAATGAGAGATTGCGTGTAAAACCAGACCACCAGAGCCACCGCGGTAATAATCGTGCGGCGAATGAGGCGGTTGCTCTGAATGGAGTTCATTTATTCGCGCCGGTGAGTTCAAGCGCGAGTTCGCGCAGGCGTCGCAAATCCAGTTTCCCAGTTCCCAAGTAGGGTAGAGTTTCGATGCGAACGAAATTATCCCCGCGCGGCTTCCACAGAGCTGGCAAATCCACTTTCGCGAACGCTTCCAGAGTTTTGCCCAGATCTTCTTCAGTAAGCGTCGTGAGTACAATTAGCCGCTCGCCTTTTTTTTCGTCCGGTACTGCGGTCACGGCAAAAACTTGCTCGGTTGCTTGTGCAATCTCCTGAAGTTTTTCTTCGACCTTAATGTGAGGCACCATTTCTCCGCCAATTTTGCTGAAGCGGCTCAACCGGTCTGTAATGCGGAGAAATCCGTCTTCATCCACCGTGGCTATGTCGCCGGTGTTGTACCAGCCGTCTTTCAAAACCTCCGCCGTTTTTTCCGGGCGATTCAAATAGCCCTGCATGATGTTCGGCCCGCGCACGAGCAAAAGCCCGGCTTCCCCAACGGAGCGCAACTCGCCTGTCTCTGGGTCCACGATGCGAATCGCAATTCCCGGCAAGGGGTGTCCGATAGTCCCGCGCTTTCCGCCGACCTGCCGGAATTGTGCTGCGCGAAAATCATAAGTATTCACCGCGACGACGGGGGAACATTCTGTGCAGCCATAACCCTCAAGCGGCCGGATGCCGAATTGATCCTCGAACGCGATGGAGATTCTGTCCGGCAATTTTTCCGCACCAGCCATCACGATACGCAAACTGCCAAAATCTTCCGGCGTACAGCGGCGCGTGTATGCGTTCAGAAAAGTCGGTGTCGCGAGGAGCATCGTCACGGAGTGCTGACTGACTAGCGCCCCGATTGCCCTCGAATCGAGTGGGCTCGGATGAAAGACCGCGCCAATGCCGGACGCAGCCGGCAAACAAAGCGTGCCGGTGAAGCCGAACGAATGAAAAAACGGAAGAATGCCGAGGATGCGGTCCTTTTTATCAAACATAAAGACCTGCATCATCTGCGCCACGTTCGAGGCGATATTGTAATGCGAAAGAATGACGCCCTTCGGTTCGCCGGTCGAACCGCTCGAAAAAATCACCGTCGCCGTGTCGTCTAGCGTCGTTTTGCGCGGGGCTCCGCAGAATTTCTGCAACATTCCCGTTGGCAAGAACAGCGCCCCGAAAAGCGCGGCCAGTTTTTCAAAGAATCCAGGATTCGCAGCGAGGTCTTCCGCGTAGAGAACTTCGCCCGGCGGCTGAATCTTTATCTTTTCCAGAAAAAGCCGCGAAGTGAGGGTCGTCTTCAATTCGCACTGTTTCGCACAGGATTCCAGAGACTCATGTGAAACGGTGTAATTGAGGTTCACGGGAACTCTGCCCATCAGCATCGCAGCGTAATTCGCAAGCGCGCCCGGTATCGAGGGCGGCAAAAACAATCCCACCATCGGCTGGTCTTTCCAATGTTTGCGCAAACGGCGCGCCAACAAAATGGCCTTGGTGAGCGCAGAAAGGTAGTTGACCCGCGGGGTCCGGCCATCCGCCATCGCAAAATGGAAAGGATGGCGCCGCGCTGTATGAATGAACGCCCGCGAAATCGTTTGCATCCGGCCTCGGCGATCGGCAAACGCTTCCACACCCAATTCCTGCACGTGTCGCCGAATTTCCTGCGCGGGCGTGCTCGAGGGAAGCCGCGAACCAAATGTGACGTGAACCGGATAAGGAATCTTGCGCGGAAATTTCCATAGAAATTTGCCGCCCGCAAAACTGAAAATTGAACCCCAAACGCCGTCAATGTAAACAGGAATAATCGGCGCCTCGACTCCCTTCATGATGCGCTCAAGACCCCGCCGAAAAGGCAGCATCTGGCCGATGCGCGTCATCTGCCCTTCGGGGAAAATGCATAACAACTCGCCATTTTTCAAGGCATCCGTCGCCGCACGCAAAGAATGAATCAGTTCGCGCGGTCCCTGGTTCGAAGCGATCGGAATTACGCCTAGAATTTTCGCAAACGGTTTCACCAGCCAGTGTTCGTACGATCCCTTAAACATCAAAAATCGAATCGGACGGTCCGTGCTCGCAATCAACAAAACTCCATCCACCATGGAGGAATGATTCGGGCAGAGCATTGCCCCGCCCCGTGCCGGAATATTTTCTGTTCCCTTGGTGTGAATTCGATACAGGGTGTGCGTAGCCAGCCAAAGAAGCAACCGCAACAGGGAATCAGGCAGCAAGAAAATCAAATATGCGGCGGCGGTCATCGTGCCGACTGAAGCCCAGAAAAAAATTGCCCTCGGCCCCAGATGCAAATATTCCGAAAAAAGTGTGGGTACTGCGGCCGCCGCAGCTACGCCGATGAACGAAAGTAAGTTCGCCGAGGCAATCACGCCACCTTTGTCTTTTTCATCGGGCCGGTGCTGGATTAGAGCACTGATGGGCACGATGAAGAAACCGCCGGCGAAGCCGAGCGCGGCAAGAAGCACGAGTATTTGCTGAAAGCTCAGCTGAGGGAGCGACAGCAAGAAACCAAAAATGGTCATTCCTAGCGCGCCGAGAGGCACCAAACCATATTCGATTCGCCCGCCGGAAAGCGATCCGGCCACGAAGCTGCCCACGCCGATGCCAATCGCAATCGCTGCCTGCAACTCGGAGCTCTTGTCGCCAGGAATATTTAGAACACGCTGCCCGTAAATCACAACGTTGAATTGCAGCAACGCTCCCAGAAACCAGAAGTAAGTGTTCCCAACAATCGCGAGCCACAAGGCGCGATCCGCGCGCGCCGCGCGAAGGTGCACAAATACGTCGCTAAATGCGTTGATGCGGAATTTCTTGGCCGGGTCGGCTGCGGGTACACGCGAAATAAAATAAGCGACCGCAAGCCCTGCGCAGGAACACGCGAGAAAAAAATAGGAGCCATATTCTTCGCGACCGGGGAATCGGCCAGGCAAGCTCGAACCAATCACGGTTCCGCCAATAATCGCCAGAAAAGTCCCAAGCTCGATTACGCCATTTCCCCAGGAAAGCCTCGATTCCGGCAAAAGTTCTGGCAGCAGCCCATATTTGGAGGGTCCGAAAATGGCGGCCTGCGTGCTCGCCAGAAATATCGCCACACACAGGAATGGAATTGTGGAAACTGCGTTGGAATGAAAGCGCAGAACTGCGAACACCGAAAAGAGCACCACGGCAATTTCGAAGACTTTCGTGCCGATAGTGACCGATCGTTTGCTGAAGCGGTCCGCGAAATAACCGCCCGTCATGGAAAACAGGATAAATGGCGCAGCAAAAAGCGCTCCAATCAGGAAAATCAGATGGTCTTCTTGCTTCGCGTCAAGGTGCAGGGAAAGAATCAGGTAAATGAAAAAATACTTAAGACCATTCTCGTTGAAGGCGCCCTGGAATTGCGTGACGATCAAACTCCAAAAGCCAAGGCGCCATTTGGGTGCCCCTACGGGCATGCGTGTGTCTCCGATTGTGGAAACCGATACTTACAGAGTAGCCGT
>Ga0210402_10001979_pt1 | contig 20456 bp, 20 predicted proteins | sample IncBWC7MmetaG_FD_161055 | JGI IMG/M metagenome (GOLD analysis project Ga0210402, IMG submission 161055) | Forest soil microbial communities from Barre Woods Harvard Forest LTER site, Petersham, Massachusetts, United States - Inc-BW-C-7-M | ecosystem: Environmental > Terrestrial > Soil >... | reverse complement strand
GACGGCATCACGCGAATTGTCAACGGTCTCGAAGACGATTCTCACGCCAAGTCGCCAAGCCGCCAAGACGCGTAGGGATATCCCGTCACCCTCTCCTTGGGATTTCAAGGGCGCAGCCCTTGGCTATTCTTAGGTGGTCGCTGGAGCTGCCGGTCTCGCGGCCTACTTCGCTGCCGGTCTTGCGGCTTACTTCGCTGCCTGCCTCGCGGCCTACTTCGCCGCCTGCCTCGCGGCCTACTTCGCTGCCGGCTTGATGGCGAAGTCCCAAATTTGAATGTTCAGCTTGCCCTCGGTGTACTCCACCACGGCGTACTCCCCGGCGGGAAGCGGTTCCTTGGGCCAGATTTTGTACAGGCCGCCGGGCGCAAGCTGCTTCTGGAAGGACTCCACCATGACCAGTTCCTCCACAACTTCCTTGGTGACCGGCATGAACGTCAGGTTCTCGACAATTCGGACCGGTCCCTTCACGGTCAGCTTGCAGATTCCGAAGCGCTCGGTTTCGGAAAGCTGGAGGAAGAGTTCCTGCTCCGGGTTGGTGAAGACGTTGGTTGACTGCGTTCCCTGCAACTCCAGCGTGCCCTTGCCGCTGACCATGGGAATTGGCGACAGTTTCGCCAGGACGGAGCGGCCCTTATTGGTGTGGACCGCGGATTCGGCCAGCTTGATGACCTTTGCCTGGTTGCCCTCCAGCCAGTAGGCCCCGGGGTCCTGCGGAATCCGCGAGGTTTCCTTCTCCAGCTCGCGCTCCACTTTCTCTTCCTGCTCGATGATCTTGGAGTCGGCATCCAGCTTGGCCTGGCGTTCGCCCACTTCGGTCGCGGTCCGCTTCAGGTCGACCATTTCCAGCGGGATGTCCTCCCACTGGCTGCGTTCCACGCTGTAAAAGTGGACGCGGTCGGTCTGCACCTGGTATTCGCGGACAATATGATAGGTGCCATCCTTCATGTACAGCTTGAGGTTCGCCGCCCAGGCCGTGAAGACCAGGATGAGGAAGGCCGCCAGGTACTTGCGCATATGCCCTGTAAACTACTGTACCGCAGTGGCACGGCTTCCTGGCCTGTTTGTTTCTGACGCCGTCGCACGGCCGGGGTTACCCTGGTTCCGCCTGTGTTTCCTGTTAAGAAAACGCGAACTCGAACGTCCCATAATGCGTATACCAGAAAGAAGCAGCCACCCTTAGAACACGGCCGCGCGTTTTCCGGCCATAATAGTCTGTTGAGGTCTCAATTAACTATGTCGCGTTTGAAACCCCTCGTTGCTGTCCTGCTTTGCATTATTATCGCGTCACCGGTGTTCGGCCAGACGCCGGAATTAAAGGTGACCGACCACGGCTTCCTCAGTGAGCTTTTCCGAAGCTACATTCCGCACCCGGTAGCGAAGATCAGCTTTGAGGACTCGCCCCGGATCGAGAAACTGATGCGCGCCGGCAATATTTACCTCTCCCTGCGCGATGCCATCGCGTTGGCGCTGGAGAACAATCTCGATATCGAAGTTGCCCGCCTCAGCCCCAGGCTGCAGGACGCCAACATGCTGCGCGCGGATGCGGGCCTGCTGGTGCGCTCTGTTTCCACCGGCATCGCCAGCGGCCCTTCGTCGGCCCAACTGGGCGCGCTGGCGGGCGCCAATTCGCTCGGCAGCACCGGCGGCAGCGGCGGTGGAAATACCAGCGTCCTCAGCGGGCTGATCGTGCAGCAGGGCGGCAGCAGCATTCCCAACCTGGACGCCGCCCTCTTTGTCAGCGGCGGGTTCACGCATCAGACGCAGGCCCTCTCCAGCAATCTCGTTACGGGCACCAACTTCCTGGTGACGCAGTTCAAATCCCTGACTTACGGAGTGCAACAGGGGTTCCTCACCGGCACCACCGTGCAAGTGGGCCTGAGCAGCACTCTGGGCCTTGACCAGAATGCCCCCGCCAACCAGTTTAATCCCCAAAGCACCGGCGCCGCCTCCATCTCCGTGACGCAGAACCTGCTGAACGGTTTCGGCATCAAAACCAACAATCGCCAGATTCGCATCAGCCGGAATTCGCGCCACATCTCGGATCTCACGTTCAAGCAACAGGTGATTTCCACCGTCACCAACGTGGTGAACCTGTACTGGGACCTGGTGTCGTTTGACGACAACCTCAAAATCAAGCAGCAGACCTTCGAATTGAACAAGAAGCTCTACGAGGATAACAAGCGGCGCGCCGAACTCGGGGCGCTGGCCGAGATTGACATCATTCAAGCCGAAGCTGAGATGAAGACCAGCCAACAGGCCGTGACTACGCAGGAAACGCAGGTGCTGCAACAGGAAGCGATCCTCAAGAGCACGCTCACCCGCAGCGGCTTGGACAATATGGCGGTGGTTGGAGCGCGAATTGTGCCGACCGACCACATCCAGGTGCCGGGCAAGGAGGGTGTGCGCCCGCTGCAGGACTTGATTGCCGACGCCTTCCAATACCGCACCGAACTGGAGCAGAGCCGGACCAATCTGGAGAATTCCCGCCTCACCACACTTGGCATCAAGAACAACCTGCTGCCATCGCTGCAAGTGAGCGGGGGCCTTTCCAACAGCGGTCTGGCCGGCCAGACGAACTCGCTGGGCCAGGTTCCCGTCTTGGGCCCGACGGGGCAGATCGTAGGGTTCCGCCCGCTCAGCAACGCCGATGTAAATCCTTTTTTCCTGGGCGGTTACGGCTCAGTATTAAACCAGATCTTCAGCCGCAAGTTTCCCAACTACAACGTGGCATTCCAGTTGACGGTGCCGATCCGCAACCGCGCCAACCAGGCGGACTTGATCACCGACCAGTTGAACTACCGCCAGTCCGAGATCCAGGACAAACAGCTTCAGAACACCATCAAGCTCAACGTGATCAATGCCCACACCGCGGTTCAGCAGGCGCGCGCCGCATACGATACGGCCGTGGAGGCACGAAGACTGCAGGAGCAGACGCTGGCCGGTGAGCGCCGGAAGTATGAGCTGGGGACTTCCACCATCCTGGCCGTGGTCCAGGTGCAGCGCGACACCACCAATAGCCAGGTTGCGGAGGTGGAGGCACTGCGGCAATATATCGATGCGCGCACGGCCCTGCAACAAACACTCGGGAAGACCCTGGAGGACTATGAAGTGAATCTGCAGGATGCCCAGCGCGGCGTCGTGGGCCGCGAACCGGATCTGATTCCGGCGATCGGACAGAACCGGTAACCGCTGGTCAGGAGCCCACCGCTCCCTTACGGTCGAGCGACAAGTCGCGGCTCTGAAGATAGTCGCGGCTCTGAATGCAGCCTCCTATTGGAGCCGTGACCGTACTCGCGCTCTGGCGAGCCAGGGAGCGGTGTTCTTATTTATCGCCCGCGCGGTGCATCAAATCCAGAAAGCCGTTGACGATGGCGTCCTCGGCGCATCCCGGCTTCAGCCTGGATGCCGTGACCTCATAACTTACCGGCTCAAACGCGGTATCGTTGGGAATGTATCCGCTGGATCCGTTGGTGTGTGTCAGCATCACGGTGTGAGTGAAGGGCGACTCCTTCTTGAGGCGCTCGGCAATCAGCGTGAAAACCTCGCCAGACACGCCGGCCAGTGCCACGCGGTCAATCATCAGCAGGCCGAGCCGAATCGGGACCGGATCGGCATTGGTGAACTCATAGTTGGCGCGTGGGGTGGGGCCCGGTTCCACGCGCCGCCCGGGGCAGGTCGCCACTTGCTGCGCCCCCCAGATTCTGGCTTCGGGAGCAGTCTTGATGCTGCCGGCTACCCGCACGGCTTCCTCACCCAGAATCCTGCCCAGCGCGTTGACCATCGTGAAGTCGTCCCCATTTTCCATGGAGACGGGATTCTGGTCACCGGCCGCGCCACTGGTCCAGAGCGCCACCACCGGGTGCGCGCTCGCGGGTCCCTCCGTCGCCCTTTCCTGCGGCCTTAGCTGGATGCGCGGGCCGGCGTCGGAGCGTGGATGGTCCTGACCGAGATAGTGCTGCTCGACGAACCGGGACGTAGCGCCCGCCAGGTCACCGGTGATCGCGTAGTTGCCCGGACCCATGACCACCACGTGCACGGCGTAATTGATGAGGAACGCAATCGGCTTCCCAGCCAGATCTTCGAACCGCAGGACCGTAACCGTCTTGCTGGACGGGCCGTTTTCGTTGTAGCCGAGCCACCAGCCGCGCGGCGTGGGCTCTCGGCGGTTGACGTTGACGGAGGCCGTGCCGGCGCCGATTCCGAACCGGGCCGGCTGAAGCTGTGCCTTGGCCAGGCGCACGGCTTCCACGGCCGCATCCTCGACGGTTTTCGTATACGCCACGGTATTGTACGCCACGATATTGGCCGCGGCCAGTCCGCCGGCTGCCGCCACTGAGGGCGCGCCGTGATTGTGAACGGCCGACAGCAGGAGATGCTCCGGGCGAATCCCTACCTCACTGGCGATGCGCTCCGAGACCTCCGCCCAGACCTGGTCGGGAACGAAGATCAGTTCCCAGGCCACCAGCGCCGCCTGGGTTGTGCCGTCGTCCAGCACGATGGCGCGCACGTAGATGTGGTCGTGGATGGCCTTGAACCCCGCAGTGCGGCTGCCATAGCCGCTCATGGGAAGGGCAGCGTCGGCCGGCGGCGTGATGTCCACCCGGGCCGCTCCGGCGCGCAGATCGCCTTGTGCCGTTCCCGCCAGCAGGAAAATGCCGCAGCAAAACAGGACGATGCGGTTCATGGTGCTCCCTCCGGTTGTGGGGCAGTTTGCGAACCTGCGGCGGATTGCTAATCCGCCTGCGCCCCTACCAGATCAGAGTATCTCGCCAAAAGGGATGTCGATGCCAGGGAGCAGGCTGGTGTGGATGGAGCGGGTCTCGTTGCGGACGGCGGCGGAGCCATCGTACACCAGGGCGTTCCGTTGGTCCGGATAGATCAGCCACACTTCGGCGGCACCGTTCGCGAGGTATGCCAAAACCTTTTCATTGAGACGGACGGCTCTTTCGGACTGGGACACCACCTCGAAGGCGATCAGGGGCGCACCGATATAGAAGCGGTCGATTGTTTGGTTGGGGTGGGTGAGGCCGACATCGGGCTTTAGCCAAGACCCTGGCTTACCGGGAAAGCGGTAGCCCATTTCGATATGCACCTTGCCGAGCTTCACGCCGGGGCTAGCCTGACGCAGGTGCTCCACCGCGGAATCCAGGCGCTTGAACAGCCCCTCGCAGGTTTCCATATGCGAGACTTGCGCAAAGGGCATACGGATCAACTCTCCATTCAGAAGCTCGATATCCTCGAAGCCTTCATCCAGTTGCTCGAATTCCGCGAAGCTCATCAGCGTCCTGGTTGCCATGGATCAATCATACCCGCCATGACCATAGCCCGGCAACAATCAAAGCCCCGTAGAGAATCGACAAGGCCAGCATCTGCATCCCGACGCGCGCCAACGGCATTTGTACACCCTGGACGTCTCGCTGGCGTCGCAGTTCCCACCAGTATCCGCCGGCGACGATCAACAGCGCGGCTGCAATCCAAGGGTTCCGCCAGAACGCGATGGCCGACACGGCCAACACCGCCACCGATACATGCGCGGCGCGGCGGGCTGCCGGGTTGACCGCTTCGCCGGTAGGGGCGGGGCTGCGTGCGGCGCTGCTCACGGCGCTTCGAATGGCGTTGCGTGCGGCACTTCGAGCGGCGGTGCTTCGAGCATCCAGACGTGCGTGCACCACAAAGATTCCAGCGGCCGCCTGCATGGCGCAGAGCAGCCACAGCCACCAACCCCAGCGGGGAACGTCGCCCAAGACAGCCAGGCAAGCTACCAAAGACGTCGAACTCAGCGCCGCTGCGCTGGCTACCTGAAACCATTCGGACCGCTGCCGGTTGCGCACGTTGACCCACACCGCCAGGAGCGCGAACCCCGCGGCTGCCAATCCAACAACAGCGAACGGACGCCAGGGCCCGGCAATAGCAAGCATGGCTCCGCCCGCCGCCACTCCCAGCAGTTCCACTGCAAGCCATCGCCTGGCCATCCGGGTCTCCGGATGCTCGTGCTTCCACACCAACCGCTGGCGGACCATCGCCACCAGAGGGTCCTTGGCGGCGAAGGCGCTCACACCCGCGATGAGGGCCACCGCCTCCGTCCAGCGGACCTGCCGCAGCAAGATCGCGGCGCAGAAAAACGGCGTGAGCAGCATCGCCGTGGCGCCGTGCTCTCGCGGGAAGAAGGTGGCTTTCACGTTCACGATTCTATCGGCAAGCGCGGCGCACCGCACCGAGGGCATGACGGGGATGGTAAGCGAATTCGGCGGCGTGGTCGCGGCACCTGCCGTGCCGAATACTGCGAGGCACCTGCCCCAGGACGCCAAGCTAAAGTACGCCGTACCTATGCTTGACACTTTCCGTCCAACCGGCCTACCCTCCTGTATGACTCTTCCCCGTCTGAGCCTTCCGGGTGTGACCCTTGCCGGTGTGGCCGTTCGCCGCAGCTTCTTGAAGTCCATCGCCACTTCACTGGCGGTTCCATTCCTGCCTCAGGCTGCCACCGCGCAGCACCAGTCCGCCGGCGCGCCGGCGCTTCCTCGGCCCGATGATGCGGCGTACTGGTCCAAAGTCCGCGACCAATTCATGCTGGCGCGGGATAAGGTTTTCTTCAACAATGGCACCATCGGCGCCATGCCGAAGGTTGTATTCGATCGCACCGTCGAACACCTGCGCAAGATGGCCACGGATCTGGCCGATTGGGACTATCACGGCGCCGACTGGATCGCCGGTTACGGCCCCGCGACGGAGATCCGCGCCAAAGCCGCGCGGTTGCTCAACGCCGAAACCGACGAGATCGCTCTCACGGAAAACGTCACGGCCGCCATGAGTTATGTCGCCGATGGCCTGGAGTTGGAGCCGGGGAGCGAAATCCTCATCAGCGATCAGGAACACCCGGGTGGCCAGAGCCCCTGGCTTAATGCCGCCAAGCGGCACCAGGCCACCGTCCAGATGGTGAAGATTCCGAAACCCGCCAACAGCGCATCCGAAGTGATGGATATTTTCCGCAACGCGCTCAACGCGCGCACCCGGGTGCTGGCGATTTCGCACGTGATCACCGCCGCCGGCACCATCTTGCCAGCCAGGGAGATGTGCGCCGAGGCCCGCGCCCGCGGCATCTTTACGGTGCTCGATGGCGCCCAAGCCTTCGGCCACATCAAGGTGGACCTGCGCGACCTGAATTGCGACGCCTACGTCGGCTGCTTCCACAAATGGCTGCTGGCGCCGGCGGGAACCGGCTTCCTGTATCTGCGGCGCGATCGTGCCAGGGACGTCTGGACGACTCTACCCAGCAGCCAATGGAACAACCACCAGGACGAAGGCTACCGGCTGACCCAGCGCGGCACCGGCAGCCTTTCGCTGCTGGCCGGACTGGACGCGGCGCTGGATTTTCATAACGGGATCGGCCCCGGGAACATTCACCAACGCATCAAGTATTTGGGCGATGGGCTGCGCGACGGATTGCGCCACATCCGCGGAGTAACCATTCATACCTCATCCGATGCCGCCATGTCCGCCGGCATCAGCGTGTTCGGTGTGGATGGCGTGACGGCCGCCCAGCTTCAGGATGAGTTCTGGAATCGCGGCCGCCTGCGGCCTAGGGCCTCGGGGATCGGGGTTCGCCTGTCCACCCACATCTTCAACAGTCCACAGGAAGTGGAAATGACGCTGGGCATTGTGCGAAGCCTGGCCAAAGCCTGAAAGAGCACGCGGCGGAGCACCACTCCGTTGCCGTCCCAATTTCAAGGCAGCCGGAAGCTGATCTCTTCAATAAGTGGAAGAAAACGCCAGCCCCGCGCGTCTGAAGATTTGGTGGGTTTGGTGACTCCCGGCAGCGATTCGCGGGGGTCTGCTTTTAGTACCCCCTCATCAGTGGGGGGTGGAAGAAACCTCAAAAGAGTCAAAAAGGTCTAAATTATCCCGATAACGTTTCGGGTATACTATAGTTTCGAGGGACTGTCAAATGAAGAAATACGGAAAGTTCGCCGCGCTGGTCGCGATTGTTATCGGTACCGTGCTCTGGCTGGCAACATCGGGGGCGACGGAAAGCCAATCGTACTACAAGACCGTCCCCGAACTGCAGAAGATGGGTGGCGACGCTTATGGCAGGCACATCCGCGTAGGCGGCGATGTGGAAGCCGGGTCGATTCAACGAGTTGGGACAGAAGTTCAGTTCGTGCTCGTGCAGGACACCACCAAGCTCAGAGTTGCCTACACCGGCACCGATCCGCTGCCCGATACCTTTAAGGACGGCGCCCAGGCGCTGGCCGATGGCAAACTGGACCGCGACGGCATCTTCCGCGCCAAGACGATCCAGGCCAAGTGCGCTTCGAAATACGAGGCCAAACCGGGCGACCTGATGAAGCCCGGCCAAGCCGCTCCCAATATCAATAGCGGCAAATCGATCTAGCTGCAAGTCGATCTAGAAGAGGGGTGATATGGAGAATCTGGGTGCGTTGGCCATCCTGCTGGCCTTCTGTGTGGCGGCCTACGCCACATTAGCCTGCGTCATCGGCCGGCTCAAAGCCAAGCCTTTTCTGTTAGTTAGCGGGGAGCGCGCGGTTTACGCGGTGTGGGTGCTGGTGACGCTGGCGTCGGGCATCCTGGTCTACTCGCTAATGACCGGCGATTTCCGCTTTGCCTATGTGGCCGAGCATTCCAACCGGAGCATGCCGACGCTCTACAAGTACGCCGCATGGTGGGGCGGGCAGGAAGGGTCGCTGCTGTTCTGGAGCTTCCTGCTGGCGACGTACGCTTCGGTGGTGGTGTTCACCAACCGGCGCAAGCATCGCGACATGATGCCCTGGGTGGTGGCCGTGCTTACCACAATCCAAACCTTTTTCCTGGTGCTCAACAACTTCGTCGCCAACCCGTTCCAGATGCTGGCGACCGACAAGTTGATCGTCGCCGTTCCGGACGGCAACGGGTTGAGCCCGCTGCTGCAATACCCGGCGATGGCGATTCACCCGCCCATGCTTTATCTGGGTTATGTCGGTTTCGCGGTACCGTTCGCCTTCGCCATTGGTTCGTTGATCACCAAACAGCCGGGCGATGGCTGGATTCACACTACCCGGCGCTGGACGCTGGTGACGTGGCTGTTCCAAAGCACCGGCGTCATGCTGGGCGCGGCTTGGGCGTATCACGTGCTCGGTTGGGGCGGCTACTGGGGATGGGACCCGGTGGAGAACGCTTCTCTGCTGCCGTGGATCAGCGGCACGGCCTTTCTGCACTCGGTCATGATGCAGGAAAAGAAGGGCATGATGAAGGTTTGGAACATCGTGCTGGTTTCCACCACCTTCTTCCTGTGCATTCTGGGGACTTTCCTGACGCGGTCGGGCGTGGTGCAGTCGGTACATGCCTTTGCGCGGTCGGAAATCGGCAAGTATTTCGTGACCTTCCTGGCGCTGGGCATTGCCGCCACCATTTACCTGATTCTGGATCGTCTGGAGTACCTGAAGAGCGAATCGGAACTGGAGAGCGTGATTTCCCGCGAATCCAGCTTCCTCTTCAACAACCTGATCCTGCTGGCGAGCTGCTTTGCGGTGCTGTGGGGCACGCTGTTCCCGGTGATTTCCGAAGCCGCCACGGGCAACAAGATTTCGCTCGACGGTGACTGGTACAACCGGCTGATGGTGCCGATCGGATTGTTCCTGCTGTTGTTGACCGGCGTGGGACCGCTGTTTGCCTGGCGGCGGACGTCGGTGGAGAGCCTACGCCGCAACTTCCAGTTACCGGGCATCGCCTCGCTGGTGCTGGTCGGGGCCTTGATAGCGGCCGGCATGCGTCACCCCTACGCGTTGATCTCCTTCGGCTTCTGCCTGTTCGTCGCGCTCACGGTGATCTCGGAATTCTATAAGGGCGCCAAGGCGATCGCGGCTAAGACCGACTTCAACCTGCTGCACGCCACCGTGGAACTGACGCACCGCAACACCAGGCGTTATGGCGGGTATCTGGTCCACATGGGGATCGTGCTGATGTTTATCGGCTTTACCGGCCATGCGTTTAACCAAGCCGAAGTGAAAGAGTTGAACAAAGGCGACACCATGAAGGTGGGGGTGTACACCCTGCGCATGACCGACCTCCTGCAGGGCGAAAACGAAAACTACGCCTGGCACCGGGCCAATATGGAAGTCACCAAGAATGGCCAGGTGCTGGGCACCCTGGAGCCGGAAAAGCGCTTCTACAAGGCCAGCCGGCAAGGCACCTCGGAAGTGGGCATCCGCCAGCGTCCCAACGAAGACTTGTACCTGAACTTCGGCGGCATGTCCGACGACAACCTGCGGGCGGTGATTCAAGCCTATGTGTTCCCGCTGGTGTCATGGATCTGGATCGGCGGGCTGGTGCTGATCGGCGGCACTTTCGTCTGCCTGGTGCCGAGCAAGGTCAAAATGCAATACGCCCGCACGGAAGTGGTAGGCTATGCGACCCAACATGCGACGGTTAAGAAGTAGCGCCCTGGTGGTCGTTCTGGCCGTGGCGGCGCTGGGCCAAACGGCGTCCCAAAAGCCCAGCGTGGATGTGCGGCGCGTCGGGGCGCGGCTCAAATGCCAGTGCGGGTGTCCGGATTCGGTGGCTACCTGCATCATGCTGGAGTGCGGATTCGGGAAGCCGGGCAAAGAGCGGATCGCCCAGATGCAGTCGGCGAGCATGTCCGACGAACAGATTGTGCAGGCCTTCGTCCGGGATTACGGGCCGGGCATCTACCTGTCACCGCCCAATGCCTTCGGGTGGGCCGTGCCGTATTCGCTGGCGGGCGTCGGACTGGTAATGATCCTGCTGTACCTGAAATCGAAATACCGGAAGCCCAAGCCGATGACGGATCTTGGGCCTGTCGAGCCTGGGACGGCTGAGATTGACGATCCGGAACTGGCCAAGTACAAGGAACAGATCGAGCGAGACCTGGCCAAACTGGACTAGAAGCACGATGATTATTGTCATTACATGCGTGATTGCGATCGCCGTTATCGCGTTCGTACTCGGTGTTCGCGAGCGGGACCTGCCGGCGCCCGTACCGGAATCGCCATTTCAACATCTGGATCAACGAAAGGCCGCTATCTACGAGAATCTGCGCGATTTGCAGTTTGAGTACCGGGTGGGGAAGCTGTCCGACCCCGACTACCAGAACACCAAGAAAGACCTGCAAAAGGAATTGGCGGCCGTGATGGGCGAAGTGGACCGGCTGAAAGTCCAGTTGGGGATGAATGGCGCGGTGCCGCCGCCTATGCCAAAACCAAAGCCTCAGGCCAAAGGAAGCGCCTTTGTTTGTCCAAGTTGCAGTGCAATATTCGAGAAGGAATTGAAGTTCTGCGGCGAGTGCGGAAAGCCCATGAAGGCGGTGAAAGCATGAGGCCCGGTGGTAATAAGGGCGTTTTGGGTAGCACAGGCATTCTTGCCTGTGTCTCTTTGTGGCTTTGCGGCGCCCCCATGTTTGCCGCCATCACGGGAGACGTACGGAATCAAACCACCGGCAAACCCCAGGCCGGGGCTACCGTTGCCTTATATAAGTTAGGTACGCAGAACGGGCTCGAACTGATCGACCAGGCCAAGTCGGACGCGCAGGGTCATTTCAGCATCAATCAGGAAGTGCGCGGCCCGCACCTGATCCGAACGGCCTTCGATGGGGTCACCTACAACCACATGCTGCCTCCGGGCCAGCCGACTACCGGGCTGTCGCTCGACGTCTACAACGCGTCCAAGCAGCCGGGAGCCGCTAAGGTGGGGAAGCACATGATCCTCTTTGAGCCCGGCGCCGGCCATTTGAACGTCAGCGAGACCTACCTTTTCACGAACCTGGGCAAGACTGCCTGGAACGACCCGGATGGCGGCACCCTGCGCTTCTTCCTGCCGGAAGGCACGGGCGGCAAGGTGCAGGTGAATGCCACCGCGCCGGGCGGCATGCCGATGGGCACGCCGGTGATTCGAGTTTCCAGAAACGAAAACATTTTCGCCGCCGATTTCGCCGTAAAGCCCGGCGAGACCCGGTTCGACCTTGCCTATTCGCTGCCTTATACGGAGGGCGCTCCCTACGCGGGCAGAGTGGTTACCAAGGACGAAAACACCTATCTCATCGTGCCCGATGGCGTCACCCTAACCGGTGAGAACCTGAACGATCTCGGAATGGTGCCGAACAGCAAGGCGCACGTCTTCGGGCTGAGCGGGAACACCTACAAGGTGCAGTTGACCGGTTCGGTAGCGGCGGCCGATCCGGGCAGCGACCCGTCGGCCGATTCCGATGCCGGGCCCAAGATCGAGCAGATCATGCCGCGCGTTTTCGGCCAGGCCAAGCTGATCGTCGGGCTGGCGCTGGGCATACTGGCGCTAGGCTTTGTGTTGCTCTACCGTGCGCAGGGCCCCGCCCCCATGGCAGCGAAAGGGAGCGATGGACGCGGTCGCCGTTGAGGGTGTGTGGAAGTTCTATGGCGACTTCCCCGCGCTGCGCGAAATCCAATTGGCCGCACCGCCCGGTTCGTGCCTGGCTTTGATCGGCCGCAACGGCGCCGGCAAAACCACGCTGCTGCGCACGATCGCCGGTTTTTCCCGGCCCGGCCGCGGCAAGATCCTGATCTATGGCAAGCCCCCGCGGGAAACCGATACGCGGCGGCACATGGGCTTCATCGGTCACGGAATTTCCGTCTACGACGAGCTTACGGCGTTGGAGAATCTGATGCTGTACGGCCGCCTGTACGGCTTGGCCGACCCGCGGAAGTCGGCGCTGGCATGGCTGGAACGAACCGGCCTGGAGCGCGTCCGCGACGGCCTGGTGCGCGAGTTCTCCCGCGGCATGCGGCAGCGTCTGGCGGTGGCGCGCGCCTTTCTGCACGAGCCTTCGGTGCTGCTGCTGGACGAGCCCTTTACCGCGCTCGACGACCGCGCTATTGCCGTGCTGCAAACGCTTTTGCGGCAGGCGCTGGCCGATGGAAAGACCATTGTGATATCGACCCACCAATTGCGGGAAGCCCTGGATCTGGCCTCGCACGTCGCGCTGCTGAACCGCGGCCAGGTGGCCTTTCATGGAACCTGCACGGCGGAAATGGTGGCCGATCCGGGCTTCGTATACGCGCGGTACGGCGAGGGTTGATGCAGTTCTTGCGGCAAGTGCTGGTGATCACCGCCAAGGATCTGCGGGCCGAGATACGAACCAAGGAAGCGGTGAATTCATCGCTGGCCTTTGCCGTGGTGATTTTGCTGTTGTTCAGTTTTGCGTTCGATGCTTTTGAAGACACCGCCAAGGAAATGTCCGGCGGGCTGCTGTGGATTGTGTTCGCTTTTTCGGGAACCCTGATTCTCAACCGCAGTTTCGCGCGCGAGCTGCCGAACGATTGCCTGGATGCGCTGATTTCCGCGCCGCTATCCGGAGCGGCGCTGTTTCTGGGCAAGGCGCTGGGAAATTTCGTGCTGGTGCTGGCTGTGGAATTGATCTCGTTGCCGGTCTTCGGCATCTTCAGCAACGTGCACTGGACCCAGCAGTTCTGGCAACTGATGCTGGTGCTGGTGTTGGGAACTTGGGCCATGACCGTGGTGGGAACCGTCTTCAGCGCGCTTACGGTGAACATCCGGCTGCGGGAAGTGATGCTGCCCATGCTGACGTATCCGATCCTGGTGCCCGCGCTGATGGCGGCGATGCAACTGACCATGGGCCTGGTGCTCGGCAAACCGATCGGCCCGGATACCGTGATGTGGCTGAAGATGTTGATAGGTTTTGATGTGATGTACACCGCGGCCTCCGTGCTGCTGGTGGAGACAGTGTTGGTGGGGTGACCCTCCAGGGTCGCCCTGCTGGTTAGTGGAGGACTTCGATGCGTGACTACATTCTCTACGGACTAGGCGCCGCTGCCGCGCTGCTGATAGCGCGAGACATTAACGTGATCGTGAGCTTGCCCCCGGAAGCGGCGCAGGGCGCCATCTTCAAGATCATCTTCTTCCATGTGCCGATGGCCCTGACCGCGATGCTCTGCTCCTCCGTGGCCCTGATCGGCTCGGTGATGTTCCTGCTCACCAAGAATTTCAAATATGACGCGCTGGCGGTTGCCGTGACCGAAGTCGGGCTTGCCTTCCTGGCCGCCAACCTGGTCACCGGTTCCATCTGGGGCCGCGTGATCTGGGGCATCTGGTGGGCCTGGGACGCCCGGCTGACTTCGGCGCTGGTCTGTTGGCTGCTCTATGCCGGGTATCTGGCGCTGCGCAACGCCATCGAAGAGCCCACCCAACGGGCCACCTTCGCGGCGGTCTTCTCGATCTTTGCGTTCATCGACGTGCCCATCGTGATCTTCTCGATCAAGTGGTGGCGCACCCAGCATCCGGCGCCCGTCTTTTGGGGCGGCGGCAGTATCCCCGGTGCCTGGGCGGCCCTGGCCGGTTGGAACTTGCTCGCGATGATACTGCTTGGAACGGTGCTGACCGCCGTTCGGCTGCGCCAGGAAGACTCCCAGCGCGAGATCGATTCTTTGCGCCGCATGGCGCACGCTCTATAACGGAGATCCTATGCACTTCCTCACACATACGCTGCTGCTGGCACAGGCCGGGCCCGACGCCGAAGCCGTCACGCGGGAGATCGGCCGCCTGCAACACAATTACGAATTCCTGAGCTACGGCCTTATGGCAGCCTGGATCATCATGGTGATTTACGTCCTGATGATGGTCTCGCGCGAGCGCAAGCTGAAGGGCGAAATCGCCCGCTTAAGGACGATGCTGGAAGAGAAGCCGCGGGTTAGGTAAACAGACGGCCCTCATGACGCCGGGATCGGGAATCGACGTCTTGCACGGCAGCAGCCTGCCACGACCTGACCGTTCGCTACATCCACCTCTGATCGGAGCCGCGCGCGTTAGCAAGCGGTTTTCCGATACGTTTGCGAACTTCTGAAACGGCTTAGAAACTAAGTCCCAGGAAAAAGGTAATCCCCGAAACCTCGCCGTTCGCAATGGTCGCGTCCAACCGGGCGTCCCCGGTGAATGAACCGAACTTGATATCCACTCCCACAGCCAGATTGGTCGTCGACCCGGCCGCGCTGAACGTCCACCGCACTTTCCCTTCCGGGAACTCCAAATCTCCGGAAAACGCAGCGGTCCGGCTAATCTGATTGTCCGGCCCGAAAGTCTGCGTATAGGCAAACCCGACCTGCAAACCGGTCTTACCAAGCACACCGGCAAAGCTTCCGCCAATCGTAAGCGTCGTCGAGCCAGCCGTACCCGTACCGTCGGGTTTCACGATCATAAGTTCCAGGTCGCCTTGCAGGTTCGGCTTCGCGATCGTTGCATCGAAGCCCAACGTCGTGGAACCTACCAGCTCCGCGCCCGAGCTCGACACCTGCCTCTGCACCACGTAGGTCAATTGAAAGTCCGGCCCGATCATCAAGGTGCCCTGGAAGTTGATACTCAGAGTTTTGTTGTCCTTGCTGTAGGTGTAGGTCAGTTGGTTCGTATTCCGTGAAATCGCTACCGCCGCCGGCAGGTCGAAGACCCCTTCGCCGCCGCTCGAACCGTCGGCTTTCGGTTCCTTCTTGTAGTGGAATTCCAGCAGCGGCGTCCCGTCGGCGGCAGTCTTGCTCTGCCACGCGCCGGCGAACCCAAGGACGCTGGTTTGCAGCGGACTGTCCAGGTTGGCGAAATGATAGATAAACCGGCCCAACGGATCGCTTACGAAGCCATTCAGTGTGGAAACCTTGGTGTTCAAGGTGAACGTCAGATCGTGATCCGCGTTCAGATCCCAAGCCCCCCGGAGCCGGAAGACAAAGGGGCCGAATATGGCGGGCTTCACCAGGAGAACGCAAGCGTCGGTTGTAAACGAGTTCCGCAACCCCGGTGCGGTCGCAAAGTTGAAGACCTCCGCTCCGGCCTTTTGAATCGTGAGCTGATTCCTGGCGTTAAAAAACCAGTCGACGACAAACGTTACGGTCGTGCCATCTTTTTTAGTTACCACGATCTGGTTCGTCGCGTTGGTGGTCCACGCCCCCACCGCGACGCCCGCGGAAAAGACTCCGCCTGCCGGATCGAAATCGAATGTAACGGCTCCGCTGGTGAGCGTAAACGGTGTCATCGTGCTGCCTCCTGCCACAGATGAACCGCGTGGTCCGGTAGAATCTATTGCGGAATACTTAACTGAATGCCAAGATAAAACTTTCCTCGCGCGCCGCCCGTGGCCGCCTGGCCGAACCCGTAGGCCCAGTCAAACTTCAGGACCGCGAGCTTCATGTCGATGTGCAAACCCATTCCCAGGCCCGATCTTTCGCCCGCGGCGGACGCCGTTGTCTGGTACACGCCGCCGGCGTCGTAAAACCAGGCCAGCCGCAACCCGCTAACCAGTTGCTGTATCTGCGCATTCTTCAGCTTGCCGGCGTTCAGGCCTGGCACCGGGTGCAGCAGTTCGCTCTGCAGGCTCCAGAGCCGCAACCCGATCCCGTCATCCGCCCGGAATCCCCGCACCACGTCCGCTCCGCCGAAGCTTGGCTGTTCAAACAGCGGCGTGCTTCGCGTCGCACTTTCCAATCGGCCGGCGAAATTGCACTCCCAGAAATCGAAACTCCGGTGATGCGTGACGACCACGGTTGTGTGCGCGAAAGGCCGCTCCGTCGCCGACGCCCCCAGTCCGATTTTTACCTTTGGCAGGATTGCCGTTTGCTCGGGATACCCGCCCTCTACGCTGTGCAGATAGTACGCGGCGCCAAATTCGGCGGCCGTCAGGTTTTGGGTCGAAATACTCCTCGTGTTGCTGGCCAGGTTCACGGTGGCCCGGCTGCCATCCATCGAGAATCGGAGGTCTCCGCCGTTCCAGTCGCGAAACGGCTCCCATTCCACATGGCCCAGCCCAGCCGTGTCCGTCTCATCGACCTTCCGGCCCGCCAGAAACCGGTGTTGCGTCACCGTCTGCGACCCGTTCAGCCGCACCGCGATTCGCCGATGGATCTTCGAGAAGCCAAGAAAATCCGCGAAATAGCTTCCCGAAAACAGATTGCCCGAAGGTCCCCCGCCGTTCAAACTCGCCGTGCCGTTGGGAAAAGGCCAAGGGATACGCGATATCTGAAACAGCCCTCCCGTGCCGATCCCCTGGCCCGGCTTGTAGGTCACTTGCACGCCGATGCGCCGCGGTTGGTCCTTGCCCGAACTCTTGTCCGAATCCGTGACTCCCTGGCCAATCGTCTCCGGCCCCGGCGTCTCCCGGTCCTTCTGTGCCAGCCCCTGGCTATCGACGCCTTCGGCATCCGCCGGCGGTTTCTTAGTGGCCCCGGTGGGAGCGCCGGCCTTTTGGATGCGCACATCGAAGTATTGATTGGCGCCCTGCTCCTGGCTCGGCTGCAGCGTCATCGCATAGCCCTGTTGCGAAAGCAGAAGCTGCTTGATCTGCACGTCGTTTTGGACGATATAAGGCTCGTCGCCTTGGGCGTGCCCGAGACTCGAATACAAAAGTTCTCTGCCGCCGATCCACCTGCCGCCGATCCACTTGCCGCCGATCCACCTGGCGCGGCCGCCGATGGCCTGGCGGAATTCCGCTGTGGTGAGAAGGTTCCACAGGATGCTGTCGATGTCGCCATCCGGCACTTCGGGCGTAAGTACGATCGACGAAAACCGCGGGCCTGGGGCGATGGAAATCGTTTCACTCCGAACGAACACCTGGATTTCCGGCGTTAGCCCCAGGTTGCCGTATACTGGCGCCAACGCTTGCCGAATCGCCGGAACCGACCAGGGTTTCCCATCCAGGCCGCGCAGATGTTCCTGAATCTCCGCTACTTTCTTCTTTTTCCGGGCGTCCGCCATTCCTGGCAGATCGATGGTCACACGCTGCGACGCAAATGGATTGAGGATGGAGAAGCTGATGTACGCGGTAGATGGGTCGGTTTGATCGTTCAGAATCGAACCGTCCTGCGGTTGCATGAGCCCGTTCAGCGCCAGTCCGAAGACAGATCCCGGCTCCTGGCGGCCGGAGGCAAGCGCCTGCCAGGCCGAGTAAGGAGTTTGATAGTCGATCCACGTTCCAGTAAATGTACCAAGGGTCGCGGCGGCCCCATCCGCGAGGCTCGCATCATCTTCCCCAGCCAGGCCGGAGAGGTAAATCTTCGGCAGCGCAGCCATCTGAGCGGCTACACTCTGGCGAATCGTTTCCTGCGCGTCCGCGACTGTGATTCCTGGCGCAAGGCCTGCCGCAAATGCGGGAACCATTGTGAACGTGCTGCCTGGCAGGATCGCAAACTGCCCGTTAACGATGGTAATAAACGCGCAAAACTGACTACGGGCCGGGGTTCCAGGATCTGATGGCGGACAAGGCGGCGCTGTCTGGCACCAAACGGCCACCGGCACTGTCAACCAAAACCAGAGGGCTTTCATCTCCATACCAGATCGAATGAATACTTGAGTCCGGAGCGTTCGACGCTCTTGACAAGCCGCCGAAGCCCTGTTGACGGGCGTTTGAAGCAGTTCCGCACGCCTGCCCCGAAGCGAGTTGCTTCCGGCGAGCGAGCAACCTTTTTTCGATTTCAGAGTAGCAGGCGGGAATTGGGGTTCCAAGGTCTGAATAACCGCAAGTGATTGAGCCAGCGACGAAAACATTTTAAAAAATCATGTGACCGTTTAGCGGCCAATCCGTGAGGGCGCGGGGCGGGCTTCTTTTTTCAGCGTGGATTCTGTTACTTAGGAGCGAAGGCGGGGCCGCGGAGTCGTGTGCCTTGGGCGGGTAGCGATTCCGGGGCGCGCGCTCGCGCTCCAAATCTTCCATTGTGCAGTCGATCCAGACGTCGTGCGCCTTGAGAAAGCTGTCGATTTGGTCACTGGTTTCAAAACCGAGCAATCGCCGGAGATCGGGTTTGGTGAGACGGCCCTGCTTGTATTCCTCTGCCACCAAGGCCTTCAGGGCCCGGCGCGACAGGTCCCCGCCAACCGCGCTGGGGCGCTGGCCGACGTCGTCGGGTATCTGCACGGTCAACTCCATATCTCTAATGGATCAGTTTCTGTGGGGGCAGCCGGCCATGCCCGATTACCGTGCGCAGGATCAAATTGAAATCATCTTCGAAAGGTCGCAGGAGCGGAACTCTTTGGCGGAAATGCTATGACGGATGCCTTACGGGCCTGCCGGGATCGAACGGAAAACGCCTCTCGCAGACTCTTATTCACGCTGGTGATCGGAAAGTATTCGGGGTCGAATCGCCCCCGCCACTGAAGCATGGCCCGGTGATCCTTATGATGACGATCGGAGAGAGCTTCGAGATAACTCCGGTAGCCGCCGATCCCTCCCACATCTTCCGGAGGCGCGCTGCGCGCACCCGCCAGACAAGCCGGATATCGTTTGCGAGGTGTCACCGGCAAAATGGACTCGACCAAGATGTCATGCCGCCAGTTGTCACCGAAATCGTAGATATATTCGAAAGCCGACCCCGCCGCCAGAAGCTTACCCACTCTTGTCCGGCGTTCGTCGAGGACGTCGCGGCCAAAATGACCATCTTCCGGGTCTGGCTCCCCAAAGGCCTTCCCTGCAATGCTGAATTCATGCAGGTGGTAGTTCTCCCATCCCATGACGATTTGCAAAGCGAGATGGAGCTGCGGCAGGGTCATTTGTGACGGGACTTCGATGCGGCGCCAGATCAGAGGGCTACTCCCTTGCAGGGAGACGTTCAGTTGATAAATTGTGGGGCTGGTTCGTTCCGGCATTGTTATGCCAGCCAGTTTAGCCCGTGGGCGGTTGCGCGTCAAAGGGAGCGGCAGGCGAGGCAGGCGGTCTGGCGGATTAAAAATCCGCCGCAGGTTGGCCAACCGGTTGGCAACCTGCCCCACCTCCATCATTCTTCCCGCAGGGCTAGCATGGGATCCACCCTGGTGGCTTTTCGAGCTGGCACGTACCCCGCCGCCAGTGCTGTCAGGGACAGCACAACGGCCACTGCAAAGTAGGTCTCGGGATCGGTGGCTTTGACCTCGTAGAGTTGTCCGGAGAGAATGCGCGTCAGCGCCACGGCGGCCATCGTGCCGGCCAACAGGCCGCCTGCCACCAGTTGGCCGCTCTGCCAGAGAATCATCCTTTGGATTGTGCCCGCCCCAGCGGCCATGGCCATGCGAATTCCCATTTCGTGGCGGCGCCTGGAGACGGCACAGGCCATTACGCCGTACAGGCCCACCAGGGCCAGGGCGAGCGCCAGAACGCCGAAGACCGCGAACAGCGTGGCGAAAAACCGCTCCTGCCAAATGGTGCGATTGACGATGCCGCGCATGGTGAGAACGCGGCTGATGGCCACGGCAGGGTCGATGGTGCGCATGCGGGCACGCAACGCCGGCTCAGGTTCGCCAGCCTGTCCGTGCTCCGGGCCACGCTGGTATGGACCAGATAAGCCAGGCTGGCCCACTGGAACTCCCCATAGGGCAGATACACGCTGTGGTGGCGCAGTTCGCGCAAGCTCTGGTTGCGCGCCTCACCCACCACGCCGACCACGATGTGCCAGGCTTCGTGGTTTTTGGGGGGACCGTAGCGCACGCGTTTGCCGAGGGCGCTGGCGTTGGGC
>Ga0210402_10001978_pt1 | contig 20462 bp, 16 predicted proteins | sample IncBWC7MmetaG_FD_161055 | JGI IMG/M metagenome (GOLD analysis project Ga0210402, IMG submission 161055) | Forest soil microbial communities from Barre Woods Harvard Forest LTER site, Petersham, Massachusetts, United States - Inc-BW-C-7-M | ecosystem: Environmental > Terrestrial > Soil >... | reverse complement strand
AGACCTGGTGTTGTGGTTGTTAACCGCGGCCATTCTGGCAGTGGGCCTCGTCGTGCTCCTCGCGTGGAAACAGCGGCAGGAGCGCGCGGTCAACGATTTCTCGAACCAGATATGGCATCTCACGCGCGACAGCGGCGCTCCCGGACGCATTGCGCTTGAAGGCAAACCGCAGGCGTTGAGCCACCTGGGGTCCGCGGTCAACAAACTGCTGGAAGACCTGGAGCTGCGCGGCGCGCGGCTGCACGATCGCGAACATCTGTTTCAGCGTCTGGTCGAGACCGTGCACGAAGCGGTACTTGTCCACCGCAAGGAAATTCTTTTTGCCAACTCGCGCTTCCTGTCGCTTCTGGGCGCGGACCCGGCGGATGTCATCGGCAAATCCTTGACCGAGTTCGTCGCGCCGGAATATGTAGAGTTGGTGGAAAACAATCTGCGGCGGCGCCTGTCCGGCGAACCCGCGGCGGAGCGCTACGAAATTGAGCTGCTGGGCGCAAAGGGCCAGGTGACGCGCGTGGAGCTGTCCAGCACGCTGATCGACAGCGCCAGCGAGCCGGCACTGCTGCTGACTGCGCTTGAAATGATGCCCGGGGCCATTCCGACGGCGCTTGCGCCGAAGCCGCGCGGCATGGTGACACTCGACGCCATGGGCGAAAGCGTGCTCACGGTCGATGCCGACGGCCGCATCGACTACATCAATCATGCTGCGGAACTGCTGCTCGGCCAGAACTTCGATCAGGTCCTGGGCAAGACCTTTCCGGAGGTCGCCTCATTGGTCGATGAAAATGATCGCCGATCGCTCGGCGATCCGGTGCGCAAGGCTCTGAACACCGGCGGCCGCGTGACCATGGGAAGACGCGCGGTTCTGGTTCCCGCGAACGCTGCAGCCGAGCGCTCCGTGGAGATCAGCGTGACGCCGCTGCGCAACGACGGCACGGAAATCTCGGGGCTGGTGCTGGTGCTCCACGACACCAGCGAACTGCGCGGCCTCACCCGGCAAATGACCTATCAGGCCAGCCACGACGCGCTCACCGGCCTGGTGAATCGGCGCGAATTCGAGCGCCGTCTGCAGGAGGCCATGGACTCGGCGCAAACGGGCGACATCGGGCACGCGCTGTGCTATCTGGACCTGGACCGATTCAAGGTCGTGAACGACACCTGCGGGCATACCGCCGGCGACAACATGCTGCGCGAAATAGCCTCGCTGATCCGCGATGCGGTGCGCGATTCGGATACGGTGGGGCGCATCGGCGGCGATGAGTTCGCGATGCTGCTGGTCGGCTGCCCGCTGGAAAAGGCGCGGCAGATAGCCGACAACGTTGTGCGCTCGGTCAACGACTATCGATTCGTGTGGAAGGACAAGATTTTCAATGTCGGCATCAGCATCGGCCTGGTGGAAATCGGCCGCGGCGGGGGCACGATCGAGGAGCTCATGAACTCGGCGGATTCCGCCTGCTATGTGGCTAAGAAGAACGGTGGCCTGCACGTGCATGTCTATTCGGCGCGCGAGGAAGCGAGCGCGCGCCACAGCGGTGAAATTCAGTGGCTGCAGAGACTGCAGGTCGCGCTGCGCGACAACAAGTTCGAACTCTACTACCAGCCCATCGTGCACGCGCGCGCCGGCGGAGTGAGCGGGCCGGCGCTCGAAGTATTCGTGCGTCTCGCCGGAGAGCACGGTCAGCCGGCCGCAGCCTCAACGGATTTCATTCGCGCGGCCGAGCGCTATCGTCTGATGCCGCACGTCGATCGCTGGGTGGTGCAATCGGTGCTCGCCGCCCTCGGCCGCGGCGGGCTGAAGCTGCCTCCCGGCCGCAGCGTCGCGATCAACATCGCCGGCCAGACTCTGGGCGATGCCGAATTTCTGGAGTTCGTCGTGGAGTGTTTCGATCATACCGGAGCGAGCCCGGCCGACATTTGCTTCGAGGTCACGGAAAGTTCGGTGGTCATGAATCTCGACCATGCCCAGCGCTTCATTGCGGTGTTGCATGGGATGGGTTGTGAATTTGCGCTCGATGACTTCGGCAGCGGCTTGAGTTCTTTGTCAACCTTGAAGACCCTGCCGATGGACTATCTGAAAATTGACGGATCGTTCATCAAGAATCTGGCCGGGGATGCCGTGAACCGGGCAATGGTCGCGGCGATGATCGAATTGTCGCGCAGTCTGAATTTCCGCGTGGTCGCCGAACATGTCGAGGATCAGCTGTCGCTGGATACCGTGACCGATATGGGCATCGATTTTGTACAGGGCTTCCTGGTCGGCCGGCCGCAACCCCTATCCATGGTGCCCATCCCGACCTAGCTTGGGATTGGAAGGGTGCGCTTATAACCCTTTGATCCGCCCTCATAACAAACTTCTATGGTATTTCTCCCGCGCTTAGGAGGAAAATCACCGCCATCGGCAAAACCCTTCGGCAACGAGGTGCAACATGCAAGTATTCGAGGACAACACCAAGTCCATCGGCCACACGCCGTTGGTTCGCATCAACCGGCTCGACGCCAGCAGCGGTGCGACCATTCTCGGCAAAATCGAGGGCCGCAATCCCGCGTACTCGGTGAAATGCCGCATCGGTTCGGCGATGGTGTGGGACGCCGAAGAGCGCGGCGCCCTGAAGCCGGGCATGTCCATCGTCGAGGCCACCAGCGGCAACACCGGGATCGCGCTGGCATTCGCGGCGGCATCGCGCGGCTATGGATGCCTGCTCACCATGCCCGACACCATGAGCATGGAGCGGCGCAAGGTGCTGGTGGCATTTGGCGCCAAACTCATTTTGACTCCCGGCGCCAAGGGCATGAAGGGCGCCATCGCCAAGGCCGACGAATTGGCGGCAGCGAATCCCGGCGAGTACCTGCTGATGAAGCAGTTCGAGAATCCCGCCAACCCGGCGATTCACGAGAAGACCACGGGTCCCGAGATCTGGGACGACACGGATGGCAAGGTGGATATTTTTGTCAGCGGTGTCGGAACCGGGGGAACGCTGACCGGCGTTTCCCGTTACATCAAGAACACCCGCGGAAAGAAGATCCTCACCGTCGCCGTGGAACCCACGAACTCGCCGGTCATTACTCAAACGTTGGCCGGCCAGCCGTTGACGCCGACGCCACACAAGATTCAAGGCATCGGCGGGGGATTCATTCCCAAGAACCTGGACCTGAGCCTGGTGGACCGGGTCGAACAAGTCACCAATGAAGAAGCCATCGAGGTGGCGCGCCGGCTGGCGCGCGAGGAGGGCTTGCTGTCCGGCATCTCCTGCGGCGCGGCGATGGCGGTGGCCCTGCGCCTGGCACGCGAACCCAATAACAAGGGTAAAACCATCGTCGTGATCCTGCCGGATGCCGGCGAGCGTTATCTCTCGGGCGCGCTGTTCGCGGGGCTGTTCGAGGAAGTCGAGAAAATGCAGGCGGTTGCGTGAGAGTCTCATGAGCGCCACGATCGCAGCCTCGGCCCCTGCCGCGCCGGCCGAGAAGCTCAAAGAGGAGCTGCTCGACAGCTATCTGAAGGATGAGCGCGCGCGGCGCATTGCGCAGCGCTATCTACCGTCGCGCGAGGCCATCGTCGAGATCCTGGAGTCGGTGCTCGATTTGATGTACCCCGGTTACTTCGGGCGGCAGGATCTGAACCGCGAGAATCTCGGCACGCACGTGGTGCAAAGCTTGGCGGCGCTGGCGCCGAAGCTCGAGCATGAAATCGAGCACTGCCTGTGCTATGGGCGCGAACGCGAGGCGGCGTCGCCGCAATTCGGCGAATGCGCACCGCGCGCCCAGGAACTCACGCAGATTTTTCTGCAGCGGCTGCCCGATATTCGGGGCCTGCTGATACGCGATGTGCAGGCGGCTTTCGACGGCGATCCAGCGGCGCTCAATCTCGACGAGATCATCCTCGCTTATCCCGGCGTGCTCGCGGTCAGCGTGTATCGGATCGCGCATGCTTTGTACGATCTCGGTGTGCCCATGATGGCGCGCATCATGACCGAATGGGCGCACTCCAAGACCGGCTGCGACATCCATCCGGGTGCCACCATCGGCGCCGCATTTTTCATCGACCACGCCACCGGCGTGGTAATCGGGGAGACCACGCACATCGGCGAGGGCGTAAAACTCTACCAGGGCGTGACCTTGGGGGCGCTGTCGCTACCCAAGGATGCCAACGGCCACATCATTCGCGGCCGCAAGCGTCATCCGACCGTGGAGGACGGTTCGACGCTGTACGCCAACGCCACGGTGTTGGGCGGACAAACCGTGGTGGGCGCCGACAGCGTGATCGGCGGTTCGGTATTTCTCACACGCAGCGTGCCGCCGCGTTCACGGGTTTCCTTGAAGGAGCCGGAGCTGCGCGTGATGACGCGGGACGGCGCCGCAGAGCCCGACGCCATCTATTTCGATATTTGATATTTAGTTAGGCGAACGCGCCGAATCTACGGGGTCGAGGCGACCCCGCCCTTAAGTGTGGAAGAGTCGAATCACATCATTTTGCCGAGCACCGGCACCATCAACAGCGCCACGATGTTGATGATCTTGATCAACGGATTGATCGCAGGTCCCGCGGTGTCCTTGTAGGGATCGCCGACCGTATCGCCGGTCACCGCGGCCTTGTGCGCATCGGAACCCTTGCCGCCGAAGTGACCTTCTTCAATGTATTTCTTGGCGTTGTCCCATGCGCCGCCGCCGGTGGTCATGGAGATCGCGACGAACAGTCCGGTGACGATGGTGCCGATCAGAAGTCCGCCCAAGGCCTGAACGCCGGAGCCGGGACCCATCAAGAAATTGATGATAAACACCAGCACGATGGGTACCAGGATGGGCAGCAGCGACGGAATGATCATTTCCTTGATGGCCGCCTTGGTCAGCATATCCACGGCGCGCGAATAATCGGGCTTCGCGGTGCCTTCCATGATGCCGGCAATTTCACGGAATTGACGGCGCACCTCGTTGACCACCGCGCCTGCGGCCCGGCCAACGGCTTCCATGGCCATCGCCGCAAAGAGATAAGGCACGAGGCCGCCGATGAACAAGCCGATGATCACCGCAGGATTCGACAGATCGAAACTCGTGGCGTGGCCCAGCACCTCGCCGAGTTTGTGGGTGTAATCGGCAAACAAGACCAGCGCCGCCAGGCCCGCCGAGCCGATGGCATAACCTTTGGTCACCGCCTTGGTGGTATTGCCGACCGCATCCAACGGATCGGTCACATCGCGAACCTTCTTGTCCAGGTGCGCCATCTCCGCGATCCCGCCGGCATTGTCGGTGATCGGTCCATAGGCATCCAGCGCCACGATCATGCCGGTCATCGACAGCATCGCGGTGGCTGCGATGGCGATGCCATACAGACCTTCGAGCTGGAACGAGGCCCAGATACTCAATGCCACCGCGATGACGGGCAGGGCACAGGCCTTCATCGACACGCCGAGTCCGGCAATGATGTTGGTGGCATGTCCGGTTTGCGAGGCCGCGGCCACGTGCTGCACCGGTCCGTACTCGGTTGCGGTGTAGTACTCGGTAATCACGATCATGGCGGCGGTCAACGCCAAGCCGACCAAGGTGCACAGCCAGATGCGCATGGCGTGATCGCCCATGATTTGCTGCGAGACGAAGTAAAACGCGATGGCCGAGATCACGGCCGAAACGATGACGCCCTTATAAAGCGCGTTCATGATTTTGCCGCCCTCACGCGTCGACACGAAGAAGGTGCCGATGATGGAGGAGACAATTGAAATCGCGCCCAGCACCAGGGGAAACAATATCGCCCGCGCGCCCATGTCCACCATCACCAGGCCGCCCAATAGCATGGTGGCCACCAGGGTCACGGCATAGGTTTCGAACAGGTCGGCCGCCATTCCGGCGCAGTCGCCGACGTTGTCGCCGACATTGTCGGCAATGACCGCCGGATTGCGCGGGTCATCCTCGGGAATGCCGGCTTCCACCTTGCCCACCAGGTCCGCGCCCACATCCGCACCCTTGGTGAAGATGCCGCCGCCGAGGCGCGCGAAAATCGAGATCAGAGAACCGCCGAAGGCAAGGCCTACCAGCGAGCGCAGCGCAGCTTCCGGATTCCCCAGCATGTGCAGCATGCCGAGGTAGTACCCGGCGACGCCGAGCAACCCCAAGCCCACCACCAACATACCGGTGATGGCGCCGCCGCGGAACGCGACTTTGAGCGCGGCGTTGATCCCGTGGTGCGCTGCCTGAGCCGTACGCACGTTGGCGCGCACCGAGATGAACATGCCGATATAGCCCGCCAGTCCCGACAGAAGGGCGCCAACCGCGAAACCGCCCGCAGTCGGCCACCCGAGCGCAAAGCCCAGTACGAAAAACAGAATCACTCCGACGATCGCGATGGTGGAATACTGGCGGTTCAAATAGGCACGGGCGCCGGCCTGAATGGCTGCGGCGATCTCCTGCATCCTGGGATTGCCGGCAGGCTGCGCCAGAATCCAGTGAACCGAAATGACGCCGAAGAGGATGGCAACAACTCCTGCTGCAATAGCCAGCCATAGCGCATTATCAAGAGTCATGAGACGTTCTCCCCTCGGGACTTATGTTATTGAAAAATATGAGTTTATGGTCTTAAAAAGCGGCGCACTATATCACAAAAGGGGTACGCAGGCGCTTACGCACGCTGGCGCCCTTCAAGGTGGCGTAGCAGGGCAGACCGTCACGATAGGGAGGATAGCCTTCGCCGCCGATCAGGGGCAATAAATACCGCCTGCAGGGGCCGGTGATTCCAAACCCGTCCGCGGTGATGAAATTGCGCGGCAACTTCTTTTCCTGATTGGCGATGGCACTGAGCGGCGCCTCGCCGATGCCCCAGCGATAGGGTTTGCTGGATTTTCGGACGATGATGGGCATCACCGCGTTCTTTCCCTGCAGCGCGAATTCCACTGCCGCCTTGCCGACCGCATAGGCCTGATCGACGTCCACCTTCGATGCAATGTGGCGGGCCGAGCGCTGCAGATAGTCCGCCACCGCCCAGTGGAATTTATAGCCGAAGGCCTGCTGCGTCATTTGCGCGACCACGGGCCCGACGCCGCCCAACTGGGCATGGCCGAATGCGTCCTTGGTGCCGGCTTCGGCCAGAAATTTGCCGTCGGCATCCTTGACCCCCTCGGATACAACGATCACGCAGAAGCCGCGTTTTTCAACCGTGATACGCACCCTGGCGAGGAACGCCTCGCGATCGAATACGATCTCCGGAAAAAGAATGATATGGGGAGCATCGCCGGCTTTGTCCGCAGCCAGGCCGCCCGCGGCCGCGATCCAGCCGGCGTGGCGCCCCATCACTTCGAGCACGAAAACCTTGGTCGAGGTGCGCGCCATCGACGCGACATCGAGCGCGGCCTCGCGCGTGGACACGGCAATGTACTTCGCCGCCGAGCCGAATCCCGGACAACAGTCGGTCACCGGCAAATCGTTGTCAACGGTCTTGGGTATGCCGACGCAAATGATCGGGTATCCCATCTGCACCGCGATTTCGGACACTTTCTGTGCCGTATCCATCGAGTCGTTGCCGCCGTTGTAGAAGAAATAGCCGATGTCGTGGGCGCGAAAGATGTCGATCAAGCGTTCGTATTGCGCCCGATTCTTGTCGATCCCGGCCAGCTTGTAGCGTGCCGAGCCGAACGCACCGCCAGGCGTGTGGCGCAGTGCTTTGACGGTTGCCTTGCTTTCCTTGCTGACGTCGATCATATCCTCGGTCAGTGCGCCGATGATGCCGTGCCGGCCGGCGTATATCCTGCCGATTTTGTCGGGATGGCGGCGGGCTGTTTCGACCAATCCGCATGCCGATGCATTGATGACCGCCGTTACGCCGCCGGATTGCGCATAGAACGCGTTTTTCCTGATCATGGAGATCCCCCAAGGCTTGGAGCCGCGCAGGATAGCCGATCGGCGCATAATCGACGAGAGCCTTGGGAGAGCCGACGCGCGAGATCCGCGGTAATTGCCGTGGTTTGACGATCACACCGGCGAAAAGGTACGGTAGCGCGGTTTCACCACGCTAGAGAATCATGCGCATAGTCCTATTGGGAGCACCCGGGTCCGGCAAAGGCACGCAGTCCGGGTTGCTGGTCAAAGCCTACGGAATCCCTCATATATCGACCGGCGATTTATTGCGCGAGGCGGTCTCCAAACGCACCGAACTCGGGCTGCGCGCCAAGTCCGCAATGGACGCCGGCAAGTTGGTGGACGATGCCACGGTGCTTGGCATGATGCGCGAGCGCTTGAGCCGCAGGGATGCGGTCAAAGGCTTCATATTGGACGGGTTTCCGCGCAACATCACGCAGGCCGAGTCGCTGCAGAAGATGCTCGAGGAATTGGGCGCGCCACTCGAATCGGTGGTGCTCCTGCATCTCGATTTGGGCGTGCTGTTCAAGCGTCTCACCGGGCGCAGGATCTGCGAGAGCTGTGGACGGGTATTCAACATCTATACGCCGGGTGCGGCGACGCCGCTGCGCTGTGATCATTGCGCCGACGGCGGACGGTTGATCCAGCGGCCCGACGACAAGGAAGAAGTCATCGCCAAGCGTCTCGAAGTGTACGAAGCGCAAACCAAACCGCTGATTCAGCATTACCAGGCCTTAGGCCTGTTGCGAGTCGTGGAGGCCGACGCCGATATGGACACGGTATTCGCCAACATCCAGCGCGCCGTGCAGGGCGCGACGAAGTAGCGCTTAGGGCCGGCCCCCGCCTTCGATCAACGCCAGCAGCCGTGTGCCGATCTCCTGCCGCCGCCATCCGGTAAGCGCATGCGAATCGCGCTTCCCCATGGCGAGCGCCTTCAACTCGCCGCGCGGCGCCAACACTTCGGCGCTCACTTGCAATTCGGCGGCGCGCGCATCGACCGTCTGAATCAGGCGCTCGAGCAGGGCTTTTTGCGCAGGCGTCGGACGGGAATCCTGCTCAGGTTCCAGATCGGTCAATGCCGTGCCGGATGAGCTATTGAGCGCACTCAGCAATGTACAGCTAAGCTTTTCATTCAGCGGTTGCACGGCGTCGAGTTCGGCAGCGCTCGCGGGGTTGGCCTCCGCGATCGAAAAAATGGCGGCGTCGGACAAAATCCACGAGCGCGGCAGGTCGCGTGCCCGCGCGGCTTGTTCGCGCCATACGGCTACGATCCTGGCACGGGCGCGCGGCGCCGGCGCCAGTTGCCCCATGCCGCGCAGCCTAACCCAAGCAAACGCCTCGTCGGGTTCATACAGACTCAGGTCCGAAAGCCCCGAGCAATCCTCGCGCACCCAGTGCTCGCGCCCGAGGGCGCCGAGTCGCTTGCTGAGCTCGATCGCAATGGCCTCCAGATGCAAAACGTCGTCGGCGGCGTATTCCAGCTGCGCGCGGGTCAGTGGCCGCATCGACCAATCGGTGCGTGTCTGGCCCTTGGGTATCGTCACGTCGAGCAGGGTTTTTACGAGCTCCGCGTAGCCGATCTGGGGTTTGAGACCAATGCAGGCGGCCGCGATTTGCGTGTCGAACACCGGGGAGATCACATGTTTGCTGGTCAGGTAGACGGCTTCGAGATCCTGGCGGGCGGCATGAATCAGCTTGCGCGAGTGCGCAGCGGTGAGGGCAGGCATTAATGGTTCGAGGCTGCCCACCCGCAGCGTGTCGACCAACCATACCCGTCCCGCCGCGCTCAGCTGCAGCAGGCACAACTTGGGAAAGAAGGTGCGCTCGCGCAGGAATTCGGTATCGACGCCGATCGCGTCCTGCGATTCCAGTGCGCGTGCCAGCGCAGCGAGTTCGCCGCTGCGATCGATCCAAATCGCCTCAGTCATCATTGATCCACGTGTACAATTTGGAATTAATTATGACTGAATAAGCATGCTGCGACTGACAAAAGCATTTTTCGATATCGCGCTTGGGCGGCAGTCGCCGGCGAATCTGCCGGCGTCGTTGTTCCTGCTAGGCTTGGTGGCAGGCGCCGCGGCATTGCTGGAAGTGCTGGGCGCGCTCCTGCCTCCCCCGCCGAATGACGGAATACTGCTGCGCATCGTGCTCGGGGTTGGATTGCCCCTGGGCTACACCTCCGCGGTGCTCGAGCTGGCGCGGCGCAGGCAGCGCTTTTTGCAGACGGCCATCGCATTGCTCGGCATCGGGGTGCTCGCGGAAATCGTGCTCTATCCCTTGGGCGCAATGCTGCGCAACATCGGCGCGGACCGTCTGGCGTCGATTCCTGTGGGCTTGCTGCTGTACGCCGGATTGATCTGGTACTTGCTTGGCTGCGCCAACATCTGGCGCGCAGCCTTGGACACCGGCTTCATCCTGGGCGGCGTCATCAGCGTCGGGTACCTGGTGCTGTCGATTGCGCTCGAACAGCTGTTGCTGCCGCAAACATGACGATGCATGTGCATATTCTGGGCATCGCCGGCACCTTCATGGGCGGCCTGGCGGCGATCGCGAAAACGGCTGGTTTTCGCGTCACCGGCTCGGACCTCAATGTGTACCCGCCCATGAGCACCCAGCTCGACGCCCTCGGCATCGAATTCGTCCAGGGCTATGGCGCGGAACAGTTGGATCTCAAACCCGACATCGTGGTGGTTGGCAACGCGTTGAGCCGCGGCAGCCCGGTCATCGAGGCTATGCTCGATCGCGGCATGGCCTACACCTCGGGTCCTAAGTGGCTCGCCGAGCAGGTGCTGCTTGATAAACATGTGATCGCCGTGACCGGAACCCACGGCAAGACCACCACGACCGCCATGCTGTGCTGGATTCTCGAGCACGCGGGCCACGCACCCGGCTTTCTGGTCGGCGGAGTACCCGGCAATTTCGATTCCAGCGCGCGACTCGGCAAGGCGCCGTTTTTCGTCATCGAGGCGGACGAATACGACACGGCGTTTTTCGATAAGCGCGCCAAGTTCGTACACTATCGTCCGCGCACCGTGATCCTGAATAATCTGGAGTACGATCACGCGGACATTTACCCGGACGTGGCGTCCATCCGGCGCCAGTTCAATCAACTGCTGCGCACCGTTCCGGGCGCCGGACGTCTGCTCGTAAACGGCCAGGATGGCGAGCTTGCCACAACGCTTGGCATGGGTTGCTGGACGCCGCGCGAGACTTTCGGCCTCAAGGGCGCGAATCTCGATTGGAGCGCGCGCATCGCGAAGGATTCGGCAGCCACCCGATTCACCGTGCATTTTGCCGGCCGCGCGGCTGCCGAAGTGAAGTGGTCCCTGCTCGGCGAACACAATGTCATGAACGCATTGGCTGCGATCAGCGCTGCGCACCACGTGGGCGTGAGTCCGGAACGCGCGGCCGAGGCACTGAGCACATTTAGCGGCGTCAGGCGGCGCATGGAAGTGCGCGGCGTGATCAACGGGGTCACCGTGTACGACGATTTCGCGCATCACCCGACGGCCATCGAGACGACCCTGCACGGTTTGCGCGCGCTGGTGGGCGCGGCGCGCATCATCGCCGTGGTCGAGCCGCGTTCCAATACGATGAAATTGGGCGTGCACCGCGAGCAATTGGCCCCGGCGCTGGCAGAGGCCGACTCAAGCTGGCTGCTTCAGCCTGCGGATCTGGGTTGGGATCTGTCCGCGGCGCTGGCACCGCTGGGAAGCCGCGCGAGGATTGCTGCAAGCGTCGATGCACTGGTTGCGGGGCTCGCCGCCGCCGCGCACGCCGGCGATCATATTCTGGTCATGAGCAACGGCGGCTTCGGCGGCCTGCACGACAAGTTGCTGGCGGCACTGCAGGCGCGCAAGTGAGTCCGGCGGCGGCATCGATTGCGCTGTTCCCGCTCAACATCGTATTGTTTCCCGACGGCCCCCTGCCGCTGCGAATTTTTGAAACCCGCTACGTCGATATGGTGCGCCGCTGTATGCGCGGCGAGCAGCAATTCGGCGTGGCGCTGATCCGCGAGGGACAAGAGGTTGGGCCCGCGGAAACATTCGAAATCGGCACGACGGCAAAGATCGTTGACTTTCATCAGTTGTCGGACGGCTTTCTGGGCCTGTCGTGCGTTGGGCAGCAGCGATTCCGCATCCAAAGCCGCAAGGTCCAGGCCGACGGACTGAATCTGGCGGAAGTCGATATTTTTTTCGCGGAGCCGAAGATCGCGCTGCCGCAGCATCATGCGCGATTGGCGGAATTGCTGAAAACCGTGCTGCCGCAGTTGGGCGAAGCGTATGCCGGCATCGAGATGCGGCTGGGCGATGCGGCGTGGGTGGGCTACCGGCTGGCGGAAATTCTGCCGATTGCCGCCGCCGAGAAACAATTCTGCCTCGAGCTCGAAGATCCGATCGAGCGGCTGGATGCGTTGAGCCCACTGGCCTTGCGCGAGTCCGATTGACCCTTAAGGCATGGTCCTCAAGTACGGGCCGGCGGCACCCAGGTGGCGCGGGTCAGCCACAGCGCAGCCGCAATGATCGCGCCCCACGGCAGCAGCCAAAGCCCCAGCAGGCCGTCGAACCGTCCCACCCAGATGGAATATCCTGGCGCCACGCCGCTGCCGGTGGCTTCCTGCAGCATGCGCAACACCAGGACCCAGCCGGCGTGCAGCCCGATCGCCATCGCAATATTGCCGGTCAGCGCGCGCGTGAGGCTCAAGATCAAGCCCACCAGCAACCACGACAGAAACGAATCGTAGACCAGCGCCGGCTGACTCAACGGCGCAAACGAACGCAGCAACAGGTCAAAGCCGCTCCCCCAGTGGAGCTCCGCCGCTGGAATGCTGGCCTTGGCAAAGAAATGCAGCACCGCGAACAGCGGAGCGGTGAGCAGGGCTGCGGCCCACGGTCCCGACTCACGCTCGATCGCCGTATGCATCGCGCCGCGCATCACGGTTTCCTCCAGGAGCGCGACGGCGATGCCCGATGCCAACCCGATCGCAAAAATACGCAGGAAACTGACGCCGGTGAGCGTGAAGCCCGATTGGATCACTCGCAGGTGCGTGGCCAGTAAAAACGCGGCACCGACGCCGGCGGTGGCGGTACCGATGGCTCCCCACAGCACGCTCACCTTTAGGAATCTGCGCCAGGGCAGGCCCAGCCCAAGATCGCGTTTATGGACCAGCCCAAGGTGCCGGCACAGCCACACCAGCTCCGCGATCAGCAGCAGCATGACGATTCGGCCGGCAACGCGATGAAACGCAAAATTCGCGAACAGCGAAGTCAGCTCAAATGCGGGATACGCAATCAGCGCGCCGATCAACGCCGCGAGCAAGAAGGCGGCCAGGAACCAGGCGAAGGCGCGCACTTGTTAACTGCCGGCCGCGGCAGCGGCCTCTCGCAGGCCGGCGAAGACGCGCGCCGCCGCCGCCGCAGTTGCCTCGATGTCGGCCGCCGAATGCGCCGCCGAGAGAAATCCCGCCTCGAAGGCGGACGGCGCGAAATAAATTCCCTCCGCCAGCATGCCGTGAAAGAAGCGCTTGAAACGCTCGACGTCGCAGGCCATGACTTTGTCGTAGCGATCGACCTGGCGCTCGGTCGTGAAGAAAAGACCGAACATGCCGCAGACGTGATTGGTCGCGAAAGCAATGCCGGCAGCCGCTGCGGCCGCGGCGAGGCGTTCCATCAACACTTCAGTCTGCGCGGCCAAACGCCGATGAAACCCGGGCGCGCCGACCAGCTCCAAAGTCATTAGGCCGGCAGTCATCGCCACCGGATTTCCGGACAATGTGCCGGCCTGGTACACAGGGCCCAGAGGCGCCAGCCGCTCCATGATGTCGCGCCTGCCGCCGAAAGCGCCGACCGGCATGCCGCCGCCGATGATCTTGCCGAGCGTGGTGAGATCCGGGCGCACCCCGTACAGCGCCTGCGCGCCGCCCAGGGCAACGCGAAAGCCGGTCATCACCTCGTCGAAAATCAACACGGCGCCGGCGCGATCGCATTCGCGCCGCAGGGTCTGCAGAAAATCCGGCGCCGGCAGGACGCAGTTCATGTTGCCCGCGACGGGCTCGACAATGACGCAGGCGATTTGCTTGCCGAGTTCGCGGAAAGCCTTCTGCACCTGCTCGATATCATTGTAAGTGAGGGTCACCGTGTGGGCGGCCAGCGACTTCGGCACGCCGGGAGAGGTGGGGATGCCCAATGTCAGAGCACCGGAGCCGGCTTTGATCAACAGCGAATCCGAATGCCCGTGGTAGCAACCCTCGAACTTCACAATGGTGTCGCGCCCGGTGAAGCCGCGGGCCAGGCGAATCGCGCTCATGGTCGCTTCCGTCCCTGAGCTCACGAAGCGCACCAATTCGATGGCCGGCATGAGTTCGATCACACGTTTGGCGAGTTGCGTCTCCAGCTCGGTGGGCGCACCGAAGCTCAAGCCATCCGCCGCGACATCCTGCACCGCCTGGATCACCTGCGGATGCGCATGGCCCACGATCATCGGGCCCCAGGAGCCCACGTAGTCGATGAAGCGCCGCCCGTCGGCCGCATACGCGTAAGCGCCCTTGGCCTTTTTGAAGAAGATGGGATCGCCGCCCACGCCGCGAAACGCGCGCACGGGCGAGTTGACGCCGCCCGGGATGTACTTGCAGGCTTCTTGAAACAGGCTCAAATGATTCTCCGTAGCAACGCGCAGTGGACTTGAGCGCTCGACGGCGTATCTAAGCAGCGACGACGCTCGCCGGCAAGCTGAGTCGAATTTCGAGGCCGCCGCCCGCGGCGTTGGCCGCCTGCGCCGACCCGCCGTGCGCCTTCATGACCTGGGACGTGATGGCGAGGCCGATGCCTTCGCCGCCGCTGTCGCGGTCGCGCGACTCGGCGACGCGGTAGAACGGCTCGAAGATGCGCGCGAGGTCAGCCGGCGGAACCCCGGGGCCGCGGTCGCGGATCAAGATTTCGAGCCCGGTAGTCCTGCGCGTGATCGACACCACGACCTGCGCGTCGTTGGGGCTGTAGCGCACCGCGTTGCGCAATACGTTCTCGATGGCGCTGCGCAGCAGCTCGCGGTTGCCGAGTATCGCCGCATTCGCGGCTCCTTGCAGTTCGACCCGGCAGTTCTTCACGGCTCCTTCGAAGTTGGCATCGCGCACCACCTCTTCGATCATCTCGTCGCAATCGAAGGTCTCGCGCTGGGTTATGGCATCGGTACCCTGCAATCGCGCGAGTTTCAATACCTGGCTGATCAAGGCATCGAGGCGCTCGATCTCCCGCTCCAGCCGATCCAACTGGCGCGGAAAGTCGGCCGGCGGTTGGCGCGCCAGCCCCAACGCGACGCGCATTCGGGCAAGCGGCGAACGCAATTCGTGCGAAATATCGCGCAGCAGCCGCGTGGTCGCGCTGCGATTGGCGCGCAGCTGATTTGCCATGGCATCGAAGTCGCGCGCGAGCACGGCAAGTTCGTCCTTGCGGTCCTCGAGACCGGCGCTGACGCGCACGTCGAGATTCTCCGAGGCGAGAGCGCGCGCGCCTGCTTGAATGCGCCGTATGGGCGCCGTGAGATGCTCCGCCAGCCACCAGCTCGCGAGCGCACTCACCACCAGCGCAATGCAGAGAATGGTCAGCGAAATTGCCGGCAAGCTGAGCGCGCCAAAGATGCTCGGGCGCCGCGGCACCGAAAGCACGGTGTAGACGGAGCCGTCGGCGGCCACGATCTGCGGCGCGGCGCGCGATGGACGAAAATTTCCGGGCGGCGGGTGCGCGAAGCCGTGCGGTTCGAGTCCCGCGATGGACTCGCGATTGACGAATTCCAGCCGGTGCAACGCGCCTTGCGGTAAATGCCTGCCGAGAATGTCGCGTCCGTCGGGACCGACAATGAACAGGTCGCGGTCGCCCATGGAGCCCTTGTTCGTTTCCAGCCAGCTTTTCAAGGCGCTGACTCCGTCACGGGCGAGAATCTCCGATGCCTGTATGGCCACCGACGGCCGGCGCTGCGGTTCCTGCGGTTCGTATTCGTGCAGAGCAATTGTAAATGTGGTGGCGATGCTGCCGCCGACGATGAGCGCCATCGCGACCCAGAAAAGCACGAAAATTCTCAAGTACAGGCTGTGCATGCGCGGTGTCGTCAGGCCCAGGTGAGGGTATATCCCGATCCGCGCACATTCTTGATCTCGGGATTCTTGCCGGCCGGCAGGTCCAGTTTGCGGCGCAGATTGCTGATGTGGGTATCGATGCTGCGATCGTAGGCGGCGAGCTTGCGGCCGAGCGCCTGCTCGGTCATCGAGTCGCGCGAGATCACCTGGCCCGCCGAGCGCATGAGCAGTTCGAGCACGCGAAATTCGGCGCCGGTGAGAGCAACCGGCCTCCCCGCGACATGCACTTGACGGGTGCCGGTATGCAGGGTGATCGGACCCACGGAAAGCTCGTCGGGCACGCGGCCGCCGCCGGCGCGGTTGTTGGCGCGACGCAGAATCGCGCGAATTCGCGCCACCAATTCGCGCGGATTGAACGGCTTGCTCAGGTAATCGTCGGCGCCCAGTTCCAGCCCCACGATCCGGTCAACATCATCGCCGCGCGCGGTAAGCATCAGGATCGGGGTGTCGTAGGAGGCGCCGAGGGTGCGCAACACGTCGAAGCCGCCGACGCTCGGCAACATGACGTCCAAGATCACGATTTCAAAGTGGTTGGCCTGCAATTCCGCAAGAGCATCGCTGCCGTCGTGCACGCTCTTCACATCGAAGTGTTCCGCGTCCAGGTATTCGGTCAGCATTTGGCACAGTTCACGATCGTCATCGACCAGCAGCACGCGCGCCTCGCGCGCGGCCGTGGGATCTGCCGGTGGTGGGTTGGAGCCAATCATGTTCGCTACCCTCTACTCTCGCACAGTCCGCCGTGCGCCGCTGTCCCGTCGAATTCACAATTCTTAACAGTACTCTGCATTGTCTGCGACACAAGTTTGCACGCAGTCGGCCTAGGATAGCGCCGTACATCTTCTTCCACAGCATCGGAGCAATGAACATGAAATCGATTCGCATTTTGTTGGGCGGAACACTCCTGGCGGCCGGAGCGATTTTGAGCGCAGCCTCGAGCATTTCGATCGCGAGTGCGGCCGATGAGGCGACCGCGGCTGCGCCACCTGCCATGGAACAGCATGGCTGGCATCACGGAGCGGGGCACTTGTATGCTCAATTGAACCTGACTGCGGAGCAGAAGGCGCAGATCAAGACCATCATGAGCGGCGCCGGTCCGCAGCTGAAGAACATCCATCAGCAGATGAAGGCCAACTCGCTGAAGCTGCGGCAAACGCAGCCGAGTGACGCGAACTACCCCAATGTGGTCGCCGAGGTGAGCCAGGCCAACGCGTCGCTGCACTCGCAGATGATCACCATGCACGAGGATGTGCGCGCGCAGGTGTTCAAGATATTGACCCCGGCGCAGCAAACACAGCTCGCCGCGCTTGAAGCGCAAATGCAAAGCCACGGACACGGCTGGGGCCCGCATGGAGCGGGCGCGCCTCCGGCGGCGCAGTAGCCTGTGCTTGGGGTCGTCGCCATCCAAGGTCTGGCGCTCGTCTAGCGCTGGATGGCGGCGATCCCGTCTTTTTTGAGCAGGCTAAGAACGCTGCCCGGACCCACCAGATGTCCGGTGCCGACGATCACCAGGTAGTTCCGATCGTCATTGAGCAGCGCTTCGATTTTCGGCACCCACTTGCGATTGCGCGCCACCAGCAGGGATTGATAGAGCTTGGGATCGCGCCCAAGTTCGGTCTTCAATTGACTCTCGAACCACTCCGTGTCGCCGCGCTGCCAGGCGCGCACCATGGCATCCACCTCCTTGGGTAGATCGCGGGCCTGTTCCAGGCTCGTCAGCAAGTAGTCGGCTTGGGAGTCCATGCTCATCGCATCGAACAGCGCGATCTGATCGTGCACGGTCTCCAATCCCGCCACGGGTTTGCCATCGCTGCGCGCGCGCTCCAGGAAGTACATCTCGACACCGGATTCCGGCTGGAAACCGAGCTGCGTCAACTGCAGCACCGAGATGGCTTCGGCGGCGAACCAAGGGGCGAACTGATCGAATGTCGACAGCTGCACTCCGACATCGTGGGCCAACGCGCCGGCGCGATCGTAGCGCTGCTTGCCCAAAATCGATGGCAGCGACTGGCCTGCGGGCAGCAGCGCGCTCGCAAGCAGTTCCGACTGCATCTGCTGCGGATCAATTTCTTGCAGATTCACTTCCATGTAAATCGAATTTGCGCTGCTGTACGCGTCGAGCACCGCCGGCGACAGGGGATAGTCGCTTGGGCGCAGCACGTGAATGGAGCCAAGAATGTAGACGGTGTTGTGTTTGCCGCGCAGCTCCCACAGCGAATGCAGCGCGACATCCGCGGGGACCGCTGCCGCCGAAATCAAGCAGATGAGCGCCAGCGCCAGCAGCGGCGCGCCGAACTGGAATCGTCGCATCAGGAATGCTCTAGCCAGCCGCGGCGTGTCGCGCGGCCACGTATTCTACCCAGTGGACTGAAGTCTCGATACGGCCATCGGCGTGCAACTCGAAGCTCCGATATGCGGGCGGACGCGCGTCCACCGCATAGCGATCGCTCTGCGGCAGGAACTGCGCACCCGTCGAGGGCGTCGCAAACATGCGCACGTTGCCGCGCTTGCCGTCATAGTCCTGGTGAACGTGACCCCACACCACGGCGCGCACATGCGCATGGGCCTCGATGATGCGCCAGAACTCGCCGGGGTCGGCGAGGCCGACGCTGTCCAGCCAGCGGCTGCCCATTGCGATCGGGTGATGGTGCAAGCACACCATGGCATGTTTCGGGGACCGGGCCAGGGCGGCATCGAGACGGGCGAGTTCGGACTGCGTCAGGCGGCCGCCGACGTGGCCGGGATCATAGCTATCCAGCATGATGAAGTGCCAGTCGCCGATTTCATGGGCACCGCAGATCTCGAATGGCGCGCCGGCGAGTTCCTTGCGCATCGCCTCCGGCTCATCGTGATTGCCCGGTATGCACAGAACGGGTTTTGTCAACGTGCCGAACACGCTGCGAAAACGCAGGTAGCCGGACTTGTCATCCTGCACCAAATCACCGGTGACCAGCACGGCGCGGTAATCGGGCACGCGCGCAAACGCATCATCGAGCACCGCATGCAAACTCGAATCGGTTTCAACGCCGCGCAGTCGCCCCGTGGCGCTGCCGTACAGATGGGGATCGGTGATGTGTAGAATTTGCATCAAAAAATGCTAGCAAGGCGCGCCTGCGGTGTCGGTGAACTGGGTCATGCGGATGGGTGATTTGGTTATACATAAAGCATGTGCGGTTCTGTGACCGCGTTCCGTCGCAAATCGCCTACCCACTTAGCTTTTGAGACCGATATCACGCGGCATTGCTGGCAGGGGGCGCATGTACGACAATGCGCGGCTTGTCTTGTTAAATGAGAAGTCTTCATGCCAACCCGCCGCGAGCTAGCCAACGCCATTCGTGCTCTATCCATGGACGCGGTCCAAAAGGCCAATTCGGGACATCCGGGCGCACCCATGGGCATGGCGGACATCGCCGAGGTCCTGTTCCGGGACGTACTTAAGTTCAATCCGGGCAATCCAACCTGGCTGGATCGCGACCGGTTCGTGCTCTCGAACGGTCACGCATCGATGCTGCTGTACTCGGTACTGCACCTCACCGGCTATCCCTTGTCGATGGAGGAGATCAAGAATTTCCGCCAATTCGGCTCCAAGACCGCCGGTCACCCGGAGCGTGAGCTGCATCTCGGCATCGAGACCACCACGGGGCCGCTCGGCCAGGGCTTCGCCAACGCCGTCGGCATGGCACTGGCGGAGCGCTCGCTTAGCGCAACATTCAACCGGCCCGGCCATAGCATCATCGATCATCACACCTACGTGTTCGCCGGCGACGGCTGCATGATGGAGGGTATTTCCCACGAGGCGGCGTCGCTCGCGGGAATGCAGCAGCTGGGCAAACTCATAGTGACCTATGACGACAACGGCATTTCAATCGACGGCAAGGTGGCGGGCTGGTTCGACGACGACACCGCGCGGCGCTTCGAGGCATACGGCTGGCACGTGGTGCCGCATGTCGATGGCCACGACAGCGAGGCGATCGCCGGGGCGCTGGCCGCGGCGCGTGCGGTCACCGACAAACCGTCGCTGATTTGCGCCAAGACCATCATCGGTTTCGGCGCACCCAAGCAGGGTACCCAGACCATGCACGGCGAGGCCATGGGCGAGGCGGACATTGCCACCGCGCGCAAGACGCTCGGCTGGCCGTCGCCGCCGTTTGAAATTCCGGCCGACATCCGCGCCGGCTGGGACAGGCGCGACAAGGGCGCGAAGGCCGAACAGCAGTGGCGCGCGAAATTCGCGGCCTACAAACAGGAATTTCCCGCCTTGGCCGCCGAACTGGAGCGGCGCATGGCCGGGGACCTGCCGGCCGGCCTCGAGGAACTGGTGCGCGCCTTCGTCGGCGGCGCGCAAGCCGAAGGCAAGGCGCTGGCCACGCGCCAGTCATCGCAGGCGGCGCTGAATGCGATCGGTCCCTCACTGCCGGAATTGCTCGGCGGCTCGGCGGATCTGACGCCCTCGAACGGCACCTGGCGCAAGGACTCGCTAATCTTGACTCCCAGCGCGCCGGCC
>Ga0210402_10001977_pt1 | contig 20466 bp, 13 predicted proteins | sample IncBWC7MmetaG_FD_161055 | JGI IMG/M metagenome (GOLD analysis project Ga0210402, IMG submission 161055) | Forest soil microbial communities from Barre Woods Harvard Forest LTER site, Petersham, Massachusetts, United States - Inc-BW-C-7-M | ecosystem: Environmental > Terrestrial > Soil >... | reverse complement strand
GGGCGTCGGCGCCGGGGTAAGTGGCTTTCACCTGAATCATCGGATCGGCGATGTTGGGAAACTGCGCCGTCGGCAGGCCGAGCATCGCGACCACACCGACCAGGACCATCAGGATTGCGATTACGATGGCGACGATGGGCCGATTAATGAAGAACTTCGACATGGTCAGTTCCCGCCCTCAGCCGGCTTTGCTGGCGCATATGGTTTGGGACTGACCGGCACTCCTTCGCGTACCTTCATGAATCCTTCGACAATCACTTTTTCACCGGGCTTCAAGCCTTCGCTGATCACCCAGTTTGGGCCGAGACGTTCTCCGACTTTCACCGGGCGGAAGCTGGCCTTGTTATCCGGCGTTAGCACCACGACCTGGTACATTGACTGAACTTCGATAACGGCGGCCTGAGGAATTAACAACGCATCCTTGTTCATGCCGGTCTGGATTCGGACCTGCCCATAGCCTCCCGGACGAAGCGTGGCGCCTTCATTCGGAAACTGCGCAGCCAACTGGATAGTGCCCGTTTGAGTTCCGATCTGGCGGTTGACATAGATAATCTGGCCACGCCCCGGGTAGGGAAGGCCATTGGCTTGAATGAATTCGACCGGGGGAAGATCGGAGTTCTTCAGGCTGCCGGCGCCGCGGATGATCTGGGCAATCCGCGGAGCAACGTTGAGAAACGCACTCTCGCTGACGTTGAAGTATGCCCAGATCGGATTCACCTGGGAGATCGTGGTCATCTTCGAGCTCGTCCCTACCAGATCGCCGATCTGCGAATTAGTGACGCCCGCAATACCATCGACCGGGGAATACACCTTGGTCCACGCGAGGTTCAAGTCTGCTTGCTGCACCTGTGCCTGCTTGGCCTGCAGTTGCGCCTTCCAGGAGGCCAGATTTGCCACGTCGTTGTCGAGTTGCTTCTTGGGGATCGCGTTTTGTGCGGCCAAGGGGGTGTCGCGATCGACGTCCGCTTGGGTCCGCGATACATTCGCTTCTGCGACCGCTACTTCGGCCTTGGCCTGGTCGAGTTGCGCCTCGAAAGGTCGAGGATCGATCGTATATAGAAGTTGGCCTTTCTTGACGAAGTAGCCGTTCTCGTAATTCTGAGTGAGCAGATAGCCTTGAACTTTGGGGGTGATTTCGGCGTTAGTCGGCCCGTTCAGTTGCGCGACCCATTCCTCAAAGATCGGAACATCTTGTTGAACAACCTCTGTGAACTCGACCTCGGGCGGGGCCATCTGGGGGCGTTCTTCTTTATTTTCACAACCTGCGGCAAGAAGAAGCACGAGGCACAAGCATGGAATCATCAGCCTGATCTGGAACCGCCCCAAAGCCAGTGGTTGGCTGGATATCAGCTTGCTTATCGGAGACCCAAAATGGTTGTACTCAGGCTCAGTTCGCATTGGTATGCCCCCGGGTGAATGACGTCCCGTATGTCACGCGCTCTCGTACAGGTCGAAGTCCAACTGCACGGAGGAAGATTAGAGCGTGCACTGCGGGTAGCGAACTAGCAGAAGTTATAGTTCGGTGTGAAAGTCATTAATGATATGAAAGGCTTAGTGTTGACGGATAACCCAGCTTCGAGGACCGTCCTGCCTATTGAAGCGATCAAGAGTCCATTCGTACGCTTTGCGAGGATGGAGGCGGCGGGCGGTATTCTCCTTTTGGTCAGCACATTTGCGGCGCTGGTGTGGGCGAACTCGCCGTGGGAGCAGAACTACCACCTGATCTGGAGGACCAGGGTCGATATAGGCTTCGGACGTTTCTTTCTATCCGAAACCCGTCATGAATGGATCAACGATGGCCTGATGGCCGTTTTCTTTTTCATGGTGGGCCTCGAAATCAAACGGGAGGTCCTGATCGGCGAGCTGTCTTCCTTAAAGCAAGCCGCCTTTCCGTTGATCGCAGCCCTGGGTGGGACCATCGTCCCGGCCCTCATTTATATATCGCTCAATCACGCCGGAATTGCCCAAAGAGGATGGGGCATTCCTATGGCGACTGATATAGCGTTTGCCTTAGGTGTGCTCGCTCTCCTCGGGGACCGGGTTCCCGTATCCCTCAAAGTTTTTGTGACCGCTCTCGCCATCGTGGATGACATTATCGCGGTGCTGGTAATCGCGGTTTTTTATACCGCTGAAATTCATCTCCTTAGTCTCGCTGCGGGCCTTGCCGGAGTTGCGCTGTCGTTCGGTTTAAATCTCCTGGGCGTTCGTAAGGCGGCGATCTACGCATTTCTGGGGATTTGCGTCTGGGCAGCAGTGCTCAAATCTGGGGTCCACGCTACCGTGGCCGGGGTTCTATTCGCATTTACGATTCCGGCGCACACCTACATTGATCGGACTCACTTCGTGAAGCAGGGCCGCTGGCTTCTGGACCGGTTCGAAGCTGCACGCCGCGACTCTTTTGAAGAGCACGCTGCAATTCACACCCTTGAAACTCAATGTGAGCTGGTTCAATCGCCATTGCATCGTATCGAGCATAGCCTTCAGCCCTGGGTCAGTTTTTTCGTGATGCCGGTATTTGCCTTCTCGAACGCCGGTGTTCACATTCTCGGAAACGTTAGGGCGGCGGCAACGAATCTGGTCAGTCTGGGCGTGGCACTGGGACTCTTCGTAGGAAAGCCCGTCGGAATCTCGTTGTTTGCCTGGTTCGCTGCGAAGGCGAAGCTCGCAACCCAACCGAGCGCCGTCTCATGGGGCCAGATCTTCGGTGCCAGTTGGCTCTGCGGAATCGGATTCACCATGTCCCTCTTCATTGCTGGTTTGGCTTTCGGAGAGGGAAGTCTGCTTGATCTTTCAAAGATTGGAACTCTTGCGGCTTCCGTTGCCGCAGCCACCTGCGGAAGCTTGTTTTTGTTGGGTAAGTTCGGGTACGTTCCTCGGGCACTACCACAAGATGGCGCCCGAGTCGCACCCATGGGCCTCGAACCGTAAGCTCGTTCATCGTAACAGTGTCCTGACAACGACGCCTCCGCCAAAGGGCTAGAATTCAACCATTAACAGAAAGGAGCACTACCATGACCCCAGAAAGCATGCGCCTGCAGGAAGCCCGCGAGGGAAAGGCCTGGAAGAAATGGGGACCCTACTTGAGCGAGCGACAATGGGGAACAGTTCGCGAGGACTACAGCCCGGACGGCAACGCGTGGGATTATTTTTCTCACGATCAAGCTCGCTCTCGTGCTTACCGCTGGGGCGAAGACGGGCTCGCGGGATTTTCCGATGACAAACAGCGCCTTTGTTTTGCTCTGGCCTTGTGGAACGGGAACGATCTCATTTTGAAGGAGCGCCTCTTTGGTCTGACCAACAGTGAAGGCAATCATGGCGAGGATGTGAAGGAATACTACTTCTACCTCGATAGCACGCCTACCCACTCCTACATGAAGTATCTCTACAAGTATCCGCAAGCCGCGTATCCCTATGACAACATTGTGACGACGAACCGCGGGCGAAGCCGGAACCAGCCCGAGTATGAGCTTCTCGACACTGGCGTGTTCGAGGGCGACCGCTACTTCGATGTGTTCGTCGAATATGCCAAGGAAACTCCTGAAGATATTCTGATCAAGTTCACAGTATGGAACCGCGGTCCGGAACCGGCCACGCTACACCTCCTGCCCACGCTATGGTTCCGCAACACTTGGTCGTGGAGGAATGATGTAGTGAAACCTTCCCTGCGCTTGGGGGAGGGTTTCACAAGCACTAAGACGGTTCGCTCGTCTCACCCGCTCCTGGGAGAGAACACGCTCTACTGCGAGGGCGCGCCAGCATTGCTCTTCACTGAAAACGAAACGAACAATGAGCGGATATTCCGCGGCCGCAACCCGGGTCCCTATGTGAAAGATGCATTCCATCGATACCTGGTCGAGGGACAGTCCGGCGCGATCAACCCCGCGGGAGAAGGCACCAAGGTTGCCGCTCACTACACGGTGACCGTACCTGCAAACCAGTCAGTGGCGGTTCGGCTGCGCCTGGCTCCCGTTGCGTCGGTGCCCTCAAAAGGACAATCTGCCCCGAAAGCGATGAGCCCGTTCGACGCCCGCTTCGACGAAACCGTAGCCCGCCGCCTCGCGGAAGCGGACGAATTTTACAGCGCTCTCACTCCGCCTTCTACCTCGCTAGACGCTGCCAATGTCATGCGTCAGGCCCTCGCTGGCATGCTCTGGACCAAGCAATATTACGGCTTCAGCGGCCATCGCTGGCTGGAGGAGCACGGCGCGAACCCACTGCTTCCTGACAGCCGTTACTCGCGAAATCAAGACTGGTTTCACATGTTCAACGACGACGTCATTTCGATGCCTGACAAGTGGGAATATCCTTGGTATGCGGCTTGGGATCTGGCATTTCACACGGTACCAATCGCCATGGCAGACCCCGACTTCGCCAAGCAGCAGCTCAACCTGATCCTGAACGGACGGTATCTTCATCCCAGCGGCCAGGTTCCAGCATATGAATGGAATTTCAGCGATGTAAACCCTCCCGTCCACGCGTGGGCCACTCTATTCTTGCACCGCACTCTACAGGCCTCGGGTTCGGCCGATTTCGAGTTTCTCCGCGCCGCATTCAACAAGCTCTTGCTGAACTTCACCTGGTGGGTGAATCGGAAAGACAGGTTCGGGAAGAATGTATTCGATGGCGGATTCCTCGGACTCGATAACATCGGCGTGTTCGATCGCAGCGCTCCGCTGCCCACCGGAGGGTATCTCGAGCAGGCGGATGGCACCTCCTGGATGGCTCTCTTCACGCAGAATATGGCCGAGATCGCGGTCGAGCTAGCCGTTCAAGATCCCATCTATGCCGATATGGCTTATAAGTTCACCGAACACTTCTGTTTCATCGCTGCGGCAATGAACCGCCCCGGTCAAGAAGGCATGTGGGACGAGGGGGACGGTTTTTACTACGATTTATTGCGGCTTCCCGATGGAAGTGCCGAGCGGCTGAAAGTGCGGTCCATGGTGGGGTTGCTTCCGCTTTGTGCGACCACAGTCGTGGAAAAATGGCAGCGGGAGCGGGTCCCACAAGCAGTAGAGGCATTTCAACTTCGCCTGCGCCAGATGCCTGAATTGGTGGACTCGATCCATCCGACCGGGCCGGGTCACCACGGCGTGGCCGACCGAGGGATTATTTCGTTGATCAATCCTACGCGTCTTCGCCGAATCCTTACGAAGATGCTTGACGAGAACGAATTCCTCAGCCCGCACGGTATCCGGTCTCTGTCGAAGTTTCACGAGAAACATCCCTACATCATGCACGCGGGCGGAAAGGAATACCGCGTGGACTACCTTCCCGCCGAATCCGACACAGGCATGTTCGGAGGGAACTCAAATTGGCGCGGCCCGATCTGGTTCCCGGTGAACGCGCTGATCATTCGAGCTCTGCAGAACTTTTACCTGTTTTATGGCGATAACTTCAAAATCGAGTGCCCCACCGGTTCGGGAAAAATGATGAACCTCTTCGAGGTGGCAAACGAGATCTCGAAACGGCTGATAGGAATCTTCCTGCGGGATGAGCACGGACGCCGTCCCGTCTACGGAGGCACGGAGAAGTTTCAGTCCGATCCTCATTGGCGCGACTACATCCTGTTTTATGAATACTTCCACGGGGACAACGGTGCGGGTCTCGGAGCCAGCCACCAGACAGGTTGGACCGGGGTCGTGGCCAAGGCTATTCAACTCTACGGCTATCTCGATCCGCAGCGAATCCTTGAGGTCGGCAAGGAAGCTGCGTTCGGGACACGCGAGTCTCCGGAAGGGAAGGTTGCCGCCTGAGAAAATCGTTAACTGAGCTTTCGGGAATCAATGAAAATCCCCGCCCAAGTCTCTAAGAACGCGAGAGACTTGAGCGGGGCAATTTCAAAGGACCAGATCCCTCTAAGCAGACTGTCGTCTTAGTGACGCTGAACCATGCCCGCCGATGCTCGCGCCGGGATGGTTCCGGCTGGCTGGCTGGGATCCATTTGAGTAATTGGAACCGCCTGAATTTGGTCTCGTCCACATACCAGCGATATCGAAGTGTAACGCTGGTCCACGTTGTCGTATTCGATAATGAATCGCGCCGGCTTCTGGGCGGTGAGGTATGCAGTAGAGAACTGGCTGCCGTCATCGCCTACGAAAAAGGCGTTGTGACGGGTGGTTATTTTGCCTCCGTCATCGACCAAGCTGACGGGACGCCAAATTTCGCTGTTGGCGCCTGTATTGCTTTGATTGGTAGTGTCGAAGTCGCAGAACAGCCGCGTTCCTGAGCGGAAACAACCGTATGCAATCAGGGTCCATGGTCCAGCGAGGAACGTTCCCACTCCTTGCCCGGCCACCGGTGTGCGAGAATCCGCCGGAGCGGACACATTCCCGTTCGCACCATTCGTTTGCGTCATGTTGTTCACGGCGCTTGTGGGTGTGACGTTGGAAAGAGGAGTAGACGACAAGACGTTTGAGACGGGAGCCGACGACATCACGCCGGAGACCGGAGCCGACGACATGACATTGGAAACTGGAGTCGACGACAGCACGTTGGAGACAGGGTTCGCGGGCGTGAGAACTGTTTGGGACGACGCCGGCGTGACGGCAGTGGCCGCCGACTGCGCCTGCGGAATTGCGGTGGTTGTGGTGGTCGCCGTTTTTGCAACGGGCACAGTGCTGGTTGTGGTCGTCGTCGTTGCTGCCTTCGTAGCCGGTGCCGCACTCGTCGTCTTCGCAGCAGGCGGAGGCGCCGTCACCTTTTTCGCTGGCGCGGTCTTTTTTGCGGGCACTGTGGTCGTCTGCGCTCCGGCTGCAAAACAAAACGAAAGAGCGATTGCTACCGTGACTAGAGCGATCACGATAAGAGGCTGCCTGAGGTTGAAGCGGCTCATTGGTTACTCCTTCTTGAGATGTTAAGTGGCACTTGGGGAGCCCAGGTTGGCAGCGATTCTAACACGGCGATCTAGCCCCGGTCTTACTTTCAAGACCGGGAACCTAATCCCAGAAAAACGTTCGTCTGTAAAAACTGGCTGCGCTTCAAGCCGTGCGGGCAGGCTTCGATCCTCGGAAGCCGTAGTAAACGATGTAGAGATAACAAATGGCCGGCAAGATAAAAGAATGGTGGATTCCGATCCGGTCCGCTAGGACCCCGACCAAAACCGGCACCACTGCACCTCCGACAATCGCCATAATCATGATTCCGGATCCTTCTCCGGTGAGAGGTCCCAGTCCCGCGATCCCTAGAGTAAAGATACTGGGGAACATGATGGAGTTAAAGAACCCGACAAGAAGAATTGTCCACATCGCAACAGGTCCCATGCTCAACATTGAGGCGATGACGAGTAGGCATGCTACGATCGCCGCCGTACCAAGAACGGTTCCGGTTTGAACCTTCTGCAGAATCGCAGAACCAATAAATCTGCCGACCATTGCGCCGCCCCAGTAGAAGGACAAATATCCAGCAGCGACCTTTTCCGCGAGGTTCCCAATGTTCGGCTGACTCAGGTAATTCACCATGAAGCTGCCGATCGCAACTTCCGCACCGACGTAAACAAAGATTCCAACGGCACCGAAGATCAGGTTGCGGTACTTCCAGAGACTGGTGTGCGCTGACCGGTCGCCGGTGTGGCGTTCGGCTTCGGGCACGGGAGGAAGTTTGAACAGCGCAATCGCAATTCCCAATGCGATGGCAATTAGTCCTAGCGCAAGATACGGACCCTTAATCGAAGACGCCTGTTGCAACCGGTAAGCCTGGAGCACGTCGGAGGACATGGAACGGATCTCTTCCATGCTCTTCGGGGCGGCGCTCAAGATGAACAAACCGCCAATATAAGGGGCAATCGTGGTGCCCAACGAATTGAAAGCTTGCGCGAGATTCAATCGGCTGGACGCGGTTTTTGCTGGGCCCAACACTGCAACATAAGGATTGGCCGCGACCTGCAATGCCGTGATTCCTCCAGCGAGGATCATCAGTGCGACCAGAAACAGAGGATACGAAGGCACAGCAGCAGCCGGAATGAACAAAATGGCTCCCGCTCCCATGGTGAAAAGTCCGGCGACCATGGTCCACTTGTAGCCGATCCACTCAACGATTTTTCCCATGGGAACCGAAAAAAGAAAGTAGGCCGAGAAAAACGCGAACTGGATGAACATGATCTTCGCGTAGCTCAGGTCGAAAATCGGTTTCAGATGGGGAACCAGGATGTCGTTGAGACAGGTCAGAAATCCCCACATAAAGAACAGGGTCGTAACAACCACCAGCGCGCTCTTGTAGGTGGCTGGTGTCCCGGTCGTCGCGGCTGCGGTACTTGGAATGTTGGTTGTCATGGGAATCGAATTATGTGGCTGCCAACTCTTTCTGCATCTCCTCCAACGTTAAGCCTTTCGTCTCCGGATACACAAACAAAACCACAAAGAATTGCAGCACCATCATTGCCGAAAAGAATACAAAGGGGTATGCGCCGGAGGACGCGGCCATTAAGGGAAATATGGCAGAGATTAACGCGTTCATAAACCAGTGCGAGAAGGTGCCCAGGCTCTGTCCTTTTGCCCGAACTGAGTTGGGGAAGACTTCCGAGAGATAAACCCAAATCACAGCGCCCTGTGAAAACGCGAAGAACGCGATGTAGCCGACCAGCAGCCACACCAGAAGGTCCTCATGGCTGTGGGTGAAGAAGATTGCGGAAACCCCGGCCAGGCAAGCCGCGGTCCCGACCGAACCGACCAGCAGCAAGGTCTTGCGACCAAGTTTGTCGATCACCGACATGGCGATCATGGTGAAAACCAGATTAGTGGCTCCGATCGCTACTGCTTGAATGTTTCCTGAGATACGACTGAAGCCGGCGTGAGCGAAGATGTCATTCAGATAATAAAGAATGGCATTGATGCCCGAGAGTTGATTGAACAGTCCAATGCTCACCGCCAGGAAAATCGGAAACGCATGTTTTCTGGTTAACAACTTCTCGCCCGATTGCTTCCGTTCAATCTCGATGGATTCGACAATTTCTTGCAGGTCGTGTTCGTAGTTCTCATCCCCGGTCATCTGGAGGACCGCTCGTGCTTCGTCCACGCGGCCTTTCTTAACAAGCCATCGCGGGCTTCGCGGAATGGTGAACAGCATGACGAAAAACAGTGTTGCCGGAAACGCGGCGACCCCAAGGTCCCAGCGCCACTCCGCGTCTCCCAGATGCAATAGGGCAATAAGGTAGTTTGAAAAATACGCAAGCAGAATACCGAAGACCACATTGAACTGAAACAGCCCGACTAACCTTCCCCGCCATTTCGCCGGTGCAATTTCGGCGATGTACATCGGAGCCAGCACAGACGACCCACCAATGCCTAGCCCGCCGATGAAGCGAAAAACAACCAGCGACGACCAACTCCAGGCAAGCGCGCAGCCCACCGCGGAGACGAAATAGAAGAGCGCCATTACTCGCAAGCTGTCGCGCCGTCCGAAACGTTCCCCGATGTATCCAGCGAGCATCGCGCCCACAACCGTGCCCCAAATGGCGATGGAAACCGTGATACCCAGGCTCTTCGACGTCAGTCCGTAGACCTCCGTTAACGCGCCGGTAGTGCCCGAAATGACGGCTGTATCAAAACCGAATAACAGACCGCCCAAAGCGGCGACCCCGGTGCTCTTCAACAATACTGAGCTCAACTTCATGCGGTCTCCAGGCGTCCGATTTTGGTTTCAAGGGTACTCGCTTCCGAGATCGTCCAATCCGGGATCGCGCCCCTACGGCTGGCGACCAACGCACCTACGCGATTGGCAAAGTTCCCTATGTCAGGGGTGGGCCACCCATTGTCCAGGCCGTGCAGGAACGCGGCGGCGAAGGCATCGCCCGATCCCACCGTATCCACCACTTGAACGGGATATCCGGGCGCCTCAATGTATTTCCCATCCATTAGCAACGCGCACCCTGCTGACCCGCGAGTGACGCATACGCCCGCCCATTTATAGAGGTCTGCGTAGTCTCGGCAGAACTCTTCGAGCGAAGCGTGCCGGGTGCCGAACATGCGGGCAATCACGTCAACCTCTTCATGATTAAGTTTCGTGATGGTTGCCCGCGACATTAGCAGCTTGATCAGTTCCGGGCTGAAGGCGTCAGATCGCAGATTCACATCGTAAAAACGGCGCGCGCCCGACGGGCGACTGAGAAGCTCCTCGGTTAATTTCCGCGTCTGCGGGTAGATTTGATGAAGGGTTCCGAAATAAATCCAATCCACCGGCAGCGAAAACAAGTGGTCGAATTGCGTGGTCGTGAGCTGCGGAAAATCGTATGCCGCCGGCCGGTGAAGAACGAATTTCGGCTGGCCGTCACTGGCTAGCGCGACGGGAACGATGCCGGTGGCATGATCTTTGTCAACATGAACAAACTCAGTCGTCAGCCCAAGTTGAGACATCCGGTCGATGACTTTCTTGCCGCGATCGTCCGCACCCACGGCACTGACGAATGAGACGTTGTGCCCGAGTCTGCTGAGGTGAGCTGAAAAGTTGAACGTAGCGCCGCCTAAGTGCTCTTCGCCTCCAACGATGTCCCAAAGCACCTCACCGATGCTGATGACGTTCACGCGTAATCCTCGAAGTCCACGTCTGGCGTGCGCATGGCGGCTTGAAATTCTGGCACAGTATACACTCCTGCCTCAATCACCCCGGAGACGGTCGGAGGTTGAGAGCGTGAATTCAAGTTCAATTAGCTGGGTAGGCTTCCGTCAAAGACATGGTTTTCAGGGCGCTCTTAAGTTGATCGAGTGTTGCCGCGGACTTGAGCGTGAGCGTGACCAACTCTCCGGGAAGCAGATCAAAATAGTTGTCTGAAGCATCGACATCGAGATCTCCGAAGGAAACATAGACGCCGCGAGCGAGCTGCGCTGACTGTAGCGTGACTGTGTAGTCTGCACCGTCCTTGCTGACAGTGGTTTCAATCTTGGGCATGACCGGCAGTTCCAGAGCATGCATTACATCAAAGAATATAAGGTTACGGGATACTCTCTTTCCCGCCACCTCAAGGTCGAACACCAGAAAGTTGCGGTGGGGATCACCCTTCGCCGCGAGGTCTGTTTTGTCGAACGTCAGGTAGATCGCGCTGGACTGCGCGGGAATCTGAACGTCTTTGGTTTGATCGAGCAAGACTTTGCCAGAAAAATCGAGAAGCCGGGTGTGAATCGTTCCTGCCAGCGGTTGTAGCTTGTCGGAGACCACATATACGTCCACCTTTTCGTCGTGCAAGAACGGCGAGACCAGCAGATCGTCGTAGAAGCGCCGGGCATAGTAGTGAAGGGCTTTCCATCGTCCGTAGTAATCGATGCTTGCCCATGAGGCCACAGGCCAGCAATCGTTCAACTGCCAATACAGCGAGCCCATGACCCGTGGCTTCTGCCGTCGCAGATGCTCAGCGCCAATTTTAATGATCTCCGCCTGCTGCACTTGGCTCAGGTATACGAATGAGGCAAAATCCTTGGGCTGGCGATATTCGCGTAACATGTACGTCAGAATGCGCTCGTTGCCTCCCTTGTTTTTCTGGTGTGCCTGCATGACGGTGGAACGAATGTCGAAATCTTCCGGCTTATTGGCAAATGTACGGATGGTTCTCATCTCGGGAAAAGACTGAAATCCGTATTCCGTCATGAAGCGCGGAAATTGCTTGGTGTAATCCTCCGCGGGCGCCTGAGCATGCCACACCTGCCAATAGTGCATATCGCCGTTGTGCTGATTGTCGGGAACTTCCTCGAAGTTGGCGCTAGGAGAACTGGGCCAATAAGGCACGGGAGTTGCGTATTCATCGACCGCGCTCTTAAGAATGTCGGCAAACATGATCACGTAATCCTGCCAGACGCGATCACGAGCTTCCGCTGAAATGGAATTCTTGAATTCCTGGCGATCGCCCCAGTGGTACCAGCCGGTTTCGACTTCATTGTTTCCGCACCAGGTTACGATGCTGGGATGGTCGCGCAACCGCTTGATCTGGTCGATGGCTTCTTGCCGAACGTTGTCCTGGAAGGCTACATCGCCGGGGATCATGTCACCCCCGAATGCGAATTCCTGCCAGACCATAATCCCAAGTTCATCGCAGATATCGTAAAAATCGTCGGACTCATAGTAGCCGCCGCCCCACTCGCGAACCATATTCATGTTCGCGTCGCGCGCGGCCTGAAGAATCTTGCGATGAATCTCGGGAGTGACGCGATTGGGAAAACTGTCGAAAGGAATGACATCCGCGCCTTTGCCGAAGACGGCAATGCCATTGATGACGAATTCAAAACTCTTTCCCCACTGATCCGGCGCACGTCGCAGTTGGAGCGAACGCAGTCCAGTTTTCACGTCGGCTCGCGCCGCAACATCGCGCCCGGTGCGGATTACGGCAGAGAACCGGTAGCGGCTTTGCGCCCCATACCCTACCGGATACCACAACTTTGGCTTAGCAATGCGGATGGGAAATGAAACATGATTCATGCCGGAATCGAGTTGCAGCGTCTGGTTGCCGTCGGCAGTTTGCGCACCAGTGAGTTCATCATGAGCCAAAGCAAGAGTCGCCGTCGTGGCTTTGCCGGCTTCAATATCGAGTTCGGCCGTGACGCTGGCCGTGTCGGCGGCAACTTTCTGTTGGTGGATGTGGAAATTGTCGATCCGCAGCGCATCCCAGGTTTCCAGACGCACGGGCTGCCAAATGCCTTCGGTCATGAACCGCGGTCCCCAATCCCAGCCGTATTGATAGGGCGCCTTACGCGTGTAAGGTGCGGTTGCGATGTTCTCCTCATTGCCAAAATTATGAGTGGAGATCGATGGCAAAATGTACGGCAAGGATTTGACGTAGGGAAGCATCTTGGTGATGGCGGAATGAAAAACGATGCGCAATGAATTCTGACCTGTCTTCAGCACCGCCTTTGCCGGATATCGCCACCGGCGAAACATATTGTCAGTCCGCAAAATAACCTGATCGTTTAGATAGACGTCGGCAAAAGTGTCCAGGCCATCAAATACCAAATCAACGTGGTCGCGGCCAAGCGTGGCCGAATCGACTTGAAAAGTCGTTTGGTACTCCCAGTCGGTCAGGCCGATCCATTGCAGGCGGAATTCGTTGTCCCGATCGAATGGGTCGGGGATGAGTTTGTTCTGTAGCAAATCGGTGTGGACAACGCCCGGAACTTGCGCAGGATGCCATTGCTTCAAGTCCGCGTTGTCGGTATTTCCCACCGCACGGAATTGCCAACCCGAGTCCAGAGTTCGGGAAGCGGGTTCGGCAGCCTCAAGCGGGAGTGCTGTTATCAGGAAAGAGAGGGACAGGAAAGACACGACAGCACAGAGACGGGGAAAGAATTGCGGCCGAGTCAGTCTCATAGTAAGGGCTCCTAGTTTGAGTTGTCAGAAATGTTTGAGTTGTCAGAAATCTACGCCGAACAATGGTTCAGCCGGATGTCAGCAAACTTGATTGGTCAGAGCAAAGCGCCGCCCCACCAGCAATGCCTGCATCGGCGCCATAGTGTGCTTTCAGTAGAGGAATCTCCCGGCAGCGTGAAATGATGCAGTACTTCGCAATCCCTTCGGCGATGTCGCCAAAGAATGGAGCCAGCATGCTCGGCACTCCGCCGCCGAGGATCACCACATCCGGCTCCAGCAGATCGACGATATTGCTCAGCCACAGCGAAAGCAGGTCTACGGTCTCGTGCAGAACCTCTTTTGCAAGCGCATCGCCAGCAGCATAGGCTTGGCCGACCATTTCGCTTGATACGGCATCAATATCTCCGTTGGCGAGATCAATAATTTGTGAGCGCGGATTCTGCTGCGATGCCAATTTGGCGCGCGCTCTGCGGGCGATCGCCGGCCCGGCAGCCAGAATTTCGATGCAGCCGGGCTTGCCGCATCCACATGGCGGGCCGTGGTAGTCAATGCTCATATGCCCGCCTTCGGCGGCGGCGCCCGTGCGACCGTTGTAAATGCGGTTGTCACAGACAATGCCAGTGCCAATTCCAGTTCCGATGCCGGCGTAGAAAATGTTGTGGAAGCCGCGCCCCGCACCCCAATAAGCCTCAGCCAGCGCCGCTGCGTTGGCATCGTTCTCCACCTTCACGGGCACACCATAGACTTTCCGCATCTTGTCCGCGAGCGGAAAGCTACGCCAGCACGTGACGTTGGGAGGATTAATCACGACACCTGTGTTTGGATCCAGAGGCCCGGGCGCGCAAATGCCAATTCCACGGATCAAACTCCGTGCTTTCGCATCACGCGCAAACAGCAGATCGATTGCCGATACTACCGCTGCGAGTCCTTCGTCGGGCCCGCGGTTTGTCACCATCGGAGTGCGGACCTGAGTTTTGATTTCGCCATTGGGATTCACCAGACCGGCGGCAACTTTGGTGCCTCCGATATCCACGCCGACCACGAGACTATTGTTAGGTTCTGTCATCGCGGGCTATCTCGGCGAAACTCATCGCGCGAGGCTTTCGGTCCGATGTGGTGCAGTTGGATTTGTACTACGCCTTCGCCTGTCCCGCAACGGTGCGCGCAAGCCATGTTCGGAATTCGCAGTATACGCCGCCCTAGTGTGAAGTCACAGAAACCTTCTCGCTCTTCACCACTGCCCGCAGTGTGTGGACGAACCGGGAGATTAGTTCGGCCTTGTCGAATAGAGATAAATTCATTGGACGAAAGACTGCGGAGGAGGAGAATATTAAACAATGCAGGAGCCTTCTGTTTCCGCCGATCGTCGTAACGCTTCCCCCGCTATCAACGCGATTATTCTTGACTACGGTCAGGTTTTGGCTGGCTCCCCCACGGCGGAAGAATTCGGGCGGATGGCGAAAATGTTCAATTTAAGCGTCGATTCGTTTTACGCGTTGTGGGAAACCAGCCGCGGTCCATATGACCGGGGAGACTTTTCCGCCGAGGAATATTGGTTGAAGTTGGCAGCGCAGACCAATACCACGCTTGATCAGAACCAAATCGAGATTCTCCGCGAAGTCGAGGTTGAAATCTGGATTCATCCCATTCCAGGCATGCTCGACTGGGTAAGTCAGCTTCACGCTGTAGGAATCAAGACTGGTCTCTTGTCAAACATGCCTTGGGATCTCGTGAACCATGTGCGGGCAAACTGCCAGTGGATGGAGAAGTTTTCCTTCACGACATTGTCGGCTGAAGTGGGAATGATCAAGCCAGACTCAGCCATCTATGAACATACGCTTCGCGGCCTTGGCGTATCGGCCACGGAAACCTTGTTCATCGACGACCGTGAGCCCAATATCCGGGCTGCTCGCGTGCTGGGAATGCGGGCGATTCAATTCCAATCCATCGAACAACTCAAGCGTGAATTGGAAACGATCAGTTTTCCCGTGTTGCCGGCCATTGCGGCATCAGTCGCAACCGGGCCAGAGAACTCGATCGATGAGCCGGATTAGAAGGCAAAATTCTCCGCTTTGCTGTAGGGATGAACCACCGGCTAATGCGGTGATTCTTGCTTAGCCGGTCCCTGGGGCGGAATCGAACTACTCTGCAGCCGTTGAAACTCCTGCATTTCGTGCTGAGCCGCTGCCGTCTTTCCCTGTTTTCTGTACAGACTTGCCAGCCCGAAATGTGCCTGCGCCGCGAGTGGAGTTTCCTTCTCGATGGAAAGCAGCTTGGTCCATTCTTTCTCGGCCGTGACGGCGTCTCCTTCGAGCGAAGCTGCTTTCCCCAGCGAATACAGGGTCTCTGGCATATCCGGCATCAACTTGTCTGCGCGCACGAGTTCCGCCCGTGCCTCGCGTGCTTTGCCCTGTTCTAACAACGCCGTTCCCAGACGGTAAGCGGCCTCGGCATTGCCCGGTTGCAGCTTGGTCTGAGCCCGAAACTCTTCTTCCGCTTTAGGCCATTGAAAAGCGCCCGCGTACACCTCTCCGAGTTCCAGATGAAGTTCTGGAATATCCGGTCGCTGCTTCAGAGCTTCGCGGTATTCCTTCTCGGCATCAGGCATTTGACGAAGCACGAAGTAATTTTCCGCCATCGCCTGATGTGCACGCGCAGAGTCAGGATAAGCGGCCAGTAAGGTATCAATCGACTGTTTCGATAGCAAACCGCTGGCACGGCCGAGGTAATAGAGAAGATCGGGATCGTTCGGGCGTTCAGTCAAGGCTGCTTGAAGATTGGCGACTGCCTCTGGCAGCTGCCCGGTCTGAATCTCGGCAATCCCTAGTCCGGTCTTGTCATTGACTCGTTGCAGGTGTGGAATGGCTTCGGCGGCATAACCTTGCGTGAGCAGTGCGTAGCCCAGCAACTGATGAGCTGGCACCAGACTTGGGTCGACATCCAACGCGTGCTTCAGCGCCGCAATCGCAGAACCGAAATCATGCTTCTCCATGTAAGTCTGGCCGAGGCCGAGAAACCCATCCGCAAAGGTCGGCTCAAGTTCGGTGACTTTGCGGAATTCGGTGATGGCAACGTCGAATTTCTGTTGTTTGTCCGCCGCAATTCCCGCTTGCATGTGCTGGGTCGCCTCTGGCGAGAGAGTTTGCGCTGCAAACCATAAAAGTAATAGGGCGCGGATCACGGCTTCTCCGGCTCACGGACTTCTAAGAATTGATCGGCGTGAACGTCATCCGAGGTTTGGTGAATCCCGGATGGCCAAGCGATTTCCACCTTAGCCTTCTCCGCGTTTCCGAGTCCAAAATGAAGGCGTTTGTCGCTCGATGACGCATAGCTCCCGGCGGAGGTCGCGAAGCGTGTTTGTCCGTTCACTTTGACCCGGGCGCCAAATCCGTCGCGATTGCTGCGCGTGCCCCGCAGTGAAATGACCAGCCAATGCAGCTTGCCACCACGGTTGAGGAACACTTGCGGGTGGCCGCCGAGATAAGTCATGGCCACATCCTCCCAGCCGTCATTGTTGAGATCGCCGAACGCAGCCCCGCGCCCGGCGACGGGGATCGTACTGCCGGAATCGACGCGTTCGAACCTGCCATTGTGATTCATGGCCAGCAGTGGCAGCTCTCGATAATGCAGGGAGGGGTCGATCTGTTCCACGTTGTCCAGCACATGGCCTTGGGCGACGAATAAGTCTTTCCAGCCGTCGTTGTCGAAATCCTCCAGACCCACGCCCCAGCCGGAGCTTCCGCTTGAGAGTACGCCTAGGCCGGTTTCAAGACTTCGATAACTGAAGGAACCGCCGCCGTCGTTGTGATAGACGCCGTAAATTTCCCTAGGCAGTTCAGTCACCACAATGTCAGGCCGCCCGTCGTTGTCATAGTCTTGAAAGACCACGCCCATTCCAGATAAACGCCTGCCATCTTCAGAGAGCGCTGCGCCGGCCTCGAGACCGAGTTCGGTGAACGTCCCGTTCCCATTGTTGTGAAACAGATACTGCTGCATTCCGTCGTTAGCTACAAATATGTCCGTGTAACCGTCTTCATCATAGTCGGCAAATGCGACGCCTAAAGCTCGGCCCTTTTTCGCGGCGATTCCAGTGCGTTGGCTCACGTCGGTGAAGGTTCCATCGCCATTGTTGTGGTAAAGAATACTGGTGGTCGCAGGGAACTCCTCGGGCGGACAATAGGTGTGATAATTTCCGCCACAGTCTTTGCTGTGCTTGCTGTCCCAATCCATGTATCGGGTAACGAAGAGGTCTAGCTTTCCGTCGTTATCGTAGTCGAAAAACCCAGCGGAGACCGACCAGCCTCCCGCAGCGACTCCTGCTTTCGCAGTTACGTCGGTGAAGGTTCCGTTGCCATTGTTGTGATAGAGAATGTTCTTCCCGTAATTGGTGACGTACAGATCCGGGTAGCCATCGTTGTCGTAGTCGCCAGCCGCTACGCCCATGCCGTAATTTCCATCGCCCGCGTTCGCCAAACCTGCCTGCTCGGTTACATCGGTGAAGCTTCCATCCTTGTTCTGACGATAGAGCCGATTCCAATAACGTGGATCATGACGATCGAAGTTCTCTGGCGTCTGCATCGGGCTGGTCACGCGACCTCCGTTGACCAGAAAAATATCCAGCAAGCCGTCGTTGTTGTAATCGATCAGCGCCACTCCGCCGGGCATGGTTTCGATGAGATATTTCTGCGGGGTGGGCGAATTCTGCAGCGTGAAATCCAATCCGCGTGGCTGATTGACCTCGAACACGGGCCCTGTAAGAGCTGCAACCGACAGCACGACTACCATCCCGAACGATATGCGTAAGACCGTGTTCCGCAACTTTTGGGATTCCTTCAGACACCTAGCATATCGTGCCCGTGATGCTATTGCACTCCTGGGTGCTAACAACGCTGTCATCAGATTTCTTGCAATTAGTCGGCGGCTTGCTGTTAACTTCCGTGGTTACCGGCGGGTCGACTCGCGTTCCACCAGTTTTGGGGAAATCAGTATTTTCTTAGGTCGCGCTGTGCGCTTGAGCAAGATTCGTTCAATCAGGAGTTCAGCCGCCCGCGCCCCGATTTGGCAAGTGCCCTGATCGACCGTAGTCAGTGGCACCGCCAACTTATCAGAGTAGTGGACATTGCCAGCTCCGACCACAGAAATGTCGTGGGGAACTCTAAGTCCGGCGTCCAGGATTGCCTGCATCGCCCCGATTGCAACCGGGTCGCTGTAACAGAACACTCCGTCGAGAATTGGACGCACCCGTAGCAGCCGGCACATCCCCTCATACCCCGCCTTATCTCCGTGCCCACCCGCAACGACGTAACGAGGGTGAACCCGCAAGCCGCGTTTGGCCAGCGCACCGCGGTAACCCTGGAAGCGTTCCGCTGCGATTCCCACTTCGGGACCGCGCAGGTGGCCAATGCGGCGGCATCCTCGCTCGATCAAATGCTCTGTCGCTAATCGGCCGATCGCGTGGTTATCGACCCCGACGAAGGACGCCTGCAGCCCAGCAATTGGACGGTCAATCAACACGAAGGGGACATTGCGCTTTTGAATTCGCTGGAACAGTTCAAGACAACGCGCTGGCTGCGCCGAAGCGATAATCAGCCCGTCTACCTGCCGGGCCAATAAGGAATCAGCTTCGCTCGCTTCCAATTCAGGATCTTCCTCGAAATAAGAAATGATCACGTGATACCCGTGCGGACGCACGGTTTGCGCCACCGCGCGCGCAATCTCGGCAAAGAAGGAATGGGTGAATTCCGGTAGAAGCAGCCCGATGGTGTAGGTGCGCCGTGTGACCAGGCTGCGAGCCACCCAGTTCATCTGATAATTCAATTCTTTCGCGCGTCGCAGCACGCGCTTGCGGGTAGCGGCGCTGATCCGGCCCTGGTTGCGCAGAACCTTGGACACCGTCACTACCGAGACCTTAAGATCTCTCGCGATGTCCATCATGGTCGCGCCCATGGCAGCACGGATGATAACACCGCCCACGTGTGAAGTAATCGATTACCCACATTTAACGATTACCCAATATGGAAAAGGCGTTTACCCCAGGAATGCAAAAAACCGATTGCCTAATGCAAAAAGATTACTTTTTCCTTGACAACGAGAGCTCATCTGTTTCAAACTTTCGCGGTTCCTCAAAACATGGTGTGGGGGTGTGTATGCCGTCTCGCAGGTTGTGGACGCTGCTTTTCTCAGCGGCTCTGGTCATCACGACTTCTCTTTCTCTTTACGGTCAAAGCACTTACGGCACCGTCGATGGCTCCGTCTTGGATTCCTCCGGAGCGGCCATTCCCGACGCTCAAGTCACACTCACCAATAAAGGGACGCAGGACAAGCGCGTTCAGAACACGGGCGCTGAAGGCCTATTCCAATTTGTCAACGTGAATTCCGGTCAATATCGGCTAGACGTTGAAAAGGCAGGCTTCAAGCATTTCGCCCGCGATCCTGTCGTAGTCGAAGTTCAGCAGGACAGTCACATTGTGGCGACCTTGCCGGTTGGCCAAGTCAGCGAGACGGTGGAAGTCACTGCCGAAACTCCGTTGCTGCAAGTGGAGTCCGCCTCCCTGGGCCAAGTTGTGGAACAGCGCAAAGCCAACGAACTTCCTTTGAACGGCCGCAATATCTTTAACCTGATCACCATTTCCCCCGCCGCGGTCGCGCAGGGCGGATCCGGCGGCACTCCGGTCGGCCAAAACCCGTTTAGCTGGGGCAATTACCAGGTAGGAGGCTCCTTCGCGAACCAGAGCGCTGAGTATCTCGACGGTCAGCCTTTAAATATCGGTTACATCAACCTCCCCATCGTGATTCCGACGCAGGACTCCATCGGTGAATTCAAGGTCCAGTACAACAATCTGGGAGCGGAGTGGGGCAAGTTTTCCGGCGGCATCATGAATTTCAGCACGAAATCGGGAACTAACGCCTTTCACGGGGAAGCCTACGAATTTCTCCGCAACAAGGTCTTGAATTCGAACGAGTATTTCTACAAGCAGAGTGAACTGGCGAGCGGCGCATCCAACACGCCTCCTCCGTACGTTCAGAATCAGTATGGAGTCAATGGTGGCGGTCCCATCATCAAGGACAAGTTATTCTTTTTCGCGAGCTGGGAGCAGTTCCGCCTGCGCACCGGCGCGGTCACAACCACCACTGTGCCGTTGCCCGCGTTCCGGCAAGGCGATTTTTCTGCATTGCTGGGCC
>Ga0210402_10001976_pt1 | contig 20471 bp, 16 predicted proteins | sample IncBWC7MmetaG_FD_161055 | JGI IMG/M metagenome (GOLD analysis project Ga0210402, IMG submission 161055) | Forest soil microbial communities from Barre Woods Harvard Forest LTER site, Petersham, Massachusetts, United States - Inc-BW-C-7-M | ecosystem: Environmental > Terrestrial > Soil >... | reverse complement strand
AGCAAGTCAAATGCCGCTTCCTCCGCCACTCTCAGCAGGTCGCCGTTGCTCAGCCGATCCCAGCCCCGTGCCTTCGCCTTGATCACGGTATGCTTTGACAGCGCACGAGCCAAGCCGCGGGGCGTCCCATGGTCAAAGAGAATGAGCATTGGCGGGCGCCGGTTCCTGTGCGGAAACCGGAGCCTTCAGGCTCTGGGCCACAAACTCAAGCACCGCTGTGATTTGCTCCCGCGTCACGTCGAACTCCTCCATCACTTCCTCGACGCTCATGTCTTCAAGGTTCTCAAAGACCGTCGCAACGGGCATACGAGTATCGCGAAACACCCATTCACCGCCACGCTTGCCAGGGACGCTTTCCACTGCCGGGCATTGTGACCAATCGAGAGTGGACATGGTTCGGGCCTCCTGCTCTCCAGAATAGCGCGCCGCGCGACCCGGGTCGCTGCTACTGGCTGCAACGCGAAGCCCCGCGAGATCGGCGCCCTGCCTACGAGGGCAGCTTGCGCCCGGCCGGGCGCAAGCGGTGCAGCCCAAGATTCTGGCGGTCGGGATTCCAGTCCAATTGGCAGCGAGTAGTTGCGGATCATAAAGATAGCGCTACCGGGTGATGACGAGTAGACCCTTCGGTGAGTTGGTGACGAATTCTGATATCCGGACCGCATCCCGGCGAAGACGGTCTTCCATCTGTTGCACGCTGCAATTCCCCAGTTGCAGGAAGATCACCTTCGGCGGCGTACCCCATACCAGGCTGAGGTTGGCGAAATCCTTGTCTTTGGTCACAATGACGTACCCAAGATTCTTCGCTTGGTGCCAGACATCCGAGTCCGGCGTCCGCGTCAGTCCAACGTTCCGCACGTGTTCTGAATCCTGGAACAAGTCGGCAAGCCGGTGGGCGAGGCTCGGAGCCAACATTTCATCGAACAAGAGCTTCACAGAACTGCAACTTTGTCCGGGATATGGGCGAAGAAATCGTAGACGGCTTTGAAGTCTTCCCTTTCCAAGTCGGGGAATTCCTTCAGAATCTCTTCTTCCGTCATCCCGGACGCCAGATAGGACATCAGGTCATATATCGTGAAGCGGAGACCCCGGATACACGGCTTCCCGCCCATCTTGCCGGGTACGGCTGTAATGCGAGTTTGCGTCTCCATGATGTGATTCTAGCGGTTCTTGCGCTCGTTCGGTTGACAGGAGCCAGCCTTTAGACCGACCTGGGGATCCGCAGGCCAGGGCTGTACGCGGAGGCGTGCCACGCGTGGGCATCTTCTGGATGACGCCACGGCAAGACCGTTTCAAGAGACTTCAACAATTTAGGATTGTTAGCTCCTGTTTCCCACTAATCGTGGTAAGATGCGGTATTGCATGGAGGTCCTCAGCGGAGTTCCTGGTTTCCAGTCGCCTGCTGCTCGTCTCAAGCCTTGTCTATGAACGTGCACGAGGCATTTTGTGGAGGGTAGCGCGAGCCAAACACTGTCACCAACGCCCGGACCGCAGCCTCTTTTTTCGAGGGCGTCAGGTTCCACTCTGTGCGAGGTGCCTTGGATTGTTAGTAGGCGTCACGTTGGTCCCTCTGTACTGCCTTGATCTTCGTCTAGCGGCCATGCTCATCGTGGTCATGTTGTTCGACGGGTGCACTCAAGCATTGCATTTGAGAGAGAGCCGTAACTGGCTGCGATTCCTAACGGGCATCGGCTTTAGCCTCGGATGTGGTGGCTGGCTGGTGAAAGCGTGCCACTATCTATGGAATATTTGACCGAGAAATTCGACAACACATCTGATGGCATCAAGGCGAAGGACACTCGCACAAGGCAACTAGCCGTCCTGGGATATCGGATCGTTAGCGAACAGATCGAACCAGGCCACGTCAAAGGTAATGAGCAGTGTTGCGGAGCATTGATTTGCCTGCCTCTGATTTTTGCCGCCGGAAGAACGCCGGGACAATCCTCGTGACGTACGGCCGTGAAGCTCTCTATTGCACGTCTTGCGGCGCTGCAACTGTGTTCGGCAATGCCATCTGCGGAAACTGTAAAGCTGAGATCACAGGCAAGACGACGGCTGATGAAGCCTCAGCCAAGGCCATCGCTGGAGTAAAGCAGACGGCGGCCCGGAAGACCGCCGCCATCAACAACGAAATACAAACGCTCAACCGCATTTTGGTTGATACATTGGCTACTGATCACCGCTTCGATTGGATGCTTCTTGGGAAGTCGTTCTTGGTGCCGGAGCCCCGATTCGCATTTGTCGAAAAAGAACTGCCACCGGTACCGGAGGTCGCCGAAGCCTGTCTAAGGTCCCAGGACTCGAAGAACTATTTCCTGCAATTCGCATGAGGAGGCTGAACTGGGAAAAAGCAGTTGATCGAAACGAGGAGAACAAGGCTCTTGCTTTGGCTCGATTCAACCAAGCTACAGACGAATGGCAGAGGTTACGGCAGACAGCCGACGAGGAACGGAATATCCAAGCCGACACCAGAAGACGCCAGTACTTGGCTAAGGACTTTTCAACCCTCATCGAATACTGGACTAACGTGCTCGCAAAGTCTGAGTATCCCGATAAGTTCCCGCGTTCCGGCAGGTTCGACTATATCGCGGGCGATCAAAGCCTAACCGTTACTTACCAGTTACCCGCGATCACATCTCTGCCTCAAGTAGGCCTAGTCCGGTACATCGAGAGCCGGAATGCACTGGAGGAAGTCCCAGTTTCCGACGTATGGCTTAAACACACCTATAGCGAACTTCTTGTGAAGATTGCTCTGAGAACTCTGCACGAACTGTTTCAATCCGACACTGCGGACGCGTTAACCTCGATTGTCTTTAACGGCTGTGTCCGGTCGATGGATAGATCGATAGGTCAAGAAGTAAGTTTATTGGTGATTTCTATCGAAGCGAGCAAGGCAGAATACAGCGCGATCAATCTGGCTCAAGTCGATCCCAAAGCTTGTTTCAATCGGTTTAGGGGAATCCTATCGGAGGATCTCGCTAGTCCGGCGCCAGTTGTTTCAGTACGATCAAGATCATCAAACGCGCCTGCGGCTGGGGATTCGACATCTGGCATTCAGTGAGAGTCCCCCAATTAACGCAGGAATCCGTCTTTCTCGCGTGTAAGTACTTGTGTTTGCAACGTGAGGCGGCTACAACCGTTTCGGCTGTTAACCGGAGGGCTGTAGGTGCGAGTCGGGACGGCGGAAGCAAACGCTGGGCGAGCTTACTTGAAGGGAATGTCCACTTCGGCAAAACTGCCGGGCGTCGCTGCGTTCACCGCTGCCACCACTTCGGCCACATACGGCTTGATGAGAGCCCATCGGCCTTGACCCAAGACGACAATGGCGATTTTGCGGCCTGTAAAGTTCTGCTGGTACCTCATATTCTTGTCCGTTGTCACCATCACCTGGAACCCCGCAGCCTCCGCTTCGTTCAGAAGTTCGCCGTTTTCCAGCTCTTCCCAGCCTCGGGCACGGGCCTCCGTGACCGTGTGGCGACCAATGAGAAAGCGGGCAAGAGTTCGCGGTGTGCCGTTGTCGAATATCACCAGCATTACGGGCGGGGGTCCGGCGCTTCCGCGCTTTGAGCCGCAAATTGCAGAACGGCTTCAACCTGTTCGCGGGTGACGCCGAATTCCTCCACCAGTTCGTCAACACTCATGTCCTGAAGGTTCTCAAAGACCGTTGAGACGGGCATGCGGGTATCGCGAAACACCCAGGCACCGCTGCGCTTGCCGGGGATGCTTTCCACGGCTGCGCATTGCGACCAATCGAGAGCGGCCATGGTTCGGGCCTCCTTCTAATTAGAATAGCGCTCTGGTCGAGGAACGGAAACGCGCGCGACCCGGAGGGTCACGGCCACTCGGTATAATCGCTCTGAATGCTGCTGGAACTGGTGGTGGAGAATTACGCGGTGGTGGAGCGCGTGCGCGTCCATTTCCACGCGGGGCTCAACCTGCTCACGGGAGAGACGGGCAGCGGCAAGTCGATTGTGGTGGATGCGTTGGGGCTGCTGCTGGGCGGAAGGGCGTCTGCCGAGATGATTCGCACCGGGGCATCGCGGGCGCGCGTGGCCGGCATCTTCGATGTGCGGGAGCACCCAGCCGTCCGGCGGCTCCTGGAACCGGTGGGGCTGGAACTCGAAGACGGCGAGTTGCTGGTGGAACGCGAGATTCTGGGCGGGGGTAAATCGCGCGCGTTTGTGGGAAGCCGGCCCGTTTCGGTAGCCTTGTTGAGAGACTTGGCGCCGCTGCTGGGCGATATCCACGGACAACACGATCAGCAGCTTTTGTTTTCGCCGGACGCGCAGCGCGACATGCTGGATGCCGCTGCCGGGCATCGCGGCCTGTTGGACCGCGTGGCGGGCCTCTACCGGCAATGGCGCGCCGCGGCGGCGGAACTGGAGGAGTTGGAGCGGTCGGAACAGGAGAAGCTGCGGCTGTTGGATCTGTGGTTATTCCAGCGCAACGAGATTGCCGGCGCCGCGCTGGCCGCCGATGAAGACACCGCGCTCGAAAACGAACGGCGCGTCCTGCAGAATGTGCAGCGCCTGCAGGAGAGCGCCACCACAGCGTACGAAGCTGTGTACGAAAATCGCGAATCGGCGCTCTCGCTGGCGAGCCTGGCGGCCAAGCGGGTGGACGAACTCTGCCGCATCGATTCCTCGCTGGAAGGGCTTCGTGAGCACCTGAAGGCCGCCAACCTCAGCCTGCAAGAGGCGGCTTATGCGCTGCGAGACTACATTTCGAAACTGGAAGCCAACCCCGGCCGCCTGGAAGAAGTGGAAACGCGGCTGGCTTCCATCGACAAGCTCAAGCGAAAGTACGGCCGGTCGATTGCCGAGATCGTGACGTTCCTGGCGGAGGTCACCCGGCAGATCGCCGCGGTGGAACATACCGGCGAGCGCATGGAGCAATTACGCAAGGAGCAGAAGCGCCTGGCGGCGGAGTTCGGCACCCTGGCGGCGGAGCTGACGGAGGGGCGGCGGGGCGCGGGCCGAATGCTGGAAAAACAGGTGGAAGCTGAACTGGCGCAGTTGGCCATGGAGCGAACGGTGTTCCGGGTGGCGTTGGCGGAGGCGCCCTGGTCCGCGCACGGGGCCAACCGGGTGGAGTTTCTGGTGTCGCCGAACGTGGGCGAAGAACCCAAGCCGTTGGAGAAGGTGGCCTCAGGCGGCGAAATCTCACGCATCGCGCTGGCGTTGAAAACCTGCCTGAGCGGCCCCCGGCGCGGAGACATGGCCGGCCCCAAGCCGGCGGTGGTCCGGACCCTCGTATTCGACGAAGTGGACGCCGGCATAGGCGGCAGCGCGGCCGAGGGCGTCGGCCGCCGGCTGAAACGGCTGGCCGAAAGCAGTCAGGTCCTGTGCGTGACACACCTGCCCCAGATCGCCTCTTTCGCCGACCATCACTACCGCGTGGAGAAGCAGGAAGCCGGCGGCCGTACGGTCGCGGTGATCGAAGAACTGGACGCGGGCGGGCGCACCCGCGAAGTGGGGCGCATGCTTTCGGGCCAAAAGCTGACGCCCGAGGCGCTGAAGAACGCCGAGCAGTTGATTCGCGGAAGCCGGTAGCACAGGCTCCTGTCTGTGCCTTGAGTTTGTACATTTCTGGAGAAGGTAGGACAGACCATCGTCTTGTGTGGTCTGTCATGCCTCGTCGGCGCGGGCTGGGTGACAGACGACACAACCCGATCGTCTGTCCTACTTTGGCCCGACCCGAATGTAGAAACTCCAGCGCACAGGCTCTGTTTGGGCGGGCCGGGGTAAAACCAACACGGGAGGAATGGCGGCTGTTCGCGGCAGAGGGTCGCGAACACTCGGTTACACTGTGGGTAGCCGCCATGTCTATTGAAGAAAAGCCTGTTGAAGAAAAGCCCGTCATCGAAGAACAAGCCAACCCGCCAGCCGGAAACGAACCGGCGACCCTGGAAGAGCTTCCGGTATTGACCGTCAGGGACACCGTCATCTATCCGGGTGCTCTGCTGCCCATCACCGTGGGGCGGCCGAGCTCGCTGGCACTGGTGCAATCGTTGGGCGAGAACCGCATGCTGGCGGTGATATCGCAGCTCGATCCCCGGACCGACTCGCCGGGGCCGGGCGACCTTTTCGAGGTCGGGACCGTCTGCGTGATGCACAAGGCCATCAAGGTGCCTAGGGACAATCTGCTTTTGTTTTGCGAAGGCGTGGCCCGAGTCCGGACGCGGGAGTATACGGCGACCGACCCATTTCTCAAGGCGCGCGTGGAGCGCCTGCCCGATGTGGAACCGGCGATCACCCCGGAACTGGAGGCGCTGCGCCAGAACGTGGTGGGCCTGTTTCAGGACATTATCGCGGCATCGCCCAACCTGTCCGACGATCTTACGTCCACCGCCACCAACATCGCCGAGCCAGGCCGGTTGGCGGACTTCATCGCGGGAACTTTGCCCGCGCTGAGCCACGCCGAACGCCAGGCATTGCTGGAACAACTGGACGGCAAGACGCGGCTCAACGAAATTCACCGGCAGCTCACGCGCGAATTGGAACTGGTGGAGTTGCGCGGGCGCATCCAATCGCAGGTGCAGGGACAGCTTTCCCAGAACCAGCGCGAGTTTTACCTGCGCGAGCAGTTGAAGGCAATCCAAAAGGAATTGGGCGAGGGCGACGAGCCGGGCCGCGACGTGGAAGACCTGCGCACCAAACTGGAGGCCGCGGGTATGACGGAGGAAGTGAAGGCGGAAGCGCTCCGGGAGTTGGGCCGGCTGGGAAGGATGTCGCAGGCATCGCCCGAATACAGCATGACGCGCACCTACCTGGAATGGATGGCGAGCCTGCCGTGGAGCCTTTCGGCGGGTTCCCAGGTGAATGTGAAGCGGGCCGCCGAGATTCTGAACGAGGACCACTACGACCTGGAAAAGGTGAAGGAGCGCATTCTGGATTACCTGGCCGTGTTGCAACTGCGGCCGGTATTGAAGGGGCCGATTCTCTGTTTTGTGGGTCCTCCGGGCGTAGGGAAGACGTCGCTCGGCAAGTCGATCGCGCGAGCGCTGGGCCGCAAATTCGCGCGCATCTCCATGGGCGGCATGCACGACGAAGCCGAGATTCGCGGGCACCGGCGCACCTACATCGGCGCGCTGCCGGGCCAGATTATCCACGGGCTGCGGCGGGCCGGCAGCAACGACCCGGTGTTCATGCTGGACGAAGTAGACAAGCTGGGGAAGGACTTCCGCGGCGACCCGGCATCGGCGCTGCTGGAGGTTCTGGACCCGGAGCAGAATTCCACTTTCCGCGACAACTATCTGGATGTGCCGTTCAACCTGTCGAAGGTCTTGTTCATCACCACGGCCAACGTGCTGGACCCGGTTCCCGATGCGCTCCGCGACCGCATGGAGGTGATTCGCCTGGAAGGCTATACGGAACAGGAGAAGGTGATCATCGCCTTCCGCTACCTGATTCCGCGGCAGATTACCGAGAACGGCCTTGAGCCCGACAAGGACATCCACTTCAGCGAGGAGGCGGTGCGGTTCATCGTGCGGCGCTACACGCGCGAGGCTGGGGTGCGCAACCTGGAGCGGGAGATCGGCGCGGTTTGCCGGAAGCAGGCACGGCGCATTGCGGAGGGCACCGCCGAAAAGACGGACGTGACGCCGGAGGAGGTGGAGAAACATCTGGGGCCGCCGCGCTTCCGCACCGATACCGAGGTGGCGGAACGCACCAGGCGGCCGGGGGTGGTGGTGGGCCTGGCCTGGACGCCGGTGGGCGGCGACGTTCTGTTCATCGAGGCCGGACGCATGCCGGGCGGCACCAAGGGGCTCATTATGACCGGACAACTGGGGGCGGTGATGCAGGAGTCGGTGCAGGCTGCGCTTACCTGGGTCCGCGGGAATGCAGCCAAGTACGGGATCGATCCGGAACTATTCAAGACCAGCGACATCCACATTCATGTGCCGGCGGGCGCCACCCCCAAAGACGGCCCCTCGGCGGGAATTACGATGGCGACGGCGCTGGTTTCGATGTTGACGAACCGGCGCATCCGCCCCAACCTGGCGATGACCGGAGAGATCACGCTCACCGGCCAGGTGCTGCCGATTGGCGGCATCAAGGAAAAGGTGCTGGCCGCCAGGCGCAGCGGCGTGCGCGAGGTGATTATGCCGGCCGAAAACGAAGTGGACGTGAAGGAAGATTTGAAGAGCGAGCAGATCGGGGACATGAAACTCGATTTTGTGACGTCGATGGAAGAGGTGGTGGAACTGGCGCTGGAGAAGGAGCCGGGGTAAGGTGGACGGGGGAGTGACCTGGCATTCCGGCGCGACGCGCCTCAGCGGGTAAGTCCACGTGCTTCCTCTGGCGCCAACACCGGTTAGTGACGGGTTGCAGAGCGGGTGTCCCGCAGTGAACGAAAGCGCCGGAGCAGGGAGTGCTTATCAGTTTTGGGGAACGCGGTATGAATCGGCTTGTACTATTATGTGGGGCAGATTGTTAATCTGCGGCGGATTGTTAATCCGCCTGCGCGATGCGGCAGCGAGCAGTCCCCGTTGGTGGCGTTGCCAGGAAGGCCCGACAGGCGGATTGCCAATCCGCCGCAGGTTGGCAACCTGCCCCACAAGAAACGTGCTCACAGGGCGGTTCCCCCAGATCAGTTAAGCACCCTGGAGACGGCCTCGAACCCAATTTGCGGCGAATTGTTCTAAGCTAGTGAAACAACCACCGTGACGGCTCCGGGGAATCGCCATGTCTACTCCAGCAGCTAATCCAGCGCGCGGCAACAAACCGCCCAAGCCTTCTCAGGCGGGGCTTTTTCTGCTCGTCAAACCCTACAAAGGTCTCGTCGCCACGCTGGCGGCGCTGACCATCCTGGCCAACGCGCTAAACCTGGTCGTGCCAAAACTCATTGCGCGCGCCATCGATAACTACCGGCAGCCAAACTTCGCGCTCGGTCCCATGATCGCCCGGTTCCTGCTGGTGTGCGTGTCGGCCTTCCTCCTGACGTATCTGCAGAGCCTGGTGCAGACCTACGCTTCCGAACGGGTGGCGAGGGACCTGCGCACCCGCCTGGCGGCGAAACTGGCCACGCAGACCTATAGCTTCGTCGAACAGATCACACCCGCGAAACTTTTGACCAACCTCACGTCGGACGTGGATGGCGTCAAGCTGTTCGTGTCGATGGCCATCGCCACGATTATCTCTTCCATTTTCCTGATCATCGGCTCCAGTGTCCTGCTGCTTTCCATCAACTGGCGTCTGGGGCTCGGCGTTTTGGTCATCGTGCCGTTCATCGGTACCGTTTTTTACGTGGCGCTCAAGAAAGTCCGGGAGCTCTTCAAGAAAGGCCAGGAGGCCATTGACTGGCTGAACCGGGTGATCAACGAAAGCATCCTGGGCGCCACTCTGATCAGGCTGCTCAACTCGCAGCAGGTGGAGTATCAGAAGTTCGTTTCCGCGAATGCCGAGGCGAAGAACGTGGGGCTCAGCATCCTGAGCATCATGTCCGCACTGATTCCCGCGATCACACTCGCCGCCAACGGGGCTATGGTGCTCATCCTGTTGGTGGGCGGCCGCTTCGTGATCGCCGGGAGGATGACGCTGGGAGATTTCTCGGCCTTCAACACTTACCTGGCATTGCTGGTTTTCCCGATCATCCTTTTGGGATTCATGAGCAACATAATGGCGCAAGCCGGCGCCTCCTACATGCGGCTGAGCGCAGTTTTGACGGCCCCGCCGCCGCCCAAAGCCGGCGAGCTTCGTTCCGCTTTGCGGGGCGACATCGGCATGAGCGGTATTTCACTCAAATTCGGGGACAAGGAAGTGCTCAAGGATGTGTCCTTTTCCGCGAGAGCGGGCAGCACCACAGCCATTATCGGCCCTACCGCGGCGGGCAAGACGCAAATGCTGTACGTCCTGATCGGGCTGCTTAAGCCCGCATCCGGGACCGTAAGCTACGATGGCGAACTCCTGGAGGCCTACGACAAGGAGGCATTGCACAGGCAGGTCGGCTTCGTATTTCAAGACAGCATCCTGTTCAATTTGACTTTGCGGGAGAACATTGCCTTCAGCACGGCTATTCCCGAGCAGGACATGGAGAAGGCGATCGCGACGGCCGAGCTTCACGACTTTGTCGCCACGCTGCCACTGGGCCTGGACACGGTGGTTTCAGAGCGCGGAACCAGCCTCTCCGGAGGACAGAAACAACGCGTCATGCTGGCGCGGGCGCTGGCGCTCAATCCCAAAGTGCTGCTGCTGGACGATTTCACGGCGCGAGTGGATACCAACACGGAGCGGGCCATTCTCCAGAACATTCATCGGAATTATCCCGGCATCACGCTGATCTCGGTGACGCAGAAAATCTCTTCGGTGGAGCATTACGACCAGATCATCCTGCTGATGGAAGGCGAGGTGCTGGCCGCGGGAACGCACGGGCGCCTGATGGAGACGTCGCCCGAATACGTCCAGATCTACGAATCGCAGCGGAGCACAAATCTTTATGAAGTACACTCTTGAGACCTCCAAAGCGTTTGGAAAGAAGAGCACGCTCGGGGCTGGGGTGAAGCGGTTCGTGCCGCTGATGAAGCCTGAAACCGGATTGGTGAGTGTGGCCCTGGGGGCGATGCTGGTCAGTACCGGCGCGGCCCTGGTGGGGCCGGTGATCATTGGACGGGGCATCGATACCTACGTACGCTTGAAGGACAATCGCGGCCTGTTGCTGGCATCGCTGGTGTTGCTGGCGGTTTACCTGGTGGGCGTGGTTTTCAGTTACACGCAGATCCGGACCATGGGCGGCGTGGGACGCCGGGTTCTCTACAGCTTGCGTAATGCTCTGTTCACGAAGCTGCAAGATTTACCGGTCGCCTTCTTCAATCAAAACAAGGCCGGGGATCTGATCTCGCGCGTCAACAACGACACCGACAAGCTGAACCAGTTCGTGGGCCAGGCGCTCATGCAGTTCCTGAGCAGCATCTTTCTGATGACCGGCGCCGCGGTGTTCGCGCTCTCACTCAACTTCCGGCTAGGCATAGCAGCGCTTCTGCCGGCGGTGGGTGTGCTTGCCGTGACGAAGGCTACTTCCGCCTGGGTCAAGGCCAGAAACATGAAGAGCCTGCAGAGCCTGGGTGGGATGAGTTCCGAGATTCAGGAGAGCTTGCAGAACTTCAAGGTGATCGTCGCCTTTCACCGCATGGACTACTTCCAGCGGAAGTTCGGTACCGCGAACGACGCCAACTATGCCGCCTCCGTCGCGGCGGGCATCGCGAATAACCTATTCATGCCCATGTACGGCCTGGCCCACCATCTGGCGCAGCTCCTGGTGGTGGCTTACGGGATTGTGCTCATCGGACGGGGACAAACGACTGCCGGCCAGTTGATCGGGTTCCTGCTCTATGTCAACAGCTTCTACGGTCCCATGCGCCAGCTTGCCACGGTGTGGTCGTCATTCCAGTTGGCGCTGGCGGCGCTGGACCGGATCTCGGAAGTGCTGGCGCTGGAATCCGATATGGCGCTGGTGAGCGCCGGGCCAGCGGAATCGGCCTCGGTGCTGGAGTTCCGCAACGTGTCCTTCCAATATCCCGGCGGCAAGGATGTGCTGCGGGACGTGAGCTTTGAGCTGGAGAAGGGGAAGGCGTACGCGCTGGTGGGTCCGACCGGAGGCGGCAAGACCACCACGGCATCGCTGATGGCGCGGCTCTACGACCCGACCGAGGGAATGGTGTTTCTGGACGGCCGGGACATCCGCTCGGTGGCGCCGGCCGATCGTTCGCGGAAGGTGGGGTTTATTCCGCAGGAGCCGTTTTTGTTTACCGGCAACGTGCGCGACAACATCGTGTATGGGAACGACGAGTATCGGGATTACTCCAGCCCGCAGTTGGCCGAGGTTCTGGAGAAGGCGAACCTTTCGAGCCTGCTGGCGCGTTTCTCCGAAGGGCTGGACACGAAGGTGGCAAGCAGCGGCAACAGTATCAGCCTGGGTCAGAAGCAGCTCATCGCATTCATGCGGGCGACTTTGCGGCGGCCGGAACTGCTGATTCTAGACGAGGCGACAGCCAACATCGACACGGTGACGGAGCAGCTCTTGGAGGAGATCCTCAACAAGCTGCCGCCGGCGACCACGAAGGTGATCATCGCGCATCGTCTGAACACCATCGACAACGTGGACCAGATTTACTTCGTCAATTGCGGCGGAGTGGCGCTGGCGGGGTCCATGGAGCACGCCGTCGACATGCTGCTGCACGGCAAGCGGGAGAGTTGAGGGGCGCGGGGGTAGCGGCTCTGTCGGACCGGACCGCCTGCTTGCTATAGCTCCAGCCGCCGCAGCCGGAGTGCGTTCATAATCACCGAGAAAGAGCTGAACGTCATGGCCGCACTCGCAATCATGGGGCTCAGGAGCAAGCCGAAGAAGGGGTAGAGCACACCGGCTGCAATCGGGATGCCGAGCACGTTGTAGAAGAAAGCAAAGAAGAGATTCTGACGGATATTGCGCATGGTACCGCGGCTCAGCCGGCGCGCCCGCGCGAGGCCGCGCAGATCGCCCTGTACCAGTGTGACGCCGGCACTCTCCATGGCGACGTCGGTGCCCGTGCCCATCGCAATGCCTACCTGCGCTTGAGCCAACGCCGGTGCATCATTCACGCCATCTCCGGCCATGGCGACGATGTGACCCTCGGACTGCAGCCGCTTGACCGCTTCGGCTTTCTGGTCCGGCAACACCTCGGCCTGGATGTCGTCAAGGCCCAACTGGCTCGCCACCGCCTGGGCCGTGGTTCGGTTATCGCCGGTCAGCATCACCAGGCGAATCCCTTCCGCGTGCAGAAGCTGAATGGCCTCCGGCGTTGCGGCCTTGATCGGATCGGCTACGCCAACCAGACCGGCCGGCCGGCCATCGATAGCGACCAGCATCACGGTTTGACCTAGTTGCCGAAGCTCCCCGGCGCGCTTGACCAGGGTCTGTGGGTCAACCGAAAGTTCTTCGAGCAGCCTGGCGCTGCCGACGGCTACCGTGCGGCCCTCCACCGTGCCCGTGACGCCTTTGCCCGTGACCGAACGGAAATTGCCGGTCTTGGCGAGTTGCAGGCCGCGCTCCTTGGCTCCAGCCACAATGGCGCCGGCCAGGGGATGTTCGCTCGCCTGCTCCAGGCTGGCGAGCAGGCGCAGCATTTCCAAATCCTCACGGCCTTCGGCGGATTCCCACGTGATTAGCTTGGGCTTGCCTTCCGTCAGGGTGCCGGTTTTATCGATCACCAGCGTGTCGACCTTCTCCAGGGTTTCCAAGGCTTCGGCATTTCGAATCAAAACACCGGCCTGTGCGCCCCGCCCCGTGCCGACCATGATCGACATGGGCGTGGCCAGACCCAACGCACAGGGGCACGCAATGATCAGCACCGCCACGGCATTCACCAGCGCATGGGCTAGCCGGGGCTCCGGTCCCCAAATCGCCCACACGGCAAAGGTGACGATGGCGATCAGAATCACGGCGGGCACGAAGTAGGAGGCAACCACATCGGCCAGGCGTTGAATCGGCGCGCGCGTGCGCTGAGCGTCACCCACCATCCGGACAATCTGCGACAGCAGCGTTTCCGACCCGACCCGGTCGGCGCGCATGGTGAAAGTCCCGGTGCCGTTGACGGTGCCCCCGGTGACTCTGGCGCCGGCCGTTTTTTCAACCGGAATCGGCTCTCCGGTCACCATCGATTCATCGACACTGCTGGTACCATCGAGCACCACGCCATCCACCGGCACTTTTTCGCCCGGCCTGACGCGGAGCCGGTCGCCCGCGATCACGCGGTCCAGCGGAATATCCTCTTCGCGGGTATCCTCTTCACCGGCACCCTCCCGGAGAATGCGCGCGCTCTTGGGCGCTAATCCCAGCAAGGCTTTGAGCGCACTGCTGGTCTGGCTCCTGGCACGTAGTTCCAGCATTTGGCCCAGCAGAACCAAGGTCACGATGACGGAAGCAGGCTCAAAGTAAACCGCCAAATCCCCCGCCATAGCCCGGAACGACGCCGGAATGAAACCCGGCAAAAGAAGAGCGGCGACGCTGTAAGAATAAGCCGCGCCCGTGCCGAGCGCAATCAGCGTAAACATATTCAGGTGCCGGTTCACCACCGACGCCCAGCCTCGCTGAAAGAACGGCCAGCCACCCCAGAGCACTACCGGCGTAGCCAGCGCAAACTCCAGCCAGAGCGATGCCGCATTTTGGGCAGTTACCGGGTCCCGGTTGCCGTACTTCGGGGTGCATCGGGCAGGTATATTCCACCTGCCCACCCGATCCGGATGCCGCCTCAGCGGGGGCGCTGTTGGTGCTCGGTTTCAGTTAGCCTCCAGGCCAGCCCATAGGATAGCCCGGAACTTCTGCGCGGGGCCGAGTGCAGAAAAAGCAGGTCTCGCGCCGATTTTGCCGATTCGCCCCCGGTCCCCGGCCCTGGTTTCCGGACCCTGGTTTGCCGGCCCCTGGTTACCGGCCCCCTTACTTCCAAAGGCCCCTGGCCATCTCCTCGTGCGCGGCAGCCATAGCCTTCATTTCTTCGGCTGCTTCGCGGCAATGCTCCGCCAAGAACTTGCAGTGTTCGGCGGTGTTCGGCCCCATGGTGTGTTTGGCTGCGCCCAACTCGGGGTATCGCGTGTATTCTACCGCGGGCGCCTCATGTTCGTCTGCCTCAGCTTCATGCTTCGCGGCCATCGCGGTGTAATGATGGGCGAGTTTCATGTGATCGGCCGGTGTCTTGGCGTTAGCGACAAGAGCCTTTACCTCGTTCGGTTTGAGCTCGTCTTGGGGCCCTATCGCCAGCGCCTGCCCAGCCAAAATCAAGGTCAACACGGCCAGAACCATCGACGAGGCGATGGTTCGATTCCAGTTCACAGATTCCTGCTTCATGTTAGTTTTCTTCTGGTTGCCCGTTCCTCGACATGGTGGGCGCCGGCACATTGTCACTTTCAGTAAACTCCCTCTAGAGCACAGCGAGGGCCAATCAGGTTGAAGAAAGTGCGGGCTGATTACTTCCGCTGGTACGTCTTGCTGAACCCGTTCGGCTGCGCGGACGTTAGCGTTAGCCGTCAGCCTTTGGCTTCGCGGTTCGCCCGGTCACGCAGTGCGCGCATGTAGGCGATGCTGTAAGCCAGCCCGCTTCGGTTTCCGGCCATCGCGGGAATATGATCGGGGATGACGATTCCGTCGTAATTCACATCGCGCAGCGCCTTCATGATCTTGTACATGTCGTAGTAGCCGTTGTCCATGAAGGTTTCCACGAAATGCGGCAGCGGTGCGCTCACGTTGCGGAAATGGATCTTCCAGATCTTCGCCGGGCCGAAGTAACGAATCATCTCCTCCGGATCTTTGCCGGTTAGCTCTTTCCCGCCTTCCAGCCAGGTTCCACAGCACAGGCAGATGCCCACGTTCGGACTGTTGGCGATTTCCATCGCGCGCTTGTAGCCTTCGAAATTGCCGAAGATACAGCGCGGAACTCCGGCCAGCACCGGCGCGGGCGGATCGTCCGGATGAATTCCGATCCGCACACCCGCCTCTTCGGCGACCGGCGCCACCTGTTTGATGAAGTAGGTGTAATTCTCCCAGATTTCATCCTTGGTGAAGACACGGCCGTGGGAGAGAGGCTCCGCCCAACTCTTGCCGGCCCAGTTACCCCGCCGGTCGGGACTTGCCAGGTCTAATTCCCGGGCCGACGACCCGCGTATGGTTGCCCGTCCGCTGCTCCAGATGCCGTTGCCCATATGGGCATAAGTGGTGTAATGGATGCCGGCTTTGCCCAGGTAACGCAGGTACTGCTTATACTCCTCGATCTTTTGATCGCGCCCGGGCAGATTCAGGGTGACCTCCGGCATGTTATGCAGGCTGCCGCTCGGGCCCGCGCCGCTGCCGATGTTGTAGACCTTGATGCCAGCCGATTCGTAGCGATCGCGCATCTTGGTGAAGCTCTCGGCGTTGGCGTTTTCAGCCGTCGCCGGCAGGCTGACGTACTCCACACCCGCCTGCTGAAAGAAGAGCAGGTCTTCATCAGTGGGGTTAGCCGGCGCGGAGGTCGCGATCTTGATCCCAGGAGGATTGGCGTGCACGGTGGCGCGGCTGCTGCGCACCGAGGACAGGACCGCCGCGCCGGCCAACGTCCTGGCGAATTCCCTTCTTCCTACGTTCAACTTTCGATCTTCCATATGAAATCCTCCGGATCTCCCCTGTATCAAAACTCCGCGCGGACGGACATCTGCACGTTAGCCTGCCCGGTGCCGAAGTTGGAAAAGTCCCCCAGAACGCCGGTAAACCGGGCCCATGTGGAGGTGCTGTTCAGGTTGTAAGTGGTATTCGGCGCCGCCAGATTCGGATGTTTCCACGGCAGGTTGTGCCCATCCAGCCGGAGGCTGAGCTTGAGGCGCTCGCCCGCCACCTTCCAGCTCTTGGTGGCGAAACATTGCATCCACAAAATCCCCGGAGCCTGCAAAACCCTGGAGGCCAGCGAACCGATCGTATACGAGTCCGGATACGCGAAGGCGCTCAGGTTGAAGTAAGGGTTCTGCGCCGCCGTCGGAAAACGGTTACCCATATCCCAATTCTGCACCTTCGCCTGCTCGATGGGCACCACGGCGTTGACCCGGGCGGCAGTCAGGTACTTGTTGGGGCTGCCGCTGTAACCGACCGTGAGCGGTATGCCGGACAGAATGTTTTCGCTCATGTCGACCTTCCACCCACCCAGCACGGCGTTCACGATGCCGCCCCGATTGAGCCAGCGTTGGCCTTTGCCAACAGGCAGTTCGTAAGTCACGAACGCGCCGAATGCTTTCTCCTGGTCATAGGGGCTCCGGGCCTTGCCTTCCCGGTCGTAGTAGGCGAGTCCATCGTCATTGCTCAGCGACTTCGACCAGTTGAAACTGGCGTTCAACGTGAGCCCTCTGCCATAGCGCTTCTCCACCGTGATGTTTCCGCTGTGCCAGGTGTTGTGGTTGAAGTTGGACAGCAGGTTGACGTTCCCGAATTGCGGGTACAGCATATAATTCTGCTGCGCCTGGAATACCGTATTCTGCAACGCCGTATTCCCGCCCAGCGCGATCGACAAGGGAATCTGGTTAATGTTCCAGCTACGCTCCAGTCCCACGCCCGCGCTGCCTTGGTAAGTAAGGTTCAGCACCCACGTGCCAGCGATCTGATACTGGAAGCCCGCCGACCAGTTCATTACATAGGGGCTCCGCAGATTGGGATCGCGCCAGGTAGCCGTGCGGCCGGAAAAGCTGGCGCCGGTGTAAGGAACCGTGCCGTCGGGATTCACGGTGTATTGTATCGGCCCCGGCCCGTTCTTTAGCAGGAACATGTATCGCGGGTCGCCTGTCGGCTGCAAAATGTTGAAGTTGCCGGCGTACTCGTCGAAACCGCCGGCTCCCGGGCTATCCACTGTCATAACGCCAAACGAGGACCGGAAAACCCACTTCTGGCGAAAGTTCCAGGCCAGGCCCAGCCGCGGCTGGAAGTTGTTCAAATCGCGCTTGCCGATCACCCCGGTCGGGTGCGTGATCGCTCCCATCAACCCGGTAACCGGGTCTCTCACCGTCGGATCGAACTGCGACTCCTGTCCGTACTTGGTCTTATAGGGGGAGGAGTATGACCAGCGCAGGCCCAGGTTCAATGACAGGGTGGGCGTCGCTTTCCAGTCATCCTGAATGTACAATTCGTGGTCCCACTGCCGGGGCAGAAAAATAGCTAACGGCTTGGTGAACGTGGCGCTGGTCACTACACCCATCTCGAAGGCGGCGAAGTCGTTCCCGGTGTTCGGTGTAAACGGATTGGCCGTGCCGCCGGTGAAGTTGTACTGTCCGGAAGGCAGAGAGGTGGTCTTGTTGTTGTACAGCGTCCAAATCATTTCGTAGCCCATTTTGAGGCTGTGCCGTCCTGCGATGCGCGTCAGGTTGTCTTCGATCACCCGGTCCTCACCCACCTCGCGGGAGTAGTTCAGTGGGGCAATGCCATAGCCAATGTTGAAGTACGGGACGGTCTCCGTGCCAATGCCCGGTATGCCGAAGTTGTACTGACTGGCGTCGGGGCGCGCCGGATTGGAATTGGCACGGCGATTGTAGCCCAGCCGGAACTCGTTGAACATCACGGGAGAGAAGATGGAGGTGTAGTTCACCACCCCGTTGATGTCGTCTACCGGATTGATTTCCCGGCTGGCGTTGAATTGCGGCTGGGCGAAATTATCGCCGTTCTGGCCGCGATTGTGATACTGCGAATAGCGGAAGAAAATCTTCTGGGTCGGGGAGAACTGGTGGTCCACTTTCTCGTCCCAGCGGTCCCTGTGGAGGCACCGGCAGGTATTATTGAACAGCAGATTGTTGGAGGGCCCCGTCTTGCTCGGGCTTCCCGGTTGGTTCGGCTGGTTCCAGATACCCAAAGCCAGGAACTTACTCGCCACCGGGTCAAACAGGCTCTTGGGAACGATATTGCCCGGCAACGGGTCGCTGGTCCAGGTACTGCCGACCAGCCGGGTCGAAAACGGATTGTATATGGGTAGTCCGCCGCCGGGCGCGTCCGCGAATGAGAAGTCGCCGTTGAGCATCGCCTGAGACGGAACCGTCCCCACCGTCTGGTTAATCGTGTGCTCGTGATTGATGGCGTAGTCGGACAGCCAGAAGGTCTTGTTCCTGCCATTGTAGATTTTCGGAATCACCAGCGGGCCGCTGGCCACCAGGTCGAACGTTTCGTAATACCACGGCGCGTCCTTCGGCAGCGGGAATTGCACCAGATAGCTTCGATGGACCCAATTGCCGTTCAGGTAGCGATCTTCAAAAGACATATGCAGCGAGTTCGTGCCCGATTTGTACACCATCTTCAGCGACCCGCCGGCCGAGTGCCCGTATTCGGCGGAAACGCCGGTGGTAAGCACCTTGACCTCTTCCATGGCGTCCGTACTGCCTTGGACCACACCATCCACCTGGTTCACAACGCCGGTGTAAGGCGACTTGGCGGTGATCCCATCCATCGTGGCGCCGATATCGTTCTGGGCCTGACCGATGATGTGGTCGCCGGCCTGGCTCTGGACGGCGACGATCCCCGGCATATACTGCATCAGGTACACGGTGCGCTTCATCACCCCCGGAACATCCTTGAGAACTTCCGCGGGGAGGACATAGGAACTCACTACGTTCTCGGTGTTCAGCAGGGAGGCGGACCCGCTCACGGTGACACTCTCGTTTACGGCGCCGACTTCCAGCACGATATCCACGCGCGGCACTTCGGCTGACCGGAGGGTGAGGCCCTCACGCACAGATTCCTTGAAGCCCGGCGCGCTCACCGTCACGCGGTAATTGCCGGGAGTCAGATACGGAACGTAATAGCCGCCGTCGGCTGTCGTCGAAGTTTCCGTAACGAAGGAGGTTTCCGGGTTAACAACCGTCACCTTGGCCCGCCCAACTACTGATCCCGTGGCGTCCTTGACGGTGCCCACCAATGTGGCGCCGCCGCCGGTTTGGGCCATCGCCGCCGCCGCCGCAACCATCAGAGTCACGGCTGCGCGGAATGCGAAGCCCACTGCCAACCGGCATGCAACTGGCGGTTGTAAGGAGCGCATGATTCTCTTTTGCGTCATCGAGAGTCCCCTTCCCATGGTCTTTCTGCTAGCCGGAATTTAACGGGGCCGGCATATTGGCATATTGCGGATCGTTTAGCCGGCTGGCTTCCGCCGCCACGCTGGAAGGCCCGGACGCCTGGATTGCCTTCGCCTGGATTGTCTTCGCCTGGTTGCCCGACTGGTTGCCCCGCCCCGTTGCCCCGCCCCGTTGCCCCGCGTCGAGCCGCCGCCAAATTGCCCAGCATCGATGATAGGCCATGTTTGGATCTCACACAACGTTTGGCCATCGTCCTAACGTAAGAAAACCGTGCTGGAAACAAGGGGCTAACAGGAACGGCAGGTTCGTAACGTCAGCTACCTGGGGTGATTACCTGAGGTGATTGCCTGGGTGATTGCCGGGGCCCTCGGCGGCTGCTCTGGCGCGGACGGCAAGCACGAGCCCAATTAGTCGCGGGGCGCGCGCTGGTCGGATGGTATGGAACCATTCTCGCCGATTGCGCTCATCTGCCGATGCCATCGGCACACTTGCAAAAAACGCTAGGCTTAGCGCTTCTCGCTTTTTTCGTACTGATTCCAAAGGGTTAATTTTGGCAAACCGCTAGATCTCGCGGTTTTGGTTTTTGGGACAACAGCCAATCGGCCGGGGTGTGAAGCGGGGATGTGGGGCAGGTTGCTAACCCGTTCGCGATGTGCGCCGGGCGCACACGGGAAAGGAGGAAAGTCGCCTGAAACGCTCTGTGGGGCAACTCGGCAAGCAGTTGGCAACCAGGTTGGCAACCTGCGGCGGATTGTTAATCCGCCCGCCGGGACCTGGTGCGCCGCCGAACTTCCACAAGGACTTTCGAGAGTGCGGCGGATTGGCAGAGGAACTTGCAAAAAAGCCGGCGGGAGCCAATTTCGCGACCGGCAAAAGTCCAGTTGCGCTGTTGGCAAGGGCGCAATTGTTACCGGATCAATGCCGACGCGGTTT
>Ga0210402_10001974_pt1 | contig 20485 bp, 20 predicted proteins | sample IncBWC7MmetaG_FD_161055 | JGI IMG/M metagenome (GOLD analysis project Ga0210402, IMG submission 161055) | Forest soil microbial communities from Barre Woods Harvard Forest LTER site, Petersham, Massachusetts, United States - Inc-BW-C-7-M | ecosystem: Environmental > Terrestrial > Soil >... | reverse complement strand
ATCTCCGGCTGCAAACTGTGGACTAGTCTAGCAAACGGAAGGACCGCAATTGATGTTCAAGCAGATTGCCGGCTCTGTTCTGGTGCTGAGCCTGGCGGCATGCGCCGCGCCGCGTCCGCGGCCGGTTACGCCTTGGTTGCCGGGCCAAACCAGCCTGCAATCGCTTCCCGCGCCCGGCGAATATCCAATCGACTCCGGCAGCTCCGAACTGAGATTGTTGGTATATCGAGCCGGAGCGCTGTCCAACCTCGGCCATAACCACGTCATGGTCAATCGAGCGGTCACCGGACGGGTGCAAATCGGCAGCAGCGTCTCCGCGTCGTCATTTTCGCTCAACGTGGCAGTGAACGACTTTCTTGTCGACGATGCGCAGTCGCGCAGCGAGGAAGGCGCCGATTTTCCGAGCGACATTCCGGAGGATGCCAAGGAGGGAACCCGCCGCAACATGCTGAGCAACGCGGTGCTCAATGGAGCTGAATTTCCGAACATCACCGTGAAGAGCGTCTCGCTCAACGGTACGCTGCAGGCGCCCAACGCAGACCTGGAAATCAGCGTGGCAGGACACACCTCAACAATCTCGATGCCCTTCAGTTTGCAGGGCGATGCACATCACCTGATCGCCGCGGGTTCAACGGAACTGCGGCAAACCGCGCTGGGTCTTACGCCCTACAGCCTGTTGCATGGCGCCTTGCAGGTGCAGGATGCCATGCAGCTGAAATTCAAGATTACGGCGTCGACGAACTAGTCAGGAGAATCGGCGTACCTTCGGGTGCCACCAATACCGCCGCCCAACCTTCGTCCAATCCCGGCGGCATTTCCCCGTTCGGCACGATCCCCTTGTCCGCGAGATGAGCGAGAGTGCCGGCCACATCGTCGACTTCGAATCGCAAAGCTGCCCGCCGCAAGTCCGCGGGCCGGTAAAGGCCAAGATCGATGTAATCGCTGGTGCAGGAAATATGCGGCAGGCGATCTTCAAGCTCCTCCATTCCCACAAAACCAAAGTCTTCCCAGTAGGCTTTTGCAGACTCGCGATCCGGTGCAGGCACCGCGATCTCGAGGAAATAGCCGCAGCGCGATGTGTCGTTGGCGAGGCGTTTGCTGGGTGAAAACGTGCGCGCCTCGACCAGGCGCACGAGCTGACCGGAGGGATCGAACCAGCCGACCTCATTGAACACATCGTTGCCGAGATGACGAAACTCAAATTCGATCCCTTTCTGCTCGAGGGCACCCAAGTACTTGAGCAAATCGGGCTTCACGAAGGTCAACGACGGCGCGGGGATGGGTTCCTGATGCAGCCCGAGACAGATTCGTCCATCGGTGACGACGGCATAAGGATGCGGCCACGCATCGCCCACCTCCGCCGAAGAGAATCCCAATCCGGCGTAGAAATCCAATGAGGCCTGAATGTCCGGCGCGGCGAGCGAAAACTCCAGGAATCGCCCCAGCACGGCTCCTAGCTCACTCCGCCGACGCAGACGTATTTGATCTCGGTGTAGTCGAGGATCCCGTACTTGGACCCCTCGCGCCCAATTCCCGATTCCTTGACGCCGCCGAAAGGCGCCGTTTCAGTCGAGATGATGCCGGTGTTCAATCCCACGATTCCGTACTCTATGGCCTCCGAAACTCTCCAGCTTCTGGCCAGGTCGCGGGTGTAGACGTAGGCGGCCAGGCCGAACTCCGTGTCGTTGGCCATCGCGATTGCCTGCGCCTCGCTTTCAAACTTGAATAGCGGGGCCACCGGCCCGAATGTTTCTTCGCGCGCCACCAGCATCTTCGGCGTGACGTCGGTGAGAATGGTCGGTTCGAAAAATGAGCCGCCGAGAGCATGGCGCTTGCCGCCCAGAGCGACTTTCGCGCCTTTCGCCAACGCATCCGCAATGTGCTCCTCGACTTTCGTCACCGCCTTGGCATCGATCAGCGGTCCCTGGTCGGTCACGCCGAGAAGCCCATCGCCGACGCGCAATTGCGCTACCGCAGTTTTGAGCCGCTTGGCGAATTCGTCGTAGACGCCTGCCTGAATCAGGAGCCGATTCGCGCAAACGCAGGTTTGGCCGGTATTTCGATACTTGCTGGCGATGGCGCCCTGTACTGCGGCGTCCAGATCGGCATCATCGAACACGATGAAGGGGGCATTGCCGCCAAGCTCGAGCGACAATTTCTTGACCGTACCCGCGCATTGCGCCATGAGCTTCTTGCCCACTTCGGTCGAGCCGGTGAACGTCAGTTTCCTCACCGTCGGATTGCCGGTCATCTCCCCGCCGATCGCGACGGCGCTGCCGGTGATCATGTTGAACACGCCTTTCGGGACGCCCGCACGAGAGCTCAGTTCCGCCAAGGCGAGCGCCGAGTAAGGAGTTTGCGTGGCGGGTTTGCAAACCAGCGTGCAGCCGGCAGCCAGGGCCGGTCCTGCCTTGCGCGTAATCATCGCGCTCGGAAAGTTCCAGGGCGTGATGGCCGCGACCACGCCGACCGGCTGGCGCAACACCATGATTCGCTTGTCGGCTTGGTGACCCGGAATGATGTCTCCATACAAGCGCTTGGCTTCTTCGCCGAACCACTCAATAAATGAGGCCGCGTAGGCAATTTCCGTTTTGGACTCGGCCAGCGGTTTGCCCTGTTCCGCCGTCATCAGCGTCGCGAGGTCATCTTGATGCTGAATCATCAGATCGAACCAACGCCGCATGATGAGGGCGCGGTCCTTGGCGGTGCGTGCCCTCCATGCGGGCAACGCCGCGGAGGCCGCCGCAATCGCGCGCCGAGTTTCGGCGACACCCAAATTCGGAATGGATCCCAACTTTTGCGCGGTCGCGGGGTTTTTCACCTCCAACGTGGCGCCGTTGTCCGCAGCAGTCCAGCCGCCATCGATGAAGCACAGTTCGCGCAGCAGCGTCGGGTCTTTGAGTTTCATGGACATGCCTTCGAGGATAGCGCGATCAAATGCCCGCTCTCAACGTTCGAGAATCGCGGTGACGCCCATGCCGCCGGCTGTGCAAATCGAGATCAGCCCGCGCTTCCCCTTGGCCTCATCGAGAATTTTCGCCAAGGAAGCGACAATGCGCGCGCCGGTCGCCGCAAAGGGATGCCCGATGGCGACGCTGCCTCCCTTGACATTCAATTTCGATCGGTCGATCGAGCCAAGGGGGCCCGGCAACCGCAGCGTGTCGCGGCAGTACGCCGGGTCGGTCCAGGCCTTCAACGTGCACAGCACCTGTCCGGCAAACGCCTCGTGTATTTCGTAGAAATCGAAGTCTTGAAGGTTCAATTTGGCATCGTTCAGCATTCGCGGAACGGCGTAGGCGGGAGCCATGAGCAAACCCTCTTTCTTTTCGATGTAGTCGACCGCCGCGGCCTTGCCATAGCTCAAATAAGCGAGCACCGGAAGATTGCGCTCGCGAGCCCACGCTTCGGAGGCCAGCAACACGGCGGACGCACCATCGGTCAGCGGCGAGGAATTTCCCGCCGTCAAGGTGCCGGCTCCGGAGAAATCGAAGGAAGGCTGCAGTTTCGCGAGCTTTTCCAGCGAGGTGTCCCGGCGAATATTGTTGTCCTGGGTCAATCCCAGATATTCGATGACCAGGTCTTTGTAGAAACCAGCCGCGTAAGCGGCGGCGGCCTTCTGATGGCTCTCCAGAGCCAGTTGATCTTGATCCGCGCGCGTGATGCCCCACGTTTTCACCATGAGTTCCGTGCTCTCACCCATGGATAAACCGGTGCGCGGCTCCGTCACCCCGGGCAACACCGGCCTGAAATGCTTCGGGCGCAGCCCGAACCAGGGCTTCACCCTGTTGGCCAGGGTCTTGCCGCGATAACTGCGCAGCAGGAGTTGTTGAAAACTTCGCGGGTAGACCACCGGCGGGTCGCTCACCGTATCGACTCCTCCGGCAATGGCGCAATCGATCTGGCCCAGCGCAATTTTATTGCCCAACAAGATCGCCGCCTCGAGACCGGTGCCGCAGGCGCGCTGCAAATCCAGTCCCGGCGTCTCGAGAGCAAGCCCGCACCCGAGCACCGACTCCCGCGTCAAATCCCATTGACTGGAATGCTTCACCACGGCGCCGGCCGCAACGTCATCAATGCGCTGCCCGCGCAGGCCAAATCGCTCGACCACGCCGCGCAGCGCGGCAGTCAGCATCTCCTGATTCCCGACCTGCGCGTAGGCGCCGTTGCCCCGTGCGAACGGGATCCGTGCGCCGCCGACAATTGCGACGCGTCGCGGACTTGCTCCTACCAACATGGTTGCCTCCGTTAAGCGCTAAGTACGCGAATTATGGACCTACCCGCCAGCATATAATCCATCAATGACCGGATTTTGTTCCAAGGTTTGCTGCGGATTTGCACTTTTTACGCTTGCCGGGTGCGGCGCGCCCACGGCACCCGCGCCGCCGACTCAGGCCAAGGGAGCGCCGCCGGTCGAGCAGCTCGGTCAGATCGTTGAGCGCTACTGGGACGAGCATCTGCCGACTGAGAACGTCATTTCGCCGCAATTACTCGCGGATTCGCTGAATATCGAGCGCCGCTATCTTGCGGAAGTGCTCAGTGTTTCGCGCGACGCCCTGGATGCGCCGTCGCGGCTGAGCTACGACATTTTTCGCCGGCGGCGCGAGATCGGCATCGAGAGCTTCACCTTCCCCAATGAGCTGCTGCCCATCAATTCGTTCGGCGGGATGACTCAAGAGTTCGCGGCGCAGGCTGCGGAACTGGAACAGCATCCGGGCGCCAGCGCCTCCCAGTACGAGAACTGGCTGAAGCGCATCGACGATTACGTGCTTTGGACTCAACAAGCCACCGTGAATATGCGCGATGGCATGCGGCGGGGCTATACATCGCCGCGCGCGGTGATCGAGCGCGTGCTTCCCGTCCTCGAACGTCTCGGCGTCGATGACTCCGCCAACGCGTTTTACGCGCCGCTGCGCTCAATGCCGGAGAGCATCAAGGACCCGGAGCGTGCCCGGCTCACGCGGGAAATGAACGGTGCAGTTTCAGGGAGATTGCTGCCCGCCATTCGCGCGTTGCATGACTTTCTGCAAAAGCAATATCTGCCGCGCGCAAGAACGAGCATCGCTTTGACGGCGCTGCCGTTGGGCCGCGAGTGGTATGCATTTTTGGTCAAAAGAGCGACCGGCACCGCGCTCACGCCCGAGGAGATCAATCGCATCGGCATCGCCGAAGTCGAGCGGCTGGGGTTGCAACCGGTGCGCGATTCGGTACCCCTCGAGCCTAACGGGCTCGTGAATGCCTACAAGGATTTGGAAGCCCAAGTCCAGGCAGCGCTGCCTGCGGCATTCGCCGAGACGCCTCCGGCGGATCTCGATATTCGCGGCACGGAGTGGCTGCCGCAGCCGGCCGCGCCGTTGTACTACCAGCGCGGCGGACCGCCCGGTGCGCCGCCGGCGATGCTCTACGTGAACACCCTGAAGCCGGTGAAGGCTTTCTCAATTGCCAATTTTCTGCAGCTAGGCTTGCCGGGCGAGCATTTTCAAATTGCACTTCAACAGCAGCGAACCGAGCTGCCTCGATTCCGCCGCTTTGGCTCCGAGCCAGCCTTCACGCGGGGCTGGGGTCTGTACGCCGCCTCGCTCGGCGATACATTAGGCCTGTACACTGACGAATCGGCGAAATTGGACGCGGCCGCGGTACAAATGCGCTGCGCCGTCGCGTTGGTGGTCGATACGAGCTTGCACGCGAAGGGCTGGACGAGGAGCCAGGCCTTTGACTATCTTCGTGTGCATCTTGGAATCGACGACCTCGACGCCCAATCTCTGATCGACTCGTACGCGACCAGTCCGGCGGACGCGTTGGCGTGCATGGGCGAGATGACGTTTCGCAGCCTGCGTGCGCGGGCTCAGCAACGCGCGAGCAGCCGCTTCGACCTTCGAGAGTTTCATTCTGAGATTCTACGAGGCGGCGCGATGCCGCTGGACATTTTCGAGGCACGAATGAAAAGTTGGATGGACTCGTCGAAATGAGGGTTTTTTCCCGAAATAACCGCCTGGCGGCGATTTCGTTCGAACAGTATTTGTTGGTCGGAGTCAGACTACCCAGTGCGCACTTTATTCATATTTGCAGTCTTTCTTGCCGTGGGCGCAGTCCGTGCCGCGAGTCTTGCCGCGGAGGCCTCTTCGGGCAACGATATCGCGATATCGGTGTCTTTGGACCCAACGGAACAGAGCGGCAGCGCCAGCGCCATCGTGAGGATTCACGCGCCCCGCGACGTCGTGTGGTCGTTGATCACGAGCTGTCCCGAGTCCCTGCGGATGGTGCCCGGGCTCGAGGTTTGCGACGTGATCGAGACCGCACCGGATCAATCGTGGCAAAGAATTCGCCACGTCATGAATTATTCGTGGTACCTGCCCAAGCTGACCTACCTCATTCGCGCAACCTACGATCCGCCCTCGAAGGTATCGATCGAGCGGATCTCCGGGGATCTTCGAACGCTGCGGGGTTCCTGGGAACTGAAGAGCGACGGGGACTATACGATCGCGCACTATACGGTCGACCTGGCGCCGGGCTTCTGGGTGCCGAACTGGATCGTGCGATCCGCGCTGCGCAAGGATTTGCCCAGAATGCTGCGAGCGCTGCGCTCCCGTGCTGAAACCTTGGCTGCGCACAGTTCTTGATCCGGGGCGCGCGCCGAGCCGCGCCGTCCTGATCGTCTGTGTCGCGGCCTTCGCCGTGAGCGCCTGCGAGCGCGAGCCTGAATCGCCGCCGCTGCGGGTGAAGCGGGTATTTCACCTGAACCCTTACGAGAAGGACTTCGGCTATTCGCAAGCCGTCCTCATCGATAAAACGCTGTATATTTCCGGCTCGGTGGCCGCGGATCAGAACGGGCGCCTGGTATCACCCGGCGACATGGCCGGCCAGATGCGCGCCGCTTATTCCAATATACGCCGTACCCTGGCAGCGCATGGAGCCGACTTCGAAGAAGTTGTTAAAGAGACGATCTACACGACGGATATGGACGCACTGCTCAAGGCTTCGGACCTGCGCTTCGAGTACTACGACAAGGAGCGCCTGCCGACCACATCCTGGGTGCAGGTGCAGCGTTTGGTGGATCCCGGGTTTCTCGTACAAATTGAAATCGTGGCGGAGCTGCCGTAAAGAATCAACCGGGGATGACGTTGCGCAACGTGGTCGACAAAAACTTCGAGAGGCGTCTCGCGGGACTCATTAATTCGGGCGAACGGGCGATCTTGCGCGGCGGCCGCAAAGGCGTCGAGAAGGAGTCGTTGCGAGTGTCGCCCGACGGCGTCATCGCCCAGACCCGCCATCCGGAGGCATTGGGTGCGCCGCTCACCAACGAACATATCACGACGGATTTCTCCGAGTCGCTGATCGAACTGGTCACGCCGCCATTCGGCGAGACGTGGGAACTTCTGCAATACCTTTGCGATATTCATCAGTTCGTGTACCGCCATCTGCACGACGAATTGCTCTGGGCGACGAGCATGCCCAGCGCAATCCAGGGCGACGCCAGCATTCCGCTGGCGCTGTTCGGCAGCTCCAATATCGGGCGCCTGAAGACGGTCTATCGCCACGGATTGGGTGTGCGCTACGGGCGCATCATGCAGGCCATTTCCGGCGTGCATTTCAACTACTCGTTCAGCCCGAAATTGTGGGGCGTGCTCGAGGCGGTCAATCAATCCCAGCAGCCAGTGCAGGATTTCATCTCCGAACAATACTTCGGCGTGCTGCGCAACTACCGCCGCTACGGCTGGCTGGTGCTCTACCTGTTCGGCACTTCGCCCGCGGTATCGAACAGCTTTTTCGCGGGGCGCGGGAATACACTGCCGAGGTTCGATGCCGATACCGTCTACGAGCCCTACGGCACCTCGCTGCGGATGAGCGACATCGGCTATCGCAACAAGAATCAATCGACCTTGAGCGTGTCGGTAAACAGCCTGTCCGAATACGTCCGCGATCTATCCCGCGCGATCGGCACGCCCTATCCCCCCTACGAGAAGCTCGGCGTCAAAGTGAACGGGATCTACCAGCAGCTCAACGCCAACATCCTGCAGATCGAAAACGAATACTACAGTTTCATCCGCCCGAAGCGCATTGCGCGCTCCGGGGAGCGGCCGACCAAGGCACTGCATCGCGCCGGCGTGGAATACGTGGAAGTACGCGCGCTCGACGTGAGCGCATTCGATCCGGTCGGCGTCAATCAAAACAAACTGCGCTTCCTCGAAGCCTTTCTGGCCATGTGCCTGCTGCGTGAAAGCGCGCCGATCAGCATCGGCGAACAATCGGCGCTGGACGCAAATCATCTACTGGTCGCAAGGCGGGGCCGGGAACCCGGGCTGCACCTGAGCCGGGAGGGGCGCAGCGTTTCCATGGCCGAGTGGGCCCGAGAACTCCTCGATTCGATGCAAGGACTGTGTGAAATGCTCGACCACGGCGAACGCGCGCGGCCCTATTCGTCGGCACTCGAGCAGCAACGCGCGAAGATAGATGACGTGGAGCGGACTCCTTCGGCGCGCCTCATCGCGGAGATGCGGCAGACCGGGGAGACCTTCTTTCAGCTCGCGCTGCGAATGTCGAACCTTCACAAAGACTATTTTCTCGGTCTATATCCGCCGAACCAGAGCCGACTCGCGGAGTTCGCGAGCGAGGCGCGGGATTCTCTCGAGGCGCAACGCAGCATCGAAGCGTCGGACAAGACCGATTTCGACACGTATCTTGCGCATTACTTAGCCGATTGAATCCATTTTTGACATAATGCACGCCGGCCCTTCGGCGCATTCCTTCTTCAAAACAGTGCCCGAGGACCTTGAGCATAGACTCCCGGGTAGGTACGGTGACACGGATGAGCACTGCCACAGGGCTTTCCAACGAAGATCTTCCGAATTCGCCCCACGCGCGGCAATTGCGGGCCGGATTTCCGTGGCTGACCTTCGATGGCGAGCTCGAAGCCGAATTCAGGCGCAGAAATTTCGACGAGAACCTGCTGCACACACGCGTGAATCTCTGCCTGGCGATCCTCATCGCCATCGCATTCTCAGCAATGGACGCGATGGTCCTGGGGCCGCAGCTCGATCGAATTCCCAGCCGCATCCAGATACTCATCATCATTCCGATTCTGCTGATCGGCCTCGGGGCGAGCTTCTCGCCGCTACGCCACCGGATTCACGCGCCTCTCACCATCGTCATCATGACCGTATTCGGCGTGAGCGTGGCGGCCGTCCAGATCATTGCCTCGATGGGCGGGGTCTCGCTGCTGATTCCCTGCGTGATCCTGAGCATCGTTTTCATCTACTTCATGAGCGGATTGATTTTTTATCACGCAGTCGCGGCCAACGTGATCGTGATGCTGGCGTATTTGGCGGCCGGCATCGCGCTCCTGTTGCCGGGCCGGGAGTTCAGCTACAGCGCACTGGCCCTCGTCGCGGCCAACCTGTTCTGCGCGTCGGTCACCTACATGCATGAAAAGACCAGCCGGCTGCGGTTCCTCGAGGCATGCCTGCTGCGCGAAATGGTGGCGCGCGACGGGCTCACCGGCATTCAGAATCGCCGCATGTTCGATCAGCATATCGCGCGGGTCTGGCAGCAAGCGGTGCGCGAAGAGGAGCGCATCGCCGTGCTGCTTGCGGATGTCGACTGCTTCAAGGACTACAACGACCGCTATGGCCACCAGGCCGGAGATGAATGCCTGCGCGCGGTCGCCGTGTCCTTGAGCCAGTGCGCGCGCCGGCCCCTGGACTTCGTCGCGCGCTATGGCGGCGAGGAGTTTGCGATCGTACTGTACGAGGCGAGCCGGGATTACGTCGCCGAAGTGCTGACGCGCATCCAACGTTCGATTGCCGAGCTCAATATTCCGCATGAGGCTTCGAAGGTTGCCAGCCGCCTTACCGTCAGCATCGGTGCGGCATTTGTGCTGCCCGCCGCCAACCGGACTCTCGAGGGATTGATCCAGCTCGCCGACGAGGCTTTGTACTGCGCCAAGGAAGAGGGCAGAAATCGCGTGATCGTCATGGAGGCCGAGTACGCCACGATGCGGACCGGCCGCTTCGAAAAGCGCCGCCATCACGTCGACGCCTAGCTAGATACGTCGACGCCTAACGATAGATCGACGCTTAGCGATAGATCGCGATCCGAGTCTCTTCACCGGCTTTTCTGCTGGCCCGAAACATGCCCTCGGAATTGAATTCCATGGCGATTTCTCCCTGCGCATCGATCGCAATGACGCCGCCTTCGCCTTCCAGGGCGGGAAGTTCCGCGAGAACGACCTCCCGCGCAGCCGCAGCGACGCTGCGGCCGCCGAAGCGCATGCGCGCGCAGATATCGTGCGCCACGGCGCTGCGGATGAATATTTCGCCGTGTCCGGTGGCTGACACCGCGCATGAGCGATCATCGGCATACGTGCCGGCGCCGATGATGGGCGAATCGCCGATGCGCTGAAAGCGCTTGCCGGTCATGCCGCCCGTGGAGGTCGCCGCGGCCAAATTGCCAAAGCCATCAAGCGCAACGGCTCCGACGGTGCCGACATGCGAGATGGTGTGCCCGGAAACACCGCTGTCGCCCCTGCGAATTCGCTCCAGCTGCTGCCAACGCTCAGGCGTGTAGAAGTAACTTTGCGGCACGAAGGAAAAACCCTGGCTCGATGCGAACTCCTCCGCTCCGGCGCCCGCCATCATGACGTGTTCCGAGCTTTCCATCACGGCTCGCGCCAGCAGCACTGGATTGCGGATGCGTGTCAGGCCGCAGACCGCGCCGGCCTGCAGCGTGCGCCCATCCATGATCGAGGCGTCCATTTCATTGCGGCCATCGAGCGTGAACACGGAGCCGCGACCGGCATTGAACAATGGGTTGTCTTCAAGCAAAACCACCGCGACCGTCACCGCATTCAGGCTGGTGCCCCCGTCTTTCAGGACCGCGTAACCCGCATCGATCGCCTCGGCCAAGCCGGTTCGATACTTGCGCTCCGCGTCCCCGCTCATCTCGGAACGCGGCAGGGTACCGGCGCCGCCATGGATTGCTATGCCAAACATCGCTTATGTTGCTCCTTGACGCTGCGGAACCGTTACCACCAGCCCCTCGAGATCTGCCGTGACGTGAATCTGGCAGCTCAAGCGGCTATTCTCGCCCGGCTCCCAAGCACACTCCAGCGTGCCCTCTTCCATTTCCTCGCGCGCGGCAAGCTTGGGCAGCCAGGCCGCATCGACATACACATGACAGGTCCCGCATGCGCAGGCACCGCCGCACAGCGCCAGAATACCCTGCACGCCGTTTTGCCTGGCCGCCTCCATCAAGGTGATGCCGACAGGCGCATTTATCTCACGGCGGAAGCCGCCCGGTTCAATGAAGGTGATGCGAGGCATTAAAGTGCAGAGATCACGTGTACCCCTAAACGGAATCGTACTAGTATTACCCGGACTGCCCCCGACCGGAGTCCAGAATGAAATTGATTACCGCAATCATCAAACCGTTCAAGCTGGACGACGTGCGGGCAGCCCTGTCCGAAATCGGCGTCTCCGGCATGACTGTGACAGAGGTCAAGGGATTCGGGCGGCAACGCGGACATACTGAGCTGTACCGCGGCGCGGAGTACGTCGTGGACTTTGTACCGAAGACCCGCATCGAAGTTGCCGTTAAAAACGAACTGGTCGATCAGGTGATGGAGGCCATCGTGGGCGCTTCGAAAACAGGGAAGGTGGGTGATGGCAAGATTTTCGTTACCGACATCCTGCGGGTTTTGCGCATTCGCACCGGCGAGAGCGACAACGCCGCCTTATAGACAGGCTTCTGGACCATCGGCCGAATGAGAGTATTCGGCGGCGGATGCCTGATTGCATTCACCGTCCTATACGCAGGGATAACGCAGCCTGCATTCGCCGCGAAGCTCACCGACACGGAACACACCCGGATCGACGAGCCGCGTCCATCCGACGTGCCGAGCGATGCCGAGCTGGAAGCGGCGGGCGCGGTCATCGGCCGAGTGGAAATCGTCACCCGCAATATTTTCGACGAAAGCGACCCGCGCGAAGGCAACGGACTGTTTCGGCTCGCCGACCGGCTTCATATCCGCACCAAGCACGCGACCGTCCAAGCGCAGCTGTTGTTCGCGAGCGGCGATAAATATCTCGGGCGCAAGCTCGCGGAGACCGAGCGCGCGCTGCGTTTGCTGACGTACGTGTATGACGCACGCATCGTGCCGATCCGCTATGCCGACGGCAAAGTCGATATCCGGGTCATCACCAAGGATGTTTGGACCTTGAGTCCCGGAATCTCCTTCGCCCGCTCGGGCGGAACGAACGACACCAAGTTCAATCTGCAGGACACCAATTTTTTGGGTTGGGGAAAGGCCTTGCAGGTGTCGCACGGCAGCACCGTGGATCGCACCAGCGATACCGTGACCTGGATGGACCCGAATGTGCTAGGGTCGCGCTGGACCTCGGCGCTGGCGTACTCCGATTCGAGCGACGGCTCGCAGCGTTCGGTCCTGGTGAGGCATCCCTTCTATTCGCTGGATGCGCCCTGGAGCACGAGAATCTCCGCGATCACGTTCGACCGCACGATCTCGCGCTACAACCTGGGCGATATCGTTGACCAGTTCAACGACAATGAAACCTCCTATGAATTGAGCGGCGGCATTTCAAACGGGCTTATCGACGGCTGGACCAAGCGCTGGACCTTCGGCATGCGCTACGACCGCAATTTGTTCTATGTGGCGCCGGTCACGACGATGCCGGCACAGGTGCTGCCGCCCAATCGAACCTTGTCCTACCCATTTACCGGATTCGACATTCTTCAGGACGCCTATAAGAAGGTCGGCGATGAGAACCAGATCGGCCGCGCCGAGGACCTGTACTTCGGCACCGAGGTGACCGGAGAGATCGGATACTCGAGCAGCGCCTTTGGCGCGGATCGCGATGCCGTCATGCTCAGCACAAAAGCGCTGCATGGATTCGACCTGGCCCATGAGCAGCAGTTGTTCCTGACCAGTGATTTTTCTTCGCGTTTGGAGCAGGGGCATGCACGCAACCTGGTTGCCGATGCCGCCGCGAAGTACTACTGGCGGTGGCGCGAAGACTGGCTGCTGTACGCGGCATTTTCCGGAACCACGACCTATCGATTGGACCCGGACATGCAGCTTTTGATCGGCGGCGACAATGGCCTGCGCGGCTACCCGCTGCGCTTCGAGTCGGGCACTTCGCGGGCGCTCTTTACGGTTGAGCAACGAGTCTTCACCGATTGGTTTCCGTTTCGCTTGGTTCGCGTGGGCGGCGCAGTGTTCGCGGATGTAGGAAGGACGTGGGGTACGGGTGTCGTCGGCAACAGCGATCCGGGATTGCTGAAGGATTGGGGATTCGGGCTGCGTTTGGGCAATACCCGCTCCGGTCTGGGAAACGTCCTGCACGTCGATTTCGCGTTTCCCGTCGGCAATGTGGCGGGAATCCAAAAATTCCAATTTCTGGTGCAGACCATGCAGAGTTTCTAAGACAGGACCCGAGGAGCCTCAGACAGGTCCTAGTCCTTCGCTGCTTTGCGCCGCGAGAAAAGCCACACGGCGGCTCCGCATACGGCGAAGTTCAGCACCCACCACCACATCTGGCGGCTGTTGTTCCTATCGTCCAATTGCCCGGGCACCGATCCAATATCCAAGGTGCCCTTGAGACTTTCCGTTGCCGCTCCCTGGCCCACTTGAAAGTCAACGGCCGCGGCGCCCGGCAGCTCGAGGTCCTTGCTCTGCAAAGAATAACTGCCGTCGGCCTCGGCAGTCGTGGGATGCACCATGCCGCGCAAAACGACGGTAACGACGGCGTCCCTCACCGGCGCATTGTCAGCGAGGCGGCTGATGTGAATGCTCATTTTATCGTCGCGGACGACGCCCACGGCCAATAGATCATTCGAGCGGGCTTCGACGCGAGGAGTCGCCGGCGCGTCCGCGGCCCAGGCCCCCGTTGCCCATGCGCAGACTACTGCCCAGACTGCGAGGCTTCTCAAAGCATGAAACCCAAGACACCCAGAATCGTGCCCGCGATGCTCGCGAGGACGCCGAAGACGGGGAAGAACACCTTGCGCGCCAGAAAATACAGGGAGCACAACACCAATCCCAGCTCCAGCAATCCCTCGCCGATGTCGAAATACAGGGCCCGGTGCTCCTCTTTCTCCGTTTCCTTGTCTTTCGCTCTCGCCTCTTCCTGAATTTTCTCCGCATCGGCGGCGTACTTGGCCCGCGCCGCCTCGAGCTTGCGAGTCACTGCCTCGGCCTTGGCTGGATCGGTGCCCAGTGTGCTCATCAGCGCCAGCGCCACCTCTTCGGTGTTTTCGCGAGTTTTCTTTGCCTGGTAATAAGTCCATTGGTCGTTCGACTCGGTGCGATGAATCACCGCGTCGGTGTGCGCGCGGTGCGAAGCAATCGTGACCACCGACAACAGGATGCCGACCACTCCGACCAATATGCCGATGCGCCGGGTGTTGGGATCGTCGGCATGTTCCGGCTTAACTTCAAGTTCAGGCATGGCGTTTGGCTATCCTCGAATGATATTCACAGATCTTTGGGGACCATCTTGCTTGCGGCGCTGATTTTGACCAGCACATGCTCGACGTAGTGCAGCGCGATGTTGGTCAGGAGGGTTGCGGCCGCGACCATGCAGGCCAGAGACGGCTGATCGACCCCCGACAGCACACCCATTGCCGAGGCGCACCACAGCGTCGCCGCGGTATTCAGGCCGCTGATATTGGCGCCTCGATGCAGAATGACGCCGGCACAGATGAAGCCGCTGCCGGTGACGACCTGAGCCGCAACCCGCGATATGTCGCCTCCCAGGGTCAAGCCCGCGATCACGAAGGCGGCGGATCCCAAGGAGACCAGGGCATTGGTGTGGATTCCCGCCGGATGTCCGCGCAGGCGCCGCTCCAGCCCCACGGCTGCACCCAGCCCCAGCGCCAAGAGGAGTAGCAGGGCTTCCCTAGAGGTCGAATCCGTACCAAGCTGCATGCTTTACATCCACTGTGGTTCTTATGCGCGTCTTGAGCAAATACACCCGGCAAATTTTAGCGCAAAACGAGGGGCGCGACCTCGATAGGTTGACCCTGAAACTCGCGCTGCTGAGAAAGGATCCCTTCTCCTTCTTTCGCGGCACCAACCCGCTGTTCCTCGAGTTTCTGCCCCGCGCCCATGCGTTGTTCCGCGCGCCTTGCGTTCTGATCTGCGGCGATCTGCACTTGGACAATTTCGGCGCCTTCAAAGGCGACAATCGTCTCTGCTATTTCGATGTGAACGATTTTGACGAGGCATGTCTCGCGCCCTTTACGCTCGACATCGTGCGTTTCGTCGCCAGCATCAAGGTAGCCGCCCGCGGTTTGGGGCTGAATGGGGGGCAGAGCCGGATGCTCGTGCAGCGCTTTCTCAAGGCATACGCGCACAGTATCAGCGACGGCAAACCGCGCTGGGTGGAGCGCTCGCTGGCGCAAGGCGTATTCCGCGCCCTGCTGCGCCGTGCGATCAATCGAACGCGCCGCGAGCTTCTGGCTCGATTCACCAAGCTCAAGGCCGGCGAACGGCGCATCCGCAATGACGGCGTGCGTGCGTTGCGCGTGGACGCGTCAAAGCGCCCGCAGCTGCGGCGCCTGCTCTCGCAATTTGCCGTTCCCGGCGTGGGCAGATCTTTTTTCAAGCTCCTCGATGCTGCTCGCCGTATTGCGGGAAACGGCAGTTTGGGGCTCGCGCGCTACATTGTCCTGGTACGCGGCCGCGGCTCGCCGGATCAGAATTTCGCGCTCGATCTCAAATACGCGGCGCCCTCCGCCGTTGCGGATTGGCTTGCGCAACCGCAACCGCAATGGTCCAGCGAGGCGGGCAGAGTGGTGTCCGTCCAGCGCGTGATGCAGGCGATCTCCCCCGCGCTGCTGCGCGCGGTGCATTTCGAGAACCGGCCCTTTGTTCTCAAGGAACTGCAGCCGAGCGTCGACCGCCTTGATCTTTTGCAATGGCGCACGAAACCGCGCCGCATCCTGCAAGCGGTCGAAGGCATGGGACATGTGGCGGCGTGGGCGCATTTGCGCGGTTGCGGTCACTACGGAGCCGCGGCATCGGAGACTCTGCAGGCGTACGCCGCTACCAAGCGCTGGCCCGACAGCGTCGATCGAGTGGCGAGCCAGGCCGCGCGCCGCATCCATCGTGCCTGGCAGGTCTATTCCAAGGATTTCGATTCGGGCGCCGTCGCGGCAACGCTCGCCAAGGTCAAGCGGCCGTGATCGCCGACGGCAGATAGTCGTAAAGCGTGGAGTGTGGATTCATTTGATGATGTGCAATTTGGGGTTAGTGCGTGAAATACCGAGAACACCGCTTCGTACCACCTCGATGATCTCGCCGCAGGCGCCGATGGCGGCGATGAATGCGCCGATTTCGAGCTCGGTGCCGGCGACTTCGACGATGTAGCTCGATGGATCGGACGACAGCACCCTGCCGGACACTCGACGCAGCATCGAAGCGGCGGATTCAATGTGTTCCCGCGACAGCTGCAATTTGATCAACAGCAATTCGCGCGCGAAAGTGTCGCCGCCGGTCATGTCCTCGACGGCGACCACGTCGACGAGCTTCAGCAGCTGGGCGTTGATCTGCGCGATCACGTGATCCGATCCGATGGTCACCAAGGTCACGCGCGAGACGGTAGGGTCATTCGTCGGGGCAACCGACAGGGATTCGATGTTATAGCCGCGCGCGGATATCAAGCCGGTGACGCGCGTGAGTGCGCCCGCTTCATTCTGCAGAAGGATTGCAATGATGTGACGCATTGGGGGCTAGGAGCCTGTGGAATGCTCAGACAGGCTCCCAGGATACGGGAGCCTTGTGCTTGGGCGCCAGGGAGAGAACTGCTAGTCTTCCTGCGTGAAGGACCATTCCGACCTGCAAAATCAAATCGCGCACCCTCTCGCCGGCACCGTCATGACCGGTGCGGACATGCTGGTTCAAGTATTGGCCGACGAAGGCGTCGACACCGTTTTCGGCTATAGCGGCGGCGCGATTTTGCCAATATACGATGCGGTGTTTCGCTTCAACCAGGAGCACGACTCCGCCATGCCGCTGGTGGTGCCTGCCAATGAGCAAGGCGCCGCCTTCATGGCGGCAGGCTTCGCGCGCGCCAGCGGCCGGGTGGGCGTGGCCTTGGTGACCTCGGGGCCGGGCGCGACCAATACCGTGACGCCGGTGCGCGACAGCCTGGCAGACTCCGTTCCCATTGTGGTCATCTGCGGTCAGGTGCCGACGACCGCAATCGGAACGGACGCATTTCAAGAAGCGCCCGTGCCGTCCATCATGGGCGCGGTCGCCAAACATGTTTTCCTGATCACCGATCCCACCAAGCTGGAAGCCACCGTTCGAACCGCATTTGAGATTGCACGCACCGGCCGGCCCGGTCCGGTGGTTCTCGATGTGCCGAAGGATGTCCAGAATTGGAAAGGCGTATTTCATGGCTCCGGACGCTTGGCGGTGCCGGGATACCGGCAGCGGATGAACCGGCTCGAGGCCGCCGGCCTGCCGGAGGCCGCCTGTGCCGAGTTCTTTGCAGCGCTTCATGCCGCAAAGCGACCGCTCATTTACGCGGGCGGCGGCGTGATCAACGCCGGTGCCGCCGACGCGCTGCGCGAATTCTCGCGGCAGTTTCAGATTCCCGTGGTCACCACGCTGATGGGAATCGGCGCCGTGGACACCGCCGATCCGCTATCCATGCGCATGCTGGGCATGCACGGCACGGCATTCGCCAACTACGCCGTCGATGATTGCGATTGCCTGCTCGCTTTTGGTGCGCGGTTCGACGATCGCGTGGCCGGCAACGTGGCCAAATTTGCCGGCCGGGCCAAGTTCATCGCGCATATCGACATCGATGCGTCCGAGATCGACAAGGTCAAGCGCGTGAATTGGAATCATGTCGGTCTCATGCCCGCGGCGCTGCGCGTTCTCACGGACTACGGCAAAGCCAGGAATTTCAAGCGCGATTGGTCGGCCTGGCATCGGCACTGCAACGAGCTGCGCATCAAGCACGCGATGAACTACGATCGCAACAGCGCCTTCATTCAGCCGTACTACGTCATCGAGGAGATCAACCGCCTGACGCGCGGCGAGGCCATCATCACGACAGGAGTCGGCCAGCATCAGATGTGGGCGGCGCAGTACTTCGACTTCCGCACGCCGCGCCTCTGGCTCACGTCGGGCAGCATGGGCACCATGGGATTCGGATTGCCGGCGGCGGTGGGTGCGCAATTCGCGCAGCGCAACCGCCTGGTCATCGACATCGACGGCGATGCCAGCATCCGCATGAATATCGGCGAGCTGGAAACCGTCACCACTTATGACCTGCCGATCAAGGTCGTGGTGCTCAACAACTTCGGCGACGGCATGGTTAGGCAATGGCAGAAGCTGTTCCACAAGGGGCGCATGAGCGCGAGCGACAAGAGCTTGCACACCAAGGATTTCGTCAAGGCGGCGAAGGCCGACGGATTCAAATACGCGGTGCGGCTCGATCAGAAGGCCGACGTGCCCCGGGTGGTTTCAGAGTTCATCCGGTTCAAAGGGCCGGCATTTTTGGAGGTCATCATCGACCGCGACGCCGGCGTTTATCCGATGGTCGGTCCCGGGCAGGGATACAGCGAAATGATCACAGGCGATCACATTCCCTCGCGCACCGAGGTCGAGACCAAGACTCCCGACGCGTCGGAAATGTTCTAGATTCGGCGCTACCACTGCCCGACATTCTGCATGGCGGTCCAGGGCGCGGCAGGCGCCAGCGCAGGGCCTTTTTGCAGCAATTCGATTGATACGTTGTCGGGCGAACGCACGAAGGCCATGCGCCCATCGCGCGGCGGACGATTGATCGTCACGCCGTGGTCCATGAGGCGTTTGCAGGCGGCATAGATGTCATCCACCGCATAGGCCAGATGACCGAAGTTGCGGCCGCCTGAGTATTCCTCCGGATCCCAGTTGTGCGTCAGTTCAACCTGCGCCGCCTCATCGCCCGGCGCCGCCAAAAAAACCAGCGTGTAGCGCCCCTGCGGATAATCCTTGCGGGATAGTTCTTTCAGACCGAGTGCGTCGCGATAGAAGCGCAGCGACCGCTCGATGTCCGTCACCCGAACCATCGTATGTAGATATTTCATGAGCCCTCTCGTGAGTCGCGAATTTAGGTGTTGTTTTGTCACCAATCGGCAACACGTTTGACATAGCGCAGCAAGATCTAATTAAAATCCGTTAACTATTGGATTTATCTATGATAACGCCTATCATAGTATTTGAAAGCGGTTCGTGTTTATTCCCAGCGTTACTTACTTGCAACACTGGAAGACACAAACAAGGTTGAACGTTTGGGCACTCTTGTGCGGCGTATCTGCCACTAAAGGACGTGCTAGGGTCTAAACCCAGCACCTGTTCCACTCGAATTCCCCGGCTAGTCCGGGGACTCTTTTTTCTAAATCCACCGTTTTGAGCGCGGAATCGCTTAAATTCGCAGGGTGAAGAACCTATACCGCTCGCTGTATTTCCAGGTACTGGTCGCCATCGGTCTCGGCGTCTTGCTGGGCTACTTCTATCCGGAGGCCGGCGCCAAGATGAAGCCGCTCGGCGATGGCTTCATCAAGCTCATCAAAATGCTCATCGCGCCTGTGATTTTCTGCACGGTGGTGATGGGAATCGCGGGCGTGGAAGACATGAAAAAGGTCGGCAAGACCGGCGGACTGGCCCTGGTCTACTTCGAGGTCATGAGCACCGTTGCACTGGTCCTCGGGTTGGTGATCGTCAACGTCCTGCGCCCCGGCAGCGGCATGAACGCCGACCCGCAGACCTTGGATACCGGGCCCTTAAAGGACTACACCGCACCCGGCAAGCTGCAGTCGGTCACCGATTTCGCGCTGAATGTCATTCCCTCCCAGTTTGCCGACGCCTTCGCGAAGGGCGAAATATTGCAAGTGCTGCTGATCGCGATTCTTTTTGGATTCGCGATTCAACAGCTGGGCGCGCGTGCTGCGGTGATGGTGAGCTTCATCGAGTCCTTCTCGAACGTGTTGTTTTGGATCGTCGGCGTGGTGATGCGCCTGGCGCCCATCGGAGCGTTCGGCGCCATGGCATTCACCATGGGCAGGTACGGGGTGCACTCGCTGGTCTCGCTCGGCGCGTTGATGGGCAGCTTCTATGCCACCTGCCTGCTGTTCATTTTCGGCGCGCTCGGCATCGTCGCGCGGGTGCACGGATTCAGTATTTGGCGCTACCTCAAGTACATCAAAGATGAACTGCTGATCGTGCTCGGCACTTCGTCATCGGAGACCGTGCTGCCGCGCATGATGGCCAAGCTCGAAAAGCTCGGCGCCAGCAAACCGGTCGTGGGCCTGGTCATTCCCGCGGGCTACTCGTTCAATCTCGACGGCACCTCGATCTATCTGACCATGGCGGCGGTGTTCATCGCGCAGGCGACGAACACGCCGATGAATCTGTTCCAACAAGTCGCGCTGCTCGCCGTGCTGTTGTTGACCTCCAAGGGCGCCGCCGGCGTGACCG
>Ga0210402_10001973_pt1 | contig 20489 bp, 13 predicted proteins | sample IncBWC7MmetaG_FD_161055 | JGI IMG/M metagenome (GOLD analysis project Ga0210402, IMG submission 161055) | Forest soil microbial communities from Barre Woods Harvard Forest LTER site, Petersham, Massachusetts, United States - Inc-BW-C-7-M | ecosystem: Environmental > Terrestrial > Soil >... | reverse complement strand
GAAGACACTATGACGCATGAGTCGCCTTTCTCTTCCACCGCGCGCCGCAACTCGCCGGCCGCCCAGCGGACGGGCTCTGACGACACGATTCCGTTTGGGGCGCCAGTAACGATGGCAATCCGGCCCGAAGCGGCCGCCAGCCGACCTGAGAGGCAACCGGCCGCCGCGGCATGTTTCAGAAACTTGCGTCTGGGGATTCTATTCATGTGTTGGTCCAGTCTGAGGTCACTTGCGGAAATTGGTATCGCCTACCGTGGGGCCCTCGCCGTTATCCGTGATGGTTCCCGGATGCCACTCGCGGGCAACATCGATGTCCGCCACGGCAGAGGCAGTCAGCGCGTTCAGATCGACAAGCCGGTTCAGCCGGCCGAGGTACTGCGGTTTGTACTGACCGGTCGCGACGCCGGCATACGCCTTCCAATGAGCCAGCGCGGACTCGAGATGGCGCACCGCGGAGGCGCGGCGTTCGGCTTTGCCGTCGCTGTCGAACAACGCGAGGTCGCCCGCCGCGAGTATCTTCTCGGCATAGTATTCGGCGAGATCGGCCATGGCGTCTGCATCGCCGAGGGTCAGGCGCAGTTCCTTGTTCTGTCCCGCGGCCGGCCTTACTTCTTCCACCAGGCGGTGCGCCGCGGCGGCGTTCCTTTGCAGTTCCGCGGCTACTTCAAGCGGGGTGATCCCGTTCATCTTTTCACCTTTGAGCAATCGCGTTCGCCACTGGCGCACATTCAGAATGCCGCCTTCGGGCATAGTCTGGCCCTGGACGAAATCAGCGACGGTGAAGAAGCCGCTGCCGTGTCCGCTTTGGATGTTGGCTTCGGGGAACCATTTGAAATCGAGGTCGCGCCAGAAGAAGCGGGTAATCTGCGGGAAGGTTTTCGAGGCTGCGGCTAACGCTTCATATATTTTGACGGCAGGCGCGCCGGGAAAGCGCGCCGCCAGCATCCCCTCGAAAAGCGCGTTCGGCAAATCGGGCTCATAGCTCAGGCGGCCCCACTGGGCAAAACTGTACCATTGCTTCTGCATCACGAGCTGCCGCGGGTTTTCCGGTTGCTTGTCGATGAATTCGCGGCCCCAGTTGTAGCCATCGGGTCCCATGTTGAAACCCGCCACGCGAAGCGGTCCGGGCATGTTCTTGATGTAGGCTCGCGCAAAGTCGGGGTCGCCAAAACGGAAGCTGTAAATATCGTCGTTTCTCACTTCGAGCCACGTTCGGAGATTCTTCGGCATTTCCGCCAGCACGGGCAGGATGAACGGCGGATTCGGCTCGGAATACATATGCGCGACGGAGTACTTAAAACTGAATTCGAACGGGCCCGGGTAGTCTTTGAAAGCGTCAATCGATGCCGACTGCGACGTCTGGTGATACCTGTGAATTAGGCGGAACGGGCGGTTCTGTTCGTCTTTGAGCGCATCGCGGACGCCTTCGCCGTAGGTCTTCCATAACCACGCTTCGTGATCGAAGGGTCCCCGCGCGCTGCTCATGTTCTCGCCCGCGGTGATGCCGATCCCTGCCAGCAGCGGATAGGTCTTGACTGTTTCACGGACACTCGCGCGGAAGTAAGCGATGGTATCGGGATTGTTGCCATCTTCGGTGATGCCATGTTTGCCCTCCGTGCCCCAGACGAAGATATTCCAGGTGTACCAGTAGATGTCGATGCCGCGATCCTTGGCGTATTGCATGACATTTCGCCAGAAGCGGATTTTGTCGTCGATAGTCAGGTGGTTGACGATGGCAACCTGGCCGAGGGTGAACGGCTGAGACATAACCTTGGCGTTCATGTTGAACTTCAGGTCGAAGGGTTCGCTATTGCCCCACACGTCGTTGAGCGCGACGTCGGGATACTCGGGCACTTTCACGATGGACGGAAAGGGATGCAGATTCCAGAGAGAGAGCGTGTTGAAGCGCTGCCGCGCCATCTCGTCAAGCCATTCGCGCCAGAAATCCATGCTCCACACTTCGGGAATATTCGATTGCGCCGAATCGCTGCTATCGGAATAGGTGGGGGTTCGGCGGTCGAGCGGAATGTTGAATTTGATCCCACGTTGCGCGATGTGCGGCGAGTGGTCGGAATCGCCGGTCTTGGCGATCGAGCCGAGGCGTATGGCTTCGGCGACATCGAGGCCGCCGTACATTGCGCCATTGGCGTCGACGCCCAGCACGGCGATGGTGACCCGGCCGCCCTGTTCCGCGCGGCGGATGGCGTACGCCTGCGGCGTCGTGGTTCTCAGCGCGGCGACGTGCAGCGCTTGGGCAAGCGCGTTCGATTCGGCGGCGTCGCCGGCGATGGCGAAGCGGAGGGAACCTGCGAAGGAGTTGAGGTCGCGCAGGCCGTGGTCCGCCGTGGCCCGTTTCGGTCCAAGGGCGTGAGCAATTTCGGCGGAAGCGAAAGAGACCTGCGGCGCATGGCTGTCGTGGAAGACGGGTTGCGCGCGCAGGGCGGGGCCGATGACCAAAGCAGGCAGGAGAAGAAGCGCGGAGATTCGTAAGGTCATGCTGGAATCAACTATAGAACTTTTCAGTTTCGAATGCCGGGTTCGCGCGTTGCAATCGGCGCCGATTCCCGGTATACGATAGTTGAGTTCGGTTGAGGAGGGTTGATCCGATGCGCGCGCTCTTCCTTTTGATTCCCACCGCTTCAGGAATCATGCCGTTGATAGCCGCCTCCGCGGCGAGGCCGCCGATCGGCAATATCGCGAATTTCATCGTGAAGACGGATAACATCGACGAGGCTCGCAGGTTCTACGGGGGCGTTCTCGGGTACGACGAAGTATTCCGCCACAAACGAGCGGTCGCGGGCGCGGCTGAGCTGTCTGTTTTCAAGGTGAATGAACGTCAATACATCGAAGTCTCACCCACGCTTCAAAATCCATCGGATGATAAGCTGATCCAGATCGGGTATGCGACGGCGGACGCCCGCAAACTGCGCGATTATCTGGCGGCTCATGGCGTGGCCGTGCCTTCACGAGTCACGAAGGATTCGGACGGCAATTACAGCTTGATCCTCAAAGATCCTGAGGGACACAGCATCGAGTTCGTTCAGTATCTCGAGGGTTCGCTTCAGTCGAAATACTGCGGCAAAGGAATCTCGGATCGGCGCATTTCCGATCACATCCTGCATGTCGGCGTACATGTGAAGAGCCCGGTGGATCAGGATAAGTTCTACAAAGACGTTCTGGGCTTTCGCTTTCTTTGGCAGGGCGGCCCTCGAGACGATCGCCTCGACTGGATTTCGTATCTAACGCCCGATGGCGATAACTGGGTCGAGTACATGGTGCAGCACGAGGGCCCACCCACTCCGCAGCAACTCGGCGTGTGGCATCACGTCTGCCTCGGCACTCTCGATATTCAGGCCGTCTATAAAACTGTGATGGATCGCGGCTACACGCCTCCCAAGCCACCGGGCATCAACGCTCGCGACGGGCGATGGCTCTTGCAGCTTTACGACAAAAACAGCACGCGGACCGAAATCATGGTGCGCAAACCCGTCCAGAAACCCTGCTGTTCAGAGAACGTGGATCCTTATATCAAATGACAACCAAAAGCCGTAAGCTCCGTGGCGCGGGGTCTATCGCGTTCGCTCCTCCGGCCGCCGAAGATCACCCGCTGAAGGTCGCGCAATTCCGGGCGTGGCGCGTAAAAGAACCGGTTTCGAACCGCCGTTACACCGTCGTGCGGCTACAGTCGCAGGGCGGCTTTGTGGGCTACGGAGAAGGCGGGCCTGCGCCGGCCGCGGAAATTGTTGCGGCGCGGACTGCCGTCACGGACCGGCGCGCGACGGAGTCGGAATATGTTCGCGCGGCACTGCGCGGCGCGCCCGCGTTGGAAGCGGCTGTCAGCAACGCCATGCTCGACCTGGTGAGCCGCGCGAAAAACGTACCGATCTACCGGTATCTGGGCGGACCCGTCCGGTTCAAGGCCCGTCTGCTCGGTCATCTGGAAGGCGCAACCGCCGCCGAATCCGCGCCGTCGCTCGAACGCGCGAGAGGGCAGGGGATTCAGGCTTTCACAACCGCCGCGCCCATCCGCGACGCTATGATTCCACTTCGCGCTTACGTTGACCTGGTGAGACAGCAATACGCGGACATGCAGCGTTTGGCGGGCGCTTCGGCCGAATGGGTTCTGGACGCGGCGGGCGCGATGACACCGGGAGACGCGGCGAGCGTCGCGGTGGCTCTTGAGCCATCTCATCCCATCTGATTCGACGAGCCCACGCTCGTGACGACGCGAGATGCGCTGGCCAAGATTGTGGAAGAATCCACGATGCCGATCGGTGTCCGTAGCCAAAACCAGCTCCGCAAGCGGAGCGACGTTACGTAACGTGGAAAGTGGCTGCGGATGCGGGTTCGGTGTGGGCGCTGAAGGCGGTCGCCGATTTCCGCGGACTTTCGCTGAAAAACAGCGGTCCGGACAGATGTCGACCGTAGAGTCTTCGGGTGACTACTTCGACAAGACCTGCGTCCCGGTGCACGTCGCCGGTGATTCCGACCAGGGCTACACCGAGAGCAACTGGTAGCGGAGAGCTCCCTATGCCGCTTCGCGCCACGCGTAGCGATGGTGCAGACCACCCAGGAGCGGCATTGAAATCACGCTTGCCTTCGCTGCTGGCTTCGGCTCCACTGTCCGTCGGTTCGGCGTGTCTTTACTGAGGCTATCGTGAATTCGATCCTCGTGGTAGTAGTTCACGTAATCGCGGATCAGCCGGCGGAGATGTGGTTCGTTCAGCGCAATGATGTGGTCGAGGATCTCTCTCCGGCAACTTCCTACCCATCTTTCCGCAATTCCATTTTGCCAAGGCGACCGTACACTCGTCCGTTTGGGCTTCAGCCCCGTTGCCTTCAAGAAGGTGACCACTTCGTCAGTGAACGTCGAATCTCGATCGAAGATGGCATATCGATACGGACCCGCTTCGGGGAAAGCCTCGCGCAGTTGTTGGACGACCCACTCCGCTGTCGGGTAGCGGGTCACGTTGAAGTGCACAATCCTGCGCCGTCCATGCTGGATCACGAAGAAGCAGTACAGCAACTGGAAGGTCACCGTCGGGACGGTGAAGAAGTCGAATGCGGCGATCACCTCGCGGTGATTCTGGAGAAACGTAAGCCACCGCCTACCCGGGTCGCCGCGGCGCCGGACACGTCGCAGATAGCGCGCCACGCTCCGTTCTGAGACCACGAATCCCAGCTTCTGAAGCTCTCCATGAATCCTGGGTGCTCCCCAATCCGGGTTCTCCTGCGCCAGGCGACGGATCAGAAACCGAATCCCCTCGGTGATCTTGGGGCGACCGCCGCGTGGCCTGGATCGCCAACGCCAATAGAGACGGAAGCCGGCGCGGTGCCAGCCGATCACGGTCTCGGGCTTGACGATGACCAAGACGTCGGCCCAGCGGGACCAAAAGTGGCGGAGGGCGGTCCAGAAGAGTCGGTCCAAGGAGTTCAATACTGGCCGCGGCCGTTTGCGTTTGAGCACGGCGACCTGCTGACGGAGGGCGAGGACTTCGAGGGCGGTATCGCTCCGACTGCGAAAGAAGACCGTGGCGCCGGCAATGAAAGAGAGAATAGATTCGAGCACGAACTCACCCTCGTAACATGCCCTAACGTGGCTTCGTTGGGCGAAAGGTGCGGGATCGCAAGTTGCTGATTTCACGACATCATGGACTTTTGTCTACGTACAAGGCGGCCTTGTCCTCGGCCGTTGGGCCTGATAGAATTCTCAACACTTATGCGGATGCGTGCTGGGTCGCTGACCGTGCTGGGTTTGTGCGTTTCCTTTGCCTGGCTGCTAAACCTTGGCGGGCAGAGCCGCGCGCAAGCCGCGGCAACCGGTCAGATCTTCAACTCCAGGGTACAGCCCTTCCTCGCCCAAAATTGCTTTGCCTGCCATAACGAGAAAATGAGCACCGCGAACCTCAATTTGCAGGCGTTCAGCGATCAGGGTTCCGCCGAAAAGAAGCCGGAAGTCTGGGACAAAGTGCGCGACAGGCTCGTTACCGGCAAGATGCCGCCTCCCGGACTACCGGCGCCCGCGAAGGAGGATATCGCCGCCGTTACCAGTTGGATTGACGGCGTGCTCAAGACGACGGGCTACCTCACGGACAATCCCGGCCGCGTGATGGCTCGACGCTTGAATCGGGTGGAGTACAACAACACGATCCGGGACCTGCTGGGAGTCCCAATTCGCCCCGCAGACGAGTTCCCGGTGGACGATTCGGGGTACGGTTTCGACAACGTTGGCGATGTGCTCACCGTCTCGCCGATGCTGATGGAGAAGTATCTCGCCGCCGCCGAAAAGGTGTCGCAGTTGGCCATTTATGGAGCGCCGCTGCCCGACAAGCCCACACGGCTCATCCGGCTCCTGAACCGGCGCTCGCCGGATATTAATGATGTTGCAAACAGCACCTACGGGGTCGCCTTACCTTACTCCATGCGTGGCGCCATGTACGGTTCCTGGGTGTTCCCCGCCGATGCCGAGTACGAGTTCCGCCTGCGCATCGCCAACTTCCGTGGCGGCGATGTGGTCGTAAACTCCGGCAACGGACCCGGAGGCGGGGCTGCAGGCCGCGCCGGCGCTGGACGCGGTCCTGGACAAGGACAAGGGGGACGGGCTGGCGCCCCCGGGGGGCGGCGCGGGGGCCGTGCTCCGCTTACTCCGGAACAGTTGCGAGCCCGCGAAGAAGCGGCCCGGGTCGCGGCGCCGCCCCGCAAGCTCATCGTGGCGGTAGACGGTGCGTCCATCATGACGGAAGTCGTCGAGGGGACCACCACCTTCGGCTACGATCGCGGAGAATTCACCGCGCGCGCGACGGTGAAGGCAGGGACGCACGAGCTGCGGGCATCGTTCCCCGAACTGGCCGATTTAGCCGACCCGCGCCAGAATATCAATCCCGACCAGCGCCGCGCCCTCTTCGTCGACTACCTGGATATCGTGGGGCCGTTCAACCCGAGCAAAGAACCGCCGGGCAGCTACCACAAGGTGTTCGTCTGCAATCATGCGCCCGGGAAACACACCGCGGAGTGCGCGCGTAAAGCGATCGAATCGGTGATGCGGCGCGCCTGGCGCCGCCCCGTAACCCCCGCCGAGGTCGACGCCAAGTACAAGCTGGTTGCCATGGCTCGCAAGGAAGGCGACTCCATTGACGAAGGCGTGCGCCTTGCTCTCGAGGCCATCCTGGTCTCGCCCGACTTCCTGTTCCATATCGAGCGCGAGCCAAAGACTTCGGTACGCAGCGCCGCCGCCCATCCGGTCAGCGATCACGAATTTGCCTCGCGCCTGTCCTACTTCCTGTGGGCCAGCATGCCCGATGAGGAGCTGTCGCGGCTCGCCGACCAGGGCGGGCTCCGCAATCCGGACGTCCTCCAGCAACAAGTCCGCCGCATGATGACCGACCCAAAGGGCTCGAATCTGGTGGACAACTTTGCGTCACAGTGGCTGCAACTCCGCAATCTGGGCCGCACCAAGCCTGACCCGCGGCGTTTCCCGACCGTCGACGACGAACTGCTCGACAACATGCGCAAAGAGACCACCATGTTCGTGCAAACGGTGATCCAGGAAGACCGCAGCGTGCTCGATTTCCTGGATGCGCCGTTCACCTACGTCAACGGCATTCTGGCGCGTCACTATGGTATTCCCGGGGTCACCGGCGAAGAGTTCCAGCGCGTGACGCTGGATGGAGAAAGACGCGGCGGCCTGATGACGCAGGGTGCGATCCTGACGGTTTCGTCCTACCCGACGCGAACCTCGCCTCCGGTGCGCGGGAAGTGGGTTCTCGAGAACCTTCTCGGCGCCGCTCCCCCTCCGCCTCCACCCGACGTCCCGGTGCTGAATGAAACCAATCTGGGCAAGACCGTGTCGCTCCGCCAACGCATGGAGCAGCACCGCAAGGACCCCTCCTGCGCTGTCTGCCACAACCAGATGGACCCCATCGGCTTCGGCCTTGAAAGTTATGATGCCGTCGGGGCCTGGCGTGACAAGGATGGCGAGGTCGCCATCGATACCTCGGGCGTGCTGCCCGACGGCAGGTCCTTCAAAGGCGCCAAGGATTTGAAACAGATACTGCGCGGACAGTCCGCGGCCTTCACGCGCAACCTCACCGAGAAGATGCTGACGTTCGCACTCGGGCGGGGTCTGGAGCCGTATGACCGGCGCACGGTGGCAGACATCGTGCGAAAGATGGAACAGAACAACTATCGTTTTTCGACATTGGTCCTGGAAATCGTCGGAAGCAAGCCCTTCGGAATGCGAACGGGCGAAACTGGAGGAAAGGGATGAATGTATTACTGAAGCGTCACCTACGGCGACGCACGTTCCTGCGCGGCATCGGAGCCGCCATCGGATTGCCGTTCCTGGATGCTATGCGTCCCGCATTGGCATTCGCCCCCACGAAGCCCGCATGCCGAATGGCATTCCTCTACTTCCCCAACGGAGTCCAGCCGGATTCCTGGACGCCGAAAACCGAAGGGGACGTCGCGGCGCTACCGGAGCAGATCTCGACCGTGCTCGAACCGCTCATCCCGTACCGCAACGACATCATGGTCCTCGCGGGCCTCACGAATGACGGCGGGCGGGCGAAAGGCGATGGTCCAGGCGACCATGGCCGGGCCGGCGCCGCCTACCTCACCGGTATGCATCCGAAGAAGACCTTCGGTAAAGAGATTCAAGCCGGGGTATCGATCGACCAGGTCGTGGCCAATGCGATCGGCTCCAATACCCGCTTCCCCTCGCTTCAGTTGAGCTGCGAAGACGGTATCCAGGGTGGTAACTGCGACAACGGCTACAGCTGCGCGTACTCCAACAGCATCTCGTGGCGCACGCCCTCGACGCCGAATCCCCCGGAGATCCGGCCGCGCGCTGTCTTCGAGCGTCTGTTCGGCAACCCCGAACTGGATCTCGACCCCGTCCGCCGTGCCCGCATGCAGCGCTACAACCGCAGCGTTCTCGATTCAGTCATGGAGGATACGCGCCACCTGCAAGGTTCCCTTGGCGCCTCCGACCGGCGCAAGGTGGATGAGTACCTGTACGCCATCCGCGAGATCGAAGGGCGGATCCAAAAAACCGAGCAGGCCAACACCCCGCGTGTCAAGCCGACTATGGAGGTTCCTTCCTCCAGCGTACCGGAGCACTATGCGGAGCATTCCAAGCTGATCTTCGACCTGATGGTGGCGGCGTTCCAGACCGACTCGACCCGCGTGATCACGTTCCAGATGGCCATCGAGCAGAGCAACCGCGCCTACCGCGAAATCGGCATCTCGGATTCCCACCATGGCCTGACACACCACGGCGGGGACAAGGAAAAGATCGCAAAGTGCATCGCCATCAACCGCTATGAGGCCGAGCAGTTCGCCTATTTCATCGGCAAGCTGAAGAGCACTCCGGATGGCGACGGCACTCTTTTCGATCACATCATGGTCAGCTACGGCAGCGGTCTCGGACGCGACCACGATCACGACAACCTGCCGACGATTCTCACCGGGCGCGGCAACGGCCTGTTCCGTCCTGGCCGCCACATCAAGTTCCCGAGCGAGACTCCGCTAGCCAATCTGCACCTGACTATGGCGCAGCAGATGGGCGTTCCGGCCGAATCGTTCGCCGACAGCACGGGTAAACTTCGCGAACTCAGCGAAATCTGAGACGCGCACAAAGGACGTGAAGATGCTGAACTCTTACAGAGTAGCGCTGGTTATCGGTGTGTTGTTCCTCAGCCGGCCGGTGCCTGGACTCGAAAAGACGGCGATGGATCGCCTTCTGGAACTCGCCCGGTCCCAACCCGATTCCCCCGCGTTCCGCGAGGCCCTGGTGAAAAGCCTGGGCGAGACTGAAATCAAGAAAGGCGAGGCGTTCAATTCGAATGGCCCGGATTTCATCTTCGCCGTCGAAAACGCCAGGCAGCCTATGCTGGTCATAGATGACCAGCCGGCCGGCGGGATGAAGCATCTTGCCGGAAGCGACCTGTGGTTCTACACCGGAAAGCTTGCGGTGGGGACCTCCCATCGCTTCCATTACCTGATCGACGGCGCCAGATTTGGCGGATCGTACGATGTGCCGGCATACACTCCTGATTCTTATGCGCGCCCGGGTGTTCCTCAGGGTCACCTCTCCGAAAAGCACGTGAACATCAGCAAGGTCTACGACGGGATGAGCAGCGACTACTGGATCTATGTCCCGACCCAGTACGATCCCGCGGTTCCCGCGGCCTTGATGGTATGGCAGGACGGAGAGAGGTACAACACACGCAATACGGAAGAGCAGTGCCGGTTGTGCCCAAGTCTTTACCGGCTTCAGGAAGTCACCGACAACCTCATTTATGAGAAGAAGATTCCGGTGATGATTCACGTGTTCATTTCGCCGGGAACCTTGAATGGCAGAAGTCTCCGATCGATCCAATACGACACGGTTTCGGACAAGTACTGGCAATATCTGAAGGAAGACATTCTTCCCGAAGTGTACGCGAAGTACAACATCCGCAAGGACGCCTACAGCCGGGCAATTCAGGGCCAATCCTCCGGCGGGATTGCAGCCTTTAACGCGGCGTTCAACCATCCCGAGGAATTCAGCCGCGTGTATACCGTGGTGGGGAGCTTCACAGCGCTTCAATGGAAGCCCGGCGAACAGGATGGCGGCAATATTTATCCGTTCAAAGTCCGCCGCGAAGCGAAGCGAAACCTTCGTGTCTGGATGAACGACGGCTCGGAAGATCAGGAGGCCAATTCCGGGAGCTGGCCGCTGCAGAGTATCCAGCTTGCCAATTCCCTGAAGTTGAAGGGTTACGACTTCCAGTTCAGTTTTGGTTTCGGGACACACCATGCGGCCCTGGCGGTATCGGAGTTGCCGGAGTGTCTTACCTGGTTGTGGCACGATTACGATCCCAAAAAGACCGAGCAGTCTTTCGAGCAGAGCTCAGACGAGAAAGCGAAGCCGCCATTTCGGGTTCGCATCTACAATCGATAGCCGGGTCGATCAGAGACACTCCAACGAGCGCGCAAACTTACTGCCGGGCCTCGGAGGCGGGTGTTTGGTATCCACACCTGCCGACCTCGGTACCTTCTGTGGGACGTGGCTTCGAACAGCACCCGAAAAAGCAGCGGTCGCCCAAATCGCAAGCGATACGATGGCAACCTCAATTCACCGCATGCGATAAACGAGATGGTCGGGAAGCCCGACAGTCTTCAGGACCGCATCAAGGACGTTGCCGGCCCCAACCTCCATAATGCCTCGCCAGCCTGCGGCGCCCGGAGCGCGAACTCCATTCCCGGTATTCGAACTGCAGCCAAATGAGCGGCGCCGTGCTCGAAGGCATTGATCGGCTGCTTCATCGCTTTTCTGGTGTCAACGATCAGCTAACGCCCTTAGGTTCTAGCTGTGCGAGTACCCGGCACGCATTAAACCCACGGATTACACCGGCGAGGCGCAATTTAGCTCGTGCGTTGCCCGGCGTAGTGCCCCACGGCCACACCTACCTGTATGATTTTTGGGACGCCGCGGCCTCAGTTCGCCACTGGCACCTTGTCCGCATGGTCAACTAGCATCACAGTGACCATCCCTTTTTTAGGGAGTAGTGCCGATACTCCTTCAGGTATGTAGGAAACCAGTCAAGATAGGTAGCGAGGGCGTATGTGTAACAAAAGTAGGCGGCGCATAAATACCAAACTGCGGAATCGGAGAACATCTTCCGCCACGATAAGGCGGCGCTCATGCTCTGATGGTCCCGCGAGCCTTCCTCAATCAATTCGCGCTCTGCCTCATTGACTTCTCCGTGCTCGGCGGGAGTGTCCCGGTACCAGACAAACCAGACCGCGCTCCATATCATTCCCAGCGCTCCGAATGTATAGAAAGCGGCCCGCCATCCATAAAGGCCGATAATGAAAACCACCAACGGAGGGGGTAAGTGCGGCTCCAAGGCGCGATCCGGCATGTGTCAGTCCCTGGGCAAGCCCTCGCTCACCCGGCAAGAGCCAGCGCGAAAGTGAGCGGGTCGCGATCGGAAAGGCGCCCGCCTCGCCGACTCCGAAAAAGAAGCGGACTAAGATCATGGTCGCGACGTTCCAGGCCATTGCGGTAGCGGACGTAAAAATGCTCCACCAGACGACAATCAGCGTCAGCGCGCGCCGCCCAAGGTCCCAACCAGCCGCCTGGTATTTGAAACAGAGCGTAGCTCCAGCGGAAACTGGCGAGAATCCAGCCCATGGCAAACCAGCGACAGACGCAACTCCGATCGAATGGAGGGGGCTGCGTTCGAGATAACGACGCGGTCCATGTAGGTGATCATGTAGACCGCTAACGTCATTCCGAGGACACGGTATCGAACGCGTGTTGAACGTGAGGAAGGCGCAGGCGTAACCACTTAAGTTGCTTCCACAATAACCTGGCCGAAGGCCTTCTCAAAGCCGCGGGCCCTCGTCAACGTGCGCGAATCCTGCGCGGCGACCAGTCGCGCCAGGCTCGGCCTGGTCGTTCCGCGCGAACCGATGAGCGCGGTCTTCACCGTTCGTTGTGTGACAGAAGTCCCGCAGCTTTACAGTTTCTTCCTCCTGATCGCTTACCCTCCGGCGATCTGGTTCGGCGGGTGCGTCAACAAGTCCCCGGCGATTTTTTCGGGTCTTTGCGCCTTTACTTCTTAATGCCGAGCGCGTAGATTCGCGCGTCCCACGAACTCAGGTAGACAACGCCGTCGGAAACGGCAATACTGCCATAGTGACTCCAGCTATCGATGGCGTCACCACTTGAATAGAGCTCATCTCCCGTCTGTGGATCGAGAGCATACAGAACGGCGTGCGTCGTCTCCCGGCCCCCGGAATAGCGCTGGCCGGCCTTTTGGGTATTGATGGCACGCCACGCGGCATCCCTTTCATTGCCCGGAATGCTTGCTTCCAGCGGGCTGCCGCCGCGTCCGCGACCTCCGCCACGTCCACCGACTGCCCCACTGCCACGAGCCGCGCCGAGGCCGCCACGTCCGCCGACAAAACCGCCCCCGCCGCCACCGCCGCCACGAGCGCCGCGTCCAGGTGCAGCCAAGGCTGCCGTAGCCGCTTCCGGACCATCCGACGCGTCGGCAGCGGGGCCGAAGCCGCCGCGTCCACCGCCGCGACCGCCGCCGCCCGGCACGAGATTTGCGCCTCTGTCGCCGTTCGCCAGAATGAGAATCACGCCATTCGCGACCACCGCCACGCCAGGCAGATCGAGATCGGCGGAAACCCACCGCGGCACCAGCATCGGTTTGGCTCCGGTGCCTTCCACGGTGAAGGCCATGAGCTGTCCGTTCACCGTCGGTCCGTGAGTCTTGGGAAACAGCCCGATCGTGTCTTTCGCGGACGGGCCGTAGTAAGGCGCGAGGAGCCAGCGCTTGCCCTTCTCATCCACCCAAGTCGACATCACGCTCCACATGCCGTTGTAGCCGTACAACACCGGATCGTTCGACCAGCGGGGCGATGTATAGAGCGACGTGCGATGATCCGGACCGCCAAGATTCTTGGCGTCCATCAGATAAATAACGCCTTCCTTCGCGGTCGATGCCACCAGCGTGCGATCGTCGAAAGGAAATGAAACGGGGCTGCTCGAACCGAGATCCAGATCCCACTTGTTGAGCTCATCCATATTCGGCGGAGCAAAGGAATCGACGACGGAAACGTTTCTGTCCAGTTCCACCACCGAATTGCCCCATCGACCGGAAGCCGGATCATAAGCGCCATCCGCGGTTTGTGCGACGACGCCGAAAGGAGTCTTTGTGAGACCGGCTCGTCCCCACGGGCCGGAACCTTTTCCGTGACTCGTATAAAAGTGCGTCACCAGATGACCGGGATCGGCGACATCGATGCCCGCTATCTGCGAAGTCGCATTCTGGCAGCCCCGCGTAGTGCCGGTGTAGATCACGCCGTCCACCAGATTCAGGCTGAAGTTCCGGGTAAAGGTCGGCACGATGCTCGTGGCCGGGAATCGGTCTTCGCCGTCGGTAATACTTACGCCCCGAAGCTTTCCGTCGGTCGGGAGGAAATACAGAATTCCGCTCTGCTTATCGATCACCGGCGTCGCGTTCATATTGTTCGGGCAGAAACCGTAGGCAGCGACGGCCGGGGTTGCCTTGTTCGGATAGTCTTTCGACCAGAGAATGGTTCCCGCGTTCGCGTCGATCGCAAAAATCCTGTTCTGTTCGTTGGTGCCGCCGCCGACATAAAGCACCTTCTTCGGCCCCTGCTTCGTCTGCACATTGTTGATGACGAGAGGGTCGGTCATCGTGGCGTATTTGTTAATCGGATCTGTCTTCACGTCTGTCTGAAGCTTCCATAACAACTGCAGCTTCGACACGTTGTCCTTCGTTATTTGGGTTTCTCCGCGAGCCCAGCCGGTGCGTTCCTCATCGTAGGCGTAAGTCGCCCAATCCTTTGTAAAAGGTCCTTTGGACAAGACGGGCGGGGCGCTTGTCGGCCGGGGATTGGCGGCCAAAGCGCGGGTGATTGTCGCCACGGTGGCATCGACTTCCGTCCTGGGAGGCCTCGGAGTTCCGGGGGGCGGCATCTGATCGGACCGCATTCGGAAAGCGATGTTATCCCAGGTATCGCGATCGTCCAGCAGAGACGTTGTTGAAGCCAGCAGTTTCTGCATGTCGACCTGTCCGGAGGGCAACCCGGTGTTGTGGCACCTGATGCAGCTCCTTTCAAGAAACGGACGCACAGACTGCGAGAGGGCGGAACTGGGCCCACCATCGCCGGCAGCGGGCGGGGCCTGAGCCACCAGCTTGAAAACACCTGCGCCGGCGCCGATCAGAAGCACCAAGGTTCCCGCTGCCCGAGCCGGCCGTCCGGAAGTGATGAATCTCGACTTGTCAAACATTTGGCTCTCCGGGATTTCCTGCGATGAAACAACGCTAGGCAGTATATATCAAAAACGTGACGCAATTGGCATTGGGCGAGCAATGAGGCGGGTTCCCAACCCGGAACTCAGGCCTAAAGCCGAGCCGGCAGACAGCCAAGCCGTTGTACTTTTTACTCGTTTAAGGCTAGGCTACTTGCTCACGAGATCCTGCTGTGAGGCGGTAGAATAAGCTCAACGGCGGTCTATGTGACAACGATTTTGTTGCTCGAGGATGAGCCTGACGCGGCCAAAGTACTTCGGCGGAATTCTTAGGCCGAAAGGTTACGTGGTGCTTGAAACCCCAGATGCGGAAACCGCCGTCGGGCTTGGATGCATTGAAGACATCAATCTGCTGATTGCCGATGTAATGCCGCCGTGCAGCGGTATTCATCGGGATATACTCCCCGCAGTCTATATGCTATGTTGCCCGGAATGTGGAGCACGAGTGAACTTGGGGAACGTGGCTCCGGAGACCACAGATATGGCGGCTCGCGGCGTGGGGTTCGCGCGCTGGCGGCAAAGCGATTGTCCTCAATGTAAGGCGAGACTGGAGATCGTCCCGCGGACGAAATGGGTCGCGTTTGCTCTCAGTCTTGTGCTGGTTGCGGCTCCGGTTCTTCTTCTCGCCGGTGGGGCGGCCGTGTTTCCAGAGAGCTTTCTTGGCAAACTGAGCCGCATGCAGGTTCCCCCCGTAGCCCTGAAACTGCTGATCCTGGTGTGGGTGACGATTTCATTCCGTCTGGTATTTCCGCGGGTTGTTCGTTTGCGGGTGGGATACGATCCAGAGCAACCCCTCTCCCTCCGGTAGTCCGCAAGCCGGCGCGGCACCGTGATGCTCACGTTGATTGCCGGCCAAGTGGTAGGAGGGATGGTGTTGTCGCACTTCGGATTGCTCGGTTCCCCCACACGGCCGGTTTCCGTAACAAACGTGATCGGAGCGCTGGTCATGGTGGGCGGTGTAGTGCTCGCGACCCGGCAGTAGAAGAAGGGGAGCTGCTGGAAACGTCTTGGCTCGGATTTGGTAAGGTGATTCAGTGACCTCAAGGCGCCCCTGCCGTGTTGGTCACGATGCCAATCGTTTGAGCGCCAGCCCGATCAGCCGATCATCGAAGGGCCGGTGCTTTCGTTCGGCCGCCTCCCGGCCCGTCGGCCATCGGTTCAATCCATCTCGGATCTCCGAGACGCTCCGACCACAGCTTTCGAACGAAGTGCCCATCATCCACCAGGCGGTCGCTGTGAAGGCTGCAATAGACGCAGTGGACAAGGGCATGTCGAGCAACCGCGCGAAGCCGCGCCGTTAACCAAACGCGCACCACTCGGCGGAGACTCTGAGACGCGCACCTCTCCGCCATAGAACTGTTTCCCGATACAACTTCATCAAGTCTTCCTGTCGAGGCGAAGACTTCACTTTCGGCACGTTTGAACCCGCGTTTGCAACGGGCTGTTCGTTGCCGCAGCGGGCCCGGGAATCCAGCACACTCTTACTCAAGAAGATCAAAGCTTGAGTCTTGCCTTGGGCGGCTTGAGGTGTAGTCCTCGCCGCACCGAAATGCGGCCTTTAAAACACACTCCCTACCCCACGACTCGCGATGGAAAGGATCTGAGCAAGAATCGCGAGGCTCTGCTCAAAGGCCTGTCCCGTTAGAGTGGGAAAGCGCAGGCTGGCTGTCCGGGCCGCCCTCTCCGCGACGCCGGGACGCTGGCGATTTCCCTATTTTCCAGGCCGCGGAAGAATCATTTCGATTGTCGGTCCCCGTCGGAAAATCCCGCCCCTGCTACCGATGAACTCAAGCAACTGGGGTTCGTGTTGCGCAACGCCTTTACCATGTTCGAGTACTACACGCTGCCGAAAGGAAAATAGCGACTTACCTAACGTAATGCCCGACGTGGGTTCCGCGATCCTCTATTGGCCAACGGCTCGAATCTTTACCCCCGTGGTGCAGGCCTGGACCACCGCGAAGTAGCGGGCCACTCCATCGGTACCCACCTCGAATGGATTCCGCTCTCCTGGTTTGCGGCCGGCGGCGGTATGGGCTTTGAAGTAGGCATCGTCGAATTCGGAGTGATTCGACAACAGGACGGTTGCGCCGTAATCGGCAGCGGCTTTCGCCATCTTGTTGGATGAAGCAAGATAGCGGTCATAGTATGCAGCATCGGCATTAAACGGGATTGCCGTCCCACCGACGTAAGCAACACGCAGAGGCTTGCCGTTATCGCGCACCTCAAATAGGTAAGAGAGCGTTCCAGGCGTATGGCCAGGCGTTGTCACGATCCGTACGGAGGCATCGCCAACCGAGACCCTCATTCCGTCATCCCCCACCATGTCACGCTTCGGCTTGCCGCCCGGGCGATTCTCCAACTTGTCGATGGAGTCCCAATCTTCCGCGCCGTATATCAGGCGCACGCCCGGAATCGCGTCCTGAAGCAGCTTGGCGCCGCCATCGTGGTCGCCATGAGCGTGCGACAGGATGACATATTTCACCTTGCCCGGATTCAGACCTACCTTCTTCAGGCCGTCCAGGATTTCATCTTTCGCGGCATAGTCGAACAGAGCCTCGATCACGATAATCCCTTCGCTGCCGGCGAGCGCCCAAGCGCTGTGAATCTTCGTGCCGAGGAAATAGAGATTATCGGCGACCTTGGCCGGTTCGGCATACCACGTTTCCCTGGCGGGCGAACCGCGCCCCGGTCCGCGCCCGCCGGCTCGTCCTGCCAGTCCACGCCCACCCGCAGGTGCGGTCGCGGGCGCGATGCAGAGCCGCAGAAACGTCCCTGCCCAATCTGTGCCGGCGGCCGTTTTGGCCGTCGAGAGGTAAGTATCTACGGTCGAAGCAGGCGTCTGAGCTGTAACGGTCCCGATGGCCGCAACCACCGCCATTGTGCTGCTGAGGAGCAATCTCATATGTACCTCCGCTTCGCGCGGCGCCCGCAGAAATGGAACTCCCGTCATGAGCGCAGAGCATCGATGTAACCACGATGTAGCACAGAGCCCTCTTTTCGACGCTAAGTGTACCGAGCATAACGGCGACTCGCCGATGTGTCAAGCGAGTTGCCGTGCCTGTGTGTAGCCAAAGAGGCATCGCCACTTGAAATCAGAGACTTTCGGCCGGACGCTGCAGTCCGTCACGGAGACATTACCCCGGGAACGCCGGCGTTGACTTCCAGGGCTCGCGACTTGGCGATTACCGGCTCCGCCGCAACCGTGCGGACATGGAATACCTATGATGCCGGCGGCAGCCTCAAGATCAAGCAGAAGTACCTCGAGAGGCGTCGAACGTCGGCTTCCCAAGCTGGACGTCGCCGGTTCGAATCCGGTCTCCCGCTCCATCTTTTCAAAAACTTAGGCAAACGGAATTGGCATTCTTGACTCCGAAATGGAGTGCAGCAGGTTCGAAAAACAGGTTCTGTCCGATTTGTAAGTTGCTGATTCTACTAACCGCCCAGAATAGGGAATGCCAGCCCGCCACGCTGGCATTCGCTAAAAGGTGCTAACTCACTGAATTTGCACACTTGAGATGGGCGACGTGAAAGATGGGCTATTCGTGTGAAATGTTCAGATACCGCACACGGTAAATCGGCTGCCGCTCGCCGCAACTCGGTTTAGCAGTTCGGGCTACAATCACTGCCGATCATCGGGTGTCCAAGACGGCGCCCAATCTCTTCTACTTGGCCTTCAACGGGCTTCCCTTTCCATAGCGGCCGCGCACGCGACGTCCAGCCGGTGATCGAGCTGAAATACCGCTTTTTGGAGCCAGACGGGGCCGTAGCCGGAGTATTGCAGTGCTACGCCAGAGAACACCGCGGCGCCGACTCGGCTGTGGCCGTAATGTCGCTGGATGCCTCCTCATCAAGCTGCGCGGCTGCGATTGACGGCATGAAGAGGAGAACGGCGATGGGGACATAGCGACAACTTTTGCTGGCCCCTCATGCGGGCCGCCCGAGATACTGATATGATTCCTGAATCCGAAAATGAAAACAGTCACGCTTCTCGCTATCGCTTTGATCGCCTTCGGCCAGACGCCGAATCCTCAGGCGCGGCCGCCCAGACCGCCTGACACCCAGAGCCCGGCATCCAAAACCCGGCCGAAAACCGCGACACCGCAGCACTATTCCGCCGATCAGGTTCGCGAGGGCGAAGTGCGGTTTGGTTCTCAATGCGGCTTCTGCCACGGCAAGGACGCCGCCGGCGGCGAGACCGGGCCCGACCTCACTCGCGCCGAACTCGTGGCGCAGGACTCGCAAGGCGATAAGTTAGCCCCCGTCATTCGCGCGGGTCGCCCGAACGCCGGCATGCCTGCGTTCCCGAGCGTGACGCAGAGCGAGCTGAACGCGATCGTCGCTTTCCTGCACACGCAAATGGATAGGTTCGCGGAGCTAGGGGGCGGGCGGCGCTCCGTCGAGCCCTCCGACCTCGCAACCGGCAACGCCGCGGCCGGCCGCGAGTACTTCGATGGCGCCGGCAAGTGCGCGTCGTGCCACTCGCCAACGGGTGACCTCGCCGGCGTCGCCAAGAAATACCAGGGGCTGAATCTTCTCCGCCGGATCCTCTATCCTACCGGGCAGGGGCCAGCCGCCCCGACCGCAAGAGCGACCTTCGCTCTGACCTCTGGCCAGACCGTCGTCGCGCCCGTCATCGCCGAGGACGACTTCACCGTCACCGTTGTCGATCCGCTCGGCGCGCGGCAGACCTACCAGCGGAGCGCCGTCAAGGTTAAGGTTGACGACCCGCTCGCCGCCCATTTCGAACAGCTTGGAAAATACACGGACGCGGACATGCACAACGTCTACGCCTACCTGGAGACTCTGAAATAGACCCATGCGCCTCGACACCGGATTCGCCACCCTGCTCTGCGCCGCCGCCCTGCCGATAGGCGCACAGTCCGTAGACCCGAAACTGCTGCTCAGCCCGCCCGCGAACGCGTGGCTCACCTATCACGGCGACTACACCGGCGAGCGGCACAGCAAGCTGACCGAGATCACGCCGGAGAACATCTCGAAGCTCAAACAGGTTTGGAAATTCGAGGCGAGCCAGCAACTCAAGGCGTCGCCGATCGTGGCGAACGGGATGATCTACATCACGGCGCCCGACAATCTCTGGGCCATCGACGAGCGCACCGGCAAGGAAGTCTGGCATCACCAGCACACCAAGAACAACGCCTTCCACATCGGGCACCGAGGCGCGGCGATCTATAAGGACACGGTCTACCTCACCACGCCCGATTGCCACCTGCTCGCGTTGAACGCCAGGAACGGCGAGATCAAGTGGGACATCCTCATCGCCGATTCGGCGAAGGGCTTTTGGTCGACCAACGCGCCGCTGATCGTCCGCAATCACGTGATTGTCGGCGTCGCGGGCGATTTCGATAATCTCCCCGGCACCCTGCGCTCCTTCGATGCCGACACCGGGAAGCCGCAGTGGACGTTCTACAGCACGCCGCCTCCGAGCGCGGGCGATAAGAGCAGCGGCGGCGCGACCGGCGGACAGATGTGGAATACCGGCACCTACGATCCGGATCTGAACCTGATGTTCGTGGGCACCGGAAATCCGACGCCGGTGCTGAACGGCGACGCGCGTCCCGGCGATAACCCGTGGACCTGCAGCATCGTCGCGCTCAACCCGGACACCGGCAAACTTGCGTGGGGCTTTCAG
>Ga0210402_10001970_pt1 | contig 20518 bp, 11 predicted proteins | sample IncBWC7MmetaG_FD_161055 | JGI IMG/M metagenome (GOLD analysis project Ga0210402, IMG submission 161055) | Forest soil microbial communities from Barre Woods Harvard Forest LTER site, Petersham, Massachusetts, United States - Inc-BW-C-7-M | ecosystem: Environmental > Terrestrial > Soil >... | reverse complement strand
CAGCGACAACGTCACGATCAGTCTTGGCAACGGATGGTCCAATCGACGGCCCAATCTGCAGGCGAACCAGATCGCTGTCTTTTGCATGGCGTTCCTCACTGCTTGGTCGGCGGCGGGATAGCGCTGGGATTGCCGGCGACTGTTCTCGTCGGCAGGAAATCCTGAGAGCGTACATCGTCGCTTACGGTCCATACGCTGCCATCGGGCCGCTGATAGAACTTCTTCATTTCATCCCCGGTGAAAGGCCTCGATCCGAGACGGCCGAAGACCGCGATCTGGCCGCCCGTTTCGTCGACGCCACGATCACGATCGAGGCCCTTGGACAAGGCCAGCGCCGGGCTCGCGGTATTCCGCCAGGCGATGAGCTTGGGCTTGGGCTCGGGCGAGAAACCGTAGAACTTCGGCTGGCTGTCCGGCGAAGTGAGCTGCAGAACCTTCAGGCCGTTGGTGCCGTCGGCGACATACGCGAACAGCGACGCGTTGGTCGATCCGACGACGATGTCGTTCGCGTCGGTCAACTTGCCATCGGCAGTGAATTTCATCACCAGCTTCGGCAACTCCGGACGCTCGACGTCGATGATCGCAAGACCTTCCGCACCGGCCGCGACGTAGGCGTAGGTTCTCGCAACGTAGATTCGGCGCGCATCGGCGAGTGAAACGCGCGCGCTGCCGATCTGCCGCGCCTTGGTCGGATCGGTGACGTCGATGGTGGTCACGCCTTCGTCGTCGAGCGCGAATACATAGCGGAACTGCAAGGCGGCCGCGCGTGCGCCCTTGAGCGGCACGACCGCGGCGAGCTTCGGCTTCAGCGGATCGTCGAGATCGACGATCACCAGTCCTGCATCCGCCGACACGTACGCGAAGTGGCCGCCCAGCAGCACATGACGCGCGCCGCTCAGAATATTGTTCTCGTTCCAAGTGATCGCGCGGGTGAGGAAGTTGTTCTGCGGATCGCGGTCGGCGAGCGTATTGACATCGACCAGAATCAGCCCCTCCACCGAATCGCTGATCGCGGCGTAGCTGTAGATCGGATGGAACGGCTGCTCGAGGTTGGTGACCCGCATCAGCTCGCCCTCGTTGCGCAGCGGGTTGATCGACTGGTTGGTCGGCAGCGCGACGCAGGTCGCGTTCGACGAGGCAATGTGCGTGTTCTGTCCCCACGGCGAAAACGGAGCGGTGAGAATCTTCTGCGAAATCCCTTTATTGGCGATGCTGGCGACGTCGTAGACACGCATCCCGGCGCGCCCTTCGGCGACGTACAGATATTCGCCACGCAGTTGCAGGCAGCGCGCGGCGTCCTTGGTGTCGTGCGTCTGGATCGACGGCAGCCGCAGCTCGCGCTTCTGATGCTGCGCGAACCAGTCGGGATACGCGTATTGGTGCAGGTAGCTGCCGATCACCGCCTGCGGCTCCTCCCACTCCGTGACTTGCACCGCGGCGATCTGCTTTTCTTCGCCGACCCACGCGTTGTATCCGACGAAGTTGACGAAGTTGGTCCCTTGCAGCATGAGCTGCGCCATGATCGCGTTGTTGTCGTTTTGCCGCGAGATGTGGCAGTCGCTGCAGGTCTTGGTTTCGGTCGTGCGCTCGGTGTGCGGATAGTGCGGCGCGAACGCCTGCGACGAGAACCCGGACGCGGCGATCGGCGGCTGCTGGATATAGATGCGCTCGCGATTGATGTTGGTCGACGAAAGCACCAGCGCCGAGCTCGAGCGTATCGGCGCGATTCTGCTTCCCTTGACCGGGCCATGGCGGCCGAGCTGGAACATGTCGTCGCGCGCGACCTGCGGATTGTAGGTCGCGTAGTTGCGCGTCTCGCCGCCTTCGTAGTGCAGGCGATCGGTCCGGGCGTTGGCCTGGATCGGCAGGTGACAGCCGGCGCACGACGTCGTCCACGACAGGTGACAGGTGTAGCAGGTCATCTTGTCGTCGCCGTGAGCGTACTTGGCCGGATCGACGCCGGGGCCCCATTGCATCGAATCGCCGGAGCTCATGAGCTTGGCGCGTGCGGCTTTGGGATTGTAGTTGGGGCTCGCCGGATTGATCGTGTCCTTGACCAGCTTGACTTCCCACTCCTTGTCCGGGTCGAGCGCGGCGCGCTGGTAGAGCTTTCCTTCGCGCCACTCGAAGCGCTTGCGACCATCCTGGGTGCGTAACAGCGACATGTCGGTGCCGGAAGGTTGCGACGCGGGACCGCTGGTGAACAGCGTCGGATAGCGAGTGGCGGTACCGTGGCAGTCGGCGCAATCGATCTCGATCGCCGCCGCGACTTCTCCGTAGATGTGCCCGTTGCCATGCGAGTCCTGGGCGAAGTGGCAATCCACGCACTGGAAGCCCAGCTCCATGTGGATCGACGTCAGGTGGACCGCTTTCTTGAACTTGTCGGGATCGTCGTCGGCGACTGCCTTGCCGGCTGCATCGAGCAGCGTGCCGTGACGATCGCGCTTGAAGACCGCGCGGAAATTCCAGCCGTGGCCGTGGTAGTCGGCGAACTGCGTGTCTTTGAGCTTGGGATTGAGCGAGCTCACTTCCTTCAGGAATTCCGGATCGCCCCATTTGCCGCGGATCGACGCCTCTTCCGGATTGCGATCGAGGATCTTGCGAATCTCGGCGCTGGTCGGATAGCGCTGCTTTTCCGGCCACATGAACGGCGCGTCGGACTCGTAGTCCCACATGATGTAGCCGTAGTAGCTGTTGACGAACACGTTCGGCTGGTGCATGTGGCAGACCATGCACTGCGACGAGGGGACCGAGCGAGTGAACGCATGCTTGATCGGATGACCCGGCTCGTCGCGGGGTATCGTCGGGTCCGCGCTCTGCGACTTGCCGGTGTTGCCGAACGCCGCGAACGGCCCGGAATGCGCGGGGTCGCGATCGTTGGCGTACACCGCGTGACACCCCGAGCACCCCGAAGAGCGATAGTCGCCGGGCTGCTCGTTGGTGCCCAGGAACCACATGTGCGGGTCGTTGAGCCGGGTCTTGGTGATGTTGATCACCGGCACTGCGATGCGAAGTCCGGTGCCCGGGCCGCGATTGGACTGGCGGATATCGGGCCGGCCGGGCTCATCGAGCTTCTGGATCGCGCCGGTGTTGTTGGGCAAGCCGATTTCCGGAAACTGGCTCAGGATCACCCGGCCGCCGCGCTCGAAGACGCGGAAGATGTCGGCGACCGGAACAGTCTCCCACGCCGGCAGCGGAAACAGCTTCGCCAGAATCCCCTTCTCGGTCATGAACGGCGTGGGCGGCACGGGATTGACCAGCGTCGCAGCCTCTCCCTTGGCGGTATACGCTTCGCCGACGATATAACGCTTGAACGGCAGGATCCCGTTGTTGTAGGAAGCTCCGCCCCACAGCATGGCCGAGGTCGACATCAGGCTGCGCTCGGTGGCCTGGATGATGTTGAGGTGACACGCGCCACAGGCGTCCCGCGCCACGCGGTAGTCACCGGGATTGACGAAGCGCACGAATTCCGGTGCCTCGCGGTTCAACAATGTGTAACTGCGCTCCGGATTGGCGCTCGACGGGAAATTCCACGCCTTGGGGAAACGTGGCAGCACGTGCGCGCTGTCGGTGGCGGAGCGGTAGCTCGGGTCTTTCGGCACCGCCGTCTGCGGCTTGACGACCTTGGCGTCGCCGCCGTGGCAATCGGTGCAGCCGAGAATCACACCGGTATTGACGTGCATCGTGGTGTGATCGGTTGCGGTGTGGCAACTCACGCAGCCGAGCGATTTGGCGAGCGCGTCCTGCGCAGTCTGCCGCTCCGGTGCGGGCGGCGTCGTGGCATACGTCCGACTGACCCCGCCGTCGCTACCGATGCCGAAGGCGCCAGAGGCCGTGAGCATCAGGAGTGCACCGGTGAACGCGAGCATCGCCTGGAGCCGAATGTCGTTGCGCGCGTTCATGGCAAATGAGTTCGGCGCGGTCAGAACGTGAAGAGTACGTTGAACAGGATCGAGTACTGCGTCTTGCCGCTGTCGGTATCGTAGAGCTGTTTGAGACCCTTGCCGGGAAGCAGGGCCGCAGCCGAGGCATTGAGCACGATGTTTTGCGTGAAAAAAGGCCGGTACTGCACCGCCGCCGAAATGTCGGTGCCCAGATTGCGGTCGATATTGCCCTGATTCCGAAGGACCGACAGCACGGTGGTGTTGGAGAACCAGAGCTGATTCAGGTTGCCGATGACGCGCCATTGCGGCGCAACGTCGAAGTCGGCGCCAACGCCGATCAGCGCCACGCCCGGGTTGGTGAAATTCGACTGGCCCTGATCCTTCGAGGAGCGCAGATCGGCAAGGACGCCGTTACGGCCCGAGAGCGCGACGCCGCCGCCACCGATCAACGGCACCGACTGGCGGATCCAGAAGCTGGTGTCGGCGCCGGCGATCTGCGGATTCTCGAGTATCGCGTCGAACCCGTTTTCCTTGCCGTCATACGGATTCTTGTCGCCGGTCGCATAGAGTGCGGTGCCGCGGACGCGGATCCAGTCGAAGTCGCGCGATACCTCGCCCACGCCATAAAAAGCGCTGATGTCCGCCGGCCGCTGCGAGAAGGGATTGCGATCATCGTGGCCGGTCGCGTAGTACAACGACGCGGTGGTGTTCCAGCGGCCGAAATGGCCGTCGCCCGAGGCCCCTAGATAGGTGACCTGGTACTTATGCGGGCGGGCGTCGCCAAAAATCGCGGGCCGAACCTGAAACCCGTTGTTGTCGAGAAATGCGTCGGCGGTTTCGCGGTTGACGTTGTGAATCACCGTTCCCTGCAGCGTAAAGCCCGGCACCAGAAAATCCTGACGGAAGAGATTGGCCACGAAAACGTCGTCCTTGCGCAGCGACTTGCCGATATCGTTCAAGCCGCTGTTGGTGTCCTTGTCGATCCTTCGAAACCACGCGAGGTTGTACTGCCATCGATTGCTTTCGCGGGTGCCGAAGAAGCGAATGCCGACCGGCTGATCCTGAAACAGGAAGCCGCGGAAGTCCGAAATGAAAGGCTGTATTCCGACCCGGATGTCGTCGAAGTCGAAGTGTTCCGACGCAATGTGGTACTCGTAGTCGACGAACGCTTCCTGGATCGCCGCGAAGTTGTCGGTGCGACGGGTGCCGTTGCGAGGATCGATATTGAGCACGCGAACTTCCTGCACCCGGCTGACGTTGTAATTCAACACCGGAACAAAGCGGAACTCCAGTTCCGGCGGCCTGAACGTCGTGTCGCCCTTTAAGAGCGACAGGCTGACGATGAGATTCTGCGCGAAGGTCGACTGCCGTCCGCGGCCGAACTGGTCGTTGGCCTGCGAATCCTGCGAGGATTGAGCGCCGATTGGCGTCGGCAGCCTGCGCGCCTCGAACAGCGTGTCCGAGATCACGCCGAGATTGAAAAACCAGTCTTCACCAAAGACGGGGCGGTCGCCCTTGAGGGTGTTCGGGTTGTACGGGTCGAACCATCGCTGGTTCACGAGCCCCAGTTGGTCGATCAGGCGCCAGCGATCGGGCACCGGCACCGTCTCCCGCGGCAGCAACGGCGACGGCGGGGGCACTTTGCTCGGGTCGATGGCGGGGATGATTGCCTCGAGCGGCCGGCCCATGGGCCGCTGCAGCAGGATCCGATCGTCGGGCAGCGCCTCGGGTGCGGGGATGCGCGCAGCTTCCGGTTGCGCGTCCACGGGCGCCGGCGGCGCGAGAGCCTCGCTGCCGGGGAGCCCTCGCGCGATGCCGGGATTGGCGTCGACCGCAAAGTTCGGATTGGTCTTGCCCACAGCGTAGTCGATCCAGCCGCTGCGGCCGTCGGAGAGATGAATGCGATACCAGTTGCCACGCCTCTGATCGGCTTCGAGCCGCGCGCCCTGCTGCAGCTGCGCCAGCACGGCCGAACCGGACGCCGCCTCGGCGTGCACGTTGACGGTCGGGGCCAACACCTGGATACCGTAACGGCCGTCAACCGAGCGCGGCGGCGGCGCGGGCTCGCCGCGCTTGACGTCGGGCGCGGCCGCTGTCGGCGCCTGCGCGACGGCATAGAGGCTGCTCGACAGCGCAAGCGCAGCGAACACCGAAAGCAGGTGGCGGCTACAGGCCGGCGCAGACATTTTGCTCGGTACTGCCATTGAATGGCGCCTGCGGACAATTCACGTAGCGCAATCGGGTGCCCTCTCCTCGTGGCGTCAGTGTGTCGGCGCGAATGGCGGGCGGCGCGTTGGCGATCCCGGTATTCAAGATCTTGCCCGCGTTGGCGAGCCCGAGGAACGAAACCATATCGTCCTGATCGATGCCGTCGCCGGATACGCCGATCGCGCCCACCAACTGACTGCCGCGATAGATAGGCATGCTTCCCGGAAAAATCTGTATGCCGTTCTTCAGCCGCGTATTGCCCGTGCATCCCGTTCCGTTGTCGCCTGCGGCCAGCGACGCGACCAGCTTGTTGATGACGAGGTCCAGCTGCAGACCGTCGTTGAACGGGCTCCAGTTGGCATACGGCTTGGAAAGCGGCCCGTTTTCGGTGCCGGTGATGCCGTCGGGAAAGAACGGTCGCGCCAGATTTCCGACGGCACGGTTGCTGTACGCGATCCCGTTCGAAAGCGACGTCGGATCGTTCAGGAATGCCTTCATCGCGGTGGCATAGGCCGCGATCGACGAGGTTGCCGGCGGCACCAGATAGCTCGCGGGCGGCAGCGCTGAAAGCTCCGTCGCAGCGTTGACGTTGGAGAAAAACGCCGCGGTGCGGGCTTTCTGCACGGCAACATCGGTTCCGAAAATCGGCGCGTCGGGGGAACGTACCAGTCCGAGAATCTCGCCGTTAGTGTCGACCACGGTCACCGACACCTGCGCCGCGGAGCCGACGGGCACTCGAATCTGCGCGCGCGCCCGGTTGGCGACATCGAGTCCGCTCTGAAGAATCTGGGCGACTTCGGCCTGCGTGAGCAGGCCATCGCTGCCAGCGCGAGGTGAAAACCGCGGCACGTTCACGGCGTCGACGAGAACGTACCCGCCGAGCGCCGCCATTGCCGGGTCGGTCGATGGCCGGAAGCCCGACGCGGAAGTCCCGAACGCAACGCCCGCCACAATCGGATTTCCGCCGTAAAAAGGAACATTCACCAACACCCCCGCGACTTTGTTGATAGCCGCAAATGGCGGCGCGGCGGCGGGATTGCTGGCCAGCGTTTCCGAATCGACGTAGCGCAGCGTACGGCCATCGACGGTGATGTGGTCGGCGCGACGGTCCGTCGGCGCGCTGAAGCCGCTCCCGCCGGCAAGCGCGATCAGCTCATCGACGTCGACGTCGACGTCGATGATGTTGAGGTCGAGCGAGTAGATGCCATCGGCGATCACACCAACGCCGCCGACGAGAGTGCCATTCTTGTACAGCGGCAAACCGCCGGGGTCGGCTGAGAGTCCGAGCGGCGAGCGCTTCGGACCGATCGTTCCCGCTCCTATTTGCAGATTCACGTCCGAGCAGGAAAGCGAACTGAATTGCACGCCAAAAAGGGGACCGCCGGGCTGCTCGTTTTCTTGTGGGTTGAAGTGCTCCTGGACAATCTGGCTCGCGGTACGGCTTGAGAATGCGTTTCCTTCGGAGGAAAGATAAGCGCCCGTAATCGCTTTGGAAATCGCCGCCAGCTCGGAAGGCAGAATCGCAATTCCCTCCAGCCCACCGACGGCGCCCCGTTGGCCGGTTATGGTAAACGTCGCCGCCGCGCCATTCATCTTGAATACACCCAGCACGTTGCCGACGCGATCGACGACCGCGATCGTCGCTTTGGCGTTGCGCGTTTGCGCTTCGGCGACCGCCTGCGCGATGACCTGCTGCACATCGGTGATCGTCAGTGCATTCGGGTTGGCCGCTTCACATCCGCCACTGCATCCGCTGTCGCCGCCCGCGCCACCGCCACACCCGGCAAGCATCACGGCGAGGGCGACGACCCATCCTGACGCAAGAAGCTTCGCCGCGCTCATTGCAGCTTTCGCGTCGCGCCGGCGGACGCGTCCGGCGTCGTGCCGGCGCGCACGGCAAACGGCGGATGGTTCGGAAGATGGAATCCGTGGCACGCGACGCAGGTGGAAACAAGCTTGTTGGGCGCCGGCTTGTTGCCGGCGTGGCATGCTCGGCAGTCGACGATGGCGGGGATCGCGATATCGGCGCTCGAATGCGACTTTTCCACCGAATGGCAGTCAGCGCATTTGTTGGTGCGGTGCTTGACGTGGTCGAAGCGAGCCTTCGGCATCCAGGTCGACGCAACGTAGACCGGAACAACCCCCCAAGCGATCTCGTTGCCAGACTCCCCTTGAATCACGGCCTTGGTGACCTCGTGACAAACGATGCAAACGCGCGCTTCGAAAAGGTCCGCGGAAACTTGTTGCGCCTTGAACTTCGCCCAGGCCAGCGCGCGTTGCCGTTGTTGTTCGGTGATCACGCCGTCGCTCAGCCTTGGAAGGCCGCGCCGGATCTCGCCAATGTCAACGACATCCACGGGAATATTGTTCAAGGCGATGTTTGCATAGAACTCCTGCATGGTCAACATGACATTATCGACCGAACCATGCGGGACTTGCCGCGTCGTGACCGCCGGCTCGAATTCGAGCGTGTGGCACTCGAGGCACGCCGTATTCATGGAGACCGGCTCGAAACCCTTGCCACTGGCATCCGGAATGTGGCAGCTGCGGCACTCGAGGGTCTTGCGTCCCTTCGGCCCGCGAACGCTGGTCTTCAGATGCACGTCGTGCGGAAATTTCAAATTCGATCGCTCGACCAGTTTGGCCTTGTCGGTCTGCGACACACGCACCACGTCGTTACGATTTGGCCCTTGCCACAGCGTCAGTTTGAACGGTGGATGATTCAGCGCGAAGTCCGTCGCGTTGGCCAGGCTCGTGTCCGCTTGGTAGCGCTTGAGGTCGCCGTGGCAGGTCACGCACAAATCCGGGTCGCGCCGCACCAGAGCGTCGGCACCCTTGTGATCGGCGTGGCAATTCGCGCAGCGCGTTCCGCCAAAGAGCTTCGCCTGCTGCGCGACCGACTGCACATGGCCGGGTGTCTTGATGTGGCAATCGATGCAGACGTGATCGCGGACGTGCACGAACGGCGTCTCGTGGCAGGTGCCGCACTGATGCCCGAACGCCTGATGGCCGGCGGAAAGCTCGCCCGGGTTCCACGACTGGTCGGGCGTGACCGGCAGCTTCGCCGTTGCCTGCCGAAGCGGCGGAAGCAGTGCGTTGATGGCCGGCGCTGCCAGGAAGACCAGACCAAGAATGATCGCCAGTATCCATGCCGGACCGCGCTTCGACAGCACGGTCGCCTCGAGCGAAGTGCGCGACTTGGCCCTGATTGCGGCGAGGTCGTCGGGCAGCGGACGTACCAGCTCGATCGCTAGTGCCAGATCGCATTCCGGAGGCGGCGGCTCGACGGTCATTTCGTAGGGACCGAGCGCAATGTGAACGCGCGGCGTCAGCCGGGCTTCGCGTTCGGGGCCGCCATCGACCGCCAGCTCCGCTTCGGGCGCGTGGATGAATATGCTGTCGCCCTGGCGATAGATCGCCGCGTGAAAAAGCGCGACCCGCGGATCCGGTAAATGGATCTCGCATTGGGTGCCGCGGCCGAGGCGAATCATCTCGCCTTCGACGATGCGCTCCGCGCGAACTGGCTGTCCCTTGCGGTTGCGGGTGACGCTGATGACCAGAATGCGCATCGGCTACCAGTAGAAAAACACCGAGACGATATGCACGATCAAGGTGACCAGCAGCGCAATCGACAGCGGCACGTGGATATACAGCCAGACGTCGAGCCAGGACTTGAGCTGGACGTCGCGACGCGCCCGCGCGACGAGCTCCTGCTTCTTGAGCAGCAGGCCGTAGAGCTGATGATTGGTCTTCGCCTGCTCGCCGGAGAGCTTGCGGCCGATGATCTGCACACCGTTCGAAGCCGCGGTGGTCGGACAATGCGGGTCGCGTCCGCGCAGCTGCTGCCACCATGGTCCACCGATTCTCGTGCCTTGCGCCGACGCAAGCACCAGGCGGTTGATGCTGTCAGGCAGCGACAGCGCAAGCTGGCGCGACTGGCGATCGAGATCGGCGATGCGTATGAGCAGCATCTGCAGGGTGTCGTCGCCCAGATTATCGGTCATCACCCGCGGGAACCGCAGGTAGGCGTACACGCCGTAGAACCCGCTGAAGATCACCACCAGCATCAGCACGTACGCCAGCGTGTGCACGTTCCAGCCGAACTTGAATGCCGCGTGCAGCGTGACAATGACGATCAGCGCGGTGCCGAAGTAGCAATGCGCCGAGAGCCAGCCCTGGACCATTCCGGCGTTCGAAGCATAGCGGCGCTTGCGTACGCCAAAGTACAACAACCAGAAGATCAGCAGCGCGCCGATCGTGCCCAGCGTATATCCGAGCCAGGTTCCTCCGTAACGGCCGTTGGGTGGCCGATCCCAGGCGTACGCCGCGATCGCGACGACCGCGGCGGCCGTCGCGATCTTGAGATAGCGGTAACGCGCGTATGCCAGGATCGACTGGTGCGCCAACGGTAGGCTCCCCGGTTCACCGCGGCGCAGAGTACGACGACTCCATGCCACCCGCGCCCCCTGGCGCGGGTTCCAAGTCTGTCGCGCCCTTTGGCGCGTTCGGTCGGCATAGAGTTTATAGACCGCGCCGAGTTTTGTAACCTGCGCCTTCAGGCGCAGACCGCTTTCGTCCCCGCGGTGTTGGATCAACGTCGCGGCTGCTGCACCGGTATAATGCGCGCTCTTTCGCGACGCATGCTGCGGCGCGCATTTCTCGATCGCCCGGCCGATTCTTTCGATGCTGCTCTTCTGGCTCATCGCCACATTGCTGGTCGCATTGACGCTTGGCATGCTGCTGTGGCCGTTGTTGCGCACGCGCCAGGTCGCCGTCGCGCCGGACGATGACAGCGCGGCCATCGCCGTGTACCGGGACCAGAAGCGCGCGCTCGGCGCCGAATGCGCCGCCGGAGTGATCACCACGTCGGAGCGCGACGCTACGCTTGCCGAGCTCGCACGGCGAATTTCCGAAGATGTACCGGCCGCGGTCCCAGCCCCGGCGCCGTCGGCGGGATCCGCGGCAGGCACCGTAGCGCCCGCGCCAGAGCGCGCGTGGGCGTTGGCCCTCGCACTTTTCCTGCTGGTGCCCGCAGCGTCGTTCATGCTCTATCAGCGTCTCGGCAATCCGGTCGCCGCGATCGCGGCCACGGCAGCGGCCGGCGCAACCGGCCACGAAATGTCGGAGCGGCAGATCGCGGCGATGGTCGAGAGTCTTGCCCAACGCCTCAAGCAGCGTCCGGACGACGCCGAGGGGTGGGTGCTACTGGCGCATTCCTACCAGGCGCTTGAACGCTTCGCCGAAGCGGCCGACGCGTACGCGCACGCCGACGCGCTGATACCGAACAATGCGAGCCTGCTCGCCGATTATGCGGACGCGCTGGCGATGGCACAGGGCCGCAGGCTCGACGGCGCGCCGGCGGCGCTGATAGAGCGTGCGCTCGCCATCGATCCGAAACACAAAAAGGCTCTCTCGCTGGCCGCGACAGTCGCCCTCGAAGCGCGCGATTTCGATACCTCGATCGCGTACTGGCGACGGCTTGCCGCCGAGTTGCCGGCCGGATCGGATGAAGCGCGTCAGGTCGCCGATGTCATCGCCGAAGTCGACGCTGCCAAGCGCGAAGGCAAGGGCAGTTCCACCGCGCCGGCCAAACGCGCGGAGGCCACCGCGCCGCCCGCATCGGTGCCGCCCGCACCGCGGGGTGGCGCGGGAGCCGCGGGCTCGGCGATCGCGGGTCGCGTCGACTTGAACGCTGCGCTTGCATCCAAAGTTGCGCTCAATGACACCGTCTTCATCTTCGCGCGCGCGACGGAAGGGCCGCGCATGCCGCTTGCGGTGCTGCGCATTCCGGCCAAGGAGCTGCCGCGGGACTTTTCGCTCGACGACAGCATGAGCATGGCTCCCGGTGTCAAGCTTTCGACCGCGCCGAGCGTCATCGTCGAGGCGCGAATCTCCAAGAGCGGCAACGCATTGCCGCAACCCGGAGACCTGTTCGGCCGGAGCGCACCGCTCAAGCCCGGCGCGACCGGTGTGCGCATTACCATCGATCAAGTCGTACCGTAGCACTGCCGCGGCGCGGCGGTAGGACCCAAGTACCCGTGCTATCATCATTCGAGGAGAACGAATTCGCTCGATCGAGCTGCGCGCATGCGCCTGACGCGACCCTCCACCTTGTGGCCATGCCGCAACACGCTTCGTTTGCTTGCGGCAATGGCTACCGGAGCGCTCGCACTCCCCGCTTCGGCAGCACCCGTCGATGACTTGCGCGCACGGGTCGAAGCCGGTGATTCCGCAGCGGCTTACGCCGCTTTTTGCGCCGACGCGGCCGACCGGCCGGCCGAGTTCGAGCTCTGGTGCGGTGTCGCAGCGGTCGATGTCGGACGGCCCGGGGAGGGCGTTCTCGCGCTCGAGCGCTATGTGCTGCAGTTTCCCGACGACGCGCGTGCGCATCTCGAGCTTGCGCGCGCGTATTTCTATGCGCGCGACGACGTTCGCTCGCGGCAGGAATTCGAAGCGGTGGCGCAGCTCAAGCCTCCTGCCGACGTGCAGGCAGGCATCGACCGCTATCTCGCTGCGCTGTCATTGCGCGAGGCCCGCTACCGCGGACGCAAGCTGTTCTACGTCGAAACCGGCGGTGGCTATGACAGCAACGCCAACGCGGGCGTCGCCCAGGCCGAGCTGGGACTCCCGGTGCTGGGACAGGTGACGATCAGCGACTTCGGCCTGCGCAAAGGCTCCAGTTTCGCTTCGCTTGCGGCCGGAGGCGAGATCAGCAAGCCGGTCACGCCCGGATGGACGCTCGACGCAGGCATCTCGGGCAACGGCATGTTTTATCAAAGTGCGTCGGAATTCAATCTGGCGAATTTCGGCGCATCGCTCGGTGCCAGCTACCAGGCCGACCGCAACGTCTATACCGCAAGCTACGCCCACGGGGAGATCACGCTCGACGGCTCGCGCTATCGCTGGACCGATGGCGTGGCACTCGAATGGCGGCGCGAGATCAACGAGCGTGCATCGTTTTCGCTTACGCCGCAATTCGCGCGCCTCGCCTACGCAGGCGACAATAGCGCGCGCGACGCAGACCTTGCCGCGCTATCCGCAAGCTACCGGCAGGTATGGCTCGCGGCCTGGCAGCCGGTGCTCAATGCGTCGGTCTTTTTCGGCGACGAGCACAACCGTCGCGATCGCGGTGATCTCGGACGCCGACTTTGGGGCGCGAGCGCCAACGTCACCGTTTCGCCGTCGCCTTTCTGGGCACTGAACGCCGGCGTAGGTTATGCCAACAGCGACTACGAAGCCGCCATTCCGCTGCTCGACGTCACGCGGCACGACCACAATGCAAGCGCGAATCTGGGCGCACTCTACCTGATCAGCGCCAACTGGAGCGTGCGCGCAGAATACCAATACGCGCGCAACAGCTCCAACCTCGAGATCTACGAATATACGCGGCACGTAGGCGCGTTGAAGCTGCGCTATGAATTCAGATAGGAGCGCTTTGATGAGCTTGCGCGCGCGGTTCTTGCTGCAAGTCTGGACGCTGATGCTATGTCTGCTTGCCGCCGGCGCTGCGTTCGGGCAGGCCGCCGGAAAGGTGCTGCTCGCGGTCGGCGACGTCGCCGCGCTGCGCGGGACGGAGCGAGTGCGACTGGCGGCCGGCGCGGCAGTCAATGTCGGCGACACCGTCGTGACTGGCGCACAGAGCCACGCGCAACTTCGCTTCGCCGACGACGCGCTGGTGGCGCTCAAGCCGGATTCCGAGTTCCGCATCGAGCGCTACAACTTTACCGGCGCCTCGGACAGCAGCGAAGTCGCCGTCTTCCGGCTGGTGAAAGGCGGCTTCCGTACGCTGACCGGACAGATCGGCAAGCTCAATCGCGACCAGTATCAATTGCTGACGACACAGGCGACGATCGGCATTCGCGGCACGCATTACCAGGTCCAGATCTGTGCGGCCGGCCAATGCATCGACCGCGGAGCGCCGGCGAGGCCGGGGATGTACGGCGGCGTCTACGAAGGCCGCGTACTCGTCTCGAATTCGCTCGGCGCGGGGGAGTACGGCGCCGAGGAATTCTTCTTCGTTCCGGACGGCGAGGCGCCGCAGCGCTGGCTCGCGCCGCCTGATTTCCTTTCGAATCGCCTCGACGGCCGTCGGCTTACCGCGGCTTTGGGACCGACGCAATTGCGCTTCGCCAAGGTACCGGGCGTCGAAATTCCGCGTGCGCTCGGAGCGCCGTCGTTAATGACCCCCCTTGCGCTCAGCATGCCGTCGCTCGTGGCCCCGCTTGCGCTCGGTGTGCCGCCGTTTACGTTTTCCGCCACCGAAGACTTGGCAACACCGGGACTGGTCAGCACGGGGAAGAACGTGGTCGTCGGTTCCGATCGCTACTCGCTGGAGCTTGACTCGACCATGAATTCCAAGCTTCAGCTCGGCATCGGCGGCGGTGGACAGATGACGTCGTTCAACAACGGAAACCTGGTCGCCGGCGTCGGGACGGCGTCTATCGTCGACCTCGGCGGCGATGGCGCGCCGAGCGGCATTCCTCCGGGCAGCGGATTGAACTGGGGACGCTGGCAAGGGGCGGGGTCGACCATTGCGCAGACGCTCGGCAGTCAGGTCGTGCACAACGACGGCGGCAACTTGCATTACATCTACGGCAACGTTGCAGCAGCGTTGCCGACATCGGGTCAGGTGTCGTACGCAGCGATCGGTGGAACTCGGCCGACGGACTCGGGCACCGGCGCCGTCGGCAGCTTGATTTCCGGCGGCACCATCAATGTCAACTTCACCACCGCCCAGCTAGCGCTTACCGGGCTCGCGGTGGGGTTCGGCGGCGCGACCTACACCATGGCGGGGTCGACCAGCATTCTCAATGGCCAGTTTTCGACGGCACCCGTGGGCGCCAGCGCCGGCTGCACAGGAGGCGGCTGCCAATCGCTCATCGCCGGCAACTTCACCGGCTTTTTTGCCGGTCCCGGTGCGGCGGGCATCGGCCTCGACTATTATTTCAATATCCGGAGCGGAAGCGTCATTGAAGGCGTCGCCGGCTACCGCAAATGCGCGACCCCCGGAAAATGTTAGGGCGATCACGCTGACCATGCCGGCCCACCGGCGCCCTCACAGGTAATCGTCGAGCATCGTCTGGTCGAAGGGGATTTTGGTTCCCAGCTTCCGATACGTCGCGCGTATCCACTGCTTCGCGGCGACGGCGCCGGCGCGCCTCAATGCGTTCAAGAAGTCCCAGTCGGTGTTGAGCGCGCTGCCCGCGTGCATTCCGGAAAACGCCGCCGGGTCCTTGATCACGTGCAGGTTGATGCGGTGCATCGCCGGATCGTCGATCATTCCGTTGTCGATCATGCGCGTGATCAGGTGAATGGCCCGGATCTCCCGGACCAGACAGGCGTTCAGCGTAATTTCGCGAAAGCGTTCCTTGATCTCGGCGGCGTGTCGCGGTAGCCGCGGCGCACGGCTGCTGGTCAACTGGACCAGCACGATGTCAACGGCGTCGCACTCGCCGATGAGCGGAAAGATTGCTGGATTGGCGACGTAGCCTCCGTCCCAGTAGTATTCGCCGTCGACCTCGACCGCCTGAAACATTGTCGGCACGCAGCTGCTTGCCATCAGTGCATCGGTGCTGATCTCGGGGTTGTGAAAGATTCGTATTTTTCCCGTCTCAACATGGGTCGCGGCCAGAAAAAGCTTGCAGCCGTCCGACTTCCGGATGGCGTCAAAGTCGAAAAAATCTTCCACAAGCGAGCGAAACGGGTTGTAGTTGAGCGGGTTCGCGGCGTACGGCGAAACGCTGCCGACCATCTGCTCGAAGAACGCCCGCAGGATCATTCCAGGCGCCGTGGTGAGATTGTGATCGCCGCGCGATTTGCCCGCGGGATCGGCGAACATCGGCGCCGTTCGGCGGGCGAGATCGTGGGTGCGCCGCCAGAAGTCCTCCAGCGATCGTATCGCGCCTGCCTCGCCGCCCTGTATCAAGCCCTGTACCACCGCGGCGGCATTCATCCCTCCCGCGCTGGTGCCGGAAAGGCCGGCAAAGTCGAAGCGACCGTCCTCCAGCAACGCCTCGAGCACACCCCATGTGAACGCGCCGTGCGAGCCGCCGCCCTGAAGCGCGAGCGAAATGCGCTTTTTTCTTCTCGAACTTCGCGCTTGCCTGATCGATGCCGTCATCGCGACCTCACTTTACGGCAAACCTGGTCACGCCGTCCCAATCCGGCGCGGGCGGCTCGATGCGAAACGTTGCGCAGCGAGCGCGATAGAGCGCGTAGAGCTTTTGCGCGGGATGCGCGGCGGCGAGCGCGGCAAACGCGATTTCGGCCTCCGCGAACCTTCGCTCGCGATACTTTGCCAGAGCCTTATCCCACTCGCCGAGCTCAGCAGCGAGATCGGCGGCGAGCGTCCGGCCGAGCGGTTGATAGATGGTTACCGCATTCGCCTTTCCCTTGACGAACACCCGATCGAGCTCGCGGCAAATAATCTCGGGAATGGCGCGCCGAGTGTCCTCGCCGATAATCAGCGGCACCCCGTATTCCTTGGTCAGGCCTTCGAGCCGGGAAGCGAGATTGACCGCGTCGCCGAGGACGGTATACGCCTTTCGGAATTCGGAGCCCATGTCGCCAACATTCATGGTGCCGCTGTTGATGCCGATGCCGATCGCCAGCTCCGGCCAGCCGCGACTCCTGAATTCACTGTTCAATGGCGGGATCTTTTCCTGCATGGTCAGCGCTGCGTCGACGCCGTCGCGCGCGTGGTTCTCGTTCGGCAACGGCGCACCCCAGAACGCCATGATCGAATCGCCGATGTATTTGTCGACGGTGCCATGATAGTCGTGGATCACCGAAGTCATCGGTGTAAGGTATGCGTTCATCATCGCCGACAGGTCCCGCGGCGGCAGATTTTCCGACAGCGCGGTAAATTCCCGCACGTCGCAGAACAGGACCGTGAGCTCGCGACTTTCCCCCGCCATGCTATAGCGCTCGCCGCTCTCGACCATTTGCGCTACGCGTTGCGGCGGCACGTATTCACCGAACATAGCAGACACTTGACGAATCTTGCGTTCCTCGCGCATGAACCCGGCCAGCATGTTCCAGCCGAACAGGACGACAAGCATGGCCAGCGTCGCCGCAAGAGGAACCGCGTCGTTGTGCCTGGCCCACAACCACAGGTTGGAGCCGACCACCGCCGCCATGACCAGCGTGACACCGAGCCAATTGATCAGTGGACGGCGATAGGGAATCGCGAACACGAAGAAAAGACCGGCGGTGACCATGACCAGTGCCTCGACCGCGTTGGCGTTGGGCGGAACGGACTTGAATTCGCCATTCAGCATTCCGGAAATCAGGTTGGCGTGAATTTCCACTCCGGGAAAATCGGGGGCGAGCGGCGTGGGCCGCAGATCCTGCAGTCCCTTCGCCGTCGCCCCCACGAGCACGATGGCGCCGGTAAAATCGACCTTGGCGGTGCCCGTCAACACGTCGGTCGCGCTGAGATACCGGAAATAGGTTCTTTCAGGGCCGCGAAACGGTATCAACGCCATGCCGTATTCGTCTACCGGAATGGCCAAACCGCCAACGTCGAACGCTTCCAGAGTGTCGTCGGGTCCGAACCGTGGCGACACCGCCTTGGCTTCCAGCACCACACGGGCAATGGCGAGCGAGAGCGCCGGGTAGTATCCGCCGCGGTAGAGCTTGACCATGGGCACGCGGCGCACAACGTTGTCGGTATCGAACGCCGGATCGAAGTGCCCGCTTCCGGCGGCGGCCTCTTCCAGCGGCGCGAAATTCGCGGCGTATCCGACTTCGGCGAGGATCTTGATCCGGCCATGGCCGAGATCCTGGGTTCGAAACACCGGTGGCGGCAGTGCGCCTTTTTCCTGCGCCTGCTCCGTGAAACCAAACCCGAGCACCACCGGTTTGCCGCGCAGCGCTTCGGCGAACTGTGCGTCGAAATCCAGCTCCGGGCGCCGCCTGGCGAGTGCTTCGGCATAGCGCACGTCCCCTTTCAGATCGCCTTGCGCGAGGCCGTCGAGGACATCGATTCCCGACGAGCGATCGGCTTCGGCGAAGAGCACGTCGAAGCCGACTGCACGCACTTGATAGCGATCGAACAATTGCCGGGTGAGACGCGCGAGCTTGTCGCGCGGCCACGGCCAGCGGCCTTCCTTCGCAAGGCTCGCTTCATCGATGTCGATAATGACGACTTGTGGGTCACCCTGCTTCGGAAGCGTGAACTTGAGCCGCGTGTCGTACGCGATCGCCTCGAGTTTGCTGAGGAAGGTACTCTTGCCGAATTGGGTGAGGGGATGCAACAGGAAAATCGCGATAATGATCAGCGCGACCAGCCATCGCGGTGCCCCGATCAGTTGCGCGGCGAGTCCGCGCGGCGCGAAATGCACGTCGCGGGCGCGTCGCGGCTAACGCCGGCGCGCGCGTCGGTACAGCGGACGCATACCCGACACCGCGAGCGCCAGCGCGAGCAGGGCCAGAGCGATCGGTCCGACGGCGGGAACCACCGCGTCGGTCGGAGCGGCGGCAATCGCGATGGAACGTTCCGACGAAGCCGCGGACGGGAACAGCGCGTCGCCGGAGTAATCGGCACGCAACGCGAGCGCGCCGGTCGCAGTGGCCGCAATCCCGAACCGCGTCGATCCGCTCGCGTCCAGCGTAGCCGTTCCGACGAGATCGGTGCCGGCGTACAGGCGCACGGTACCGGTGGGCACCGGAGCGGGCTCGCTTGGCGTCACCAGCACGCCGATCGACAGCGGCGCACCGAGGGTCGCGCGCGACGGCGCCACCAGCGCAACCTTCGGCGGCGCAAGCAGTACACCCTTGATAACGAACTCGTCGATCGGACCCGCGGTCGCGCCGTCGTGCGCCGCATCGCCGTCATAGATCGCGGTGAGTTTGTAGTTGTCGATGGTGAGGCCGGTCAACGTGAAGCTGGCCTGGCCGCCGCCATCCAGCGGCGCGGAAAGCGGCGCGCGAATGCTGCTTGCCGGCGTTCCCGGCGGCGGGGAGTCGAAAGGCGGTGGACAAAAGGCGCTTGCTTCTCGCGCGCAAAGCAAGATGACTCCTTGCGGCGGGAAGGGCCCGCCCGCGGCGCGCACGATGACGATCACTGCCTGACTGAAATAAGCGGGGTTGGGACTCGCCGAAATGGACAGGGTCGATGCGGAGCGAACGACGGTCAGCGTCTGAGTCTGGATGGCGCGTGCACATTGGTTGCTGGCGGTAATGGTCAATGTCGACGTCCCCGCCGCGGCCGGCACCCCGCTGACGATCCCGGACGCCGGGTCGAACGCGAGTCCAGGCGGCAGTCCGCTGACGGAGAGCGCCAGGGGCGAATCGCCGCTCGCGGTGACCAAGAATGCATAGCGCACACCTACAGTTGCTGAGGGAGGCGCATCCGAGGTGATGGTCGGGCCGATGCATGGTGGCGGCGGAGGCGGAGGCGGCTGCGATTGGTCTACTACCTGCAGCGTGAAATCTTTGGTCACGCTGGTCGGAGGGACGCCGGCCGTGCGGTCCATCGCCGTAACCTGACAGTTGTAAACCGCGCTAACGGTCGGCGTGCCACTTAACTGCCCTCCATCGTCGATGCCCAGAGTCGGGGGCAAACAGCCACGATTGATTGACCAGGTCAAACTTCCCCGAACGCCGACCGGACTAAAAGTGAAGCTGTAGGGCTGATTGACTTGAGCCGCCGGCAGCGGCGTCGGGAACTTGATATCGGTGATCGCATGCGCGAACGATGCGACACCGGAGAGGGCGACCAACGCCAGCGCCCGAATTCCCATGACCGTTAAGGTACCGCGTCGCGCAGCCGGATCGCGAGCGGTGGAAGAGAGCCGTAGCATCAGGGGCTTTTCGCTAGCGTCGGTCAGGCAGGACTCCCGCGCAACACTAGCACATCCGTCGCGCACTGGCGAAGGGCTGGCATGCCGCGGCCCGAGCTCAGATGAGCGCAAGCCTGCTCGCGTCCGGACGCTATAATCAAAGGCTCGTATTCCGGGTGCCTCTCCTCCAATGCTGAGAGCTGAACGGCTCGCCGCACAGCGCGGCGGCGTCACGTTGTTCGCGAACGTCGCATTTGCATTGAATTGCGGAGAGGCGCTCATCGTGACCGGCGCCAACGGCAGCGGCAAGACGACCTTGTTGCGCATGGTGGCAGGCCTGACGCAGCCACATCTCGGCCAACTGTCGTGGCGAGGTGCGCCAGTGGCTGCGTTCGATCACGCGCTCAGGGCTGCAACGCTGTATATCGGTCATGCCGCCGCCCTCAAGGACGATTTCACGGCCGACGAGAACCTTCTTTCGCTCGCCGCGTTGCACGGTGCAGCGCCGGACCGAGAGGCGGTGCGCAACGCACTCGCGGAATGGTCGCTCGGCCACCACGACGATATCGCCGCGCGCGTGCTGTCGCAGGGTCAAAGACGCCGCATCGCGCTGGCGCGCATGAACCTCGCCAGGCGCCGCTT